>Ga0265318_10002046_pt1 | contig 11112 bp, 9 predicted proteins | sample 4821metaG_FD_192431 | JGI IMG/M metagenome (GOLD analysis project Ga0265318, IMG submission 192431) | Rhizosphere microbial communities from Carex aquatilis grown in University of Washington, Seatle, WA, United States - 4-8-21 metaG | ecosystem: Host-associated > Plants > Roots > Rhizosphere >... | reverse complement strand
ACTCGCGCGACGACCCGGCCCGCTTCTCGAGCGCCAGGAGGAGTCGCGAGAGTCTCGAGTCCGCTTTCGCGTCCGCGACGACCGCGAGCAAGCCGAGGCGCGCCTCTTCTCCGTCTTTTCCCGTGACCTCCAGCAGTCGAGCCACCTCGGGCTTATCCATAGGGTCGGCAGGCTCTGCGAGTGCGAGATGCAGCGAGGCATAAGCGTAGAGACGGGGCCCGCCCTCCAGGACGACTTCCCTCGCGTCGAGTCGCCCGTGCATCGCGAGCGCGCGTGCGGCCGCGATACGGACCGTGTCGCGCCGATCCCCGAGCAGCCTCTTCGACCTCGCGATCCAGTCTTCTCGGGCCGAAGGCCCGAAGATTCCGAGGGCTCGCACGAGGATCGCTTCGTCTTCGTGAAGAAGAACGAGAGCAGGAATTGAACGCTCGCGCCCGCGCCGAGACAGGGCATTCATCGCGCCCAGAACGACCAACCTGTCCTCGTGCGCGAGGTACTCCACGAGCTTCTCCGCGCTCTGTTCATCGACGCTGTCGAGATCGGGCTCGACCGCGTGCGAGTCGCCCAACACGGCATGGCGGAGCAGCGCGAGGTAGGGCCCTCGGGTCGTGACCGCGACCGCCAGCCACGCCCCAGCCGCACCGACGGCGAGGGCGGCTAGGAGCCGAGACGAAAGCAAGTTGGCGCTGCCGACCGCCAGGAGAAGGGTCCCGCCCACCGCCTGGGTCACGCGGGCCAGCGCGCCATCGATGAACGGCTTGGCGCGCGCGCGGACGCGCTGGGGGACCGGGAGATAAACGAGCTCGGTGGTGACGCGGTGCAACGAGTTGTGGAGGGTGCCGTCGATTCCCTTCAGCGCCAGAACGGCGGTCAGTGCCCCCCCAGCCAGCAGGGCGCCCACGCCGCCGATCAGAAGCAGCGCCGGGGTCACGACCATGGTCGTGGCGACGCCCACCCGACGCACGAGTGCGCCGGTGACCAAAGTCTGGGCGACCAGCGACAGCCCATTGAGCCACACGTAGTACCGGGCCACGAACCGGGCGATCTCGTCGCGCGGGATCGCGCGTGCCACGCTCCACTTGAAGAAGTAGTCGAGAAATAGCGCCGCGGTCGTTGCCACGACGACGAGAAGGGCTATCCGACCGAGGAACGGTTCTTCGCGAAGTGCGGCCGTCGCTCGCCTGGATGGCATGATGTCCGCTTTCGGCGGTGGCGCCTGCTGGTCCGGGGGCATCCAGGTCAGTGCGCCCGCTGTAATCAAGAGAACGCCCGCCGACACGAGCAGCAGCACGTTGACGCGCACGACGGACAGCAGCCCTGCGGCCGTAAGAGATCCCAGGGCTCCGCCGAGAACCCCGGCGGCACCCAAGATACCCAGCAACCGGCCCGCCTGCGCGACATTGAAAATCGTGCCGAGGAGGTTCCAATACTGAGGTACGAGCACCGCGCCGATCAACGAGCTCGTTACGTAGACGGCCACCGACGTGCCACGGTTTGCGGGTGCCGCGAAGAAGGCCACGAGCAGAATTGTGGCCGTCACGAGTCCCCCGGCAAGCGTTCGGCGGGCGCCAAAACGCTCGGTCGCGTGGGAAGCCAACGCTGCGGCGGGCAACACGCATACGGCGACCGCTATGTAGACGATGCCGAGGGCGCGCGAAGGAAGCCGGGTCAGCACCAGTGCATCGCGCGCGGTCTCGAGGACGGTGTGGGCCGTGATGAGCAGCAGGAGTACGAGGAACCCCGTTACGAGCGCGCCCAGTTCGTCGCGGCGCACGTCCAGAAACCCGGGGATCCAACGGACCCGCTTGGTCACCGGCAGGTCGCGGCCGAGCCGCGTCCCCTTCCGCAGCGAAGCCGAAGGACGTCCGGCTGGAGCATCATGGCTCGGGCCGCTCGAGTCCGGCGAGCCGATATCCTCGCGAAGGCCCCAGATCGTAGAGGTGGACGACGAGGACCCCGCTCGCGACACCGTCAGAAATCACGACTCGAAGGTAGCGATCACCTGCGTTGTCCGGAGAACCGCCGTCGGGGGCGACGTGTGGAAGCGTCACGCAGATCTTGCCCTCGGGCCGGCGACTGACGGGCAAGGTCGCACCCTGCGGGAGCCGGGCCTCGTAGCGAAATGACGAGGCGGCGCTCAAGCGTCGCGTCTCCGCCAGATCCTCGCCGCAGACTTGATCGTTTGCCACCACGCGCACATCGGTAATCGGGGATAGACGTGAAAGATACCGAACGAGGATCTTGTCGAGTCGGCCCTGGAGCACCTGCGTCAGGTAGAGCGTATTTCCGGGGTCCGAGAACTGCACCATTCGGCCTAGTGTTTGGACCATGTCAGGCGTGAAGCGAGCGAGGATTCGGGCCATCCAAGCGCCGTCCCGTTCCGTCATGCGGCTGAACGCGGCGTTCGGATACTCGTTCTTCCAATGCTCCGGGTCGAACTCACTCACGTTGAAGAAGCCGAAGATCTCTCGCCCCCGCTTTCGCCTCACCCGATCCCAGGGCCGTACGGGGATGCCCAGTGTAACGAAGTCTTGCGCCATGTCGCCCCAATCGGCGACGTACGAGTAGCCGAGCCGCCGCGAAATCTGCTCCCAATCCCATTCGGATCCCAGGCAGTCGCTCGTGTCCAAGTAGTAGTGCTCGACGTGACCGGGCGAGGCGTCCGGCTTGCCCGTGCCTCCGCCGGCATCGACAATCCAAGTATCCATGGAGTTTTGTTCACGAGCGTCGAAGTGATCGAGCCACGCGGCCAGGAGTCGGCTGCCGCGGAGCTCGCGCCGATCGTCGTGCGGAATGATGTCGTTGGGATCGTCGGGGCGCGTGCCGGTGTAGCTGAACGGACCGATCAGGTAGCCGGGGAGCCACGCAGAAGCTTGCATTCTCACCAAGCCTCCGCGGTGAGGAGCGTCGCCCAAGATCTTGTCGACCATTTTTTGATTGAAGGGCTCCATGGCACCGAAGTTGCTCTTGACTTTGAGTCCCGGCGCGAGCTTGAGCAGCGAGGGCCGGAAGTACACGATCTGCTCGCAGGAGGAACTGAATCCGACGGTCTGATAGACCGCCGCGCCGAGGACGCTGGCTGCGCTCGGCCGCTCGGGCTGGTCCTTGGGCTCGCCTTTGAAGAGAAATCTCCCCTTGTTCGGAATGGTCACTCGGAATCCGGGCGAGGACCCGTCGGTCTTGCCCCGGTCGATGAGCCACGTGCCGTCGGCGCCGCTGTCAGGATCGAGGATCTGCGCCGGGCTGCATGCGCCTCTCGCGAGGTCCGCCGGGCTCACGAGGTGGACGCCGAGGCGGTTGGTGAACCAGGAAGAATCCGGCACCTCGTCGAGGCTGTTCACGTCGACTGCCTCGCCGTGCTGCTCGATGGCCATCGCCTCCGATAGCGGCCGGAAGAGCATGTTGTCCACGCCATCCCAGTACAGCGGAGATACGTAGACTTCGGGCGCACAAGAGACGTTGGTCGGGTCTTTGGGCGTCGGGGACTTGTGGCACGCGACGGCGACCGGGCGTAGATCGGTATCCTGGGTGATCGGGTCGCGAAGAGGAAATGTCCGATTGGAGGCCGCGCAGCCGCAAACCGCGAGAAAGGGAAGTAGCCGTATCGATCGCAACATCATCGTGGGGTCCTTCAGAAGCGCGTGACACCGAGGGCGAGACGGAAGGAGTCAACTTGGCCGCCGTGCTCGAAGGTCTCCGTACCAACTCCGAAGATGAGCTCGAAGCTACTGTCGACCGAGCTGTCGGTTTCGATGCCGATGGCTCCGGAGAAGCGCAGAAGCCGCGTATCGAAGCCGTCGAGGTGCTCACCGAATACGTTTCCCACGGCCCCCTGGAGCGAACCAGCGATCCAAGGGCCGATAGGCCATTTGTACCGGAGAGTCGCGACTGCCGCGCTGCGGTCTAGCAGGCGGCCAGGAAAGAACCCGGGCATCGGGGCGGGGAAGGACCCAGGAGACGCGATATCGCCACCAACCGTGACGAGCTCCGTGAATGGAACCGGGCGGCCTCCAAGCGGGTCCGAGAACATCGCAAGCACGGAGAGGCTCAGCACGCGACGGTTCTCGTTGACGTCCCAGAACCCACCGGCGCCGGCAGCGTAGTGGAGCCATCCGGAGGCCGCGGATTGGCGCACGTCGCTGCCTTGCTCCGCCTGGGCTTCTAGGCGGACTCCGGATCCCGCGGCCGGGTAGGGACGCCGCGAATCGAGAGCGACGAGGACGTCGCTGTACTGCGCCGTGTACCCGCGGGCAAATCCCTCCGGGAGGGGGAAAACGCCGGCCGATACGCTCTGTAGAATGCCTGCGTCGCCGCCATAGTGGCCGTCGTAGAACGTCGCCGCCCGGATCCCCACGCCGCTGTCTATTTTGCTGCCGCGCCAAATAGGAAAATCGAATTTCACGCCGAGGTCGAGTTTGTCGACGCCGTAGCGGCTCTGTGCAGACTGCAACGTGTTGGGTCCGATGCCGTAAAAGACCTGATCCGGCCGACGCGAGCCCTGGAGCTTGATCTCGATGCTGCTGCTCTTGTGAAAATGGACGCGTTCGACGATCGATGCCCCGATCCAAGAAGGCGTGCGACCCTCCGCGCCCCCGCCCGCCGGCCAGAACGAGAGGTGAGCGCGCAGGTCGTTACCCCGAAAGACGACGTCGTCCCAGAATCCATAGACCCCGAAGCTTGGGTTGAAGCCGAAGTCCACGAATGCGATGGGGATTATCCCTGCCTTGTGGTCGGGCCCGAATGCGAAAAAGTCGTAAAGGATGTTCGGGAGGCCTGCGCGCTCGGCGGCGCTCACGCCGGCACCCAGCGGACGGCGGATGATCCACTCGGTCGTCAGGTAAAGTGGCGAGAGCACGATCCGCGGTACCCAAAGGGCGATGTCTCCGGCACTCTTCGGAGCGGGACCTCTCCCATCGTAGTCGGGCAGGGGCCGCTTGGCCGAGGAGACGGTCGGCGCAGGGAGAGACACGGCTGACGAAGACGGCGGCTGAGGGGAAAGCCCTTCGGCCGCGGCGGTCCGCGAGAGCAAAGAGGCGATGAGCGCCGCAGCCCAGATGTGCGCCCTCATGACGGCGGCTGGTGGGCGGCGATACGCTCCTCGCTTCCTGTCCTATATCGCATGGGCTCCCTGTTGCGGACGGCGAACCGCCAAGCGTTCGACATCGCTCGGGTAGGTTACGATGGTGGGGGTGCCCACCCCGTTGCCCTTCTGACCGCGAGTTCGTTGCCGTTGGCGTCGGGGGTTCGGGAAGGACCACACGGGCGCTATGGCGAGCGCAGCTGTGCGAAGCGGGCCCTGCTCTTCGGGCCGACTACCCGACCTGCACTACGAATTGAGCTCCTCGGACATCGCGATGATTTGCTGAAGGTAGAGCTCGGACAAGATTCGAAGGGAATCAAGCCGCGGCAGGCCGCACCCCTCGACGATCTCTCGGAGGGCACTTCGCGTGTCGACGCGCGATAGCAGGAACCCGGCGCGAAAGTCCAGCGAAAGCGTGGAGAGTCCTTGCCAGCCGACGGTGATGTGTGGCACTCGGTCGAGCGAACCGAGTCGCGCCACGTACAGTCTGCGAAGCTCCGAGCGCGCGATCTCCGCGCACTCCAGTGCGTCGCTGTGCAACGGGTGATGCAGGAGCAGAGCCTCAGCCGCGATGAGCGCTCCGGAGTAGTCGCTCGCGGCGAGCCGCTCCAGCATGCGATCGGCACAGGCAGCGTCGGCCGCGGCACGTTCCGGTGGTATTCGACTCGCGCTTTCGGGGAGCGGGGGTGGGAGTGACTTGGGCGGAGGTTCGCTGATCGGTTCGGGCTCCGCTTGCACGAGATGAGGCTCACCGGTGAGTTCGAACTCGTCCTGCCCCGCCGTAGGCTCGTTGATCGGTTCCGGCTCGATCCCCGAATCGGTCATCGTGCTTGTCGTCGTCATCGTCATTCCTCCAGCGGGCGCGCCATCGGACAGTAGCCCAAAACTTCGGCAATAGCTCAACCGCCTAGGACGGAACTATTCAATATAGATGTTGCCAACGCATTAGTCCCGGCGAAACGCCCTTCTCGAGCCGAGCGCGCGGTTATGGACAGCCGATTCGCACACTCCCGATGGCGATGTCGTCGAGCCAAATCGTCCGAGCGGCGTCGGCCTGGTAGGACTCCCATCCCACATCGACCTGGTGAATGCTCGGCGCGGCCCAAACGTACGTCGCCGGCTGCGAGATGCAGCCGTCTCCCGTGCTCGCGACTGTGAGGTCGGGCGCCGGGTTGCCATTGAGCCAGAAGCGAAGGGTGTTGTTCGGCCCGTCGAACTCCCATTCCGCGCAGGTCCATTCTCCCACCGGCACGGCTCGGGCGTGCGAGTGGCGCCAGCAGTCGGAGCTCGGACCGACCCCGGTATAGGAGTCGACCGTGTCGTAGCTGGCCATGAGCTGACTGCCGGTGCCGCCGTCGCCGGTTGGGATGGGCAATTGCCCCCCGTATCGATACACGGAATGGTAATTCGCGCCGGGCACGAGACCCGAGCCGTCGATGAACGTCCAGTGAACGGACGCGGACGGAGCCGAGTCGAGCCAGAACATCATTCGACCGTAGACCACGTTCGTGGGCGTCGGTAGACCCGCACCCGCGAGGCGAAGCATGGCCGACCGGTATCCCGTGGCAATCGGCGCCACGACTTTGATCGCTTTCGTTCCACTCGCGGCGCGGGTTGAATCGACAGTGACCGTTCCAGCCGTTAGAGCGACCTGCCACGGCGCGCCGGGAGCGGCTCCCACCGTATCGTTCTCGAAGTCGTCGCATACGATTGCGCCCTCGCACCCGCCCCCGTCCGAAGCTGCGGCGGTCGTTTGCGAGTCCCCGCCGGCATCCACGGAAATCGGCTCAGACCCTCTGGAGCTGTCGAACGCGACGCTCGCGTCGGCGGAACCGTCGTCCGCTGAAAATGCAATGTCACCCGTTGCGTCTGACGCTTTGGCCTGCCCGCCGTCGTCGGCGCGGGCGTTCGACGCGCCGGCGTCCGGGGGCGCCGAATTCGAGGCCCCCGAGTCCGACGCGCCCGCGCCAAGCATTGAGGCCGTAGGCGGCGCCCCGGAGCGCGCCGGCGTGGAATTGCAGGCGATCGATGCGACCAAAAGCCCGTAACCGAAAAGAAACGAAACGCGCGACACGGAAACCATCATACCACCTGCTCGCTGGCGAAGAACCATACGGTCAGAGGTCGATTTCTCCAGCACCGATTTCGATGCCGTTCGGTCACGAAGGCGCGCTTCTCCGGATCGACGCGAAGCGCGAGCCGATATCGCCGGCCGGTGTGTCGCCCTACCGAATCCTGCGCGTCTGGCGCGTCGGCGCGCCCAATCGACATGTGTGTAAAACGGCGGGTGCGAAGCCGCCGGCTCGTCAATGGCAATTGGTCCGCGCTTCGCTCTATTCTCGTCGTATGAATCGTGTCATGCGGGCGCTCGGGATCCTCAGTTCGGTCGCTGCAAGTGCGATCTTCGTCGCCTGCGGCGGTCAGAAGTTCACCGTGGCGCCGCGTGGGGACGGCGGCGAGGAGTCCGGCAGCGGCGGAGCTGGCAGTAGCGGCGGCGAGGGGGGGAGCGGAAGCGGAGGTGCCGGCAGCAGCGGCTCCGGCAGTAGCAGCGGTTCCGGCAGTAGCAGCGGTTCCGGCAGTAGCAGCGGTTCCGGCAGTAGCAGCGGCTCCAGCAGTAGCAGCGGTTCCGGCAGTAGCAGCGGTTCCGGCAGTAGCAGCGGCTCCGGCAGCAGCAGCGGGAAGGGCAGCAGTAGTGGAAGTAGCAGCAGCAGTTCCGGGGGCCCGCTCTTGCCGTGTCCGCCGACCGCGCCCCCCTCGGGAACCGCTTGCGCTTCTGCCGGTTCAGGGCTCGAATGCGAGTACGGATCGAGCCCGGTTCAGAGCTGCGACGAAGTCGCGACGTGCTCTCTGGGGACGTGGAATATCACCGGGGCGGCGGGGGGCGCGGATTGCTCTCCTCCCGCGGCGGCCGGATGCCCCGTCGACTTCGTTGCTGTGCCGCGCGGGATGCACTGCACGAACTCGGGACTAATCTGCGAATATCTCCTCGGGCGCTGCGCCTGCGTCGTCCCGCCAGGGCCAGTCATGATCTCGCTCGACGGCTCGACTTCGACGGTATGGGCCTGCCAGGACGCGACGGCAATGGGCTGTCCGTCGGTTCGGGCCCCTCTCGGCAGTCGCTGCACGCAGGAAGGTTTGAACTGCAACTATGGGGCGTGCACCGTACCCGGCGGAACCGCCGAACAATGTGCGGGCGGCATCTGGAAGCCGGCGATTGTTCCCTGCCCGCTGTGATTGCGGGGACTCACGGTTTGACGAATTTGAGGACGAAGCGGTCGCTCGTTCCCCGTTTGGGACCCGCTTGCATGGGGGAATCGTTCCAGTCTCGCGCGTCGTCCGGATTGGCGAGAAACGTCGCGACGCTGTCGAGCCGAAACCCGGCGCGCTCGACTTCGTCGCGGACAACTCGCTCCTCGATACGATGCAGCGTCTTGACGTCGTTTGCGCCGGCCCCGCCTTTTGCGCTGTGGTCGATGATCCCGTAGACACCGCCGTGCTTGAGCGCCTTGAACACCGCAGCGTTCATGGCGTCGCGGTCCGCTCCGAGCCAGACCGTGTCGTGGTAGAAGAGAATGTCCACCACGACGTCAAGATCCTTGGCTTCGGGGGGGAATGGATCGCTCGGTTCTCTGTCGACCCGCACAACGTGCTTGTTGACCGCCTTCGCGAGTCGGGCGCTCCAGGGCTTTTCGGCGTACTTTTCTACGATGAGCTTCGGGTTCTCGCCGAAGACCTCGCCGTTTGGACCAACGGCGCGCGCGAGGAGCTCGGTGGTGTATCCGCCACCGGCAGCGATCTCACCCACGCGCATCCCCGGAGCAACGCCGAGGAACGCGAGCATCTCTGCCGGGTGGCGGCCGGCGTCGAGCTTCTTGTCCTCGTCCGTGCGATCGGGAGCCGCGATGATCGACGCGATAGAAGGCGGGACGTCAACCTGCGAGACGACCTTCGGCGCTGGCCTCGCAGCGGAAGCGGACGACGCCGGAGCGAGAGTAGACGGGGTCGAAACGGTGGGAGTGGCCCCGGTCGAAGCGGCGGCTGGCGGTGCCGGCTTGGTCGCAGCGGGAGCATTTAGGGAGGCCGGCGCTCCCCCGCACGCAACCGCAAAGATTGGAACGATCCGAAAGAAGTGTCTCATGACGCCCCTCTACTCCAGAGGTCGCGGATTTGAAATGACGGGACGTACGCGCGACGGGACGTCGAACGCTTGGGCGGGCTCGATGGCTTATTCGGCTCGGCCGTCAAATTGTGCTGTGGCAGTCGACATCAGCCGCAGCTTCTGACATAACGCCCGCCCCATGCGATGCGTGCGCTCCATTCGAAACGGGGGAGCGGCGATAGCCGTTGGATTGTCACTCTTTCCCCACCCCGGACGGGCAGACGAATCGGCCTTCTGCCGCAAGGTGCGCGCGCAGGCCGACGGCGATCGAGCGCTCATGATGGCTCCCAGGGTCGTCGTGCAGGGGATCCGGTTCCCGGCCGGCAACCAGCTCGGAATCGGTGCCACTGCGGGAACGGGCTATCAGGTTCGGACGGGCATCGTCTTCTCCTTCCTCGACTTCTACAAAGGTACCAAGCTGGGGCAGCTCGCCGACGCGCAGTGCATCGTCCACGAGGCGTCGGCCGGCATCGAACGCGTGCTCGAGACTGCAGCCGACGCGGCGCGTCTCGAGGCCCTGCGTGCCCAGGAGGCGTACTTGAACGAGAACCGCAGCCGCTGGCGCGCGATGACGGCCCGGGCCCAAGAGCGCCTCGCGGCGCGCGTCGCCACGGTCGTCGAGTTCGATCAGCTCCGCTCACGTGCGGACGCGCTCGAGCGAAAGCGCGTCGAGGTGATGGGGGAGACGAAGCGGCTCGAGGCCCGCGATTTCGATGCGCCCCGCGAACCGCTCCAGAAGCTCGTCGAACGCCACAATAGGGAGACGATGAAAGTCGAGCGTCAGGCGTGGAACCTCCACTCGCTCGACGGATGGCAGTTTCAGTTGACGGCCGGCGTTATCCCGATTGAGCCCGTCGACTGGTACGGCGTCGCGGAGGTCTCGTACAGCCTCGGGTTGGTAGCACGCGACCGCACGCAGGCGCGCTACCTCGATGCACGACACGACGAGCTCCACGCGGCCCCCGAGGAGATGCCTTTCAAGCTGCGAAAGCTGGCGGACGCCGTGGCCGCAGCCCTCGACCAGGCGCGCCGGGAGCTCGAAATCGTCGAGGGCCAGGTGTCCGCGATGGCCGATGCGCAGGGCGCCCTGGAGCGATAGGAGACGTCCGATTCGGCCCAGGCTCACGACACGGTCGCCATGGAAATCATCGCGGCCGAGGCCGATCGGGTGTTCCTGCGCACTTCGGTCGACGCCCTTTCGCGGCTATCCGAAAACCTGCGTCAGCGCTAAGACCTACACAGGCGCGCTGCCTGTCTCCACGCGCGGGGGCGCCGATTGTCGCGTCCGCGACGCTGCACGCTAAGGCTTTCCGCCCTGAGCCGGGGAGCCGCCATGCGAAACGGTCGCGGTGAACGCATGAACGGTCGAAGCCGTAAGCACCGAGTGAATCAGGACGCGATGGCCGGAGAGGCGTGTGTTGCCACAGTTCGCGCAAGCGAACTGACCGATGTCATCGCCGAACTCGAGGGTCAGATCTCGAGCCGGGTCCACGCCCACGGAAATCGTCCCTTGATAAACGCCCCCGGCGTAGGTCGCGCGGACGTCCACGCCTTCCCGCGCTCGCCAAAACTCAACGACATCCGCTATCGTGGAGTCGACTCGGACGCCGCGCATGCGGGCCGCCTTCAGGTACGCGTCGAGCACGACGAGCTTATTTTGGAGATTGTTCGTAGGCGCGTTTACTCCATAGGACGGGTGCAAGAGCGACAGGGTGTGGGCGTGGTTGTCCGCGTCCCGGAGCATGGCGTACGTCCATAGCGTCTGGAACATCGGGCCATTCGAAGCGGACATCTCGATCCGATTGTCCACTCCATCGACAATTCCACCGATACCGTCTTCGAGAGCGATCGGCATGCTGTAAAGAGCTCGATG
>Ga0265318_10002045_pt1 | contig 11114 bp, 10 predicted proteins | sample 4821metaG_FD_192431 | JGI IMG/M metagenome (GOLD analysis project Ga0265318, IMG submission 192431) | Rhizosphere microbial communities from Carex aquatilis grown in University of Washington, Seatle, WA, United States - 4-8-21 metaG | ecosystem: Host-associated > Plants > Roots > Rhizosphere >... | reverse complement strand
CGCGACATTGGGGACGGGCACGGTGATCTACGGCCTGTCGCAGATGTACACCGGCGGCCTCCAGATCGTGTCACCCGACCCGTTGCCGCCGGCCTTCCTCGGCTTGACCTCGGTCGTCTACGGCATCCCGTGGCCGGTCATCATCGTCATCGTCGTGGCCCTCGTGATGTGGCTCTGCGCCGAATACCTGCCGATCGGGCGCTACCTCTATGTCACGGGCGCGAACCGCCGAGCAGCCGAACTGATGGGCGTTCCGACCAACCGCTACATCATCGGCTCGTTCGTCGTTTCGGGCATCCTGACCGGACTGGCCGGCGTGTTCCTGGCGAGCCAGCTCCGCATCGGACAGGGCGGCACCGGGCCGGAGTTCCTGCTTCCGGCGTTCGCCGCCGCCCTGCTTGGCGCAACGGCCGTCCGCCCTGGCCGCGTCAACGTGTGGGGCACGATCACGGCGGTAGCGGTGCTGGCCGTCGGTGTCTCCGGGTTGCAGCAGCTCGGCGCCGTTTTCTACGTCGATCCTCTGTTCAGCGGCACGACCCTCATTCTCTCGGTTGGGCTTGCCGGGTGGGTCGGTCGCCGCACGGTCAACCGGGCCAGCGCGGCGAGTGCGCTGGTGCAGAAAACGGAACGGCCGGTCGCCGAAGCGCCGCCTAAACAGGCGGGCTGACGATGCCGTCGCTCCTTACGCGGGACGGCGTTCGCCTCCACTACACCGACGACGGTTCCGGACCGCCGATGCTGTTCGTCAGCGGCTGGTGCATGTCCGGCGAGTGGTTCGTGGAGCAGCGCCAGCACTTCGCGTCGACGCATCGGGTCGTGGTTCTCGACACACGCGCGCAAGGAGCGTCCGAGCCGGTGACGTGGGGCCACCGCCTGTCACGGCACGCCGCCGACCTGCACGACGTCATCACCCAGCTCGGCCTCAGCGAGATCGCGCTGGTAGCGTGGTCGCGCGGCACCAGTGTCGTGCTTTCCTATCTCGAGCTGTTCGGCGGCGACAGGATATCGTCGGTAACCTTGGCCGGGTTCCTGCCGAGCCTGGCGGCACGGGCGGATTGGCCCTGGGGCTTCAACGTTCCTCCGCAGGCCTTCATCGACAACGTCGTCGCCGACTATGCGAAGGTCGTCAGCAACATGATCGTCGACATGACGCACAAGAAGCTGCCGGCGGACTTCGTCAAGGCGCGCACTGCCGAGAGCCTGACGACACCGCCGATCGCGGCATCGCGCATGCTGCAGGATCATATGAATCTCGACTGGCGCGACTTCCTGCCGAAGATCACGGTCCCGGTGCTGATCTGCGCCGGCGAGCAGGATCCACAGGCACCGGTCGGTGCTGCGGAAGCCTCGGCTGCGTTGCTGCCGAAGGCGCGCGTGGCTCGCTTCGCCGAGAGTGGGCACTGCCCCTTCATCGAAGAGCCCGAAGCTTTCAACCGCGTCCTGACGGACTTCCTCGCCTCTGCGCGCGCCTGACCAGGCCCGCGCAATCGCCAACGTCTTGTCCAGGCGAGGGCGTCTGGCGGATGAAGCGGATCACGCCACGTGAACGATATTGGTCGGTCCAGCGGCGTCGCGACGGCCCTCGCGCTCGATGCGATTTCGCCCACGCGACTTGGCGCGATAGAGCGCCTCGTCAGCCGCTTTCAGGACGTCATCGACCGTCTCGCCCGGCTCGGCCGAAGCCAGGCCGGCGCTGACGGTCGCGTTGACGGCGCGGTCGCCGACGTAGCGGCACGCCATGGCGAAAGCCATGCGGATGCGGTCGCCGATGGCCAGGGCGACGCCGGGGCTGGTGTCCGGGAAAACCGCCGCGAATTCCTCGCCGCCGATGCGGCCGATCAGGTCGCGTTCACGCAACACACCGCGGACGATCTCGCCGAAGCGCCGTAAGACCTGGTCGCCGACAGCATGCCCGTGGCTGTCGTTGACCGACTTGAAGTGGTCGAGGTCGAAGGCGACAAGGGACCACGGCTGACGCGCCCGCAAACACTTCTCGAGCGAGTTCGCCGCGTCTGCCATGAAAGTGTCGCGCCGGGCGACGCCGGTCAGGCCGTCGATATTGGCGGCTGTTCTCAGCCCGACGGTTTCACGGTCGAACACCAGGGCCATGATGAAGAAAGCGCCGCCAACCGTCAGCAAGAAGGCCTCGAAATAGATGACGCCAAAGGGATTGGTCAGTGGTGGTAAGACCTCGGCCGAAATCTCGCCGAAGAAGCCGTAGACCACTCCGGCGGCGTTGAGCGTGGCGTCAAGAAACAGAAGCCCGAAGAGAGGCCAACGCGCCTTCAGGTTTTCGTCGCGGCCACGCCACATCTCGAATGCTGCGGAGAAGCTATAGGCCGCGCCGCAGGCCCAGAGCAGCGACATCTGCAGCTGGGCGGACTGGTGGAACTCGGGCACGGCGAGCGCGGCGATCCACAGCACGCTGCCGGCGAGGAAAGCGGTGGGCCGCACGATGGCGTGCCGCGTTTCACGCGCGGCTGCCCAGTAGGATGCAGATGCCACGTTCAGCAACGTCGCCACGACTGCGCGCGAGGCGAGATCAGGAAGCCCGTTCTTGATCGCCAGTATCGCGGTCGCGACGGCCACGAACAGGCACGCGATTCCCCACCAGGCCGCCGCGCGAACGGCACGGTTGTAGAGGCGGGCGACGAGGAGAAGCGTCCCGACCAGGGTCGTCACAAAACTATCCGCGACGAGGAGGGTGGGCAGGTCGAGGTGCATCTGGTTCGACGCGATCGTTGCGAGCGGATTGTCCGGTGCGCGGCGACGGCGCGTGCGACCGCGGCGTCCTGCGCTTTGCTACAAGTAGCCGGCCAGTCGTTCAGGCGGCATTAGCGGTGAGCCGTAAAACCGGTTGGGTCCCGGCAAGGTTGGCTTAACCAAGCCCCCGCCGCGGGCGCGAGAACTGAGGGCGCGTGCGGAGCGTGGGCGGTGCTCGTTCGGCACGCCACCTTCGATCACCGTCAAGTGATGACGCTTGGCGGAATGGCGAGGGAGAATTCATCACCGCGCAGGGCCGGGCGATCCAGGGTCAAAGATAGCCGTCGAAGGCGTTGGTCGCGTCGAACTGGATAACATCCCGGCGTGCAACTTCGGGATCAATGCCGAGGGTAGCCGACACGATTCCCCCGTAGAGCGCACGAGCATCGAGCGTCGCCTTGAGGTCGCGACCCTCGAAAAGGTTCGTTGGCTTCAGGCCGGGCCAATCGCTGACTATGCCGGCCTTCTTGAGCGCGCCACCGAGGACGAAGATGCACGTGCCCCAACCGTGATCGGTGCCGAATGAGCCATTCTCCGCCACCGTCCGCCCAAACTCGGTGACGGTTACGACCAGGGTGTCCTTCCAGACGTCTTCTCCGACACCCTGGTGGAAGGCTCGGATGGCCTGATCGACGTTTCGCAACTTGTCCGAATGCTGACCCGGCTGTTTGGCATGCGTATCGAAACCAACGTGGTCCAGCACGGCAACGCGCGGGCCGTTGTCTTGGCGCAACCGCATAGCCGCCTGCTGCGCGAGGGCGGGGAGGTCCGCCTCATCCCCCATGCGCAGCGAGGTATCCATTTGCAGCGATCCACTGGTCGCGACCAACTGGGCGCCGACCGGAGCGAGGCTTGCGTCATTCGCCCACAGCGCTCCGAGCTGCTGATACACGGATTGGGGCGGACTGCTGATCCAGGTCGGGTATCGGCTTTCAGTGGGGGTCTTGCCCCGCAGGATGAGCGGAACCGGCAACGACATCGCAACCGCGGTGTAGCTGCTGGCATCGAGCGCGCGCCCAAGCCAGCCCGTGGGCGAGCTGTAGGCCTGCAGGACACCGCTTTCCATTATGTCCTGGCCCTCGAAATGCGAGCGGCCGGTATAGGGGTAGGAGACGCCGTGGACGAGCAATGCCTGTCCGCCGGTGTAGAGTTCATGGACGTGTTGAAGCGCCGGATGGAGCGCAAACAGGCCATCCAGCTTGAGCAGGCCGTCCGGCATCAAGTCCTTGCGCAGCCCCTGAAGGCCCGGGTCGCCGACGGCCGGCATCGCGAAGAGACCATCCATTCCGCCGCGCAGCAGAATGACGAGCAACCTGCCGTTCTTGACCTCGGCACCAAATGCGAAGTCGGGCAGCGCGGCAAAAGTCAGGATCGCGGAAGCCCGCAGGAAGGAGCGGCGGCTGATTGACTCGAAACATTCGTTCAACGGGTTCATGGCGCGCCTTCTCTCAAATGAACAGGAACTGCGGACTCGCCAGCAATATCGCCACGGCGTTGGGTACCGACTCGGCGCGCCGCACCAGCGTGACGAGCGGCGAATCGCTGCCGGCCAGGCGTGCGGCGTAGTCGCCAATCTCCTGGATACCGAGAACGCTGGCACTGACGCCGATGCGGTATGCTTGCCGAACCCGGCGGTCGATCATGGCCTTGGACAGCCAGTCGTCGATCACGTCCGAGTAGCCGTTGGGCTGTGGGCTCTCGTCATACGTCTCGCCCATTTCCCGATAGACGAAGTGGATGGATTCGGCCGCGCCCTTCGGCTCGAAGATCGGGACGTCGGCGCCGGTCGCCTTGTAGGACTGCATCAGCCAGTTGATTGGGGTCGTGAACTTCGGGGTGGTCTCCGCGTACGTCATCACCTCATCGACGACGGCAGAGTGGACCGCAATCAGGTCGCCCTTGGAGTCGTCAAACACCTTGGCGATGCGGTCGATGCTCTCCTGAGGCGGGTTATCGGCGACGAAGGACCGCGCGAGCTTGGTCGCTAGATGCTTGATCGTGTAGGGATGGGAAGCGAGATCGGTAATCAGATCGGCCAGCTGATTGCGGCCATCGCCCTTGGGTTTGTAGACCTTCCCCATGATGGTGCGCGCACCGGGTTCGTGACGCTCCACTTGGAACCAGCTGCCGTATTTCACGCCCGGCTTCTTCTGGGGATGGGTCGGAAGTCCCGCGTAGTACTGCCAGCCGGTCAGGAGCAGGGCAGTTTCGGTGACATCCTTCTGGGCGTAGCCGGCGGCCGGGCTGACGGTGTGCAGCTCGAGAAGCTCGCGCCCGAGATTCTCATTCAGGTTGGCGCTGCCGGCCTTGATGATTTGCGGATCATGGCCAGCCTGAGAATGCGGACCGGTCGAGATGTAGTTGTCGAGGTAGACCACCATCGCCGGGCTGGTGATCGCCGCATAAAGCAGGTCCCTGAACGACTCGGTCATGCCGTCTCGAATGAGCCGCGTGTGGGTGCCGTAGATCATCGGCTGTTCGAGGTTGGTCGTCGAAACCGTGAAGTGGTTGCACCAGAACCACCAGAAGCGTTCGAACACCGGACTCTTGCCGTTGACGGCGGTCAGCGATTGCACAAGGCAATCGCGCCAGCGCGCCGTCACGACGTAGGGGTAGATAACCTGCTCGAACATCTGCTGGTCGAAGGCTCCGGGAGCCAGGTTCTTGCTGCTCTCGAAGAGCTTCTTCTGAAGAGTCCATTTTTCTTCGAAGTTCCGAAGCGACTCGTCGAAGTTCTCGAACGGCTTTGCGTAAGCTGGAAGCTTGGTGAGGAGGCTGTTCCCGCTCTTGTCGTAGAAATCGAGAGGGGGCACCGATCGAAGCTGTGCCATCGCCCAATCGCGTGGCGGAGCTGGCAGTTCTTCGTTCGGCGCCAGACCGACGCCTAGCCGACGAGCGAAGAGGAGATTGCGATCGATTGCCATGATAGCCAGCCCCGCCGCCGTCTCATCGCTTGCCCGAACCCCGGCGCAAGAGCCGGGCTGTAGCGAATGCGCGGTCAACCCGGCACGTTACAGCAGCAAATGGCTGGGCAGACATCCCCAAATGGGGACTGCGCGGTGAGCCCGCGCTTTCTCAGCGAATCCGGCCGTCCTGACCTTCCCTCGGTGCCAGCAGGCAGACGTGCGAGTTTCGCCCGGCCATGCCGCCGTGCTCGACGTCAACCTTCGCGGCGAGATGATCGAAGCTTGAGGCGGCTCTCATGGCAGCCCGCGCCGCGGCCTGAACGGAAGCGCTGGGAACCCGCGCCGCGGCCATCTTCCAGGCTCGGCCGTATGGGCCATATTGTTGATTTTAGTGGTAGCGGAGGAGGGATTTGAACCCCCGACACACGGATTATGATTCCGCTGCTCTAACCAACTGAGCTACTCCGCCACTCCGGCCCGGATATAGGGAAGGGTCGGAAAGCGTGTCAAGCAACGGCGTGCCGTTCAGAGGTCCAGCACCGCGAAGTAGGCGGAGAAGCCCGGGCCGAAGGCTGCCAGCAGCTCGCGGCCGCTGCGGCCGGTTTCGATGGCGTTCTTCAGCACGAACATCGCCGTGACCGAGGACATGTTGCCATAGTCGCGCAGGGTCTCGCGCGACGGGCGGAGCACGTCCGGGGCGAGGTTCAGCACCTTGTCGGCGACATCCAGGATCTTGCCGCCACCGGGATGGAGCAGGTAGCCGCTGAATTCGCTGCGGCTGTAGCCGGCGCGCTCCAGGAAATGGTCGAGCGCGGGCGCGAAGCGTTCCTGCATCAGCGCCGGGAGCAGCGGCGAGAGAACGATGCCGAAGCCGTCGTTCTTGATGTCCCAGCCCATGATGTGCTCGGTCTTGTTCCAGAAGTGATCGCCGCTGGCGAGCAGGCGCGGGTTGCCCGAGGAGCGGTCGCCGCCGGTGTTGCGCAGCACCACCGCTGCCGCGCCGTCGCCGAACAGGGCGAGCGAGACGAACATGGCCATGGACGGGTCGTTGACCCGCAGGCAGAGGCTGCACAGATCGACGGTGAGGAACAGAACATTGCCTTCCGGCATGGTGTCGGCAATGCGGGCGGCACGGGCGAGGCCGGCGACGCCGCCGCCGCAGCCGATGCCGAATATCGGCCAGCGCTCGGTGTGCGAGGCAAAGGGGAGGCGGTTCATCAGGCGTGCATCGAGACTGGGCACGGCCAGGCCGGTAATGGTGTTGACCACTATCGCGTCGATCTCGTCGATGCGGATACCCGCTTTGGCGACGGCCTCCACTGCGGCCCGCTCGAGCAGGTCGAGGGCGTACTTCTGGAAGACCGCGGTGCGCTCCTCCCAGGTGTGCGGGCTCTCGTACCACTCGGTTGGCTGGCAGAAGTAACGCGAGCTGATGCCCGTATTCATGTAGATCTGGTCGACATGGGCGAACTGCGGATAGACCGTGCGGGCGCGCTGGCGCACCTCTTCCTGGTCGATGCGATTGTCGGGCAGGGCGGTCGCGATCCCCGCAATCTCGATGTCAAATGCCGAGGCGCGACCAAGTCGGCTCGCGGTCCGTTCGACCGTGTCCAGCATGTTAGATTCCCCAGTTAGCTTTGCCCCGGTCAGGGCATAATGACCGCGAATGATGCTCCCGTCACCCCACCGCCGCGTGAACATGCGGCTTGACACGCCGCGGCCCACGGCCGGTCTTGCTTTATGACGCTCGGCTGGGCGCATGTTCTGCTCGCGCTGGTGGCGCTCCAGCGGCTGTCCGAGGTGGTTTACGACCGCCGCAACACGCGGGCCCTGATGGCGCGCGGCGGGCGCGAATTTGGCGCAGGCCACTACCCTGTGATGGTCGTCCTGCACACGGCGTGGCTGGTCGCGATGGCCGTCCTCACGGCACCCAACCCGCCGGTGCTGCCTGGCTGGCTTGCCCTGTTCGCCGTCTGCCAGGTTGTCCGCGTCTGGTGTGTCGTGTCACTCGGACCGTACTGGACCACGCGCATCGTCGTGCTCGATGGCGCTGCGCCGGTGACACGCGGGCCATACCGCCATCTTCGCCACCCGAACTACCTGATCGTGGCCCTCGAAGTGCCCGCATTGCCCATGGCCCTTTCGCTGCCGTGGGTGGCGCTCGTCTTCGGCATCCTCAACCTTGTCCTGCTGGCGCACCGCGTCCGCGTGGAGAACGCGGCGCGGGCGACGCTGACTGCCCACAATATCGGCAGCACTGCCTAAGTCTTGAGCGGATTGTCGTGAAGGCGCAATCTTTACGCGCGGTGATTCGCCAAGGAGGCAACGCATGACAGCGAAGACAGCTGCGATCGTGCTTGGAATAATCCTCGTGCTGTTCGGGTTGCTTGGCTTCGTCAATAATCCTGAGTTGGGTGTGTTTGCGGCCGGTCCGGGCAACGATATCGTTCACATCGTCGCCGGCCTTATTCTGCTCGCCGGCGCGTTCACCAGTCTGGGCAGCGGCATGGCGCTGAAGATCGTCGGCGTCATCTATGCCATCGTCGCCATCATCGGTTTCTTCATGGTCGGCGCCGACGGCATGCTGCTCGGCTTCATCACAATGAACGATGCCGACAAGTGGCTGCATGTGGTGGTCGCCATCGTCATCCTTGCGGCCGGCTTCGGCCTGCCCGACGACGAGGCGAAAGCCGCGAGGATGTAGGTTCGCGCCGTTCGCACGCGATAGACGCCGCGGAGGTCACCTCCGCGGCGGTCTCTGTCCTGGCCGTCACATCCCGGCGAGCAGCCCGCCGTCGACGTAGATCACCTGGCCGTTGACGAAGCTCGAAGCCTCCGAGGCCAGGAAGATCGCAGCCCCCTTGAGCTCGTCGACCTCGCCCCAGCGTCCAGCCGGGGTGCGCTTCACCAGCCAGGCGTCGAACTCGGCGTTTTCGGAGAGCGCGCGGTTGAGCTCGGTCTTGAAGTAACCCGGCCCGATGCCGTTGACGTTGAGCCCGTGCGGCGCCCATTCGACGCACATCGCCTTGGTCAGCATTTTCACCGCGCCCTTGGCGGTGGTGTAGGGGGCAATGCTGGTGCGGGCGGCCTCGCTGGTCAGCGAACAGGTGTTGACGATGCGGCCCTTGCGCCGGGGCAACATGCGGCGAGCCACGGCGCGGCCGACGATGAACACCTGGTCGACATCGGCCGTCATAATCTCCCGCCAAGTGGCCAGCGGGAAATCGATGAGCGGCCCGCGCCGCTGGATGCCGGCGTTGTTGAAGAGCGCGTCGATCGGGCCGATGTCGCGCTCGATCCTTTGCACGGCATCTTCGACCGCCGTCTCGTCGGTGACATCGAATGCCACCGCGTGGGCCTTGTGCCCGGCCGCCGCGAGCCGTCCGCGCGCCTCCTCCAGCTCCTTCGGATTGCGCGAGTTGAGGACGACTTCGGCACCTGCGCCGGCCAGGCCCTCGGCAATGGCGAAGCCCAGCCCCTTGCTCGATCCGGTCACCAGGGCGATGCGACCGGAAAGGTCGAAAAGGTTCAGGCTCATGCGATTTCACCCGCGTTGAAAGGACTTGCCGCGCGGCTGCCGGAGGTTAGGGTCGCGCTCCCGAATGAACTTAATCGCAAGCGGAGCGAGGAGAAATGGCCTACCAGCCAGCCGATGGGCGCTACGAGAAGATGCAGTACCGGCGGAGCGGCCGCAGCGGGCTGAAGCTGCCGCCAGTCTCGCTCGGCCTGTGGCACAATTTCGGCCATGCCTCGCGCGCCGATACTGCGCGCGCCATGTGCCGGCGGGCCTTCGACCTCGGCATCACCCACTTCGACCTCGCCAATAACTACGGGCCCCCGCCGGGGTCGGCGGAGGCGCTGTTCGGCGAGATCCTGGCGGACGACTTCCGCCTCTACCGCGACGAACTGATCATCTCGACCAAGGCCGGCTACCGCATGTGGCCGGGGCCTTACGGCGAATGGGGCAGCCGCAAGTACCTCACTGCCAGCCTCGACCAGAGCCTCAAGCGCATGGGCCTGGATTACGTCGACATCTTCTATTCGCACCGCTTCGATCCGGATACGCCGCTGGAGGAGACGATGGGCGCGCTCGATGCCATCGTGCGCGCCGGCAAGGCGCTCTACGTCGGGATCTCGTCGTATTCATCGCAGCGCACGCACGAAGCGCAGGCCATCCTGAAGCGGCTCGGCACGCCGGCGATCATCCACCAGCCGAGCTATTCGATCGTCAACCGGTGGACGGAGGAGGATCAGCTGCTCGATGCGCTCGAGGAGGAAGGCATGGGGTGCATCGCCTTCTCGCCGCTGGCGCAGGGCCTGCTCACCGACAAGTACCTGAAGGGCGTGCCGGCCGACAGCCGCGCGGGGCGGGGCGCCGATTCCTGGCAGCAGGGATTCCTCAGCGACAAGAACATGGCGTGCGTCAAGGCGCTGAACGAGATCGCCAAGACGCGCGGCCAGACGCTGGCGCAGCTGGCGATTGCGTGGGTGCTGCGCGACCCGCGCATGACCTCGGCGCTGATCGGCGCCTCGCACGTGGGGCAGATCGAGGATGCGGTGGGCGCGCTCGACCGGCTGGCGTTCACCAAGGCTGAGCTCGACGAGATCGACAAACTGGCGGAGGACGCCGGCGTCAACATCTGGCGGCGCTCCAGCACCGCTTAGCGGTCCGGTCAGATCGCGCCGCCGCCCGCCGGCGCCGAGAGCGCGTTCGGCGGGGGCGGTGGCGCGGGATGTCCCGCGCCCGCCACCTCCCAGCCACCCTCCCAGATCATCGAGATGGCGACCCACGCGATCAGCGCCAGCCCGAGGTAGGCGATCCAGAAGAAGCGGTGGAGCAGGCGGGCGATAAGGGTCGCGGCAACGCCCATGAGGGCGACCGAGAGTGCGAGCCCGAATATCAGCACCATCAGGTGCTGCCGCGCCGCGCCGGCGACCGCGAGCACGTTGTCGAGCGACATCGAGATGTCGGCGGCGACGACCTGCAGAAAGGCATGGCGCAGATCCTTCGGCTGGGCCTTGGCCCGTCCGCCGGCTTCCTGCTCATCGGCTTGCCGATGGCCCCAGATCTCACGGGCCAGCTTCCAGACCACCCAGAGCAGGATGATCCCGCCGGCAAGCGTCAGGCCGATGATCGAGAGGAGCTGGGTGGCGAAAACCGCGAACAGGATGCGCAGCACCGCAGCGGCGCCGATGCCCAGCACGATCGCCTTGCGGCGGAGATGCGGGTCTTCAAGCCCGGCCGCCGCCATGCCCACAACCACGGCATTGTCGCCGGCGAGCACTAGGTCAATGAAGACGACGGTGAAGAAGGCGGTCAGCTCGGAATAAAGTCCCGGCATTGCCGCGAAATTCCCAGGAAGATGAGGGTCCGTCCCGACTTACTTGGGAGTCGGCGCGTCCTTATCCAAGGCCCCTTCGTTCTTGAGATCGCTCCACAGCGAG
>Ga0265318_10002039_pt1 | contig 11145 bp, 12 predicted proteins | sample 4821metaG_FD_192431 | JGI IMG/M metagenome (GOLD analysis project Ga0265318, IMG submission 192431) | Rhizosphere microbial communities from Carex aquatilis grown in University of Washington, Seatle, WA, United States - 4-8-21 metaG | ecosystem: Host-associated > Plants > Roots > Rhizosphere >... | reverse complement strand
GTCCGCTCGTGAGGCATCGGCGAGGATGATCGAGGCGGCCGACGGAAGGTTCTCGAAGGTGTCGGTCAGGGTCCGGCCGCGCAGGAGGGCCTGCGCGATCGCGGGTCGGAGCTCGGCGCGGGTCGTGACGACCTCGGCGAGCCCGAACCGCCGGAACGCGGCGTTGTTGACTCGGAGATGCCCGCGGCCCCAGCCGTAGGAGATCGCGGGGATTCCGCGCATGAGGGCTTCGAGCACCGTGAGGCCGCCCGTCGAATGAACCAGGACGTCGGCCGCGGCCATCCAGTCGGCCATCTGATCGGTGAACCCCTCGACCCGCACGCGCGAGTCGCGCGCGAATCGGGCGCGCATGCCGTCGAACAGCGAGGCGTTCCGGCCGCAGAGACAAACGACCGCGACGACGTCGTCGACGGCCAGCGCTTCCTCGACCGCGCCGCCGACATCCCCGACGCCCCAGCCACCTCCCGAGACGAGGACGATCTGCCCGTCGGCAGGCAGGTTCAGGCGGGCCCGCGCGTCGGCGACGCTCGTCGGGATCAGGAACTCGGGCGCTGTCAGCCCGTGCACGCAGACGATGCGGGCGTCGTCGCCGGCGACCAGCCGGACCTCGTCGACCGACTCCGGGTGCGTGATCAGGTGGACGTCGATTCCGGGGCTGGCCCAGTAGTGCATCGCGGCGACGTCGGTGATCGCCGCACAGACGGGAACCCCGATCCGACCCGCCTTCCGCAGCCGGCCGAGCACCTCGGTCGTGTTCGGGTAGGTGCAGACGACGACGTCGGGGTCGACGCGGTCGATCAGCGCGACGAGCCCGTTCCCGGCCGCGCGCGTCAGCGCGACCTGGGTGAGCCGCCGCGTCAGGGGGTTTACCGCGAAGAACCAGAAGCCGAGATCCCACAGCCACTGGAAGCGGAAGAAGACGATTCGGCCGGCGTCGGCGCTCACGACCCTGACGAGTCGCCCCATCGATGCGAGGGCGTCCTCGGTGACGATCTCGGCGTCCGGCTGCTCGGCGCGCAGTTGGGCCGCCAGTGTTCGCGCGGGCAGGTCGTGACCCTCGCCGACGCTCGCGGTCAGGATCAGGATCCGGGGCGTGCGTTGCGGGCGCTGATCGCGCGCGGCTTCTCCCATCGAGCCGGCTGCTACCTGCGGTCGGTGGGCGTGGTCCGGGTGCGGGGGCGCTTGCCGCCCGCCGAGGTCCCGAAGACGACGTCCCACCACGGCGCGCTGACACCGAACCCTCGCTCGTGATCCTCGAAGTGATGGCGCATGTGCAACTCGTAGAGCCGGCGCCCGAACCTTCCCTTCGGCCGCGTGTGGTGGAGGAGAAAATGCAGCGTGTCGTACACGACGTAGCCTGCGAAGAAGCCGGCGCAGATCCCCCAGCCGAGCGGCTTGCCGGCTGCGAGCCAGAACAACCCGAAGAACATCGCGCCGAGCGGGAGCGACAGTGCCGGTGGCAGAACGAGCCGGCGCGGGTCGTTCGGGTGGTCGTGATGGACCCCGTGGATCATCCAGTGGAAGCGCGCGCCGATGCCGTCCGCGGGCTCGAAATGGAAGACCAACCGGTGTGCCCAGTACTCGCAGAGTGTCCAGAAGAAGTAGCCGCCGGCCGCCGCGATGGCTGTTTCCGGTACGCCCAGGCCTCGGATCGAAACCGCGGCCAGGATGATCGCGGCCGGCCCGAACACGACCGCGGGCGTGGCCGGATGCGCGCGGGTGAGCCGGTCGAGCATCGGGGACGGGAAGATCGGCGGCGACGCACGCAGCTGCTCGGCCGCGACGGACGGCTTTCGCTCGCGAACAACCATCAGTTGATTCGGCCTCCGATCGGAGCAGCGACTCGGCATCGACGAGCGATCCGCCGACGATGTTCCCGCAAGCGTACGGGAAGGGAGATGAAAGTTCCCTGAAAGTCTACTGCCACGGCCGGAGGCTCAGGTTCGGGCCGATCCTAGGGCTGTCGCCTCGGCGCGCGGTCGGCCGGTGCGCTTGGATGGACGGCGTGAAACCCGACGAGCCCTTCAGCGACAAGCTCGCACGCTGGCTGGACAGCGATGCGCCGAAGACGCTCGGAGCGATGAACGACGTCTTTGCCGGGAAGAGCTTCGCCGTGGCGATCGTGATGCTCATGGCCGTACCGGCCCTGCCTCTTCCGACCGGTGGGGTGACGCACGTGTTCGAGGCGATCACGGTCATTCTCGCGGCGCAGATGATCCTCGGCCGGAGAACGATCTGGCTGCCGGCGCGTCTGGCGCGACGCGACCTCGGTGTGACGATGACGGGCAAGGCGATTCCGTTCGTCGTGAGGCGCGTCCGTCAGGTCGAGCGTCTCTCCCATCCGCGCGGCGCCGCGCTCTATGCGCACCGGCTCTCGCTGCGGATCGTCGGCCTTCTCCTCATGACGCTCGCGATCAGCGCGGCAGTCGCACCGCCCTTTTCGGGGCTGGACACATTGCCGGCCCTCGGCGCGGTCGGGATCGCGCTCTCGATCGTCCTGGAGGACGTCGTCGTGCTCGTCGCCGGCATCGTCGTCGGAACCGGCGGAGTCGTCCTGATGGTCACGGTCGGGGCGGCGCTCTACCGCGTCCTGAAGTCGCTCTTCTAGAGGGCGCCGCGCAACGCCGCGAGCCGAACCACCCGACGCAGACCGGTGTCCCGGTATTTCCGGTGTGTTGACGTCGGGAGGTGCCATCGACAAGAGTAGGTGGCGATGGCGTCGCCGTCGAAGTGGCTTCTCGTCTCCGCCCTCGTTCTCGTCGGCGCCGTGTGGCTGCTCGTCGCAAGCGCGGCCGGCCGGCCGACGGCCGTTTCCCGGGCCGCAGCGTGCAACCCTGGAAGTGCCCTTCCCGGCAAGGCGGCCCTTCGCCTCTGCGCAGGGCTCAACCTGCCGACGGAGACGCTCGACGTCGAGGACAGTTCGAGCGGTGTGGTGACGCTGCATTCGCCGTTCATCGGGACCGACATCAAGAAGCCGACGCTCTGCGGAACGTCGGGCTGCATCTACCACCACTGGAATTGGGGCGGCGAGTTCCTCGAGGAGATCGTCGTGTCCGGATGTGCTGCGAACGACGAGACCTGCAAGGTCGACCTGAACCATTCCGGGTTCGGGGCGAAGTGGGCAATCGTGACTGTTTCGCTCGACGACAACAATCAGGGCAACGAGGTGGCTTTCGCCGTCACGGGGCAGAGCGAGCCGTGTCGTGCGACGAGTAGCGCAAGGATGGGCGCGCGCCGCTCGGAGTCGTCGGCCGGCGGGATCCTGTTCATCGGCGATGGAGGGAGCGGCTGTCCGAAGCATTCGCTGGCGCTCCGACTGACCGGGACCGGCGGCAACGCGGACACCGTGCAACTGGTGGCCTGGACGTTCCCGTACAAGTGCGTCGGCGGCGGGCAGACCCGGACCGCGAACGGCAGCCCTCAGGATGCCGGGGTGATCAACAGCGCGAAGGGGACGTTCTTCATCGGCATGCAGACCTTGAACTTCTTCAATGCGCATATCGCCGGGACGGTCAAGCTCGAGAAAGGTCAGATAACGACCCTCAGGGTCAACACGGCGGAGATCCATTTCGACAGGCGCCCGGCCGGATGCCCGGCCACCGTGACACTCGACGGCCCGATCGTGCTGCGCAAATCTTGAGCGCACCCGTCCTCTCGCGAATCTTCATGGCCTGAGGTTCGGTTTGGCCGGCTTCGGATCGAGAGCGAATCGGTGGCTGGCGATCGGCAACGCCGGGCGCCTGCGGAGTTGTGGGGTACGCGGCACGCCGCGTCCGGTGTCGGGACGGTCGCGTCGCTCCATGGGCGCCCCGGCTCTTCTCGTTCTGCTCTTCGTCGTGGTCGCCGGCGCGACGGGCTCGTGGGCGGTGTCGGCGCCCGTCGCGGATTCGCCCCCGGTCGGTATCTCGGCCGACTACTACTTCAGCGTTCGTTGCAGCGAGCAGGGCGTGCCCGCGGGAGGGGTGTGCTCGCAGTCGGGCGCACCTCTCCAGTACCCGTCGCCGGCGGCCCACCCGGATGCCTTCGCACAGGCTGCAGCTGCCCTGAGCTCTCCACCCGGATCGTCGGTCGAGGTCTGGTTCTACAACGCCGCCTGTGCGGCGAGCCCTGCGATTCAGTTCCTTGTCACCTCGCGGGCCAAGACGGTGAAGGTCGGTGAGATCCCGTCGGCGCCTGCTTTTCACTGGGCTTCGCGCCCGCTCGTCTTCGCGATGCCGAATGTGGGGCAGGTGCGGTCCGGGACCGGCTACCAGGGTGCCGGCTTCGCCTTCAGCTTCACGGGGCAGCTCGCTGCCTGCGAGACGGGATATTCCGTGTTTCGCGGCTACTTCGGTGTCCGGGCTCGCACGGGAGCGCCGCCGCCGGTGAGTCCATGCGGGACGCAGGCGGCAGTGCGCCGGACGGCCGATGTCGTCTCGGGCGCGGGCACGACCGGTTGTCCCCTCGATGTCGCAGTGAGCGGGGACAAGAGCCTGACCTCGGGGCTCGCATTCGACGGTGTCTCGCCGACGTTCGTCGAGGGCGACAAGTGCCTCTCGGGGTGTACCGATCTGCTCGTGACCGTCACCGATCCCGCTGATCACGGTAGGCCGGTCGCCGGCGCGACGGTGACTGCCTCGGTGACGCCGATTCGCGACCGCAGGGTCGACCCGGCGGCGACCGGCTACGTGTGCGATGGGACGAATCCGACTCGCTGCGGGGTCGGCCGCTACCTCACAGGCCTCAGGACTGACGCGGGTGGGCATGTCCGGCTTCGCTATTGGGCTCCCGGCCTGCTCACGAAGCTCGGGACGACGTTGACCGTCAAGGCCCACGAATCGTGCAGCGCCGCCGCCTGCCGGGCGGGCGGGAAGACAGGCGAAGCCGACCCGACACTCACCGTGTCCCCGAACCTGATCTACGACCACCCGGCGCGGCTGCCGGTCGAGGAGGCGAAGCTCCTCTCAGAATGGACCGGCTCTGGACCTGCCGTCACCGGTGCGTTGAATGGGGCGGAAACGCTCTACGACCTGTGGCTGAACAAGCTGGTCAAGGCCGAGAAGCTCGAGGAGGATCTCGCAGAGCACAAGAGTGCCGGGCTCGAGCGGATCTCCGGGGTCATCGAGTTCGCCGAGTTGGCGCACGCTGTGAAGGAGCAGTTCGGGTTCATGGCGTTCTTTCTCGACGCCTTCAACCTCAGCTCGATCGGTCTCGGGCAGCCGGCGTTCGAGCGGGTCGCCACGGGCGCGCCGAGCAGCAAGTTCATCCGGGCCTTCGCCGGCGACGGGTACCCGCCGCTCCACCTCGGGCCGAAAGGGCTCCTCTGGAGGTACGGCGTCAACCTTGGGCTCGTCGAGCGGCGCGACGAGCTCAAGTCGAACCAGTTCCTCCACCTCTACGTCTACGAGGTCTCGAGTTGCAAGCAAGGACTGCGCTGTGGGCCCGGGTACCTCGGTAACCCCGGGATCGAGACCCGGCTCTACCTCGTCTTCGACTCCGCCGCATCCGACGTCTCGGGCAGCTTCCGGCAGGGGATCCTCGTGGCGCCCTACGACGCCCACGCCTGGATGGACACTCAGCCCGGCATCAAGGTTCGCTGACCTCAGGCGTTCCTGCGGTGAGTTGCTCGGTCGCCTGAGCTGCGTTCCGGAGGAGCTCGAGAAGGTGATCTCGTTCGGGGGTGAGCGCCTTCACTGCGGCCGTGAATCGGCGGGTGCCTTCTGCCGTGGGCTTGAGCGGCTTGCGTCGCGCATCGGCTGCGTCGTCGCCGCGATCGACGAGTCCGGCGGCGGCCGCTCTCGAGACGAGCTCTGTCATCGCGTTGCGGCTGATGCTGAGCTGGTCGGCGATAGCGCTCGCGAGACTCCCGCTGCGCGAGGGCGCGTGGAGGAGAGCGAGCAGGTCGTACTGGCGCGCGGTGAGCTGGTTTGCGGCTGCCAGACGCTCCGTTGCCGCCTCGAAGCGTCGCAGTGCGACACGGAGGTCGGCGACCGTTTCAAGGCTTACGTCGGCTTGAGGTGGGGTTTTCTTCGCCATGATATTTCGTGATACGATTATTTCGTGTTACGAACTATAACAGAGTCTTTGGGAGGCTTGACATGACCAGAACCACCTTCTCGCGATCGCGGCTGCGCATCGCAACTTCTACCGCCTTCGTCGCCGGCTTGATCGGTGTCGCCGCTGTTCTGGCGAGTGCCGGCGGTGCCGCGACCACGGCGGCACCGGCAAACACCTCTCCGGCCACGCTCTCCGGCGCTCCGCAAGAGGGACAGACGTTGACCGCGACCCCGGGCAGCTACTCGGGCTCGACACCGATCACGTACACCTATCAGTACGTCCGCTGCGACAAGAACGGCGGCAGCTGTGCCGATATCGCGGGTGCCACCTCCTCGACGACGTACAAGCTGACCTCGGCCGATGTCAACAACACCGTCCGGGTCACGGTGACCGCCTCGAACAGCGACGGCGCGACGACGTCCACGTCGGTCCCGACCGGCGTCATCGCCGGTTCGACACCGCCGGCCAATACCTCGTTGCCCACGCTCAGCGGCACACCGCAGGAAGGGCAGACCCTGCAGGCATGGGCCGGGAGTTACTCGGGCTCTGCGCCGACCGGCTACGTCTACCAGTACCGGCGCTGCGACCGCCACGGCGGTAGCTGTTCCAACGCCGGCGGGACGACGACGCAGAACACGTTCAAGCTGACGTCCTCGGACGTGGGCAACACCGTCCGCGTGCAGGTGACCGCCGGCAACAACGCCGGCTCGACGACCACGACCTCGCACGCCAGCGCCGTCATCCAGCCGGCGGCGGTCGTCGCCCCACCGATCGTGAACGGCTGCCCGGGCGGCACCGGTGCGCTCAATATCAGCCAGATCACGTCGCCGGCCCGGCTGGCGGTCGACGGGCAGCTTGCCTCGCCCGTCGTGATCCGCCGCTCGACCGGCGACCTCGTCCTACGCTTCCACGTCTCGGCCTGTAACGGACGCAGTGTCCAGAACGCGCTCGTGTACACCACGGCCGTGCCGTTCCAGCAGTTCACCGTCCCGCCGGAAGCGACGACAGACGCTGCAGGCTGGGCGACAATCACCCTGCACCAGTCCGCGAGCTTCCCCGCTTCGGCCCGGCAGCAACTGCTCGTGGTGTTCGTGCGGGCACGCAAGGCCGGCGAGAGCCCGACAGGCGGCGTGTCCGCAAGCCGGCTCGTCTCGTTCCCGGTGCGCCTCAACGGCTAGCGACCACGGCGCGAGTATGGCGTCGGCACCCGAGATCTTCGCGGGCGCCGACGCCTTCCGGCGGTTCGTCGGAATCCCTCAACCCACGAGCCGTCAGTTAGGAGTACCGTGGCAGCGCGAGGGCGAAGTCGAGCTCCTCGCGCTTCCCGTACTCATCAGCGCAGTGCGGAGCAAGGTCGGCTGCCCGCTGCCGGCGACGCTCGCGACGTAGGGGATGAGGCACAGGATGGATTCGACGGGTACTGCGATGAGGCGCGGCGTGTTCCTGCGGCGGGCCGGGCTCGGGCTCGGGACGATCATGGTCGCCGGAGCGGGTGGGCTCAGCTACCGCGCCTACGACCAGGGCGTGTTCGAGGTCGGCGACGGCCCGGCGTACGAGCCATGGTCGGACTGGCGGCAGCATAGGGGGCTCGTGCCGCTCGTCGCCGCCGCGACGCTGGCGGCGAACGCCCACAACGCGCAGGCGTGGCTCTTCCGCCTCGCGCCGAACCGGATCGACCTGTTCGCCGACCGCAGCCGCAGCATCGGGTCGATCGACCCGTACGCGCGCGAGTTGCACGTCGGCCTCGGCGCCGCGATCGAGAACCTCGTCCTCGCGGGGCAGGGGCTCGGCTTCGTCGGCTCGGTGCGGCTGATGCCGGACGGGCCGCAGTCGGCACACGTCGCACGCATCGAGCTCGCCCGGTCGAGCGCCGACGCATCCGGTCTCTACGGCCAGCTCGCGAGGCGGCATTCGAACCGCTATCCGTATGTGCAGGGCAAGGACGTTCCCGGTGCGGCGCTGCTTGCGATGAGCGGGCTCGCGACGGCCGACGAGCCCGACGCTCGGGTCTTCTGGTTCACGACCACGGCGCAGCGGGCGAGGGTCTCGGAGCTGCTCGTCGCCTCGACCGAGGCGTTCATCGCCGACGTCGATCAGAGCCGAACCGACTTCGGATGGTTTCGCCAGAGCTGGGACGAGATCCAGCGCCAGCGCGATGGGATCACCGTCGACGCAGCCGGCCTCTCGGATCTGACCGAGACGCTCGCGAAGCTGCTGCCGGCCCAGTCGCGCGAGGCGACCAACTCCGCGTGGCTGACGTCGCTGCGCGACCGGCAGACGAGGACGGCTGCCGCGTACGGAATCGTCGCCGTCCGCGACGCGCGCGACAACCGGCAGCGGCTCGCGGGCGGGCGGCTCCTGCAGCGAATCCATCTCTGGACGTCGGAGCAGGGTCTGGCCCTCCAGCATCTGAATCAGATGACCGAGCGGGCCGACCGCGAGGTCGAGCTGGGGATCGTCCCTCGTTTCGGCGACGCCGTGCGCGAGTTGCTGCCGTCGGGCTGGCAAGCGCTCTCGACCTTCCGCACGGGGTACCCGACCCACACGCCGAACAAGAGCCCGAGGCGCCCGGTCGAGGCGGTGATCCTCACATGAGCCGCAGGCTTGGCGGAGGCTCGCAGCCGAGCTGGGCCGGCGTGCTGACGGCGATCCTCGCTTGCCTCTTCGTTTTCCTCGGTGCGACCTCGCCGGGCATCGCCGGCAGCCTCGGCGTGATCGGCGGCGTCGTGGTGCTCGTCGTCCTGGTGGCGTCGACCTGGTTCGGACGACGCTGGAGCGTGGCCCTCCTGTGCGGTGCCGTCGCGCCCTTCGGCGTGCTCACGTGGTGGAGCATCGTCACGCCGCTCATCGCGATCCTCGCCGTCCTGCTCGGCTCGCTGGCGATCGGACGACGGGCGCCGTCGCCGCGAGACCGGAGTGTTTCGCTCGACGACGTCACTGGACGCGCGATCGCGCCGGGTTCGGGCACGCTGGTCTGATGACCGATCAACAGCGGGACTCTCCCGGCTGGGAGCAGCGCCTGTCGGGCGCCCTGCAGGTTGCCCGGGCGCGGCGCGCCCGTCGGCAGCGCAGGCTCGACCAGCGCCGCTCGCACGGCCTGTCCGCCTTCGGCAGGACCGGCCTCGAGCGGCACCATCCGAGCGAGACCGATCAGACGGGCTGAAGGCTGTGCCGGCCGGGACGTAATCAGCCGTCAGGCTCGGCGGCTCCTTCACTCTCGGCGGCCAGGTCGGCGATCAGCCGGTCGAGCTCCGGCACGTGCTCGCGGAGGCTCGTGAGGTTGACGACGATGCCCTCCTGGGTGCTGCGGGCGAGCACGACGACTGCTTCCTCGTCGGGTGAGGGGTTCTCTTCGCGGTGGGGGACGAAGGGCGGGACGTAGACGTAGTCGCCCGGCCCGGTCTCGACTCGCCGCTCCTCGTCGTTCTCGAGGAAGACGAAGACCGGGTGGCCGGAGACGACGTAGATGCCCGTCTCGGCCTCGCCGTGGTGATGGTCGGCCGAGACGAGCCCCGGGCCGACGTGGCTCTTGCCCATCCAGAGCTTCCGCGAGCCGCTGCGCCTGCCCGAGATCGCCTCGTAGCGGCGCATCCCGGGCGTCTGGGCGGTGTCCTCGCTCAGTTCGTCGTGCCGCGTGTGATGCAGCATCACATGCCAGGCCGCCGTTCCGGCATCGTGCTCGTGGGCGTTGCCGTCTCTGTTCATCGATCGACCTCGTGGTATAAGAACTTTCGATGGCCCGAGCGAGCGAGCGTTGGGAACCGTCGGCCGAGGCACTGTCGCATTTTCCGGCGGTCTCGGGGAACACGGTCAACGGGCTCGGGGAGAGCGACCGGCGTCCGCCGTCGCCGTTCTTCTGGCACGACCCGTCGCTGCAGACGCACGGCGAGTTGCAGAAATACGTCGTGAGTCGCTTCTACGACTCGCGCGAGATAACCGAGGCGTTCAGCCGGGACCCCGAGACGCTGGCGCTGCGGCCGCGTGGCCCGGATCCGGTCCCGGTGGCGGCCGAGCGGGTCGAGCGCAGCCCGGCCGAGTGGACGCGGGCGGTGAAGGAGTTCGCGCTCGCGAACGAGGCCGACCTGGTCGGGATCGCGCGGCTCGACCCGCTCTGGGTGTTCGACGGGTTCGAGATCGCGGAGGAGTGGCTGGTCGTGCTCGGCTTCGCGCACGACTACGACGAGATCTCGCAGGCGCCGGCGGTGCCGGGCCGCCTGAACGCCGGCATCGAGGTCGGCCGCCAGTACACGCGCGCCGCTCGCTCGGCGAACACGCTGCGCAACTTCATCCGGGAGCAGGGCTGGCCCGCGGAGTCGTTCCCCGGCCCGCGCGCCGACGCGCTGCTGATGATCCCGGCGGCGATCGCCGCCGGTCTCGGCGAGCTCGGCAAGCACGGCTCGATCATCAACCGCACCCACGGCGCGTCGTTCCGCCTGGCAGCCGTCTCGACCGACCTGCCGCTGCTCGCGGACGAGCCGGACGTGTTCGGGGCGGACGACTTCTGCCACAACTGCCGGATCTGCACCGACGCCTGCCCGCCCGACGCGATCGCCGAGCAGAAGCAGCTCGTGCGCGGCGACGAGAAGTGGTTCGTCGACTTCGACCGCTGCATCCCCTACTTCGCCGAGACGAAGGGCTGCGCGATCTGCATCGCCCGCTGCCCGTGGAGCCGGCCCGGGATCGCCGACAACCTGCTCGTGAAGCTCGCCCGGCGGCGCGAGCGCCTCGCCGCGGCCGCGACAGCCGACTGACCGCCCTCGGGCTCAGGCCGCTCAGGCGCCCGCGATCCGCTCGTAGAGCCCGATGAGCTGGTCGGCGATCCGGTCGACGTCGTGCAGCCGCTCGACGTAGGCGCGGCTCGCGGCGCCGACGCGGCGGCGTTCGGCGGCCGATTCGACGAGCGGGCGCAGCCGCTCCGTCAGCGTCTCGGCGGTGGCGGAGACCACGGGGACGGTGAGCCCGTAGGCGGCCTCGGTGCGGCGGAGGGCGTCGTCGTGGAGGTGGCAGACGACCGGCTTGCCGAACGCCATCGCCTCGATCGCGAACATGCCGTACCAGCCGACCTTCAGCTGGTCGACGACGATGTCGGCCTGCCTGTAGCGCTCCCGC
>Ga0265318_10002031_pt1 | contig 11174 bp, 8 predicted proteins | sample 4821metaG_FD_192431 | JGI IMG/M metagenome (GOLD analysis project Ga0265318, IMG submission 192431) | Rhizosphere microbial communities from Carex aquatilis grown in University of Washington, Seatle, WA, United States - 4-8-21 metaG | ecosystem: Host-associated > Plants > Roots > Rhizosphere >... | reverse complement strand
GCTCGGCTGGCTGGCGCTGATCAACTTCGTCCTGCTCGTCTTCAACCTGCTGCCGGCATACCCGCTCGACGGCGGCCGGATCGCGCGAGCGCTCGTCTGGCGGATCACCGGCGACCCCAACCGCGCCACGCGCGCCTGCGCCAGGCTCGGCCAGCTGTTCGGGATGCTCGTCACCGCCGGCGGCGTCGCGCTCGTCGTCCGCGGCTACACGACCAGCGGCCTGTGGTTCGTTCTGATCGGCGTGTTCCTGACCCAGGCGGCGCGCCAGGCGCTCGCACAGGCGACGGTCGGAGCGCTGATCCGCGACGTCAGGGTCGCCGACATCATGGACCGCGAACCGCTCACGATTCCCTCTCGGACCACCCTGCTCGACGCCGACGCCGACTACTTCCGTGCTGCGGCGACACCGTGGCTCGTCGTCGCCGACGACGACGGGCGCTACCGCGGCCTGCTGTTGAAGGAACAGCTCGATCACGAGCTGCGCGAGGGCCGCCCGGCGCTCACCGCGGGCGAGGTTTCGATCGACTCGCCGCCCTGGCGGATCGACGCCTCGGCGACGCTCGAGACGGCGCTGCGCTCCGACGGCCTGCGCCGTCTCGGAGCGATCGTGGCGGTCGATGGCGACGGCAAGCTGGCGGGCGTGCTCACGCTCCCGAGCATCCGCCGGGCGATGAACCCGTCAGCCGCCGTATAGAGTCCGGGCTCGAAGCAGTCCCGCGAACCCGGACCTCCACACCATGCCCGAACACGACGTGTTGATCATCGGCGCCGGCCTTGCCGGCCAGCGCGCGGCCCTCGCCGCGGCGCGCGAGGGGGTGTCGGTGGCGATCATCAGCAAGGTTCACCCGGTTCGCTCGCACTCCGTCGCGGCCGCCGGCGGCATCAACGCGGCGATCAGCGTGGCCGACGACTGGCGCTCGCACGCCTACGACACGGTCAAGGGATCCGACTTCCTCGGCGACCAGGACGCGATCGAGGTGATGTGCAGCGAGGCGCCCGGCGAGGTCATGCACCTCGAGCACATCGGCGTCACCTTCCACCGCAACGACGCCGGCGAGCTGGACCTGCGGGCGTTCGGCGGCGCCTCGATGAACCGCACGGCCTATGTCGCCGACATCACCGGCCAGGCGATCCTGCACGTGCTCTACGAGCAGCTGATGAAGCATTCCTCGACGGTGGAGCGCTTCGAGGAGTGGTTCGTGACCTCGCTGATCGTCGACGATGACGGCAGCTGCGTCGGCGTCGTCGCGCGCGACATCCGCACCGGCCGCATGGAGACCTTCGCCGCCAAGAACGTGATCCTCGCATCCGGCGGCGCCGGCCAGTGCTTCAAGCCGACGACGAACGCGCTGATCTGCACGGCCGACGGGATCACGCAGGCCTACCGCGCCGGCGCCCCGTTGATGGACATGGAGATGATCCAGTACCACCCGACGACGCTGGCCGAGAACGGCTTCCTGATCACGGAGGGCGCCCGCGGCGAGGGCGCGCACCTGCTCAACAGCGAGGGCGAGCGGTTCATGTCAAAGATGGCGCCCAACAAGATGGAGCTCGCGTCGCGCGACGTCGTCTCGCGCGCGGAGCAGATCGAGATCAACGAGGGCCGCGGCGTCGGTCCGGACGGGCGCGGCATCTACCTCGACATCACCGTCGTGCCGCGCAAGCGGACGCTCGAAGCCCTGCGCGAGATCGTCAACATCGGCAAGGACTTCGCGGGCGTCGACATCACCCGCGAGCCGATCATCATCCAGCCCGGCCAGCACTACATCATGGGCGGCGTGAAGACCGACAAGGACGGCTGCACGCCGATCCCCGGCCTCTACGCTGCGGGCGAGGTCGCGTGCGTGTCGGTCCACGGCGGCAACCGCCTGGGGGCCAACTCGCTGCTCGACACGCTGATCTTCGGCCGCCGCGCCGGCGAGCACGCCTCGGCTCGCGCGCGTTCGATGGCGATGCCCTCGGTTTCCGACGCCCAGCTCCGCCGTGACGCCGAGACGATCGAGCAGATCATCGCCCGGCCGCGCGCCGGCCGGCGCATCTCCGAGATCAAGGAGGAGCTGGGAACCACGATGAACCAGCACGTCGCCGTGTTCCGCGACGAGCAGGGGCTGGGCAGCGCGCTCGAGGTCGTGAACCGGCTCAAGGAGGAGGCGCAGAGCGCCTACGTCGACGACCGCGGGACCGTCTTCAACCAGGACGTGCTCGGCGCAATCGAGCTCGGCTACATGCTCGACGCCGCCCAGACAATGGTGGTCGCCGCGCTCGAGCGCAAGGAGTCGCGCGGCGCGCAGTTCCGCACCGACTACCCCGAGCGCAACGACGCCGAGTGGCTCAAGCACATCGACATCAGCCGCGGCGAGGACGGCGAGCCGAAGGTCTCCTATTCGCCGGTGACGATCACGCAGTGGCAGCCCGAGGAGAGGAAGTACTAGTGGGACGCCACCGCTCCAGCGCAGGCGCTCACGCCCCAGCCCCCAAGGAGAACGACCGATGAGCGAGTTCACGCTGCGGCTGCGCCGCTACGACCCGGAGTCCGGTGAGGCCCCCTACTGGGAGTCGCACACGATCGAGCTCGAACCGCACCGTTCGGTGCTCGAGGGGATCCTCCAGGCGAAGGGACGCTTCGACGGCTCGATCGGCATCCGCTGCTCCTGCCGCGCGGCGATCTGCGGCTCCTGCGGGGTTCGCATCAACGGCCAGCCGGGCCTGGCCTGCCACACCCATCTCGACGAGGCGCTCGAGCGCTCCACCGACGGCCTCATCAGCGTCGAGCCGATGGGCAACATGCCGGTGATCAAGGACCTGATCGTCGACATGGATGCCGTGCACTGGAAGAAGATCCAGTCGGTCACGCCGTGGCTTCTGGCGCGCGAGCCGGTGCCGGAGCGCGAGTACCTGGTGGACCGCGAGGCGATGGTGGACGTGACCCAGTCGATGGCCTGCATCCAATGCGGCGCCTGCGTCTCGGACTGCCTGGCGATGGAGGTCGACCCCGACTTCACCGGCCCGGCCGCGCTCGCCAAGTCCTACCGCTTCGTCGGCGACCCGCGCGACGCCGAGCACCGCGAGCGCCTCACCGCGCTCTCAGAGGATCCGCACGGGCTCTACACCTGCACGCACTGCTTCAAGTGCGTCGATGCCTGCCCGAAGGGCGTCAACCCGATGGGCCAGATCATGCGCCTGCGGCGGATCGCCGGCTCCGACCACCACATCGAGGACCGCAACAACGGCTACCGCCACGAGCACGCGTTCGTCAAGAACGTCCGCCGCAACGGGCTGCTGCACGAGGCCGACCTGCTGCCCGACTCCTACGGAGGCAAGTTCAACCCGCGCGCCGTGCCCGAGCTGATCGCCTCGCTGCCGGTCGCATTGCGCGGAGTGCTGCGCGGCAAGATCACCCCGGCCAAGGCGCTGCTGCATCCGCACAAGGCGTCCAAGGAGCTGCGCGCGATCTTCGACAAGATCGAGAGCAAGCCGGAGCGCTACGAGCTGAACCTGTACGTCAGCGGGACCGACGAGGACAACGAGCCGGTCACCGCGGAGGCCACGACATGAAGGTCGCCTACTGGCCCGGGTGCGTCAGCCGCGGCTTCACTCCGGAACTGCACGGCGCGATGGCCGCCGTCGCGCCGCTGCTCGACATCGACCTGATCGAGCTCGACCGCGCCAACTGCTGCGGCGCCGGCGTGATCTCCGAGCACAACCAGGAACTCGCCGACACGCTGAACGCCCGCACCTTCGCGATGGCCGCCCAGACCGACGGCGAGCTGATGATGAACATCTGCTCGACCTGCCAGGGCGCCCAGACCGAGTGCCAGGAGCGCCTGGACGCGAGCGCCGTCTACCGCACCCAGATCAACTCCACGCTCGCCTCCGAGGGACTGCACTACGAGCCCGGCGTGACGAACAAGAACTTCCTCTGGCTGCTGGTCGAGGAGATCGGCCTGGACACGCTGCGCACGAAGGTGAAGCGGCCGCTGACCAACCTGCGCGTCGGACCCTTCTACGGCTGCTACATCGTGCGACCGGCGGCGCGCCTGGGGATCGACCACGACCACCCGCGCCACCGCTACCTCGAGCAGGTGATCGACACGCTCGGCGGCACGGTCATCGACTACGCCGGCTCACACAAGTGCTGCGGGTTCCCGATCATCACGATGAACAAGACGGCCTCGCTGAAGCAGGCGGGCCGGCACCTCGGTGACGCCGTCGACGCCCAGGCGGATTGCGTCGTCACGCCCTGCCCGCTCTGCCATCTCAACCTCGACCTGCAGCAGCCGATCGCCGAGTCCGTCGTCGGGCGCGAGCTGAACATGCCGGTCCTGCACCTGCCCCAGCTGGTCGGCCTGGCGCTCGGCCTCGACCCCGGCCAGCTCGGGTTCCGCCGTCACATCGTCAAGCCGACCGCGGTGATCGACTGGACCGAGACCGTGGTCGCAGAGGCCGCCCCGGCCTGACGAACGCAGCGCGGGCGCGGGCGCGGCGGTCTCCCCGTGCGGGCCGGTCGCGCCGGCTCCGCTACGCCGTGGCGGCGAGCGGGCTGCCGAGCAGACCGCGCTCGACCAGGAGCTCCGCGATCTGCACGGCGTTCAGGGCGGCGCCCTTGAGCAGGTTGTCACCGACGACGAACAGGTTCAGCGCGTGCTCGTCGCCGAGGTCGCGGCGCAGGCGACCGACCGCGACCTCGTCGCGCCCCGCGTACTTGACGGGGGTCGGCAGCTCGTCCAGCACGACGCCCGGGAAGGCCTCAAGCGCCGCGACCGCAGCGGCGTGGTCCACGGGGCGCTCGAACGCCGCGCGCACCTCGATGCAGTGCCCGACCATCACGGGCACGCGCACGCAGGTCGGGCTGACCCGCAGGTCCGGCAGCTCGAGGATCTTGCGCGACTCGTTGACGAGCTTGAGCTCCTCGTCGCTGTAGCCGTCGGCGACCGGCGAACCGAGCCACGGGACGATGTTGTAGGCCAGCGGCGCGGCGTGGATCGAGTGCTCGATCGAGGCGATCGCCTCCGCTCCGGAGCTGATCAGCCGCTCGCGGGCGTCGTGCAGCAGCGGCACCTGTGCCGCCAGCTCGTCCATCCCCTTCTGCCCCGCGCCGCCCGCCGCCTGGAAGCTCGTGGCGACCATCTCGCGCAGCCCGAAAGCGTCGTGAAGGGCCTTCAGCGGCAGCATGATCACCATCGTCGTGCAGTTCGGGTTGGCGACGATGCCGCGCTCGATCCGCGACAGGGCGTCCGGATTGACCTCGCTGACGACCAGCGGCACCTGCGGATCCATCCGCCAGGCGCTCGAGTTGTCGACGACGGTCGCGCCGGCGGCGGCGAAGCGCGGCGCCCACTCGCGCGAGGTGGCCCCGCCCGCGGAGAACAGCGCGATGTCGAACCCGGCGACCGTGTCGTCACGCAGCGGCTCGATCACGCCGAGGCCGGGGATCTCGCGGCCGGCCGAGCGCTCCGAGGCGAACGGAACGATCTCGCTCGCAGCGAACCTGCGCGCCGCGAGCACCTCGAGCATGATCCGCCCGACCGCTCCGGTCGCGCCGACCACCGCGACGCGCGGCCCGGCGCTCATCGCGCACCCCCGAACGGATCCTCGTGCAGGATCGTGTCCTCGCCGGAGAGGCCGAAGGCGGCGTGCAGTCCGCGCACGGCCTCCGGCACGCGGTCGCCGTCGATCACGCAGGAGATCTTGATCGGTGAGGTCGAGATCATCTCGATGTTGATGCCGGCGTCGCCGAGCACGGTGAAGACCGTCGCGGCGACACCGGGGTGGCTGCGCATCCCGGCGCCGACGATCGAGACCTTCCCCATCGACTCCTCGGCGGCGACATGCTCGATCCCGAGCTCACCGACGATCGCGTCGAGCGCCTCGCGCGCGATCCGCCCGTCCTCGCGCGGAACGGTGAACGACATGTCGGCGCGGCGGCCGTCGAGCAGCGGCTCGTTCTGGATGATCATGTCGACGTTGACGTTCGCCTCCGCCATCGCGCGAAAGATGCGGCCCGCGACGCCGGGCTCATCGGGCACGCCGAGCAGCGTGATCCGCGTCTCGGCGGTCGAATGGGTGACTGCGGTTACGAGTGGGTGCTCCATCGTCTCCTCTTCCGAGACGACAACGGTACCGGGTCCATCGTCGAAGCTGGAGCGGCAGTGGATGCGCACGCCGTGGGTCCGCGCGTACTCGACCGAGCGCAGCTGCAGCACCCCGGCCCCCGACGCTGACATCTCGAGCATCTCCTCGAACGAGACGACGGCGAGCTTGCGGGCGTCCGGAACGATGCGCGGGTCGGCGCTGAAAACGCCCGCGACATCCGTGTAGATCTCGCAGACATCGGCGCCGAGCGCAGCCGCGACCGCGACCGCGGTGGTGTCGGAGCCGCCGCGACCGAGCGTCGTCACGTCGTGACTGGTCGAGACGCCCTGGAAGCCGGCGACCAGCACGATCTTGTCGTCGTCGAGCGCGGCGATGATCCGCTCGGCGCGCACATCGATGATCCGCGCCTTGGTGTGCGAGGTGTCGGTCACGATCCCGGCCTGCGATCCCGTCAGCGACAGCGCCTCGTGGCCGAGATCGTTGATCGCCATCGCGCACAGCGCGCAGGAGATCCGCTCGCCGGTCGAGAGCAGCATGTCCATCTCGCGCGGGTCGGGCGCGGGCGACACCTCCTCGGCCATCGCGATCAGATCGTCGGTCGTCTTCCCGCGCGCCGACAGCACCGCGACGACGCGATGGCCCTCCTCCCGCTTGGCGACGATCCGCGCCGCCGCGCGCTTGATCCGCTCCGCGTCGGCGACGGAGGTCCCGCCGAACTTCATCACGACGATTCCCATGGGTAAGAGGTTATTGGGGATCGGTGCATGCACCGATCCCGGGGTTGGCGCATGCGCCAACCCCCGGGAGGGCGCATGCGCCCTCCCGAACAGCCCCTTTTCAGAGCGCGCGGCGCCCGGAGAAGGCGCGGCCGAGCGTGACCTCGTCGGCGTACTCGAGGTCGGAGCCGACCGGCAGCCCGCTGGCGAGCCGCGTCACGGTCAGCTGGGGCGCGCGTTCGCGCAGGCCGGCGGCGATGTGCAGAGCGGTCGCCTCGCCGGTGGTCGTCGGGTTGGTCGCGAGCACCACCTCGCGGACCTCCGAGCCGGGCGCCGCGACACGGGCGAACAGCTCCGCGATCCTCAGGTCGTCGGGGTCCACGCCGTCGATCGGCGAGAGCGCGCCGCCCAGCACGTGGTAGCGGCCGTGGTACTCGTGCGTGCGTTCGAGCGGGATCACGTCGGAGGAGTCCTCGACGACGCAGATCACCGCCGGATCGCGGCGCGTGTCCTCGCAGATCCGGCAGCGCGGTCCCTCGGCCAGGTTGAAGCAGATCTCGCACTGGCGGATCCGCTCCTTGACCTCGGTGATCGCGGCGGCCAGCGCGGCGGCGTCGGAGTCGTCGGAGCGCAGGATGTGAAAGGCGAGCCGCTGGGCTGTGCGGTTGCCAATCCCCGGCAGCTTCGAGAGCTCGGTGACCAGTCGCGCGATCGGGGGGGCGAAGGTGCTCAAAGGCCCGGCAGTCCGAGGCCGCCGAGCGCCCCGAGGTCGAGCCCGGCGGTCGCGCCGCCCATCTTCTGAGCCGCCAGCTCCTGGGCGGCCCGCAGGCCCTCGTTGACGGCTGCGAGCACCATGTCTGCCAGCAGCTCGGGATCGTCGGGGTCGATCGCCGCCGGTTCGATGCGGATCTCCTTGACGACCAGCGAGCCGCTGACGCGCACGCTGACCATGCCGCCGCCGGCGGAGGCCTCCACCTCGGCCGCCGCCAGCTCCTCCTGCGCGCGCGCCATGTCGGCCTGCATCTTCTGAACCTGCTTGAGCATCTGCTGCATGTTCGGCTGGGGCATCAGTGCGCCTCCTCGTCCTCGTCGCCTGACAGCTCTTCGGCATCGAACTGGTCCTTCAGCTGAGCGACCAGCTCGTCCTCGCTGAGTGCTCGCGGCGCCTGCTCCTCCGCGCCCGCTCGCAACTCGTAGCTGAAGGTCAGGACGTGACCGGTGACGGCGCGCACCGCCTCGGCCAGCGCGCTGCGCGTGGCGCGCTCCTCCGCCTTCTGGCGCAGGAACGTCGCGTCCTCTCCGAACGCGAGCACGAGCCGATCTCCCGCGAGCTCGACGGGGCGCGCGACGTCGACGACGGCGCCGAGCATCGCGTTGCCCGCCCGCACCGTGTCGAGCACGTCGGGCCAAAGGCCGACCAGGCGCTCGAAGGACAGCGGGGTGGTATCGGCCGGCGCCGCGGGCACCGCCGGCTGCGCGCGGTGTGCGGCGCCGTTGCGCTCGGTAGCGGGCGGCGGCGTGGCCGGTTCGGCTGGCGGGGCAAGTTCGGCCCGCTGGGCGGTATCGACCGCCGGGGTGGCGTCCGCGAGCGGAGCGGGGTCCGGCGTCGGAGCGGGCTGCGGCGTCGGAGCGGGTTGCGCGGACTCGCGCGACGCCGCGGAGACGGCGGGCGGGTCCGCGGCGGGTTGCGGTCGCGCTGTGGGCGGCGCATTCGGAGGCGACGGGACCGGCCGGGCGCCGCCCTGCTCCAGCTGCTCGATCCTCGCGGTCAGCGCGGCGACGCTCGGATCGAGGTCGGCGCGGGCGGACTTCACGAGTGCCAGCTCCAGCTGCGTGCGGGCGTCGGCGCCGGCACGCAGATGTGTCAGCGCGGCCGCGAGCAGGTCGAGCGTGCGAACGAGCGCGCCGGAACTCACGCGGGCCGCCTGGTCGGCGAGGCGCTCGTCGCGCTCGGGCGTCAGGCTCAGCTCGGCCGGGACGCCGCCGCCCTCCATCTGCACGATCAGCAGCTCGCGTGCGTGAATCTCGAGCTCGCGGATGAAGGCGGCCGGATCGTGGCCGCCGTCGACGGCGTTGGCCGCCGCGACGAGCGCGCCGCGCGGATCGGCGGCGGCGATCGCGTCGAAGGACTCGAACAGCAGCTCCGCGTCGGAGATCCCGAGCACCGCCAGCACGTCGGCCAGCGCGATCTCGCCGCCGGCGTAGGTCTGCAGCTGCTCGAGCGTGCCGAGCGCGTCGCGGAAGCTGCCGGAGGCGTGGCGCGCCAGCACCGCCACGGCCTCGGGACCGATCGTGATGCTCTCGGCGGTCGCGGTGCGCGCCACGACGGTCGCGATCTGCTCGACCGTCGGGCGCTGGAAGTCGAACCTGTGGCAGCGGTCGACGACGGTGGCCGGAACCTTCTGGGGCTCGGTCGTGGCCAGCACGAAGACCGTGTTCGGCGGCGGCTCCTCGAGCGTCTTGAGGAACGCGTTCCAGGCCGCGGTCGAGAGCATGTGGGCCTCGTCGAGGATGTAGATCTTCTGACGTCCCGAGACGGGCGCGTAGGCGACCGACTCGCGCAGCGCGCGGATGTCGTCAACGGAGTTCGACGAGGCGGCGTCCATCTCGATCACATCCAGCGAGCTGGCCGAGGCGATCGACACGCACGAGTCGCAGACGCCGCAGGGCTCGACGGTCGGCCCGTTCACGCAGTTCAGGCAGGCGGCGAGGATCTTTGCCATCGAGGTCTTGCCGGTCCCGCGCGAGCCGACGAACAGGTAGGCGTGGTGCACTCGGTCGCGCTCGACGGCGTTGGTCAGGGTGCGCACGACGTGCTCCTGGCCGACCACCTCCGCAAAGGTCCGCGGGCGGTGACGGCGATAGAGCGAGGGGCCTGCGGACACGGGTCGCCTGAGTCTACCCCGACCTGCGCAGCGGATAGCGTGCCTGCCATGCGGCTGCGAGCGCCCTTCGCGATCGTGGCCGGCGCCGCCGCGCTGCGCCTGGCGGTCGGCGTCGGTTTCGCCAACTACGACACGCTGTACTCGCTGGCGTGGGGTCAGCAGCTCGCCCGCGGCGAGACTCCCGCCTACAGGACGGCGCTCGCTCCGACTCCCCACCCGCTGCTCGAGGCGCTCGGCGTGATCCTGTCGCCGCTCGGCGCGGCCGGCACGATCGCGGTCGTCGTCGCGGCGGCCTATCTCGCGCTCGCCGCGCTCGGCTACCTCGTGTACAGGCTGGGCAGCGACTGGTTCTCCTGGCCGGTCGGCCTGGCGGCCGCGGCGCTCGTCCTCAGCCGCTACGAGGTGCTCAGCTACGGGGTGCGCTCCTACGCCGACATCTCCTACGTCGTGCTCGTGCTGGCGGCGCTGGCGATCGAGACGCGGCGACGGCGGGCGGGCTGGCCGGTGATCGCGCTGCTCGACATCGCCGGGCTGCTGCGCCCCGAGGCGTGGCTGTTCGCGGCCGTCTACTGGCTGTATCTGTGGCGGGGACGGAGCCCCCGCGAGCGCGCGGCGTTCGCAGCGCTGGTCGCGCTCGCGCCGCTGCTGTGGGCGCTGTCGGACCTCGCGGTCACCGGCAACCCGCTGTGGTCGCTGACCAACACGCGGGCGACGGCCAGGACCCTGCACCGCGCGACGGGCCTGCTGAACGTCCCCTACTACGGCGCGCGCCGGCTCGGCGAGGTGCTGGGGCCCGACGGCCTGGTGGCCGCCGGTCTGGGCGGCGTGCTGGCGCTGTGGCTCGCGCGCTCGCGCGCGATGCTCGGCGTCTGCGTCACCGCGCTGGCCGTCGTCGCGCTCGCGCTGGTCGCGTTCTCGGGGCTGCCGATCCAGGACCGCTACGTGTTCCTGATCGCCGCGCTTGGCGCCGTCTTCGGCGGCGCCGGCCTGTTCGGCTGGCGAACGCTCGCGCCCGAGCACCCGCGGCGGCGCCTCTGGCAGGCGGCGTCGGTCGTGATCGCGGTCGCGATCTGTGCCTCGATCGCGTGGGACGTGCCGCGGTTCAACAAGACGTTCTCCTCCGCCAAGCCCGCCGACCAGTCGCTCGGCGCCCAGCAGCGGATCGCCGGCGACCTGATCGCGCTGGTGAAGGCCCACCGGATCAGCGCCGCCTGCCTCCCCGTCAGCGTTCCCTACAACACCCCGATTCCGCTGCTCGCGCTCTACCTGCACACGAGCCCGGCGAACATCGTCGTGGCGAGGCGGGCGCACGGCACCTACCTGGCGAGCGCCGGCAGCGCGGTGTATCGCCAGTACGTGCTCGACCCGCACGAGCTCGCACGCAGCGGCGGCGTGCCGGCCGGCTTCGTGATGCGGGCGCGCAACCGGTCCTGGCGCGTCTACTCGAGTTGTGGGTGTTGGCGGGGCGCGCGGAACCACC
>Ga0265318_10002030_pt1 | contig 11175 bp, 10 predicted proteins | sample 4821metaG_FD_192431 | JGI IMG/M metagenome (GOLD analysis project Ga0265318, IMG submission 192431) | Rhizosphere microbial communities from Carex aquatilis grown in University of Washington, Seatle, WA, United States - 4-8-21 metaG | ecosystem: Host-associated > Plants > Roots > Rhizosphere >... | reverse complement strand
AAATCTGAAATGGCCCGTGGGGAGGAGCGTGAAGGGCGACGGGAAAGTCGTGGAAAAGCTCCGGCGTTGGCCGGGAGTCATCGCGGCGGTGGATTTTTCCTTCGCGGCCGAGAATAAACTGCCGACAGCCCAATTGCGGAACACGGCGGGCCATTTCGTGGCGCCCTCCCCCCGGTCCCTGTTGGCGGCCACCGAGGATTGGGTCAACCTATCGGGGGATTTCAGGATTGTCCTCGGCAGGTCCCGCTCGCCGGAGGCCTACCCCCTTTGTACCTTTTCCTGGCTTCTCGTTTATGAGGACGAGTTCAAGGCGACCCACGACCACCCTAAAGCCCGCGCCATGTTTGATTTCATCCAATGGATTTTCAACGACGGCCAAAAAAACCTGGCCGGCCTTTCGTTTGTCCCCCTGCCCGATTCTTTTCTCGCTCAAGTAAGGGAAAAAATAAAAGACATTAAATACTAGGAACAACGAAAACCTGGTTAACCGCCAAGGCACAAAGACGCCAGGGAAGGCCAAAACCTAGTTTTTAATTTGACTGATGATTCCCTCGAAGTTTTGCTGTCCTGGTGGTAATGATAAAATTTTTTTGGTTTGGAAACCGCTGTTAGTCATTGCTCCAGCCACCTTCCAATGAGGATTTCATTCGGTTCACCAAGGCCTCTAATTCTTTCTTCATCTCGTCCGGCGGGAGTTTGATCCTCTGACCGTGGCCTGGCAGCACCCACTCGAAATCCTGCCGCAGTAATTTTTCCATGGACTCGGTTTGGCGCCGCCAGGAAAACCAGGCGACGCTTTGGGAGGCGCCCAGCTGCCGGCGTTTGCGCCTCCACCAGAGGTGGTCGCCGCTGAAGAGGAATTTGTCCCGGTAGAGCAGGACGCAGTGGCCCTGGGTGTGGCCTGGTGTCGGGATGATCTTGAAGTCCTGGATAGGCTCCAGGATATCGGTTCCCCGGACGATGACTTCGGCGCCAGGCTGGGAGGACTGGTCGGCCTCGTGGATGATCCGCCGGGCCTTGAACTTCTCGGAATATTTGGCCGCCTCGGCCACATCATCCGAGTGGGTCAAAAAGATGTAAGCGATGCCGCCCCTTTTCTCAAGGGACCGGACGAGAGAGGGTAGAAATTTGGGGGAGTCAACCAGCCAATTTCCCTCCGGGTGCTCGATGAAGTAGCTGTTGCCGCCGAAGGATTTTGGGGAGTTGTAGCCGCAATAATAAACGCCGTCCTCAATGGGAAAAGGGAAATCCCCTTGGGTTTTCGAGGATGCATTCTCGTGAAGGGTGCCGATCGAGCCGGTGGGACAGGCCAAAAGGGCCCGGAGGGCTTCCCTGGTTTCTTCAGGATTTTTTGGCTGGGTCCTCACGAAGGAAGTCCCGCCGCCGTCCTCGAAAACACCCGGCGCCAACTGGCGGCAGGTATCGCAATTGATGCAGGAAGAATCCACGAAGAATTCACCCTCGATGTTTTCAGGGACTTTCTTTTTTAAGTCAGCCATATAATTACCTCGACAGAATAAATTTCACCACCAGGCGCCAAGAAAAGGTTTAATTCCAAGCGTAAGATCGTTTTCTCATGGATGAGGTTTTAAGGTTAAAGGCCCTTTTAAATAAGCCTATTCATTTTGCCTTTCTTGGTGCCTTGGTGTCTTAGTGGTGAAAACGCTGATCTTGATGTAGTTTGGGAAGGGCCCAAAAGAAATACAAGCCTCCGCCCGAATAAAACAGTAAAATAAAAGTCCGGTTTTTATTCTTTTCCTTCGAGGTTTCCATGACCACCCCGATCCTGTTGGAAAATCCCCTTCGCCAAGGCTTGTTCGCGGACCGCGTTCCCGCACCCTGCAGCTTGGTCATCTACGGCGCCTCGGGGGACCTGACCCACCGCAAGCTGGTCCCGGCTCTTTTCGACCTTTATGAGAAGCACCTGCTGCCGGCTTCCTTCAGCCTCATCGGCATTTCCCGCTCCAAGATCAGCGACGAGGATTTCAAGAACGGGTTGAAAGTGGCCTTGAAGGAAAGCGAGCCCCAATTATCCGACTCGCTTTGGAACAGCTTTTCCCAAAACTTCCACTATATCGCCGGAGGCTATGACGACGGCAAGACCTACTATGCCCTTTCCCAGATTCTTGACAAGATGGACAAGGAAAACGGCACGGCGGGGAACCGGATTTTTTACCTGTCCACCCCTCCCAATGTCTTCGAGAACATCATTTCCAATTTGGGAGCCGCGGGGCTGGCCAAGGAAGAAAAGGGATTCTCGCGGATCGTGATCGAGAAGCCCTTCGGCCATGATTTGGACTCGGCCCAGGACCTGAATAAAAAAGTGAAGGAAGTCTTCAAGGAAAAGCAGATCTACCGTATCGACCATTACTTGGGCAAGGAAACGGTCCAAAACCTCCTGGTGATGCGCTTCGCCAATTCCATCTTCGAGCCCATTTGGGACCGCCGTTACGTGGACCATGTGCAGATCACAGCTTCGGAGGACTTGGGCGTCGGCAGCCGGGCCGGTTATTACGAATCCTCCGGAATCCTCCGCGACATGTTCCAAAACCATCTCTTCCAAGTCTTGAGCCTGGTGGCCATGGAGCCGCCCGTCGCTTTCGAGGCCAACGCCATCCGCGACGAGAAGCTCAAGATCCTCAAGTCCATCCGGCCCTTCACCGAGCATACGGTCTACCAATGGGCGGTCCGGGGCCAATATGGCCCAGGCTACCTGGCGGGGGAAAAGGTTCCCGGATACCGCCAGGCGGAGGGAGTGGATCCCAAGTCCAATACCCCCACCTACGCCGCCCTCAAGGTTTTTCTGGATACTTGGCGCTGGCACGGCGTGCCCTTCCTCCTGCGTTCGGGTAAGCGCCTTCCCAAACGCGCCACGGAAGTCGCCATCCAATTCAAGGAACCGCCGAATCTTCTCTTCAAGGGCAATGTCAGCGACCTGTCCCCTAATGTGCTGGTCATCCGAATCCAGCCCGACGAGGGTATTACCCTCAAGTTCGAGACGAAGGTCCCGGGCATGACGATGGAAGTGCGGACGGTCAATATGGATTTCCGCTATGGCACCAGTTTCGCCGAGGGAACCTCCGAGGCCTATGAGCGGCTCTTGCTGGACTGCATGCTGGGCGACGCCACCCTCTTTATCCGCGGGGACGAGGTGGAGGCGGCCTGGGCGGCCCTGATGCCGGTCCTCAACAACTGGGAAACCACCGAGCCGGAAAATGACTTTCCGAATTACGAGGCTGGAACCTGGGGTCCCGCTGAGGCGGATAATCTCCTGGAAAAACCCTGGCGCAAGTGGCGTCGTTTATAAAACAAATCCACCACGAAGGCACGAAGTTCTCGAAGAAAGATGAGGAATAAAACGTTGGGTTGATTTGAACAAAAGGTTATTTCGCGTTCTTGGTGCCTTCGTGGTGAAAATGTCTTTTTGAAGGGGCTGCTATGGGAGTTTCAGCGCAAATCATCGAGAAGGACCTGACGGATCTTTGGAAATCGCCGTCCGACGGCAAGACCAAGGCCCTGGGGCTCCAGCGGGTTTACACCACCAACCTGGTGGTCTATGCCATGGACCACGAGGAAGGCTACCGCACGGAGCAAATCCTCAATGACCTGGCGGAAAAACACCCGGGCCGCTACATCCTCATCCGCCCCGCGGCGGATACCAGCGAGGACCCCCTCCGCCATTACATCCTCGGCCATTGCCTGTTCGGGGCCGGAAAAGAAAAAAGGGTCTGCTGCGACATCATCAAGCTGGTGGCCCAAAGGGAAGTGATCGAGAACCTTTACGGCTTCACCTTTTCCCTGCTCATGCCGGATCTTCCCGTTGAATTTTGGTGGCCCGGCAACCTGCCTTACCAGAACGTTTTCTTCGACAAGATGGCGGAACAATCGGGCAGGGTTTGGGTGGATTCCTCAAAATTCAAGGATCCCATCCAGTCCCTGGCCAGGCTTTCCGCCTTTTGGCATAGCCGTTATCCCCATACCATGCTGTGCGACTTAAACTGGTTCCGAATCCAGCGCTGGCGCTCCCTCATCGCCGAGCTTTTCGACGGGGAATGGTCAAAATACTTGAAGGACGTCAACCGGGTGAGCATCGCTTTCGGGGAAAGGACCTCCCCGACCAGGAGTTTTTTCATTGCCTGCTGGCTGGCCTCCCAATTGGGTTGGAAATACAAGGGCAAGAGGGTCACGGACATTCCGGTGCAGTTGAATTTCGAGGGGCCCAAGGGAAACATTGAGGTTATTTTAAAGCCAGTCCCGGTCCAGGACAGCAAAAGGGACCGAATCTTCGCCGTAGGGCTCACGACCGGCGGGGAAAACACCGGCGTTTTTACGGTGATCCGCAACGAGGATCCCCACAGCGTCACGGCGAAATCCGAAATCAACGGGAAGGTAGCTTTCTCCCGCGTGGTTTCCTTCGAGCATCTCCATTCCAACGAGATATTGACCGTGGGATTAAAGCACTTGGAACCTGACGCCATTTGGATGAAAACCCTTCAAATGATGGGAATGGTGATGGAAAAACCGGATTTAACCCAATCCTAACCAAAACAAAGTCCCCCCGAGAAACGTCTGAAGCCTAGGAGAAACCCATGAGCCCAGCCAAAAAGAAATCCAAGCCCGCGAAAGCGAAAAAAGTTAAAGGGGGGTCCCGGAAAAAAACCCCTGTGAAATCAAAGTCGAAATCAGGGGCTCCGCCAGCCGTGCGCAAGGTGAAGGCTGTTTCCTTTTCCCCCGAGCTCAAAATTTACCCCACGGCGTCCCTTCTTTTTGAGGAAACGGCGCCCTTCATCATGAAGACCGCCAGGGAAGCCGCCGACGCCAGGGGCCGTTTCGTCGTGGCCCTGTCGGGCGGGAACACCCCCAAGGTTTTGTTCCAGCAATTGACCGAGGAGCCCTATCTTTCCCTCATGCCCTGGGCCAAGACCTTCGTCTTTTGGGTGGATGAGCGGCATGTGCCCTTCACCGACCCCACCAGCAATTTCAAGATGACCCAGGAATTTCTCCTGTCGAAAGTCCCTATTCCGAAAGCGAATATTTTTCCCATGAGCGATGGAAGTTTACCGGTGGAACAGGCGGCCTCGGTTTACGAAATCAAGATGGGAAAATTTTTCGGCAGGGGAGCCCTGCCGCGGTTCGACCTGAGCCTGATGGGCATGGGCGACGACGGCCACACGGCCAGCCTCTTTCCCGGAATGCCCCAGGTCAACGAACTGGACAAGTGGGTGGTAGGCTATTTCGTGGATAAGGAGCGCAAGGAAAGGGTTTCCCTGACTTTCCCCGTCCTCAACGCTTCCCGGGTTCTGATGGTGATGATGGAGGGTGCCAAGAAAGCCGACCGCTTGAAGGACGTATTGGAAGGCAGATCCGATCCGCCCCGCTATCCGGTACAGTATCTGCGCCCCACGGATGGACAGCTCATCTTCGCGATGGACGCGGCGGCGGCTTCACTCCTCAAGAAAAAATAAGTTAGTTGTCATTGCAAGGAGTGCCTGCGAATAGCGGGACGATTACGACGTGGCAATCTCAGTTTAAATATGCCATTTCCCAATTTTCTCCCACACTGCAACTTTTCCCTCAATCACCCGGAACGATGGGTGTTGTTTTATCCTCTGATCCTTCTTCATCTGTTTAAACCTCGCCGGATCTCTCTGCCGGAGTTTCTTCCTCAAATGCTCCCACTCATATTTCAATTGGCCTCGGGTCACGGGTAGGGGCCGGATTTTTTCCCCCGCTTTTTTGACTTTCGTCTCGTCAAAGGAATAGCCCCTCCGCCGGGATTCCTTCAAAACCTCCAGCAAGTAGCGTCCCATAGCGGCCTTAGGGGAGGATTGTGATTTAAACCGGTCAAGCTGGGGATGGTTGCGGTAGCCTTTGGTTTTACCCAGTAGGACCTTCTGGGCTAGGAGCCCTTCCCGCCAGAGAGCGACTAGGCCTTTTGCGTCGAGATATTGGGGGTGTAGCGACCAAAGGCGCATAAAGATTTTTATTCCTTAATGGGTCCCCGTAGTGAATACGTTTCGAACCGTTCTTTTGCAAGGGAATACCGATTAGTTCCCCGCCTATCGTCGCGTTCTCGGCTAGTGCATAATTGAATATTTCATACAACAAACACTGTAAACTTTTACCGTTTACTTGAAAATGACTTGGGTAAATTTTGATATTTGACTATCAAAATGCCCGCAATCGAAAACCATATGAATTCAAAGGAAAATAATGTTCTCGAGAACCTCAATAATCGGAATTCTTTTTCAGTTCCATAAACGACAAATCCGTGATTAACAATCATTCGAAAGATATGACCATCTTGAACATTAGGCTCGCGGGGCAAACGCCGTGAATAATTATCTTCAACACCAATCATCAGTAACAAAACCACAATAAAGATGAATAACGATAGATTGATAATGATTTTTCGTGATTTCACAATTGTCTTATTGAAATAAACAAACATTATTTTTCCTTAATGTTTAAAGACTCCCCAGATTGTTCTCGACTCTACCAGTGAATCCCCCCAAAAGTATAAACCAGGAATAAACCCTGCCCGATACCGACAAATAGAAGGATGACCTGCGCGGTGGGAGTTAAGCCCCGCCTCCAGATAACGGCAATAGAAATAACAACCGCCAGCCACTCCAGGGGCGCCACGATATTGGCGTGGTGGTGGACATCCGAATAGGAAATGGGGCTGTAGTAACGAAAATTACTGAAGGGCAGGAAGTGCCGGTGGGCGTATTCGGAATGGACTGGTAGGTCTTCCAAACTGTGCAGGAACATTCCTAGGGAAAAATAAATCCCATTCTGGAACTTCAGCAGAAAACAGATCAAAGTACCGGCTAACGCCAGTGGAATGGAGTGGCCCCAATCCACCCAGAGTTGGCGGAAATGGTATTCCTCTAGATATCCCGGGGCGACGCGGATATGGCTGTGATGGAGTAGATAGAAACCAAAATAAAGGAACATGGGAAAGTCGGGGAGAATGGAACCTAAGATAACCGCCAGGTGATGGGTTGGTTTTTCCTTGCGGCCCAAGATGGCGGCGTTCAGGATGGCGTGGGAAGTCGTTATCATTCAGGCCTTTTCACCACAGGTCCATTTCAGGACTCACAGAGACACGGTTAAAAATTATCGTTAAAATCAAAATCTTTGTTTTTGCCTAACTGTGCCTCTGTGGCCCCGTTAGGGGCCTGTGGTGAATAGGGTTGGCTTTGGACTTTAAACGGTTTTCAGGCTTTCCTTGGCGGCCTTCACCACGTTTTCCACGGTGAAGCCCAGGTTCTTCAAGGCCACATTTCCAGGCGCGCTGGCGCCGAAGCGCTCCAGCGTCACGAATTTTCCCTTGTCCCCGGCCCAGCGTTGCCAGCCGAAGGAACAAGCGGCTTCCACCACGACACGGGCTTTCACCGAAGGCGGCAGGACCTCATCTTGATAAGAAGTGGGTTGAGCCGCGAAAAGTTCCAAAGATGGCGCACTGACAACCCTCGCCGCGACGCCTTCCTTCTCCAAGGCTTCCTGGGCCTTCACGCAAAGCTGAAGCTCCGAACCGGTTCCAATCAACAGAACTTGGGGCTTGCCGCCCTTGGCTTCGGACAAGGTATAAGCGCCTTTTAAGGTTCCGGAAGCTGGGGCGAACTTGGTGCGGTCGAAAGTGGGTACGGCCTGGCGGGAAAAGACCAGGGCGGTAGGGGCGTTCTTGCGCTGGAGCGCCGCCAGCCAGGCGTAGGGAACCTCGCCCGAATCGCCGGGGCGGATGACGCAGCCGTTAGGCGTAGCCCTCATGGCGGCCAAGGTCTCAACCGGCTGGTGGGTGGGCCCGTCCTCGCCCTGGCCGATGGAATCATGCGTGAAGACGAAAATGGACTGAACCCCCATCAAGTGGGCCAGGCGGTAAGCCGGCTTCATATAATCGTTGAACATCAGGAAGGTCGCGCCGAAGGGAATGACGCCGCCATGCAGGGCCATGCCGTTCAAGGCCGCGGCCATGCCGTGCTCGCGGATGCCGAAGTGGAAGATGCGTCCCAAATAGTTGTCCGCCTCAAAATCCCCTCCGCCCTCGATCAGGGTATCGTTGGAGCCAGCCAGGTCGGCGGAGCCGCCGTAAAAGAAGGGAACTTCCTTGGCGATGGCGTTGATGGTCTTGCCCGAGGACTGGCGGGTGGCCAGGCCCTTTTCATCGGCGGGGAAAACCGGCAGTTTCTTTTCCAAATCCACCGGGAGTTCCTTGGCCAAAGCCTGTTGGTATTGCTTGAATTTATCCGCGTTGGATTTGGCGTAGGCGTCCCTTTTGGCGTTCCATTCCGCCTCGATTTTCTTGCCCTTTTCCACCGATTCCAAACAGCGCTTCTTCGCCTCTTCGGGAATGTAAAAAGTTGGTTCCTGGGGCCACTTAAAGAAGTCCTTGGTCTTTTTAATGTCATCGGCCGACAAGGGTGACCCGTGAACTTTTGAACTGTCTTGAAGCGGGCTTCCGTAACCGATATGGGAGCGAACGGCGATGATGGAAGGGCGTTTCGTTTCGGCGCTGGCTTCCGCCATGGCCTTGTCCAAGGCTTCTAGGTCATTGGCGTCGGTGACACGCAAGGTATGCCAGCCATAGGCCTCGTAGCGTTTCAACACGTCCTCGGAGAAAGCCAGATTGGTATCGCCCTCGATGGAAATGTGGTTATCGTCATAGATAACTTTTAATTGAGCCAGCTTCAAATGTCCCGCAAGGGAGCAGGCCTCATGGGAGACGCCTTCCTGCAGGTCGCCGTCGGAGGCGATGACCCAGGTTTTGTGGTTGACCAGCTCCTGGCCAAACCGGGCGGCCATGATACGCTCGCCCATGGCGAAGCCCACCGCTGTGGCGATACCCTGGCCTAAGGGGCCGGTGGTGGTTTCCACGCCTTCCGTGTGGCCGTATTCGGGATGGCCGGGGGTTTTGCTGCCCCAAGTCCTGAAATTTTTCAATTCGTCCAGGGACAGGTTGTAGCCGTGCAGGTGTAAAAGCGAGTAGATGAGCATGGAGCCGTGGCCGGCGGAAAGCACAAAGCGGTCGCGGTCCTGCCAATGGGGATTGGAAGGGGAATGCTTCAAGTGGCGGCTCCAAAGCACATGGGCGGCCGGGGCCATGCCCATGGGCATCCCGGGGTGGCCCGAGTTGGCCTGACGGGTGGCGTCCACCGCCAAAAGGCGGATCGAGTTAATCGCTAAGGTATCGGCTTGATCGAAAGGTTTCATTGAACACTCCTGAAAAAATTAGGAATTAGTCATTAGGAGTTGGGAATTTTGAGGATATTTAGGATTTAAAGTCTTGGAAAGACTTAAAAACTCCTAACTCCTCATTCCCAATTCCTAATTTTCTTTGATCGGCTTGCGGGTCGAGAAGCCGCCCTGCAATCCGTGCCAATGGCGGATTTCAGCTTCGCCCTCTTTCCAGCATAAAAAAACAATTTCGCTGCCATGGCGGCTGTAAAAATCCACCAGTCCCGTGTCCAAATCCTTCAGGTGGGCGCCCATTTGAAAAAGGTCTTCCAGTTTTTCCTCAAAGAGCCGGGTTTGGAAATGAAAGGATTCCATTTGCTTGGTGATGGCCGCCTGGGCCGCCGGCGAAAGCTGTCCCTTGGAATCCGTGCCTGTCATTTCCTCGATCTCGATTTGGGCCTGAATTCTGAGGACCACACTCCGCTGTTCCCGGAGGGATTGAAGACTCAAGCGGATTTGGGGCAGGAGGGCGTTGGCTTCCGCCACGGTCAGCATTTTAATTTTGGCTTTCTCGTTCGACATAAGGCCCCTTGTGTTGGAGGATGGCTTTCATTTTATGTTTGGCTTAAGATGCAAACAAGTTTAAACGTGAATTTAAATGGCGAAAATCACTGAAAACAACCGGGCCCTCTTCTTTTAACCGTAATTTCCTGCGAAGCTTGGAATCGGTTTTACGTTTTAACGGCGCGGCGGGATATGACGGCCGTCATGAAGGCTCACTTTACTCGGGAAGAATAAAAAATGGGTTACGAAAAAATAACCAAAAGGCTCTTGGAGTACGGCGTTTTAGCGCCCTCGATTTACAACAGCCAACCCTGGAGGTTTATCACCTATTCCGGCCAAGGGGTGGTGGATCTGTTCCCGGATCCGTCGAGGAGCAGGCCCTTTGGTTTGGACCCCCATGGCCGCGACCTTTACCTAAGCCTTGGCGCCTGCCTGGAGCATATGGCCCTGGCGGCGCCGGGCTTGGGTTATGAACTGAAAGTGGAATTATTCCCCAAGGACGGCCCGAAAGATTTGGCGGCCCGGTTGACCCTCCATCCCCTCGCGGAGACCATGCCGGAGCCGCTTTTCGCGACCCTTTTAACCCGCCAGACCCACGCGGGGAAATACGACCCTGGCTCGGTAAAGGAAATCCACCTGGACCGTTTAAGGCATTGCCCGCCCTTTTCCAAGAGCGATAAAATTTATTTCATCAGCGGCGGGCCGCTGTTGGAGGAGTTAACCCAAATCCTCCACGATTTATCCCACGAAGGTTCGGCGGACCCCCTTTTGGTGGAAGAGGGCGCGGGATGGCTGAGGCCCAACCCAGAAGCCTTGGAAGGCCTTCCCCTGGCGGCTTTGGGTCTTCCCATCTCCGTCCGGGCCCGTTTCAACCTGCTCCGCTATGTCGGGTACAGGAGGGAAATAAAAGAAGTGGCACGGCAGGCTCTTTTAAGGCAGGGCCACGGCATTGAAGCTCCCGCTTTTCTTTTGGCTGCCACCCGTGATTCCAGCGCCGCCGGTTATATCAACTGCGGCCGTTGGCTGGCCCAATTGGCCCTGACCTTGAGTGAGTTGGAATTGGGATCCCAAGCCCTCCATCTGCCGGTCACGCTGCCGTCGGGCCGTGGCGCCTTAAAGCGGGTCTTCGGCGCGGATCCGGCGGAGGATCCGGTCTTCCTTTTAAGATTCGGCCAACCGGAGATCAAAAATTGGCCAAAAACCTCCCGCAGGCCCGTGGATCAATGTATTTAACCCGATTCCGCCGAAAAAATCCTCAGGCGGGGCTTGAACCAAGGGCCCGGGGTTTAGATACTACTGCTCTCTAAAAAAGCCGTGGTTCGTCAGGTTTAATTTCAAAGGAGGAAGCTATGCCAACGCAAGTAGGACAAAAAGCCCCGGATTTCCAGGGCGAAGCGGTGATGCCGAATGGTGAGTTCAAGGAAATCAAGC
>Ga0265318_10002028_pt1 | contig 11188 bp, 12 predicted proteins | sample 4821metaG_FD_192431 | JGI IMG/M metagenome (GOLD analysis project Ga0265318, IMG submission 192431) | Rhizosphere microbial communities from Carex aquatilis grown in University of Washington, Seatle, WA, United States - 4-8-21 metaG | ecosystem: Host-associated > Plants > Roots > Rhizosphere >... | reverse complement strand
GGCGCCTTGTCGATCTTGTCGTACGCCGTGAACGTCGCGCCGCCCGTCTCAGCCAGAACCTTCGTGATCGCAGCCGTCAAAGACGTCTTGCCGTGATCGACGTGGCCGATCGTCCCGATGTTGCAGTGCGGCTTGTTCCGCTCGAATTTTGCCTTGCCCATGTGATCTCTCCGTGTACTGAATTTTTTGAATGTTAAGCGTACTTGGCTTTGACTTCATCCGCGATCGCCTGCGGCACCTGCTCGTAGTGATGGAATTCCATCGAGTACTGTGCGCGGCCCTGGGACATCGAACGCAGCTGGTTGATGTAGCCGAACATGTTGGCCAGCGGGACCATCGCGGTGACGACCTGCGCGTTGCCGCGCGAGTCCGTGCCCTGCACCTGGCCGCGACGCGAGTTCAGGTCGCCGATGACGCCGCCGAGGAAATCCTCAGGCGTCACGACCTCGACCTTCATGATCGGCTCGAGCAGCTTGACCGCGCCGCGCGAGGCGAGCTCGCGGAACGCCGCGCGCGCCGCGATGTCGAAGGTGAGCGCGTTCGAGTCTACCTCGTGGTACTTGCCGTCGATCAGCCTGGCCTGGAAGTCGATGACCGGGAAGCCGGCGAGCAGGCCGCTTTCCTTCTGCGCCTTCAGGCCCTTCTCGACCGAGGGGATGAACTCCTTCGGGATCGCGCCGCCGACGACGTCGTTCTCGAAGACGAAGCCGGAGCCCGGGGGCAGCGGCTCGAACTCGATCGTCACTTCGGCGAACTGGCCGGAGCCGCCGGTCTGCTTCTTGTGCGTGTACTTGACCGTGACCGGCTTCGACAGCGTCTCGCGATAGGCGACCTGCGGCGCGCCGACGGTGGCGTCGACCTTGTAGGTGCGGCGCAGGATGTCGACCTTGATGTCGAGATGCAGCTCGCCCATGCCCTTGAGGATCGTCTGGCCCGATTCCTGATCGGTCGAGACGCGGAAGGACGGATCCTCCTGCGCCAGACGCACCAGCGCCATGCCCATCTTTTCCTGATCGGCCTTGGTCTTGGGTTCGATCGCGACCTCGATGACCGGATCGGGGAATTCCATCTTCTCCAGGATCACCGGATTGTTCGGATCGCACAGCGTCTCGCCGGTCGTGGAATATTTGAGGCCCGCGAAGGCGACGATGTCGCCGGCGTTGGCTTCCTTCACGTCCTCGCGGCTGTTCGCATGCATGAGAAGCATGCGGCCGACGCGCTCGGTCTTGTCCTTGACGGAGTTGAGAGCGCCCGTGCCCGAGCTGATCGAGCCGGAATAGACGCGCACGAAGGTGATCGAACCGACGAAGGGGTCGTCCATGATCTTGAACGCCAGACCGGCGAACGGCGCCTTGTCGTCGGCGGGACGCTCGACTTCGTTGCCTTTGAGATCGACGCCCTTCACCGGCGGAATGTCGAGCGGCGACGGCAGGTAGTCGACGACGGCGTCGAGCAGAGGCTGCACGCCCTTGTTCTTGAACGCCGAGCCGCACATCACCGGCACGAAATGGAAATGGATCGCGCCCTTGCGGATGCAGCGCTTGAGATCGGCCTCGCCCGGCTCGGTGCCGTCGAGGTAGGCGGCCATCAGCTCGTCGTCTTCCTCGACCGCCATGTCGACGAGCGTGGTGCGCAATTCTTTCGCCTTGTTGGCGTATTCGGCCGGGATCTCGACCTCGTCGAACTTCGCGCCGAGCTGCTCGTCGTGCCAGATCAGCGCCTTCATCTTGACGATGTCGACGAGGCCCTTGAATTCGGATTCCGTTCCGATCGGCCATGTCAGGATCATCGGGCGCGTGCCGAGACGGTCGATCATCATGGTGACGCAGCGCTGGAAATCGGCGCCGGTGCGGTCCATCTTGTTGACGAAGCAGATGCGCGGAACCTTGTACTTGTCGGCCTGGCGCCACACCGTCTCGGACTGCGGCTCGACGCCGGCGACGGCATCGAACACCGCGACCGCGCCGTCCAGCACGCGCATCGAACGCTCGACCTCGATGGTGAAATCGACGTGGCCGGGCGTGTCGATGATGTTGATGCGGTGGTCTTTCCAGTAGCACGTCGTCGCGGCCGACGTGATCGTGATGCCGCGCTCCTGCTCCTGCTCCATGAAGTCCATGGTGGCGGCGCCGTCGTGCACTTCGCCGATCTTATGGCTCTTGCCCGTGTAATAGAGGATGCGCTCGGTCGTCGTCGTCTTGCCGGCGTCGATATGCGCGGCAATGCCGATGTTGCGATAGCGGTCGAGCGGGGTCGTGCGGGCCATAATCTTTACTCGGGGTTCTCTTTAAGCGTTACCAGCGGTAGTGCGAGAAGGCGCGGTTGGCGTCGGCCATCTTGTGCGTGTCTTCACGCTTCTTGACGGCGGTGCCGCGGTTGTTGGCGGCGTCCATGAGCTCGCCCGACAGCCGTCCGGTCATCGTCGGCTCGTTGCGGCCGCGCGCGGCGGTGATCAGCCAGCGGATCGCGAGCGCGCGGGCGCGTTCGGTGCGCACTTCGACGGGAACCTGGTAGGTCGCACCGCCGACGCGCCGCGACTTCACCTCGATCGCGGGCGACACGTTGCGCAGCGCCTCATGGAAGACCTGGATCGGATCGGTCTTGGTCTTGGCCTGGATCGTGTCGAACGCGCCGTAGATGATGCCTTCGGCGGCGGATTTCTTGCCGTCATACATCAGGCTGTTCATGAACTTGGCGAGCACGAGGTCGCAGAACTTGGCGTCCGGGGTGATCTCGCGTTTATCGGCGCGGCGGCGGCGGGACATCTGATGCTCTCCTTATTTCGGACGCTTGGCGCCGTAGAGCGAACGGCGTTGCTTGCGGTCCTTCACGCCTTGCGTGTCGAGGACGCCGCGGATGATGTGGTAGCGCACGCCGGGAAGGTCCTTCACGCGGCCGCCGCGGATCAGCACGACCGAGTGCTCCTGAAGGTTATGGCCTTCGCCGGGGATATAGGTGAGGGCTTCGTAGCCGTTGGTGAGGCGGACCTTCGCCACCTTGCGCAGCGCCGAGTTCGGCTTCTTGGGCGTGGTGGTGTAGACGCGGGTGCAGACCGCGCGCTTCTGAGGGCACTGCTGCAGGGCAGGCACCTTGTTGCGCTTGGGCTTCTCGCCGCGGGGCTTGCGGATCAACTGGTTGATCGTCGGCATTCGTCTTCCTCAGTTGTGCCACCCGAAAGGACGGCCAAAACAAAACGGGGCGCGAGGAGCCCGACCCGGGCCCTGCCCCTTGACTCGCGGAGGACTCCGAGGAGTCGCGCGCTTCAACGCATCTAACTTGGCTTCCCAACAGCGTTTTTACGCGTTTCCGCGCAAACGGCCTGCCCTGGAAGGTCGCGCTATATAGAAGCGTGGCTTTGGGGCGTCAAGCGCGGAATGAAAGGAAATTTCAAGGGGTGTCGCCGTCCGCGGGCGCGAGGGTTCCCGCGGCTTCGAAGAGCTTCTCCCAGAGGTTCAGCACCTCTTCAAGCCGGTCCTTGACGGCATCGGCGATAGCGAAGACCGGCTCGCCGTATTGGGGATTGTAGTCGGCTATCATCCCCTGCCCCAAAAGCCGCATCGCCACGGCCAGCGAGCGCGCCTGTTCGAGCGGATGCTCCATCTCGGACGCAAATACGAAGACGGCTTCCGCTCGCTCCACTTTGTGAGCGCACTTCTTTCCCATCTTAAGGCCCTGTGTTAGACTTAAAATTCGGTCTTTAACATTATGCGTGCTTTCGTAGCACAATATGTACATTATGAGTGATACTAGTCATGGTGTCAATATCTCCGGCGCAATGCAGAGCGGGACGGGCGCTTGTCGACATGGATCAAGCCACGCTTGCTCAAGCCGCGTCGGTTTCGCGGTCCGTCATCGTCACTTTCGAAAAGGGCCGGACTGCACCCAACCGCAACAACATGGCGGCGATCCGGCGCGTCCTAGAAGAAGCTGGCGTCGAGTTCATCGACGGCGGCTCACCTGGCGTGCGGTTGCGAGCAGATTGAGCCCTTTGCCGCCACCACCTCGCAGGTTATAATCTTCGTATGCGCTACGTTCTCGAAGACATAGAGGTCGGCAATCTCTCAGGCGAAGTCCGGAAGCGGGGAATTTCCGAGCGACAGAGAGTGCGCGTCGTCCTCGATACGCTGGACGATGCCCTGCCACTCGCGCAGATCGCCGAAGAAGGCGGAAGCTTTGCGTTTCTCGCAGAAGAGCCGGATTTGTACAGCCTCTCTGACGTCCGTCCCTCCGAATGACGTCTTTCGGCGACATCGTCCTTACGCGATTTCCATTCACAGATTTGTCGGGCAGCAAAGTGCGCCCTGCGCTCGTGATCTCCCGAGACAATGGCCGTCGAAACGACGTGGTGCTCGCGTTCATCACCTCCAATACGATCACCGCGATGCCCGACTCGGTCCGAATTCAGCCAGACGCCGGGAACGGCTTGAAAGTTCCTTCCGCGGTCCGGTTCGACAAGCTCGTGACGCTCGAAAAGCGCGTGATTGCTGGAACGCTGGGAAAAGCGGGCCCAGCTTTTCTCGCAGCGGCTGGTCCGGTCTTTTTCAGCGTTTTCGGTTTCAGAACTTCCTGACTCGGCGCCGACGCGGCGAACTGGGGCCTATTGCCGGAATTACGTCCTTTTTCAATTGTCGCAGCGTAAAATTATCTGTATAGTTTGAATAGTTGGGAGATTTTGTATAATGCGAACCGATGAGATTGTGACAGTAACATCCGTTGAGTTCCTGCGGAACATCGGCACCTATCAGGACATGGCGCTGACCAAGCCGGTGGCAATCACCAAGAACGGGCGCGAGCGCACGGTGCTGCTTTCAGCGGAGGAGTATCACCGCCTGAAACGGCGTGACCGCAAGGTGCTCGGACTCGATGACGTAACGCCGAAACATGCCGAGGCGATCGCCGCCGCCAAGATGCACCCCCGGCACGATCACCTGAACGACGAGCTTGAAGACTGGCAGCCGTGACGCTGCCTGCTCCGGAGCCGGGTTTAGTCTTTCGTTACTCCTATCTCTGGCGCAGCGAATTTCTGGCCGGCCGCGAGGAAGGGGTCAAAGACCGTCCTTGCGCCATCATTCTGGTGACGCAGGACGGCGACGGCGAGAGCGTCGTGACCGCGCTGCCGATCACGCACAGCGCGCCGGCCGATCCTCGCTATGCGCTCGAAATTCCGGCCATCACCAAGCAGCGCCTTGGATTGGATGCGGCGCGCTCCTGGGTGGTGTTCAGCGAGTCCAATCTGTTTGTCTGGCCCGGTCCTGATCTGCGGCCGCTGCCGGGACGGGACCTTTCAACCGTTGCCGTCGGCTTCCTGCCGCCGAATTTCTTCCATGCGCTGAGGGAACGGTATTCGGCAGCGATAAAAGCGCAGCAATCCGGTTTGGTATCGCGTACCAAGTAGAGCAATGCTGTTCATCCCGGCATCGCGCTTTGCGCACCGGGCCGTCGCGCAGGGATGACAATCTTTTTAAAGCGACTGAGAAAAATACAGCATGTTCGCGGACAGACCGACGAAGAGGATGCGCTGGACGCCGCTGTCGTCGATGGAGAGCGAAAGCGTCTGCGTGCAGATCTGCCGGGTGTTTATGCAATGGGGCGAGCCGATCGCCGGTCGTCGCGAAAGAAGCGATTTCCCCGAAACAGACGAGGTAGCGTCTAGCCCATTACAAAGACTGCGAGAAATACATCCCGGTGGCTTCGTCGTTGTCGAACAGGATGCGCTGGACTCCGCTGTCGTCGATGGAAAGCGCCAGCACCTTCGTACAGGTCGCCTGAGGGGAACCGCAGCTGGAAGGGCCGACCGGCCCCGTCGCCTGCCATTGAGCTCCGAACTGCGTGCGTGCGCCGACGGCGATCGGCGCGTCGACGTTGTCCCAGGCCAGCACGATGCCGCCCACATTGTTGCTCGCGAAATGAAGTCCCATGCCCGGCGTGTTGAGGGGGCCGTTGTTGATGAGCGTGACGGGCGGACTCCACGCGTTCGTCGCCGCGCTGCCGTCGACATAACGGATCTGGTCGCCGGTCCTGTGCGGCAGATGCGACATATAGACGACGGTCGCATTGCCGTCCGCATCGCTCGCCACACCGCCGAGCGCGAACAACACCCGGTGCCTGCCCTGCACGGCCGGCTGCTTGTCGAGCGTCCTGGTGTGCCCCCAGACTCCGGAGTGTCCCTGGATGACGGTGCGCAGCTCGGCATAGCTGCCGAACTGGGTGCTGTAGGCAATGCCCGCCCGCCCCGCGCCGTCGATGAAAGGCTGCGACTGCAGATCGGTCCCCTGGGCATGCCCGAAAAGTCCCGGGGACAGCTGCCAGCCGCTGCCCGCCTGTGCTTCCCAAGCCGCATAGAGCATCAGCCCGCATTGGCCCTCGCAGTCCTGCTCGACGACATGGAAAGAGACGACGAGCTCGCCGCTTGGGCCGATCGCCGCGTTGTCGATCGTGGCGGTCGTGTTAGGCGCAAGCGTCGGCATCGGGATCGTCTCGGGCGAACCCCAGGCGCCGCCGGCGGTGCGGCGTATGGCGCGGAAGTCCGAGCCGGAGCCGACCACCGCTGCGTCTGCGTTCGCGTTCTCCACGAAGGCGCTGAACCCGTTCACGAAGAAGGGCGAAGAGGACGGCAGTTGCGCGACCGCGCTCCATGCCCCCGAACTGTAGTCCGACGTGTAGACGCCGTTGGTCGAGTTCGAGAACACGAGCGTGGCATTGCCCGCGCCGTCGGCGTGCAGGGCCGTGCAGCAGCTGGCCGAGGACAACGCGTTCGCGATGGCCGTGGACGTGGACCAGATACCGCTCGTCTCCGTCGCAAAAGAGTATTGCGTGCCGCCATCCCATACCGCCAGCACTTGCGGCCCCGCCGCCGGCGTGACCAGACCGGCCTGCGAGCCGCCGGGGGCGAGAGAGACGGGCGTTGAAAAAGCGGCCTCGGCCGCGGACGCGGCGAACATCGCTGCCGCGAGGACGCCTGCCGCTATCGTCGAAGACGCAAAATGCCTGCGCATGCCGAACTCCCCGCCTTTTCGCCGAGGCAATGCTAGCGCGGGAAACCCGTGGGAAAAAGCCGCTCTCGCTTTTGCGCGGCCGCACGACGGCCTGATACCATCCATACGTTGCGGTGTCATATAATCTCCGTAAGATAGAATTCATAGATTCCAGACAGGGGCGGGACATGTCTTCTTCGGGCGACGGCAGCATCAAGGACAAGGTCAAGGACAAGATCAAAAGCAACATCCAGGAAAAGGTCTCGGACGCGGTCGAGAAGCTGACCGGCCGCAAGAACATCCTGCTCATCACCTGCGACCAGTACCGCTTCCCGCGCTTCTCCTACGGCGCCGAGGCCGGGTTCCATCACGACTTGAAAGAGGTGCTGGGCTTCCAGCCGCTCAGCCCGAACAACAAATATGCGAAATACTTCCCGGGGCTGATGAAGCTGCGCAAGAACTCGGTCGTGCTGCGCAACCACACGATCGCGGCCAGCGCCTGCACGCCGAGCCGCGCGGTGATCTATACCGGCCAGTACGGCACGCGCACCGGCGTGACGCAGACCGACGGCTTGTTCAAGAACGGCGACGCGCCGAACTTCCCCTGGCTCGACGCCGACGGCATCCCCACGCTCGGCACCTGGATGCGGCATGCGGGCTACACGACGCATTACTTCGGCAAGTGGCACGTCTCCAATCCGCCCGAGCATTCGCTCAAGCGCTGGGGCTTCGACGATTGGGAGGCGTCCTATCCCGAGCCGCACGGCAGCCAGGCCAACAATCTCGGCGTCTATCGCGACGTGGGCTTCACCGACTCGGCCTGCGCCTTCATCCGCCGCATGGGGCTCGCGAACAACTACAACCGCATCTATGCGAACATGCTCGCCAACGATCCCAACTCGTCGGGGCCGAAGATCGACCACGTGCCGTGGTTCGCGGTCGCGTCCTTCACCAATCCGCACGACATCGCGACCTATCCCGGCGTGGTGAGCCAGGCGCTCAAGAACGCGGGCAATTCCTCGCCCTTCGGACCGCTCTACGTGCCCGGGCAAGGCGTGGTGACGCCGCCGCCCACCGGCGGCACGATCGAGATCGACCTCAACGCGCAGAACTTCCCGCAGGATTGCGCCCACCGCTCGCCGACGCAGAACGAGGATCTTTCCACCAAGCCGTCCTGCCAGCACGAATACGCCTACAAGATGGGCATCGCCCTCGCCTCCAAGCTCGGCTTCAACATCGAAGGCGCGACCGGCGGCGGAACCAACGCGGCCGTCGCCGCCACGCTGCGCAGCACCATCCCGTTCCAGCTCGCCGACAAGGACCAGGTGCCGACGACGACGCCGCATCTCGACGCGGCAAACGGCAACAGCCTCGTCTTCCTGCAGCTCTATGCCTGGCTGCACATGGTCGTCGACAAGCACATCGACGCGGTGCTCACCGCGCTGGAGGAATCCGGACAGGCGGACAACACCATTGTCATCTTCCTCGCCGATCACGGCGAGTACGGCGCCGCGCACGGCATGATGATCGAGAAATGGCACACGGCCTATGCCGAGGCGCTGCACGTGCCGATGGTGATCGTCCATCCCGAGGCCAGGAAGAACACGTCCGAGCCGATCCAGAGCGACGCGCTCACCAGCCATGTCGACATCGTGCCGACGGTGCTGGGGCTCGCCGGCGTCACGCCCAAGATCCGCGAGAAGATCGCGCAGGAGATGATGCGCTCGCGTCCCGTCCCTCCCCTGCCCGGCGCGGACCTGACGCCGCTCATCAAGGGCGAGTGGGCGGCGCATGAGGTGATCGAGCCCGACGGCACCAAGCGCAAGGGCGTGCTCTTCATCACCGACGACGAGATCACCGCACCGCTTCCGCCGCAGGCCGACGATTTCTCGCAGCGTTCCTATGCCGAGTTCGAGGTCTATTGCGCCGCCGTCGACCGCGTCAGCACGACGGGCAAGCACGGCCACGATCCCGTGCCCATGCAGCCCGGCCCGGTGAAGCAGCCCAACCACGTGCGCTGCGTGCGCACCGCCAACTACAAGCTCGCGCGCTACATGGACCCGTCCGGCAGGGCGGCGCAGGAATGGGAGATGTACGACCTCAAGGGCGACGCCATCGAGACGACCAACCTCGTCCAGACCAACGTCACGCCGCCGACCATGCTTCCGCAATACGCCTCGCTGCAGTCCGAGGCCGACAGCCTCTACGCGCTGCTGAAGGAATTGGAGAGAAGATATTTGTCCTAGCGGCGGACGACCCTGAACACTCTTATGGTGCCGCCGCGGTCGTAGGGCCAGGTGATCAGGCCGCCCGTCGATGGGGTTATGAGATAGCGGCCGTCGGGGCTGAAGGCGGCTGAGCCGCAGCCGAGATCGGACACTTTTCGATGATCGATCGGCGCCCCGCTACGCGCGTCGATCAGCCAGACCGTGCCGGTGCCATAGGTCCCGACCGCGAGCAGCCTTCCGTCCGGACTGAATGCCGGATCCGACGGATCGCCGCCTTCGAGCTGGATGGAGAACAACCGTTTGCGCCGGCGCAGATCCCACGCCTGCACCATGCCTCCATCCGTACCCGCGGCGAGCACGCGGCCGTCGCGCCGGAACGAAAGGCTCGTGACATACCTGCCAAATCCGCGAAGCGTCGCGATCCGCTTGCCGGAGCGCACGTCCCAGAGCGCCACGAAATCCCAATACCCCGCCGCCAGCGTTTTGCCGTCGGCGCTGATCGCGAGCGAGGACACGGGGTGCGTTCCGAACGCTCTTATCGGTTTGCCGCCGGCGAGCTCGATGAGCTGGATTTGCGCATCCGCGGTGCCGGTGCGAGGCGAGGACTGCGCGACGTAGGTTCCGTCCGGGCTGAAGGCAAAATGCACGTAGGTGTCGTCGGGGAGCGAGATCACCTGCCGGCCGGCGGCGAATTTTCGCACGCTGTTGTGCTCGGCATAGTATTTCCAGTTTTTGGAAATGGACCATACCCGGCCCGGCAGTTGCCTGATCAGGCGCCCTTTCGGAAAACTCCAGATCGTCAGGTCGCCCGATGTGTCGCCCGGCGCCGAAGGAGCGTCGGAGGCGATCTGCTTTCCGTCCGGACTGAATGCGACGAAGGCCATCCAGCCATATTTGTCTCCCGCCCAACCCGGGCCGATCGACTTCACGAGCTTCAGTGCGTGGTGCTGCGAATCCGCGGATCGCGCCTCGTCCGCCACAGGCGCGGAGGCGGTGGCAAGCACCACCAGCATCGCCCAAGCCAGCCTCTTCATTGGTCTCGCCCCAAAAACGGACCGCAGGGTCCCGCGAGCCAAGAAAGCAGGAGAATGCAGGCTTTTTTCGGGCTTTTCGGTGGAAAAATACGCGATTGACAATCAGTCGCAAATTTGGCAATCCTCGGCCCATGATCGTTTGCGTCTGCAACCGGCTCAACGAGAGCCGCATCTGTACGGCCATCGAGGCTGGTGCCACCACGCCGGACGATGTCTATTCCGGTTGCGGCGTTAAGAGGAACTGCGGCCGATGCCAGGAAGCGATCGCCGAAATGCTCCGAGAGCACAGAACCGCGCGGCCGCTGGACAAAGCGGCATAGGCCCCCACCCCACCGCGTCCCAGACGGGCGCCCCCGAGGTCATCCGCCTGCTCAATCTCGTGCTGAAGAACGAGCTCACCTCGATCAACCAGTATTTCCTGCATTCGCGCATGCTCGCCGATTGGGGGCTCTCCGAGCTCGCCAAAAAGGAATACGAGGAATCCATCGACGAGATGAAGCACGCGGATCGCCTGATCCAGCGCGTCCTGTTCCTCGGCGGCCTGCCCAACCTGCAGGACCTGGGCAAGCTCATGATCGGCGAAAACGTGCGCGAGGTCCTCAAATGCGACCTGACGCTGGAGCAGCGCGCGTCGCAGGACCTGCGCATCGCGATCCCGCATTGCGAGAAGGTCAGGGACTTCGTCACGCGCGAGCTCTTCGTCGACATCCTGGAGAATGAAGAGGAGCACATCGACTTCCTCCAGACCCAGTTCCGCCTCATCGAGCAGATGGGGATCGAGAACTACGTCCAGCTCCAGACCAAGCCCAATTCGTCGGGTGTGAGTTAGGCTCCTTTATCCTCCCCCGTCCTTACGGGGGAGGTGCCGAGCGAAGCGAGGCGGAGGGGGGCGTCCCCCATAGGCGCTAACTTAGAACAAATTCAGACGGGTTTGACCGAGCGGAGCGCCATG
>Ga0265318_10002027_pt1 | contig 11190 bp, 9 predicted proteins | sample 4821metaG_FD_192431 | JGI IMG/M metagenome (GOLD analysis project Ga0265318, IMG submission 192431) | Rhizosphere microbial communities from Carex aquatilis grown in University of Washington, Seatle, WA, United States - 4-8-21 metaG | ecosystem: Host-associated > Plants > Roots > Rhizosphere >... | reverse complement strand
GGAGTGAGGAAAAAGATAGGCATTAGTGGCACAATAACGAGAATTGTTTCCGCCAAAGGTTGATTTGCGCGGATTTCACTGGACGGCTGGCCAATGATGGAGGTGCGATGGGGCCCTCCCCTGGGGGCGGCACAGGGCTACTGCCGGCTGAGCAGGTCCTTGGCCTCGTCCAGAAGGCGTTTTTCCTCCTCGGTCAGCGCGCCAAACCCCTGGCTGTTGATCTTGTCCAGCACCCGATCGACCTGAGCCTTGAGCTCGGCCGAGGTCCGGGCGGCTGGTGGATTGAGGCCGCCGGTCGCCGCCCGTGGGCGACCGGACCGGCGCAGCCAGCCGGGCAGTTCGAGGCTGGCGGCACGGTCCCAGCCGTTGTTGGCGTGGAAACCGCGGTAGAAGATCCACCCGGCCAGCATGCCGCCCAGGTGGGCCGAGGCGCTGAGGCTGAAGGGCGCCGCCCCGCCGGGTATCTCATAGACGATCAGCCAGGCTGATTCCAGCACCAGCAGGGCGGCAACCAGGTAAACGGGCCGGAGGGTGACCGGAAACAGAAACATCAGCAGAAAACGAATTTCCTGGTTGGGATACATGCAGGCCAGCACCACCAGCAGCCCAAGGATGCCCGCACCGGGCCCGATCAGCACGCCGCCGTTCGTCCAGTGCACCGCGGTCCAGGTCAGGCCACCCGTGAGGATCGATCCGGCGTAGAGCGCGAGGAATTTCCTGCGCCCGAGGATCGGCTCCAGCTCGCGGCCGATGAACACCAGCCCGAGGAGCGTCGCCAGAATGGAAAACGGCTGGTCCGTCCGGAGCAGCAGGGCATGCGTTGCCAGGGTCCATAGGTGGCCGGACTGGAGGCTGCGGACGGTCAGGGGCAGTTGCGCCAGCAGCCCCTCGCCCCAACTGAACCGCGGCGAGCCCAGCAGCAGTTGGAGGCAGAACGCCGCCCCCGTGCCGGCCAGCAACCAGACTAGGGAAGAGGTCGGCTGCCGGGGGTAATCGCTGCGCATGTAATCACGATCGGACAGCATGCCCGCACCTTAAGTCCCGCGCCGGCAAACACAAGTCGCCAAAGCCCGCCACCGCGGCGCCGGCGACTACTTGACAGTCCGGGAATTTACCCTTGAGTCACCCCAAATGGCCAACAAAGCAGAAAAATGGAAGGACAATGCCGCCGGCAAGTTCTATGTCGATCAGCAGTGCATCGACTGCGACCTCTGTCGCGAAACCGCACCCGCGTTCTTCAAACGACATGAGGAAGGCGGCTATTCCTACGTTTACGCCCAGCCGACCACCGAGGAAGATGTCCAGCTGTGCATCGAGGCCCTCGAAGGCTGCCCGGTCGAGGCCATCGGCAACGACGGCGAGGAATAAACCCGCCTACCGCCCGGCCGCCCCCGCAACAGGGCGGCCTGCTTTTTCCGCGTCTGGTTAAGCAGCGCCTCGATAATTTTAACCCAATGCACCTCGCCCGCCAATTCACCCGGTCCCGCGGCGCGCGCCTGGCCCTGCTCCTCCTGGGGCTGCCGCCCGTCCTGCGGTCCGCGGACGACGACGTCTACACGCTGCCGAAATATACGACCTACTCCGAGCAGGTCGCCAACCAGACGCCGGAGGCGACATTCGCCATGCCGGTCTCGGGTCTGCGCTTCGAGCCGCGCGTCGACGTGCAGGCGCGCAACCTGGCCGAGGCCCAGGCCGACGTCACCATCCGCGGCGGCATCTTTGAGAACACCGGCTTCAAGGTCGGCGCCCTCTCGCTGTACGATCCCCAGACGGGGCATTACCAGGCCGAGATTCCGATCGCGCCGGCGATGCTGCTCGCCCCCCGGATCCTCACCGGCGCCGACAACGCCCTCGCCGGCTTCAACGCCGAGGTCGGCACCGTGGCCGCCGGCTGGCGCCCGATCGAGCCGCGGGGCGAGGCCTCGGCCGCGGTGGGTGACTTCGCCACCAACCGCCAGAGCCTCTACCAGGGTTATGTGGCGCCGGCGGGAAAGAACGGCCTGACCCTGGCGGCCGACGCGGAGGTGTCCCGCTCCGAGTCCGACGGATCGGTGCCCTTCGGCGATCATGATTTCAAGCGCGCGTGCGCGCGGATCCAGCTGGCCGGGCCGCAGAGCCAGACGGACCTGTTCGCCGGCGTGCAGAGCAAGTTTTTCGGCTGGCCCGACCTTTACACCCCGTTTGGCGTCAACGAGACCGAGGATCTGCACACGCAGCTCTACGTGTTCAACCACCGCGCCTGGACCTCCCCGGACAACTACTGGCAGGTCGGCGCCTATTACCGGCGCAACTATGACGACTACGAGTACAACCGCGCGGTGCCGGGACAGTTCAATCCCTACCAGCACACGACGCATGTCGGGGCGTTCTCGCTGGAGGGCCACCAGGATTTCACCACCCTGGCCGTGGATTACAGCGCGCAGGTCATGCACGACGGCCTCGAGTCGACGGCCCTGATCTACGGCCGGTTCAACACCCGCAGTTACCTCAAGCTCGCCGCCGTGCCCGAGGTGCGCCTCGACACGGCCGGGGGCCGGTTCCGGCTGCGCGCGGGCGCCACCTATGACGACACCAACCGCGACGGCGCGGCGGTTTCGCCCCTGGTCACCGCCGAGCTCACGCGCCCGGACGGGATGCGCCTCTACGTCCAGTATGCCGGCAGCACCCAGGTGCCGACCTACACCGCCCTGAATTCGGCTCCGGCCTCCGGCCTGTTCCGCGGCAATCCCAACCTCGGGCGCGAAACCAGCCGCAACCTCGAGGCGGGCGTCGCTTTCCGGTCCGGCGGCTGGACGGTCGAGACCGCGGTCTTCTATCGCCGCGACGACCGGCTGGTCGACTGGACGTTCGTCCGCGGCGTCACGGCGCGCAGCGCCAACGCCGTCGACATCGGCACCGGCGGCGGCGAACTCGTGGCCACCCGCAAGACCCGGCGCTACGACCTCGTGTTCGGCTACACCGTGCTCAACAAATCCGCGGACTACGGCGCGGCCGCGGTGGACGCCAGCTTCTACGCGCTCAACTTCGCCCGCCAGCGCCTCACCGCCGCGGCCGTGCTGCGGCTCGGCGCCGGCCTGGAGCTGCGGCTGGATAATGAATACCGGGTGCAGCAGCCCAACCTGCTGCGCGTGACCGGCGGCAACCATGCGCTGCTGTCCGCCGCCGGCCTCTACTACCTGCCGCCCGCCTGGCGCGGCGTGGAGTTTTCCTTCCTTGTGAGCAACCTGTGGGACAGCGATTTCCAGGAGGTGCCGGCCGTGCCCGCCGCGCGCCGCGAATATTCGGTCGGGGCCGCTTACCGCTGGTAGCCGCCATTTCATTTGACAGTCCCGCGCCGGGCGCGGTCATTACGCGCCCGATGGACAATCCTTTTCTCGACCGTACCTTTCCCATCCGCTGGTCGCCGCTGGCGCCCGCCCTCGTCGGGCCGGCCATCGAGCACGCTCTCGCCGGCGCGACCGGGGCCCTTGGCCGGATCGAGGCGCTGGACCCCGCGCACGCGGAGTACGCGAACACCTTTCTCGCCCTCGAGGAGGCCACGGACCTGCTCAACGAGACGTGGGCCAAGGTCACGCACCTCGCCGCGGTGGCGGATTCGCCGGAGCTGCGCGCGGCGCACAACGCCATGCTGCCGCAGGTCTCCGCCTTCTTCGCCCGCGTCCCGCTCCAGCCCGGATTGTGGCTGCGCCTGCAGGCCGCCGCCGCGCACCCGTCGGCCGCCGCTCTGCGCGGCGAGCACCGCCGCCTGCTTGAGGAAACCCTCGCCGATTTCCGCCAGCAGGGCGCCGACCTGCCCGCGGACCGGAAGGCGCGGCTCGAGGCCGTGCAGCGCGAGCTCGCCGGGCTCACCCAGAAATATGCCGAGAACGTGCTCGACGCAACCAACGCCTGGGAGCTGGTGCTGCATGACGGGCGCCGGCTGGCCGGGCTGCCCGCGCATGCCCGCGAGGCGGCGCGCCAGGGCGCGCTCGGGAAAGGGCAGGGGACGGAGGCGGCCCCCGCGTGGCGCTTCACCCTGCACGCGCCATCGCTGGAGCCGGTCCTGCTCTACGCCGAGGACGAGGGGCTGCGCCGCGAGGTCTGGGCGGCCGCGGCCGCCGTCGGCGCGCAGCCGCCGCACGCCAACCCGGAACTGATCCGGCGCATCGTCGTCCTGCGGCAGGAAAAGGCCGCGCTGCTCGGCCAGCCGCACTTTGCCGACCTCATCCTCGCCCGCCGCATGGCGAAAAGCGGCGCGGCGGCCCTGGCCTTCATCGAGGACCTGCACCGGCGGGTGCGCCCGGCGTTTGTGCGCGAGACGGCCGAGCTCGAGGAGTTTGTGGCGCAGCAGACCGGGACGCCGCGCGCGCCGCTGGCGCCGTGGTCGAGCGCGTTCTGGGCGGAAAAACTGCGCCGCGCGCGCTACGATTTCGACGAGGAGCAGCTGCGGCCCTACTTCCCGCTGCCGGGCGTCCTCGCCGGGCTGTTCGAGATCACCGCGCGGGTGTTCGGCCTGCGCGTCCGCGAGCGGCCCGCCGGCGCCGTCGAGACCTGGCATCCCGAGGTGAAGTTCTATGACGTGCACGATGCGGCCGGCCGGCACCTCGGTTCCTTCTACGCCGACTGGCACCCGCGCGATTCGAAGCGCGGCGGCGCCTGGATGAACTCCCTGGTCACCGGCGGCCCGCGGCCCGGCGGGTCGCGCGCGCCGCACCTGGGCCTGATGTGCGGCAACCTGACCCCGCCCGCGGCGGGCGAACCGGCGCTGCTGACCCACCGCGAGGTCGAGACCGTCTTCCACGAGTTCGGCCACCTGCTGCACCATCTCTGCGGCGAGGTGGAGATCAAGTCGCTCAACGGCACGAACGTGGCGTGGGACTTCGTCGAGCTGCCCTCGCAGCTCATGGAGAACTGGTGCTGGGAGCGCGCCGGCCTCGACCTGTTCGCGCGCCACCACCAGACCGGCGCCGCCATCCCCGACGCGCTCTTCCAGCGCATGGTGGCCGCCAGGAATTTCCGCAGCGCCTCCGTCACGATGCGCCAGCTGGCCTTCGCGCGGCTCGACCTCGCGCTGCACCTCGATCCCGCCGTCTTGCTGGCCGGCGACCTGTCCGCCGGGCTGCGCGGGCTGCTGCGCGACTACCTGGTGCCGACCATCCCGCCCGCACCGACGATCGAAAACCGCTTCACGCACATCTTCTCCGATCCCGTCGGCTATGCCGCGGGTTACTATTCGTACAAGTGGGCGGAGGTGCTCGATGCCGATGCCTTCACCCGGTTCCGGCGCGAGGGGATCTTCAACCGCGCCACCGGCGACGACTTCGTGGCGCGGATCCTCAGCCGCGGCAACGCCGCCGATCCGATGGAGCTCTTCGTCGGCTTCATGGGCCGGCCCCCCGACCAGCAGGCGCTGCTCACGCGGGCGGGCCTGGGCTGATCCGCCCGGGGCGGCTTACAACGCCCGGGCGCGTTTCCAGCGGGATTTTTTCCGCTGGCAAAACCCGCCGGGTTGATAATTTGTCCTTCAACCATACCTTTTAACCCATCTCACCATGCTCATCTACGTCGCCCTCCTCATCGTTCCCTTCCTGTTCGGGCTCTACGCGCAGATGCGCGTCTCCAGCGCCTATAACAAGAACATCCACATCCCCTCGCGGGGCAACATCACCGGCCGCGAGGCGGCCGCGGCCGTCATGGAAAGCGCCGACATCCACGACGTCGAGATCGTCGAGGTCGAGGGCGAGCTGTCCGACCATTTCGATCCGGTCCACAAGCGCCTCGCGCTGTCCTCGCCCAACTACCGCGGCACCAGCCTCGCCGCCCTGGGGGTCTCGGCCCACGAGGCCGGCCACGCCATCCAGCAGAAGGTGGGCTACGCCCTGATGGGTTTCCGTCAGGTGCTGGTGCCGGCGGTGCAGATCGCCTCGCCCATCGCGTGGGGCGTCCTCAGCTTCGGCATCCTGCTGGCCTCTCTCCTCGGGGCCAAGGCGCTCGGCCTCGTCGTCCTCCAGGTCGGCGTCGTGGCCCTGACCGTCATCGCCCTGTTCCAGCTCGTGACCCTGCCGGTCGAGTTCGACGCCAGCCGCCGGGCCAAGGTCCAGCTGGTCGACCTCGGCATCCTCGGGCGCGACGAGATGACCGGCGTCAACGAGACCCTCGACGCCGCGGCCCTGACCTATGTCGCCGCCTTCGTGTCCACCATGGGCAACCTGCTTTACCTGCTGCTCGTCCTCTCCGGTGGCCGGCGCAGCGACTGAGCCGGACCCAGTCCATCAGCATGCGGTCGGTCCGGGGGACCGGCCTTTTTGTCGCGGCCGGCCGCCGCTCAGAAATCAAACTGGTCGATGTTGTCCTTGTTGAAGATGTACGGCTTGCCGAGCATGATGTTGTCGCCGACGATCTCGAAGGTGCCGAGCTTGCCGGCCTGGATGCTGGTGGCGCCGGGCTTCAATTCGCCCTTCGCCAGCGCGACGCCCGCGTAGATGGTCAGGTAGCCGAGGTCGGTCGTGTTCCAGAGCACGACGCTGTCGGTCACGCCTTCATGCACGTAGCGCTTGTTCTCGTTCGGCAGGCCGAGGCCGATGACCTTGACCGTGCCGGTCTTGCCCGCCTGCTTCACCGCCTCGGCGGCGCCCGGGACGCCGGGCGTGCAAATGGCCATGAGGAGCTTGAGATCGGGATGCGCGCTCATGAGCGCGGTGGCCTCGGACTGCGCCTTGTCCTTGAGGTCGTCGCTCGGGCGGACCGCGACCAGCTGCATCTTCGGGTATTTGTCCGCGAGCCGCTGGCGGATGTACTTTTCCCACTCGCGCTGGTTGGCGGCGGTGAGCGTGGCGGTGATGATGGCGAACTCGCCCTCCGCGTGGCAGAGGCGCGCGGCCTCGTCCATCAGCGCGAAGCCGATGCCCTGCGGCGTCGCCTGGTTGACGAAGAACGAGCGCGCGTCGGGCAGCGCGTCGGCGTCGTAGGTGATGACCTTGACGCCCGCCTGCTGCGCCTTGCGGAGTGCGGTCGAGATGCCCTCCTTGTTCTCCGCGGCCACCGCGATGACATCGACCCCGAGGGTGATCCAGTTGTCGACGATCTCGTTCTGCTTGGCCGCATTGCTGTCGGTGGGGCCGTCGAACAGCAGCTCGACCCCGAGCTCCTTGGCGGCCTGGTCGGCGCCGGCCTTGCAGGAGAGGAAGTAGGCGTTGCCCTTGGCCTTGGGCATCATGGCGATCATGAGCCGGGCATCGGCGGCGGCCAGCCCGGGGACGCTGGCGGCGAGCAGGACGGCGAGGACGGCGAGGCGGGAGAGGAGGGACTTCATGCGGGGTGGGGGTTGAAAAAGCTCAGCCAGACTGAGCGCGGCGGAGCAGGGGAGACAAGATTTTTGGCAACATGCTGCCGGTCAGGGCGGCGAGCAGGAGGACGCCCGTCAGCAGGCCGGACATCTCCTCGGCGGCGTTCATCCGGATGACCACGGGCAGGCAGGCGAGGCCGTTCTTCAACACCGCGATGGCCGCCACGCCAAGCAGCGTGCCGGTGACGCTGCCCCGGCCGCCGAAGATGCTCGTGCCCCCGAGGACGACCGCCGTGATGGCGAAAAGCTCATAACCGGTGCCGGCGTCGGCCTTGGCCTGGCCCAGCCGCGCGGTGTAGATCAACCCCGCCAGGGCGGAGATCAGCCCGGCCAGGACATAAACCAGCGCCAGGCAACGTCCGACCGGCAGGCCGGCATAACGCGCGCCCTCCGGCGAGAAGCCGATGACGCGGAACGCGCGGCCGAAGGTGGTGCTGTGCACGAGCAGCCAGACCCCCGCGGCCACGAGCAGGAAGAGCCACGCCTGCGTCGGCAGCCCGAGCCAGCGCTCCTGCCCGAGAAACAGGAAGCTCGCGGGGAAATCCGTGTACGTCACCGCCCCGTGGGTGATCGCCTCGGCCAGGCCGCGGAAAAGCGAGTAGGTGCCGAGGGTCACGATCAGTGGCGGCAGCCGCAACCGGGTGATGAGGCCCGCATTGAGCCCGCCCCCGAGCGCGCCCGCGAGGAGCGTCAGGGCCGCGGCGGCCGGGATCGACAGCCCGCCGTCGTGCCAGAGCTTGCCGAACACGATCGCGCACAGGCCGAGCAGCGAGCCCACCGACAGGTCGATCCCGGCCGTCAGGATGATGGGCGTCAGCGCCAGCGCGAGCAGGCCGATCTCGCAGGAATGCCGGAGGATGTCGAACTGCCGGTCGAGCGTGCCGAAGCCCACGACCAGGCCGCGCCGGTTGGTCGTGGTGCCGAAATGATAAAACAGCAGCCACTCCGCGACGAGCACGGCCAGCAGCAGCGTCTCGTGGCGGAGGAGGGCGGCTTTCCAGGCCGCCGGTGGGCGGGGCGCGCTCATCCTCGGCCTCCTTTGCCCGGCCGCGACCGCAGGCCGTCGGCCACCACCGCGAGCAGGATGATCGCCCCCTGGATCGCCTTTTCCCAGTAGGCCTCGATGCGCAGGTGCGTCAGCGCGGGCGCCACGCAGGCCAGCAGGAGCAGGCCCGCAAAGGCGCCCCATACGTTGCCCCGGCCGCCGGAGATGGACACGCCCCCGACGACGACCGCCGCGATGACCTTCAGCTCCAGGCCCGCCCCGGCCAGCGGCTGCACCTGCGGCGACTGCACGATGTTCATCATCGCCGCGAGCCCGGTCAGCGCGCCCAGGAGCACAAAGACGAGGAAGGTCACCAGCTGCGGCCGGATGCCCGCGAGCCGGGCCGCCTCCGCGTCGGTGCCGACGGCGTAGACCCACCGGCCCGCCGCCAGATGGCGCATGGCCAGCCCGCACGCCACCAGCACCGCCAGGGCCGCGCCCACCAGGGTCCATTGCCCGGCCGTCTGGCTGAGGCCGAACCATTGCACGCCGTCGGGCAGGTTGACGAACTCGCCCTGCCGCAACAGGTTCAGGCCCTGGCGCAAGGTGACCATCGTGGCCAGCGTGACGACAATGGACGGCAGGCGCAATCCGGCCACCAGGACGCCGTTGACCGCGCCGAGCCCGGCGCCGATCACCGCGGCGGCCACGACCACCAGCGGCAGCGGCCAGCCGTGCGCCGCGAGCAGCCCGGCGGCGACACTGCACACGGAAAATTGCGAGCCGACGGAAATGTCGATCTGCCGGCAGATGATGACCAGCGCCATGCCGCACGCGATGACCAGCGTCGGGGCCTCGCGCGTCACGAGGGACAGCAGCGGCTGCGGCTGGTAGAACGCCGGGGCGAACACCGCCAGGCCGAGCAGCACAAGGCCCAGCGCAAGCGTGACGGAGATTTCGCGGAAATAGCGCTTCATGCCGCTCCCTGGGTCTCACCCTGGCCGAGCGCCGCCGCCATGACCGCCGGGGCGCCGGTCCCGCCGGGCAGCACCGCGGTGAGCGTGCCGCCGCGCATCACGCCGATCCGGTCGCTCATGCCCAGCACCTCCGGCAGGTCGCTCGAGATCATGATGACCGCCAGACCGCCTTTCGCGAGCCGGCGGATGAGGCGGTGGATCTCGCTCTTGGCCCCGACATCCACGCCCTGGGTCGGCTCGTCGAGGATCAACAGCATCGGCTTGGTCGCCAGCCAGCGGGCGAGGGACACCTTCTGCTGGTTGCCGCCGCTGAGGCTGCCGCCGGGGGCCCCGGGTCCGGCGCATTTCACCGCCAGGTCACGGATGAACCCGAGCGCCAGGTCCTTCTCCGCCCGCGGGCGCAGCCAGCCGCCGGGGAACAGTCGCGGATGGACCGCCATCGTCATGTTCTCGGCGATGGGCATCTCCAGCACGACACCGTGGCGCCGGCGGTCCTCCGGCACATACGCGATGCCCCGGGCCACGGCCGCCCGGGGCGATTGCGGCGTGATGCGCTCCCCGTCCAGCCGGATTTCCCCGTCGTCGGCAGGCGTGAGCCCGAAGAGCACCCGCGCCAGCTCCGTGCGGCCCGCGCCGACCAGCCCGGCCAGGCCAAAGACCTCGCCGGCGCGGACCTCGAAACTGACGTCCCGCACACCGGCCGCGGCACAGCCCAGCCCGCGCACGGCCAGCACGGTCGCGCCCGGCGCGGACTCGGCGGGCGGATAGAGCTGGGCCACCTCGCGCCCGACCATGAGCTTGATGAGCCCGGCCTCGGTGATGTCGCGCACGGCGTGCGTGCCGACGCTCTCGCCGTCGCGCAGCACGGTCACCCGGTCGGCCAGGGCGAAGATCTCCTCGAGGCGGTGCGAGATGTAGATGATGCCCACGCCGGCGGCGCGCAGCTCGCGCACGACGGCGAACAGCCGCTCCTGCTCGCGCGCGGTGAGGGACGCGGTCGGCTCATCCATCACGACGATGCGGGCGCCGGCCCCGATGGCGCAGGCGATTTCCACCAGCTGCTGCTCGGGCATCGAGAGTTCGCGCACCTCGGCTTCCGGGTCGAGGCTCGCGCCGGTGCGGGCGAGCAGCGCGGCGGCGCGGGCCCGCCGCGCCCGCCAGTCGACCCGCCGGCCCGCGCCGGGCGGGTCGAGCCGGAGCCCGATGTTCTCGGCGACGGTGAGATCGGGGAAAAGCGCGGGCTGCTGGTAGATGCACGCGATGCCGAGCGACTGGGCGCGGGCCGGGGTCAGGCCGTCCACGGTCCGGCCCGCGACACAGATCTCGCCGGCGTCCGGCCGGTGCGCCCCGGTGATGATCTTGATGAGGGTGCTCTTGCCGGCGCCGTTCTCGCCGAGCAGGGCGTGCACCTCGCCGGCCGCCAGGTCGAAGTCGACGCCGCGCAGGGCCCGCACGCCGCCGAAGCTCTTGGCGGCGCGGCGCAGGGTGAGCAGCGGGGCGGGGGAGGACGGGGAGGTGGCCATGGGCGGGGCGAAACCGGCAGGCTGGGTCCGCGCGCGGCGGAATCAATCCAGATGAAACACCTCGTCCAGGGTGCGCGCGACCGGGCTGCCGTCGGGATTGCCCGGCATGAGCTCGCTCATGAAACGCCACCAGCGCTGGCAGACCTCCGTTGACGCGACCGCCTGCCACCGGGCCTCGTCCTCGAGCTCGACGTAGCCGAACAGCGCGCGCGTGGCCGGGTCGAGGAAGATGGAGTAGTTGTGGCTGCCGTGGGCGCGCAGCACCGCGGCGAGTTCATCCCAGATGGGCTGGTGCCGCCGGGCATACTCCGGCTCGCAGCCGGCGTGGACGGACATGACAAAGGCTTTGCGGATCATGGTGGGTAGGGCCCGGAGGTTGGG
>Ga0265318_10002021_pt1 | contig 11217 bp, 5 predicted proteins | sample 4821metaG_FD_192431 | JGI IMG/M metagenome (GOLD analysis project Ga0265318, IMG submission 192431) | Rhizosphere microbial communities from Carex aquatilis grown in University of Washington, Seatle, WA, United States - 4-8-21 metaG | ecosystem: Host-associated > Plants > Roots > Rhizosphere >... | reverse complement strand
CTCCCCCGCGTCGGCCGGCTTCGGCAGGCTGTTCGGACGAGCTGCCCCGCATGCGACCGCCGCTGTTCCCACTCGAGCCCTCGTCCTCCTGCTCGTCGCGACGGCCTCGGCTCGAACCGCCACGACGGCCAGCTGCGGCCGCCTGACCTCCCTCGGGCGGCACTCGGATCGCTCGCCGCGCTCGGCAGCGGTCTCGTGGCGGGATCATCCAGCAGGGTTTCACCGACCGGGGATGCTGGGTAAGGTCAGGGAAGGCTCCGCAGCAGTAGGCAAGGAGTTCTCGCGGCCAACCAGAGCGGACAGGTGCTGCGGCCAGCCGGGCGGCGCGTCTCCCCATCCCTCGTCGGCTTTAAGTGGACCACGAACGCGACTCCAGAACGCGGCCGAGCTTGTTTATGTCGACGGGCTTCGTCAGGTGGTCGTTGAACCCGGCGCCACGAGCCCGCTCGCGGTCGGTGTTCTGCCCATAGCCGGTGATCGCGACGAGAGTAAGGTCGGCCCGCTGTTCTCGCAGTCGTTCGGCGAGCTCGTATCCGTCCATGACGGGAAGTCCTATGTCGAGAATGCCAATCTCCGGCTCAAACTCCGCGGCCACCTGTAGAGCCTGAGGCCCATCGTGGGCGATGGCGGTTCGGTAGCCAAGAGCGAGTAGGGCTTCCGCAAGCATCTCGGCGCCGTCGACATTGTCGTCCACGATGAGGATGCGAGCGAGCCGGGGTTCGGGAGTCCCTCGAAGTGGAGAGGAAGCTTCATGCTTCGTGGCATGTGCCTCGATCAACGGCAGGCGGACGGTGAACGTGCTGCCGTGCCCCATTCCCTCGCTCGTCACGGAAACCGAACCTCCGTGCATTGCCACGAGGTTCTTGACGATGGCAAGGCCGAGTCCGAGCCCGCCCTGAGCTCGCGCGATCGTCTGGCGCGCCTGCACGAACAGGTCGAAGACGCGGGGTAAGAGGTCCGCCGAGATCCCCGCGCCGGTGTCTTGTACGTTGATGACGACGTCGCGTCCTTCGCGCGCGGCTGAAATGGTTATGCGTCCCCCCGGCCGCGTATACTTGGCTGCGTTGGTCAGAAGGTTCGCGATGACCTGTGCCATACGCACCCGATCGACGTCGACGACCAGGTCGTGCGTCGCGACTTTCGTAATGAGCTGATGCCGGCCATTCTCGATCATCGGGCTGGCAGTCTCGATGGCCGCTGCCACGATGTCCGCCATCTCGACCGACTCCCGGTTGAGTATGACCTTACCGCGAGTGATTCTCGATACGTCGAGCAAGTCATCGACGAGGCGCGTGAGGTGCTCCGTTTGCCGCTCGATGACGCCCACTTCGCGCGCCGCCATGTCGCCAGCACGCAGCTTCAACAAGTGGACGGCCGTCATGATGGGTGACAGCGGGTTTCGCAGCTCGTGGCCCAGCATCGCGAGAAAGTCATCCTTCGCGCGGTTGGCCTCTTCTGCATCGAAGCGCGCGGTACTTTCGCGCTCGGCGAGGTCCTTGAGCCGCTGGATGTCGACCACGGCGCCCAGACACCGAGTCACTTGGCCGCCGTCGTCGAAGGTCAGATGGTTGGTGATGCGTACCCAACGCCAGGTGCCGTCCGGCTGAAGCAAGCGAACCTCGAGCTCGTAGACCGTCGTCCGGTTCGCGCACGCATCGCGGTGCCTTTTCCAGCCCTCTTCCCGATCCTCCGGTTGGAGGAGCTCGTTCCAGTGCTCGACGGTTGGCTCGAGATCCTCCGGACGCCGATCGAGAAGGACGTAGAGCTCCGGAGACCAGTACACCTCGTTCGAGCGCAAATCCCACTCAAAGATGCCGATCTGGCCCGCCTTTTGCGCGGTCGTGAGCAGCGTCTTGACACGTACTTGTTCGGTGACCTCGAACGAGCACACCATGACGCCTTCGACGTCACCGCGCGCATCGAAAAGGGGCGCGTATACGAAGTTGAAGTAGCGGTTCTGGAACTCGCCGGCAGGGCCGGTCGGTAGGCGGGCAAGCTGCTCTCGCCCTTGGTGCGTCGTCCCGGTCCGGTAGACCTTGTCCAGAAGCTCGGGAAACGGTTGGTTACGAATCTCCGGCCGTGCTTCCAGAAGCGGCCGTCCTATGATTTCGGGCCCCTTGCCCCACGCTGCGAGAGTGGCGTCGTTCGCAAGCTCGATGACGTGCTCGGGCCGGCGAAAGATGCCGACTGGGAAAGGCGCCTGCATGAATGCGCGGTAGAGATTCGCTCGCTGGGCCGACGCGACGCGAGCCGCCTTGACGGCCGTGAGTCTCGCCGCAATCCGTATGAAGAGGTCGCGCGCGGTGAAAGGCTTCACAAGGTAGTCGTCGGCTCCAGCCTTCAGCCCGTCGGACGTGGCTTCCTCGCCGGCGCGCGCGGAAAGCATGATGACCGGGATCTCCCGGGTGGAGGCGTCATTCCGCAGAGCACGCAGAAGTCCGAAACCATCGAGCCCCGGCATCATGACGTCGGTCAGGACCAGATCGGGCGGGTTGCGTCGGATGCTTTCGAGCGCCGCTTGTCCGTCGTTCGTCGCCTCGACGGCCCAGCGTTCGCGAAGAAGGCGCGATACGTAGTCGCGCATGTCGGAGTTGTCGTCCACGACGAGGATGCGCTGGCGAGGTTCGCCTTCGGCGTGCGCGTCTACGAGGGACGCGTCTACGAGGGACGCGCCTACGAGGGACGCGTCTACGAGGGATCGGTCCGAATTGGTGCCGCGCCCAGAAACCCACCGCAAGGCCTCCTGAACGTACGCTCCCGCTCCGTGGGCAGTGCGTTGGAGCGCCCGCGAGGCTCGAAGTCTGTCCTTCGGGAGATGGTCCGTACCGGCGGGGATGCGTATGAAGAAAGAGGTTCCGAGTCCTTGCTGGCTCTGCACTCGGAGCTCGCCTCCATGGAGGCGAACGAGCTGCTGAACGAGTGCGAGTCCGATGCCCGAGCCTTCGTGGCTCCGCGAGCGTGCGCCTTCGACGCGGTGGAAGCGTTCGAAGACGCGCGGCAGATCTTCCTCTCCGATGCCGATGCCCGTATCGGCGACCTCGAGCTCTGCGCCGCCCTGGACTTCGCGCAGGCGAACCGAGATCGTCCCCTCGAACGTGAACTTGAACGCGTTCGACAGAAGATTTAGGACGATCTTTTCCCACATGTCCCGGTCGACGTGGAACGTCTCGGAGAGCGCCGAACAGTCGACGTCGAGCGTGAGGCCAGCCTTCTCGATGGCGGATCGGAAACTACTCGCAAGGTCAGCCGTCAGGCCCGACAGGTCGGTCGGCTCGTACGCTGCATTCGTCCGCCCCGCCTCGATCCGGGAGAAATCGAGCAAGGTGTTCACGAGCTTGAGGAGACGCAACGCGTTTCGGTGAAGGAGATCGACGCGCTCGCGTTCGTCCGGGTCGCGCGTTGGCTGCGCCCGCATTTCGTCGATGGGGCCCAGCATGAGGGTGAGCGGCGTGCGAAATTCGTGGCTTACGTTGCTGAAGAACGTTGTTTTTGCGCGATCGATCTCCGCGAGCGCCTCGGCGCGCCTGCGAGCTTCCTCGTAGGCGCCCGCGTTCGAGAGGCCGGCGCCTAGCTGACCGACGAACAAGCTTACGAAGTTTCGGATGCGATCGTCGAGCAGGCGGTGGGGGTTCAGTCCGGCGATGAACACGCCGGCAGGTTGCCTCTCGCCCTGACCCGCGATGGGGACGATCAAAGCGCGGGATGGGGGCGCTTTCCACGCGCCGACCGGCCAGGATTGTGCCAGGTCTAGATCGACGACGAGGGGCTCACCGTTCGACAAGACGGAGGCGATGGGCCACGCCGCCGCGTCTGCGACGTTCACGCTCACCGGCGCGGCTGGGTGCCCATCTTCAAACCCTGTCTGCGATACGCGCTTGGCCGTCACCCCGTCGTCTTCGACGATGTACGTAAGCGAGAAAGGAAGGTCACGGGCCTCGGCGGACAAGCACGTCTCGAGCGCCGCGAACACTTCGGCGGCTGTCTTCGCCTGGGCGAGCAGAGATGCGAAGCGCCCGAGTAGCGCGATTCTCCGCTCGCCCAGCACCCGCTCGGTCTCTTCGACGACGACGCAAAAGAGGCCCCCGATCTCGCCTGCGACGTCGCTCGGAGCGGGACTGTAAGAAAACGAGTGGTAGGTCTCCTCTGGGTATCCGCTCCGCTCGAGGAACAAGAGAAGCCCCTCGTCAAGCGTCGCCACGCCGGTTTTCAGAACCTGCCGGATGCGTGGCTCGAGGACATCCCAAGCCTCGGACCAGACCTCGCGCACAGGCATACCGATGGCCCTGGGGTACTTCGCTCCGAGCGTCTGCTCGCGGTAGGCGTCGTTGCAAAAAAAGAGCAGGTCCGGGCCCCAGCCGAGCCACATCGAATACCGAGACGTGATCATCAGCCGCAGAACCGTCTGCAAGCTCGACGGCCATGAGGCAGCGGGTCCGAGCGACGTCTGCCCCCAGTCCTTGGTTGCGATGAGACGTTCGATGGAGGGAACGGGCGCCGCCCCCGCCTCGGTTCTGCCTTCGCTGCTCTGCCCGAGCGCCCTGCTCATCGCTTCGCCCGCTCCCTAGCAAGGCGTTCGACGTTCGAGCGGCGAAAAAAGCGGAGGAGACCTTCTCCGGGGATCTCCCTTACGTCGACGGAGAAGGCGAAGATTTTGGCGGCATCTCCCACGGTCAGCAACTTAGCATCGGGCAAGGGCGCCATCCCAACCATTCGAGGGCCCTGGACCGGTCTCAGGAGTGGGGCCGGTGACCCCTTCGTGACGATGAATTCGGGGGTACCTCGAGACGCTCGGCGGCGCCCTCGGTGCGAGCACGTCCGTGTTCATCGTGCAGGCGCTTTCGGGCGCCTGAGGGGTACTCCGCCGAACGGGCTTCATCGCGGCCTCCGTCGGCGGAGCGCGCGGTAGGTGACCCATATCGACTACCCGACGCGAGGGCGAGCAATCGCGCTACGGTGCCAGTCCTCATGCTTGCACGCGTTCTTCGAGTTCTCGAGCCAATGCGGATACCCAACCCGCGAGTCTCGTGGCCATGGCTACTCTGCGCCGTACTCGCCCTCACGCGTTCCGCGACGGGCGCGCCGCCGCAGCCTTCCACGCTCACGCAGAGGTCCCCGTTCGACGTCGTCATCTCCGTCGACAAGAGCCGGCTCGACAACGGCCTGGAGCTCATCGTTCACGAGGACCACCGGACCCCCATCGTAACGGTGAACCTCTGGTACCACGTCGGATCGAAGGACGAGCCGCGCGGCAAGAACGGTTTCGCCCACCTTTTCGAGCACGTCATGTTCCAGGGGAGCAAGCACGTTCCCGAGGACACCTATTTTCTCGACCTCGAACGTGTCGGCGCCACGGACGTGAACGGCACGACGAACAGCGACCGGACCAACTACTTCGAGACCGTCCCCAAGAACGAACTCGAACTCGCGCTCTGGCTCGAGAGCGACAGGATGGGCTTCCTGCTCGACCACGTCGACCAGGCGACCTTCGCCGGGCAGCGCGATGTCGTGAAGAACGAGCGGCTTCAGAACTACGAAAACGCCCCTTATGGCCTGGTCTCCCAGTACGTGCAGGCGGCCATCTATCCGCCGGACCACCCCTACCACCTCCTGACGATCGGCACGCCCGAGGACCTGGACGCAGCGACCCTCGATGACGTCAAGGCCTTCTTTCGTACTTGGTACGTCCCGAACAACGCCACGCTCGTCGTCGCCGGCGACATCGACAAGGCCAAGACGCGCGCGCTCGTCGACCAATACTTCGGCCCGATTCCGAGCGGGCAGGTTCCCGACCGCTCCAGGTGGGCCGACCCGCCCGCCGTCGCGCTCTCGCGCGAGACCGTCATCCGCATGGACGCCGGCGTCGAACTCCCGCGCGTGTACGTGAGCTGGCCCACACCGCGGATCTTCGCGCCCGGCGACGCCGAGCTGGATCTCTTGGCGAGCGTTCTTGCCAGCGGGAAGACGAGCCGACTCTACAAGCGCCTCGTCTACGATCTCCAAATCGCTCAAGACGTCAGCGTCCATCAGAGTTCCGGCCAGCTCGGCTCGGTGTTCTCGATCACGGCAACCGCACAACCGAGACACACGACGGACGAGCTCCGAACGGCCATCGACGAAGAGCTCGTGAGGCTCGCGGCGAACGGCGTGACCGGGGGGGAGCTCGAGCGCGCCAAAGCAGGCTACTTGTCGGGCGAGCTCTTCGAGCTCGAACGCGTGAGCGGTCGAGCGAACAGCATCAATACGTACAACCAGATGACCGGTGACCCCGGCTATCTTCCCAAAGACATGGCCCGGTACCGAGATGCCACGACCGATCAAGTGACGGCCGCAGCAAGGACCTGGTTGGCGCTGGACAGGAGGGTGGTCGCCGTCGTCACGCCCAAGAAAGGGGCCCCCGTTTGCGGAGCGCTCGCTTCGACGGACGGGAGCGTGAAGCCATGAACAGCCGGGCGCTTCTTCCACTGTCCCTTGTCGTGCTTCTCGCGTGCGTGGCCGAGTCCCGTCCGGCAACGCGCGCGGCCGCTCCGCCGACTGCCCCCGCGCCGCGGGCGGCCGTCACGGAAGTGCAGCGGGTGACCCCCGACGCGCCGTTCCGCCAGCAGGCGCCAACCCCGGGTCCCGAGCCCGCGTTCGTCCCGCCTGCGATTCAGTCGTTCAGGCTCAAGAACGGCGTGCGCGTCTTGCTCACGGAGCGACACGAGCTTCCCATCGTCAGCGTTCGCGTCGTGGTAGGGGCTGGAGCCGGGGATCTGCCGAAGGAGCCGCCCGGGCTGCTCTCCTTCCTCGGGTCCATGCTCGAGCAGGGGACGGCGAAGAAGAGCGCGCTCGAGATCAGCGACGCGTTCGAGTCGATCGGGGCCGCCCACAACGCGTGGGTCGACTGGGACTCCGCCGGCGCCAGCGTCAAGGTCACGGCCGACAAGCTCGAGGCCGCGCTCGGACTCTTGAGCGAGGTCGTCATGCATCCAGCCTTTCCGCAGGCCGAGATCGATCGCCTGAAGGCGCGGCGCCTCGCGTCGCTCCAGCAAGAGAAAAACAACGTTTCGTCGATGTGGTCCAACGCGACCGCGGCGGTGCTCTACGGGCGGTCACACCCGTATGGCAACTCGCTCTACGGGCGTCCGGAAAACGTTCCAAACGTGACGCGCGCGGAGCTCGTGAAAGTGCACGCCGCGATCTTCACGCCTTCCTTGGCTGCGATTCTCGTCGCGGGAGACGTGACCAACGGCGATCTCTCCGACAAGCTCGAGAAGGCATTCGGCGGCTGGCGCGGTGCGCCCGCGACGACTGCAGTTCCGAAGCTGCCGTCCGGGCCTCGCGGCGAGGCGCGCGTCGTCTGGGTGGACAAGCCGGGGGCTCCTCAGTCGCTCGTGCGGCTGGCGGAGATCGGAGTGCCTCGCCTCGCACCGGATCGCGACGCCATCCTCGTCATGAACACGATCCTCGGCGGGATGTTCTCGAGCCGAATCAATCTGAACCTGAGGGAGGCGCACGCCTTTACTTACGGAGCGAGTTCGAGCTTCCAGATGCGTCACGGGTCGGGATACTTCAGCGTGGGGGGAAGCATCGTGGCCGACAAGACGGCCCCTGCCATCACGGAGATCTTCAACGAGGTTCGAGCCATGCGCGACCGACCCGTGTCCGACGCGGAGCTCGAGAACGCCAAGCAGAACATCAAGCGCGCGATGCCTGGTCGCTTCGAGGCGGTTAGCGAGGTGACGGGCGCCCTCTCCGACATCGCGGTCTACGGACTCCCTCTCGACGAATTTGCGACGCGTCCGGCTCGCATCGACAAGGTCACCGCCGACGACGTCATGAAAGCCGCCCGCGCGCACCTCCACCCCGACACCCTCGAGATCATCGTCGTCGGCGACCGGAAGAAGCTCGAGCCAACGCTCGAGACACTCCAACTGGGGGCGATCGAGGAGCTCGACGCGTACGGCGATCCGCTCGGAAAGCCGAAGGGCCCATAGGCGGGCGTTGTGGCGCGGCTCCCGCTCTTGCGGTATCGCCGGGGAGACTCATGGACCGCGCGCGTCTTTTCAGGCCGCACACCGTCACCTTCGATTGCTGGGAGACCCTGCTCACCGAGGCGGGGCCGAGTCAGGGGCACTCGGCGCGCGCGCGCATCCTCCGCGCGTACACTGGCGCCGACCCCGAGACCGCGGAGGCAGCGCTGCGAGACGCCTGGCGCGAGCACCAACTTTCGTGGCATCGCCACAGGGCCTTCACGGGCCGCGACATGACGCTTGGATGCCTGGGGGCGCTCGGGGTGACGCTCGACTCGGCGAAGGCCGCGCGACTCATCGACGAGATGGAGTCGGAGATCCTCACGCACGACGTCGTCGCCGTCGCGGGATCGCGCGAGACGCTGGAGTCGCTCGCTCGCCAGGGCGTGCGCCGCGCGCTCATCTGCGATACCGGGTACACGCCGGGCCGCGTCGTGCGGCGGCTCCTTGCGCGAGTTGGCTTGCTCGAGCACCTCGAAGTGCAGGTGTTCTCCGACGAGGTGGGCGTCCCCAAGCCGCACGCGCGGACGTTCAGGGCGGCCCTCGACGGCCTGGGCGTGGGCGCGCGCGGCGCCGTCCACGTGGGCGATCTGCGGCGGAGCGATGTCGCGGGCGCCCGGGCATACGACATGGGCTCCGTGCGCATCACGGTGGAGAACGACGACGCGGCGGTCGACCCCAGCCCCAATCCGTCGGTGATCGGCTGCGCCGAAGCCGGCTGCAACCCGCCCTGTGATCGCCCCGAGGCGGACGCCGTCGTCGCGGACTACCGCGAACTCCGTGAACTCCTCGGCTTCGAGTAGCCGCCGCGCGGTGGAACGTTCCTAGAGCACCGAACGACTCTCACCTCACGCGGTTCTTGCGTCTCCAGCATCCAACACCGCCCGCACACGCGCGGTCAGCGCTGCCGGAGTGACAGGCTTCTGAATGTACGCGACGCGCGACTCGAGAACGCCATGGCGAACGATGCTGTCGTCCGTATAGCCGGACATACAAAGCACTTTCATGTCAGGCCGGATTCCGACCAAGCGTTTGGCCAGCTCGGGGCCGCTCATTTGAGGCATCACGACGTCGGTTAGAAGTAGGTGGATCGGGCCGAGATGCTGTTCCGTGCGAAGCAGCGCCTCCCCCGCGTTCCGCGCTTCGATGACTCGATAGCCGTTCCTGGAGAGAATATCGCGAGCAACGGCGCGCACCTGATCGTCGTCCTCCACGAGCAGAACCGTCTCGGTCCCCCGTCGCGTCGTCGAGGCCTCCGGGATCCCCGGCGTCTCGATCGCGTCATCCACGCGCGGGAGATACACTTTGAACGTCGTCCCTTTCCCGGGCTCGCTGTAGACCCAAAGGCTTCCACGGGCTTGCTGCACGATGCCAAACACCGTGGAAAGTCCGAGGCCCGTCCCCTTGCCTCTCTCTTTCGTGGTGAAGAATGGCTCGAAGATGCGGTCCATCGTCGCCTTGTCGATGCCTGCGCCCGTATCGGAAACCGCGAGCATGACGTGCGGCCCAGGCGTCACGCCGTGATGCTTTTCGGCATAGTCCTCGTCGAGCGTGATGTTCGCGGTTTCCAGCGTGAGCTTGCCCCCCGTCGGCATCGCATCGCGCGCGTTCACGACGAGGTTCATGATGACCTGTTCCATGCTCCCCGGATCGACCCGAATCCTCCCAAGCGGGAGCGTGGGTACTGAAACGAGATCGATGTCCGCCCCGAGGATACGCTGGAGCATCTTGTCCATGCCGGCGAGCAAATCGTTCAAATCGAGAACCTTGGGCTCAATCACCTGCTGCCGGCTGAACATCAGGAGTTGCCGGGTCAGGTCGGCAGCTCGCATGCCGGCCTTGCGCACCTGGTCGACGTCGTCCCGCATCGGGTCGTCCGGTCTCAGGTCACCGAGCATGGTGTCGCAGTAGCTCAGGATGACGGAGAGCACGTTGTTGAAATCGTGGGCAATGCCTCCTGCCAGCCTGCCGACCGCGTCCATCTTCTGCGACTGGCGCAGCTGGCCCTCCAAGCGGTGCCGCTCCGTCACGTCCTTCGCTACGGCGAGTCGACACGTTCGATCTTGCAGCTTGAACGCGTGCGAGGTGACTTCGACGAGAATGACTTCGCCGCTCTTCTTGCGGAGTCGCAGGATGTGAAACTTCGGTCGATGACTCGCGCCCACCCCCTCCGGAGGCCCCGCGGTCTCGTCCGGCGCTCGGAGGTCCCTGACCGTCATCGCGAGAAATTCCTCGCGCGAGTACCCGTAGTCGCGGATTGCGGCAACGTTGACGTCCAAGAAACCAAGCGTTTGGGCGTCGTACATCCATTTGGGCAATGGACTGTTGTCGAACATCAGCCGATAGCGCGCTTCGGACGCCTGAAGGTCGTCGATCGCTTTCTCCGCTGCAGCGCGGGCACTCTGCTCGCCCGCGTACGAACGGGAGTTGGCCACGGCGATCGCGGCGTGATCGGCCAGCGCCCGCGCGAAGTGCAGGTCGCGCTCGTCGAAGGATGGGCTCTCGGGTCGATATCGCGTCAGAAGGAGCTGACCGAGGGAGATTCCCCCATTGCGGAGGGGCAGGATCAAGAGGCTGTGGAGGCCGACGCGGCGCGCCCAGTCGAAGAACTTTTGCGTCGGCCTCGGCCGAACTGCATCCAGGTCGAACTTGGCCGCGATGAAAGGCTCACCCGTCTCGAGAACCATTCGTGAGATCGGATTTGCCTCCAGCGGCACGGGATCCGAGAACACCTCGTGAAGCAATCGTTCCGCCGCATCGTCGACGCCGTGCATCGCCATCGGGACAAGCTCCCGTCCGTCCGCCGAGACGAGTCGCACGACGCACTGGTCTCTTACGACCTCGGCCAAACGCTTCGCCACGGTGTCGAGCAACCGCTTTGAATCTCGGGTCGCCTCCGCGAACTCGTGCGCCACCGACGACAGGACGCCCAGGCGATTGGCCAAGAGCTCTGCGGTTTGCGCGCGAGCGGAAAGGTCGTCCAAGAGCCGATTGAGCCCGCTGCCAAGTCGGGTCGCCGGATCCTCGACTTGCTTTGGGTCCGGGAGGGGCACCCGAGCCGTGACGTCCCCCGCGGAAGCGGCGCCCATGACGTCGAGAATGTCCTCGAAGGACGGAGACCCTGCTCTGACGCTTCCCGTCTCTAGGATCGGATTGTGAGCCCCCCTGCTCGTCATCGTGTCCTTCCCACCCGAAAGGGACCTTTTCC
>Ga0265318_10002018_pt1 | contig 11232 bp, 19 predicted proteins | sample 4821metaG_FD_192431 | JGI IMG/M metagenome (GOLD analysis project Ga0265318, IMG submission 192431) | Rhizosphere microbial communities from Carex aquatilis grown in University of Washington, Seatle, WA, United States - 4-8-21 metaG | ecosystem: Host-associated > Plants > Roots > Rhizosphere >... | reverse complement strand
GTAAGCAATGGGAGGAGGTAAGCCCTGCTACGCGGGCATGTAATATGTAAGCAATGGGAGGAGGTAAGCCCTGCTACGCGGGCATGTAATATGTAAGCAATGGGAGGAGGTAAGCCCTGCTACGCGGTAAGCCCTGCTACGCGGGCATGTAATATGTAAGCAATGGGAGGAGGTAAGCCCTGCTACGCGGGCATGTAATATGTAAGCAATGGGAGGAGGTAAGCCCTAGCCCTGCTACGCGGGCATGTATGTAAGGCACTAGCCCTGCTACGCGGGCATTTGACTCGATGTCTCTCTGGTGCTACCTTAGGGGCAATGAAAAATGTGAGGGGCAGCAATTGGCGCAAGAAGCTTGAGGTTAAGAGGGGGGAGGTAGCTCTCCCCAAAGATATGCTTGTGTGGTTGAGTAAACGTCCTAAGGCGACGTTTACTGAGGTGTGGAAGGAAGCCATTACAGAGGATGAGGAGGGGGAGGGGGATAAGCCCACTGTCCCACTTGTATGGCTTCCATATCTGGCGTGGGCTGGGCGGGCTACTCAGGGGGAGCTTGTCACATCGGCGTGCGGAACAGCTCTCCTCTATCTTGCTGCGATCCATGTGGGTAGAAAGGAGCCGGCTGCCCTTGCCCTATCGACCGTTACAGATTGGCTGGACGGGCGGGCTACCAAGAAGCAAGTGACGGGCGCTAGAAAAGCGATTTACACTGGGGAGGACACTAGTAGCCAACAGGAGTGGTTTGCACTGATGGCGGTACAGATGGCGGTCAATACGGTGGATGTGAGCAAGAGTGAGTACGCCGTGGATGCCGCCGCTGCGTCCTTGTATTACGCCGAACGGGCGCTGATATCCCCTGTTATCCTACTGAGAGCATTTACGGGTTGGCTGATTTTGCCCTAAAGGATCTTGACGGGCGTCCGTTCTGTGTTAGTAAGAGGATGACAATGACAAACATGACCTACGATGAAGCTATCAAGCTCGCGATCTATACGGTTCTCTCCCACAGCTCAGCAAAGTTTCTCACGGATCGCAGTCGTGCGACACTTGGAGAGTATCCAGCTTGGCCAAAAAATACATGGCTTTGGGCTCTTCTGTCCGTGGAGTACCAGATCCCCGAAAGTCAGGGGTTCCGAGCCGCCCTCCACCTCCGTTCGGAGCACAAAGAAACCGTCATGGAAGGTGGATTCGAGTATTCAATGGTGGCTTGCTGGCCGGAATTCAACTACAGCACCTTCACCTCCAGAAACTTCAACAATATCGTGAGCTTCAATCATCTCACGGGGCTGCTGACTGAGTTGGCGGGCGACTTGCAAGCTCTCTTTGATGGGGTTCTTGTGAAGTGTCTGGAGAGCACTCCTGAGGAGATTGTGCAAAAGACTCAGGATCAGGCTATTAGGAATCTGAGGGGGTACATTGTGAATCAATCTGCACGGATGCGTGTGGGTAATGTTCGTACCTTGGGGGGCAACTTTAGCTTCTTGGGCAATGGGGTATACACTGTAGAGATGGCTGATACGAAGTCCTACAAGGTCACTAAGCAGCTGGATTCAGTTGTTTTCGAGAGAATCTCGTGATAGTGGTACTTCACGCGGGGGTATTCATGAGAATCGATGCCGCCACTGAATTAGCCGACCGTCTCGATCGCGATGGGTGGGATTGGGCCGTAGATCCAGAACACGGGCCGAATGACCGTCTGAGTGTGGTGTGGGTCAAACGGCTCGGAGCCCCGTCCGTTGCCGCCCTGGTATACCGAGGCGCTGAATCGGACTCGGTTGAGTTTTTCCCAACGATGGAACTTGCCTATAAGGCGCTACAGTCGCAAAAGAACGACATAACCGATTGCCCTTGAGGAGGGGTTCACCATGAAGAAGAACGCTAAAGAGGTCATCGACGCCGCGGTCAAGAACGGCGCTACAATTCAACAACTTGCTTTGGCAGCGTGCGCCGTAGGGCGCCTCTGTTTGCCTCAGACTGATGGCTCCCCAGAGTATCCCACACCGGTTGGAGGCGCAGCAGCAAAGGCGGCGATAGAGACCATTGAGGAATGGGCTCGAGGCGAAGCTACCGCGGAGCAGGTAAAGGACGCTCGGAATAAGTTGAGGGATGTATGGGAGAATGAGTATGCCCCCGAATACGCCTCTATCACCCGCGCCTACTACGCCGTAGACTACGTTGCCGTCTTCCCCGATAGCCTTGACGTCCCATATCCTGGTGCCCTCCTGCAAATGGGAGTCATTTCGTACGCAGAGATAGCCGGCATTAGTCAAGACGAAATCGTTGCAACCCTTCAGAAACACTTGGATTTTTTGTCGAGCCCCAAGGTTGCCGCTGGCGCCGTCCATTACGAGATCGGCTCCCGTATATCCTACACTATCCCCCTTACGAACATTACCCTTACGGGCACAGTGACGGGTAAGGCATTTGAGCACATCGTCACGGGCTACATTGTCACCTTGGATGCCCCTATTCCTGACACATTCGCGGATGGGAAGTACAAGGGGTGGACGACGGTGGTGATCCCTCAGTTCACTTGCTGAGGGGGATGATTGATTCACGTCAACCCTGACTGGCGTAAAGTTCTCACTTTTCCTGGGGAATTGGGGAAGTGGGCGGCTTCGCGCCCTGAAGCGTCGTTCTATGATCTGTGGAATGAGATTATTGATCCTGAGTGGCTAGTTTACTTAGCTCAATCGGGAGGAGCCACGAAGAAGCAAATTGTGCTTGCTGCTTGTGCCGTAGCTAGATTGTGCCTACACCTGATCCCTGAGGGGGAGGATCGACCACGGATCGCAATCGAAACAACTGAAGCTTGGGCAAAGGGAGCCATCACTGAGCAGGTACAGGAAGCCGCCACCGCCGCCTACAACGCTTACGCCTCCGCCTACAACGGCGGCGCCGCCGCCTACGCCGTATACTCCGCATACTACGCCGTATACTCCGCAGCCAACACCGCCACCCCCGCCTACGCCGCCGCCCACACCTTACAAGCAGGTATCGAAAGTCAACTGGTATGCGCAACTCTTCGAAAACACTTACCTTTCGAACGTCCCCCACGTCCGAAGAGGTTGACAGTTTGGCAGCGCCTTGCTAAGGAGGAAGAGTGATCCACGTCAACCCTGACTGGCGTACGCGCACTCCTCGTTTCCCTGAGGAACTGGAGAAGTGGGTAGCTTCGCGACCTGAAGCCACCTTCTACGACATTTGGGATGAAACAATCAACCCTGAGTGGCTTCCCTACCTCGCTCAATCGGGAGGTGCAACGAAACAGGAGATTGTGTTTGCAGCATGCGCCGTAGCGCGCCTCGCCCTACATCTGATCCCTGAGGGGGAGGATCGTCCACGGATCGCGATCGAAACCTCAGAGGCTTGGGCGAAAGGCGAAGCTACCGCGGAGCAGGTACAGGGAGCCACCATTGCCGCCTATCACGCCGTCTACGCCGCCAACGCCGCCGCCTACGCCGTATACTCCGCATACTCCGCATACTACGCCGTATACTCCGCAGCCAACACCGTCACCCCCGCCTACGCCTACGCCGCCGCCTACGCCATACAAGCAGGAATCGAAAGCCAACTGATCTGCGCAACTATTCGAAAACATTTAGTTTTCGAGCGACCTCCACGTCCGAAGAGGTTGACGGTTTGGCAACGACTTGCTGAGGGGGATGAGTGATCCAAGTCAACCCTGACTGGCGTAAAGTTCTTACTTCATCCTCACGTTACCCTGGGGATTTGGTTAGCTGGGTAGCTTCGCGCCCAGAGGTTACATTCTACGACATTTGGGATGAGACCATCGATCCCACATGGCTCCCCTACCTTGCTCGTGTGGGTGGCGCCACGAGGAAACAACAAGTCATGGCAGCGTGCGCCGTTGCAAGACTTTGCCTACCTTTAATCCCTGAATGGGAGGACCGACCAAGGGTGGCGATAGAGACCATTGAGGCATGGTGCAGAGACGAGGCTACCGCGGAGCAGGTGAGGGAAGCCGCCTCCACCCTCGCCGCCGCCGCCGACTCCAACTCCTCCTCCTACTACGCCTCTGCCTCTGCCGCCGCATACTACGCCTCTACACCCGCCTATTCCACCTCCTCCGCCTACTACGCCTTACGGGCGGGTATCGAACATCAACTGATCTGCTCAACCTATCGTAAACACTTAGTTTTCGAGCGATCCCCGCGTCCGAAAGGGTTGACAATTTGGCAGAGACTTGCTAAGGAGGAAGAGTGATCCACGTCAATCCTGACTGGCGTAAGATTCTCACTGACAATAAGGATTTGGTGAAGTGGGCAGCTTCGCGCCCTGAAACCGACTTTATGACACTGTGGGATGAGACCATCGATCCTGTATGGCTTCCACACTTAGCTAAAGCGGGCGGTGCAACTCATAAGCAAGTTGTGTTTGCTCTGTGTGCTGTAGTGAGACTTTGCCTACACCTAGTACCTGAAGGAGAGAATCGTCCACGAATCACAATTGAGACCACTGAGGCGTGGTGCAAGGGGGAGGCTACCGAAGAGCAGGTGAAGGAAACCGCTGGCTACAATCCCAACTCCAGAGCCTCCAGAGCCGCATACTACGCCGCCCACTCCGCTATCTATGCCTCCAACTCCGCCGTCTATGCCTCCAACGCCTCCGCCTACAACGCCACCGCTTGCGCCTTACTGGCTGGAATTGAAAGTCAGCTTATGTGCTCAACCTATCGTAAACACTTAGTTTTCGAGCGCCCGCCGTCTCCAAAGAGATTGACAGTTTGGCAACGACTTGCGATGGGGGTAGACCCGCCGTAGGTAGCCAAAATTTAGTTCTAAAGGTTCTTGCCATCCGTCCGTTCTGTATTAGTAAGAAGGGCAGGATAGCAAGATGAACCACTCAGACATCATAGAAGGGCAAGGATAGCAAAATGAGAACAGGAAAAGTCACCTTCAAAATTCACTCGGGCACGGATAAGGCGGCGGGTTGTGTGAACATCTCCAAGACCTTCGATGGGGGAGCCAAGATAGCTCGGGGATACAGCCGAAAGAACCCCGGAGTCACCTTTTCAGTGTTCTCCCAGGATGAGACTGGCTTCACCTACCTGGTCGCCCAATACCTGAATGGTGAATCAATCTAAACCACACTCAATCACACTCAACCACATTCAACCAGAGACCACCGCCCGTTCTTGTATTAGGGTAAGAGGAGCAGCAAAATGGAAAAGTTTGAGATTGGTACGCGAGTATCTTACACTACCCCCAGTGGTGCTGTCCTCCCTGGCACGGTTATTGGGACTCATCAAGGATTAAATTGGGGTTTGAGGTTCATCGTTAATCTGGACCCCCCTTTGGCGACGGGAAGGAAGTACAAGAATTTTACCACCATTACCGTCCCTGGGTCTGACTTGAAATTAGCGTGAAGAAGTCATTTTCAGGGGCTGTAGCTCAGATGGGAGAGCGCTGGCTTTGCAAGCCGGAGGTCACGGGTTCGATTCCCTTCAGCTCCACAACTTTTCTCAATAAGTCCGCATCGTTAGCCAAATGATCCCTTCCCCCGACTGGCGTACCAAAGTCAAGAACCACGATGTGGAAATGTGGGCGGCTGCACGTCCCCTCTCTACTTTCATGGATCTGTGGGAGGACTCACACCTTGATCCTCTGATGATGCCCTACCTAGCCGAAGCGGGAGGAGCAACCTACAAACAACTGGTGTATGCCGCATGCGGCGTAGCACGCCTCTGCCTCCCTCTGTTCCACGAAGAAGAGACCCGACCAAGAACCGCCATCGAAGTCGCTGAAAAGTGGACTCAAGGTCATGGCTCTAAAAAGAACGTCAAACTAGCCCTGGGTTCCGCCTTCGCCGCCTCGAGCACCGTCAACGCCGCCATCCTCGCCGTCTACCACATCCTCACCTCAATTGACTCAATGAAAGACCCTACAGTGGGGACGTCCTTCAACACCAACGCCTCTAACACCATCGGTTATACCTACCAAGCAGGGATTGATAGCCACCTGATACGCGCAACTATGCGTATCAGATTACCTTTTGAACTTTCAGTACCCCCAAAGAGACTGACAGTCTGGCAGTGGCTCTTAGAGGACTGAAAAATACCCCTAAAGGTTCTTGCCATCCGTCCGTTCTGTATTAGTAAGAAGGGCAAGGATAGCAAAATGAACGCTCCCAAGTTTTCCGTTGTCACTGGCACGGGCGATGCTAAGGTCATGACGATGCTCTACAAGGCTCTCTGGGCGGCAAAGAAGAATGCATGCGCGTCAAGCCTGGAAGAGCCTGGGATCGTGTTCTCGGTTGAGGAAAACGGCAAGATCATCAACTCCTACAAGAACGGTGAAGTTTACAACGGGGATGAGGAGTGGTTACGAAAACCACATCGTCAAAGCCGATGCCGTCAAAGAAGAGGAAGAAATGAGCCCCGAACACAAAGCCTGCCACGAAGCTTGGGCTGACTGGTTTATCGCCCGAGGCGGAGATTTCGACCTTTATTCGGACGAATGATCCCTAAAGGTTTCTGCCTCTGACGGTCTGACAGCGTCTTATTCAAGATTAAACTTGACCGCCGTCCGTTCTTGACATATGATCACATTCAATGGCAGCCCACCGCCTAATAAGAGTGGGACACGTACATAGCACACAGAGCGCCACTTTTGCTGTCTCCGCACCACACTGTAAACGGCACCAGGATATGGGTGTGATCCCCCGCAGTATAAGTAACGCCGGTATCTAAAATGCCAAGACCCTTCTCCCTATCCCAAACTACCGTCTCCCACATCCTCTCCTCCCACAAGGAAGGTAAGAGCACTCGTACGATCGCCAAAGAGGTAGGAACGTCCCACCACACCGTGAACAGAGTTATACGACGTAGTGAGACAGGTAGTGAGACAACTTCTGATCCACCTACCAGCCCTGAACACGCCGCCCGCCATGGAGCTTGGGATGACTGTTTTGTCCCCCGAGATGGGGAGGACGATCTTTTTTCGGACGAATGAATGTTTTGGACAACTGATCCACTCTGATCCAGGTAACCCAAGGGGCGAAGAGTGGGACGGACGAATGAGGTTACTGATCCACTCTGATCCATGGTCGGTGTAGTGCCACCCTATGCCTAAAGTCACCGACACCATACGGCAGCAGATCCTACAGCTACATAGGGGCGGGGCATCGTCCCGTGCCATCGCCAAGTCTCTGTCCGTCTCCAGAGGCTCCGTCCTTTGGATTACAAAGAAGTCTGATCCACCTTCTGATCCACCCTCTGATCCACGTCTACCCCGATCCTCCCTCAAGCGGGTCGTATCGAAGCTCGATGCCATCCTAGACCACACCTACAATCGGTGTGCCCAATGTGAGCACCTAGTAGGAGACCATCACCCAGTATACGGCTGTCTCTCAGGGGAGCTTTACCCTGGTGGGCAGGGGTGCGACTGTACTCTTTATCCTTGACGAGCGAAATACCTTCAGATAGGATCACATTCAATGGCACTCACCGCCTATTAAGAGTGAGACAGAGTGAGACCCAGACCCGCGAAGCAGGGTCTCCCCCAACCCCTTACATAACACGTCTCCTCATTCTAAGGGGGGAATGTGGGGGCTTGACCACACCGTAAGAATATGAAAGAATTCGAGAATTTAACTTTCTGAGGGTTTAGCGCCCTCAGGACATGGTAAGGGGGGTTGGGGTGGACCCTGCTTCGCGGGTGGATCAGAGGGTGGATGTAAGCAATGGGGAGACCCTGCTTCGCGGGTCAGATTCCACCTTATTCTGCTAATGTACTCCTGGCTCCGCGCTCCGTAAAGGTACATTGGGAGATGGGGCTGGCGCCTCTACGGCGCGTTTGATGTTCAATTGGGGGAGGAGTAGCCATAAAGGCGAAGACGCTTTATAGGTCATCCTAGTGGCAATCTTTGATTGGGGGCGGCTTCGCGCCCTTTCAGCCTTGCCAATGTGGTTGACGACTTGGCGGAGACTTGCTAAATAGACAGAGTGAGACCTAACCCTAAGTGGCGTTCCCGTATGCGGAGAACGTACGAAAAAAGCGACTACCTCTACCGGGACGTTTTGGAAGCGTTGTCCTTCAATCCTGATAGGTCATTCTACGATTTCTGGGAGGAGTGGGAGGATCCTGAGTGGCTTATTTACCTTGCTAGAGCGGGGGGTGCGACTCGTGAGCAAATTGTTATGTCTATGTGTGCTGTAGTGCGACTTTGCCTACCAGAGGGGCACGATCGCATTAAGGCGCACGATCGTATTGCTAAAAAGCGCTTAGAGTGGTTGAGTCTTGAGCAAATACGAGTTATTTCATGAGGTTGTTGCAACTATCCGAAAGCACTTACCTTTCGAGCGACCACCGCGACCGAAGAGGTTGACGATTTGGCAGCGGCTTGCCGCGGGGGTTGCCGAGGGGAGTGATGTTTCCCTTGACGAGCGGATTAACCTCAGGTATGGTTTGACACAATGCGTTTAAGACCGAACTGGCGTACGAGACTACAGGCAGTTTTGAAGGAGACTGATCTGGCGGGGGTGCGAGCTCGAAAGATTTTGGAGGAGCACATAGGCGGCAGTTCGTCCTTCTATACCTGTTGGGATAGTTGTGACGACCCGGAGGGTCTACTCTATTTAGCGAAAGCGGGGGGCGCGACTCATAAGCAAGTTGTGTTTGCGCTGTGTGCTGTAGTGAGACTTTGCTTACCGAGGTTAGAGTCCACCAGTGCTAGTAAGGCGATTGAGACGATTGAGACGACTGAGGCGTGGTGTCGGGGTGGAGCGACCAAGAAGCAGGTGACTGCCGCTAAACGAGCGCTTCAAGATGATTGGGAGTACTATGAGTCAACCTACACTGCGGTGATAGAGGTGTGTGAGGTACATAAAACCAACTACTATTACTACCAGATCTATCACACCCTACAAGCCGACATTGAGGTGGGCATTGTGTGCTCAACTATCCGTAAGCACTTAGTATTTGAACGTCCGAAGATGTTGACCTTTTGGCAGCGGCTTGCCGAGGGTTGCCGAGGATAGGGCGTGTTTTCACTCAATGAGGCGTTGCCATATCGTCAAGCTAGTCCAAGCTTCAACGGTTTCGAGAGCGAGGAGCGGTCTTGCGTGTTGGAGCTGCTGATTGGCGTAAGAAACTCACCTATCCAGAGGATCCGCGCCCTGAAGCTGAGTTCATCACACTGTGGGATGAGACCATCGATCCTACGTGGCTCCCCTGCCTTGCAAAAGCTGGAGGAGCAACGAAACAACAGATTGTGTTTGCAGTGTGCGCCGTTGCAAGACTTTGCCTCCCTTTAATCCCTGAAGGAGAGAATCGACCAAGGGTGGCGATAGAGACCGCTGAGAAGTGGACAAGAGGCGAGGCTACCGCGGAGCAGGTAAGTAGAGCTGGGGACGCCGCCTTCTACTCCGCCGCCTACGCCGCCGCCTACGCCGCCAACTACTCCGTCTTCTCCGCCTCCTACTACACCGTCGCCGCCGCTTACGCCTTACAGGCGGGGATCGAAAGCCAACTGATCTGCGCAACTATTCGAAAACATTTAGTTTTCGAGCGACCTCCACGTCCGAAAGGCTTGACAGTTTGGCAGCGTCTTGTTAAAGTTGGTGACGAATGATCCCCCTAGACTACTGGCGAAGTGATCTCCTTATCTATTGCGATCTCATAGGCGCTAATAGCTTTGTAGAATGGGTGCGAAGCCACCCCGATGCTAGCTTCTACGACCTGTGGGAGGAAGCCATCGATCCTGATTGGTTTACTTACCTCGCTATAGCGGGGGGAGCAACAAAAGAGCAGTTAGTTTTTGCAGGGTGCGCCGTAGCGCGCCTTTGCCTACACCTAATCCCTGAGGGAGACGATCGCCCACGGATTGCAATTGAGACCGCTGAGAAATGGTGCAGAGGCGAAGCTACCGCGGAGCAGGTAAAGGACGCTAGGAATTTAATCCCTCTCGAATCCAAGTATGAAGTCTATTACTGGGGTTCCACCACAAACTTCAACCAAGCCCGCACCGTCATTCTCTACGCCCTACGGGCTGGAATTTACTCTCAACTCATATGTGCAACCTTGCGTAAATACTTGCCTTTCGAGCGCCCACCGCGACCGAAAGGCTTGACAGTTTGGCAGCGTCTTGCTAAGGACTAAAGATGGAGTCGGAGTGATCATTCAGTGGCGAAATAGGCTCGTATACCCTACTGAGCTGATGGAGTGGGCGGCTTCGCGCCCCGAAGCGACATTTTACGACCTGTGGGATGAGACCATCGATCCTGAGTGGCTTTTTTACCTTGCTGAGGCGTGGGGAGCAACACGTCAACAATTGGTCTTCGCCGCGTGCGGCGTAGCGCGTCTCTGCCTACCTATGAATGAAACGTATGTTTCGTTGGAGACAGCTGAGGCGTGGTGTCGAGGCGAAGCTACCGAGTATCAGGTAAGGAAGTGTCCCACCGATGCCTTCTATTACGCTGTCAACTCCATCAATACCAGCTATTACTCCGCCTCCACCATTTACACCTTACGAGCAGGGATTAAAAGCCCGTTAATATGTGCAACTATCCGCAAGCACCTACCTTTCGAGCGTCCCCCAAGACCGAAGGGGCTGACGATCTGGCAGCGACTTGCCAAAGAGGATTGACTAATTAATGGTGTACACTAGGTCACCCTATAAGGAAGGAAGGGCTGGAGGTGCCCCCCGTCGAAAAGCTTGACAGTTTGGCAGAGACTTGTTAAGAATGAGTGAATGGCAGCTCACCGCCTATAAGAGTGAGACGCGTGAAGGTGTTATCGAGAACCCCGAACTGATTGAGTTATTTGATGCTCGTCCTAAAGCCACATTCTATGACTTGTGGGACGAAGCTGGGCATCGAGGCATTGCCTACTTGGCACGGGCTGGTGGGGCGACATACCAACAGATTGCCTTAGCGTTGTGTGCTGTATCACGCCTTTGCGTACATATCATCCCAGAAGTGGATAGACACATACACCTAACTGCACTTGAGAGAGTCGAAGCGTGGGCTCGAGGGGAAATGGATTTTCCTACAAAAGACTACTATTCTATCCCTATAAGATATGGTGTCGGTATTGAATTACATGCCGCGTATTCTACCTTTGCCACCTATCAGTATGCGGTCTTTCTTCATTTGCCTAACCGTGGGGATTTCTACCGATTTTCTTTCTCCGCTCCTGCTTTTGTCGTAGATGCCGGTATTGACAGTCGGATTGTGTGTGCAACCTTGCGTAAGCACTTACCTTTCGAGCGCCCACC
>Ga0265318_10002017_pt1 | contig 11239 bp, 11 predicted proteins | sample 4821metaG_FD_192431 | JGI IMG/M metagenome (GOLD analysis project Ga0265318, IMG submission 192431) | Rhizosphere microbial communities from Carex aquatilis grown in University of Washington, Seatle, WA, United States - 4-8-21 metaG | ecosystem: Host-associated > Plants > Roots > Rhizosphere >... | reverse complement strand
TTGGTTCATTTATTTGAAATTAGAGCAAAATAAGCAAAAATGGGGAGGATTTCAATTGCTTGAGCTCACCCCCTGGCCCGCCTAAGACGGGCTCCTCCTCTATCCCGAAACGGAGGCATAGCCGTGACCTCACCCCCGCCCGCCTAAGGCGGGCTTCCCCCTCTCCCGAACGGAGAGGGGGAGTTTATAATTTCACATTCCTTTGATAGGAGAGGCGGTAGAAAGCTATTTGTTTTCCCCTCTCCCTTTGGGAGAGGGGTGTCCTTTAGGACGGGGTGAGGCAAACTTTTTCAATTACTCAAGTTTCATTTTCTCTCAATGAATGATGGGGTATATAATTTATCTCAATTCTTTCCCCCTCCCTATGTGGGGAGGGGGCAGGGGGAGAGGTAAACATTTTTTTTCCCCACCCCTCTCCCGTGCCGGGATTAGGCAATTCAATAAATTGTTTCAATAATCTCTTGAATATTCCTAATATATGCATTATTTTTACTATAGTTATGGATTTTATTTAAATCTCAACTTTAGACATTATTCGTATCGATTATATTAGTAGTAATTGGATTTGGGTTTGCTTAAATTTCTTCAATCAGTTTGCTTATGGGAAAGTATGACTATATAGAGAGCAACCTGATAAGGTTAAGAAACAGCGTTGCGAAAGTATGCACAGGATGCGGACGGGACCCTAAGAGCATCCATATAATAGCGGTAAGTAAAACTTTTCCCGTAGATGCGGTTGCATCAGCTTTGGATTATAACCAGTTTGATTTCGGGGAGAACAAAGTTCAGGAAATGGTTGATAAGCAGAAAACGCTGGAAGACAGGATTCTGCACTGGCATTTGATAGGACACCTTCAAACAAACAAAGTAAAATATGTTATCCCTTTTGTTTTCATGATACACTCTGTTGATAGTTTCAAGCTTGCGGCTGAGATTCAGCAGAGAGCGGCGAAGGCGGATAAGGTTGTGAAGTGTTTGGTCCAGGTGAATACATCGGGCGAGGACCAGAAATCGGGTTGCGAAGCACAGCATGCGCTGAAGCTTGTGAAAGAAATATCGGTGTTTGAAAATATTAAGGTAAGAGGCTTGATGACCATCAGCAAAATGATGAACAACAGGAAAGATGAATCGGAGAGAAAAGTTGTCAGGGAAAATTTCAAAGTACTTAAGAATCTTTTTGACGAGATAGGCTCGGTTAATATCGCCGGCGTTGACATGAAATATATATCGATGGGGATGAGCGATGATTACGATATAGCTATCGAAGAAGGTTCAAACATGATTCGCGTGGGGACATCAATTTTCGGAATAAGAAATTCGGATAACTAACATTAGATAAACTAAATTCTGCCTCTTTTAGTAGGGTGGAGGGGAAAATAAAAAATGAGACTTTCCGCTATAGATATCAAGAAACAGGAATTTAAAAAATCCATGCGAGGGTATGATGTGGCTGAAGTTGAAGCTTACCTGGATACAGTGGCAAATGAAGTTGAAAATCTTTACAGGGAAAACGAATATTTAAAAGAACAGATCGCCAAGCTTGACGAAGATAAGAAGAGCCTGCATGACGAGGTTGAGATATTCAAAGAGAATGAAAAGACGTTCCAGAAAGCGATAGTTAAATCCCAGGATATGGCCGAAGACGTTGTTGAGAACGCGAAGAAGCGCGCCGAGCTGATAGTTAAAGAAGCCGAAATTATGTCGGGCAAAATTAAGCTTTCAACCCAGGAAGAATTTGTGGACCTGAAACAGGAGCTTGATGAGCTGCGCCAGAAGAACGAAATGATAATTGATGAAGTCAAGAATTTCCTGATAGATAAGCTGAACTCTATCGAGGAATACTCGCGCAACAGGAAGATATTCAGGCTTGAATCTAACATGACCACCTTAAGCTCCGTAAATACCGATAAAGACGACGACAGGAATAAACAATTCCCCGTTGACATGAATTTAAACGCCGACGATTCTAACAGATAAAAATTGAGAATTATATTTGATGAATGCTGAGCCGCATACCGCTTCTGCCCAAACAAAAGCGCAGGATTCGTATGATCATATAAAGAGGCAGATAAAGAGTTTTAAACCTGACGTAGGAATTATACTCGGCACAGGGCTTGGGGGCCTGGTAAAAGATATAGATATAAAGTATAAGCTCGATTACAAAGACATACCGCATTTCCCTGTCTCAACCGTTGAATCACATCATGGAAATCTGATCTTCGGAAAGATATCGGGCAAGAAAGCGGTAATTATGCAGGGCAGGTTTCATTTCTACGAAGGATACTCGCATGAAGAAGTCACTTTTCCTATAAGGATAATGAACACGCTGGGAATTAAAACTCTTCTTGTTTCAAACGCGTGCGGAGGATTAAATCCTGTATTCAAACGGTCCGACCTGATGATAATGAGCGACCATATTAATTTTCATTTTGACACGCCGTTCAGGAATTCGGGTCATTCGTTTTTTAACAGGCGCGTGTATGATAAAGACCTTGTGAACCTGGCTTACAAAACGGCTATTGAAAATAAAATTACTGTAAGAAAAGGGGTTTATCTCTCGCTCAGGGGCCCCACGCTTGAAACAAGAGCCGAGTACAGAATGGCGCGTAAGCTTGGCGCGGATGTTGTGGGTATGTCGACGATTCCTGAGGCGCTGCTTGCTATCGATCATAAAATGAAAGTTCTCGGGCTCTCGATAATTACGGATATGGGCCTGCCGGATACATTAAAGCCCGCGGCGATAACTGAAATTCTTGAAGCTGCCGCCGAAGCGGAACCTAAGCTCACACTTCTGACAAAAAAAATAATTGAGAAACTATAGCAAATGACAGAACAGAAAAAGAGAATTATTGAATCGGCAAATTTTATAAAAGCAACCAGCCCGTTCAAAGGGAAGTTTGAAACTGCGTTAATCACTTATGCTAATCCTGTTTTCCTTAAGGAATTCAACGCTGTAAAAACGGTTCCCTATAAAACAATTCCGCCAAAGCTGGAAGGGGCGCCCGAACTGAATGCGGGAGAAATTATTTACGCAGAATCCGGCCAGCAAAAGATATTGATCCTCAACGGGCATATTAATTTTTATTCGGGTTTTAAAATGCGCGATGCCGCTCATCCTATTTATGTTCTCAAAGAGCTTGGCATTAAGAATTTAATAATTGTCGATGAAGTTGGGTACCTTAACCCAAAATTTGAAGCGGGCGGACTGGCATTGATATATGACCACATTAATTTTATGGGTGATAATCCGCTTATCGGCGAGAACGATAGTACGATCGGCCCAAGATTTCCCGATATGAGCGATCCGTATGACTCGAAGCTGTATGCCAAAATAGAAAGATTCCTGATAGATAAAAAAATTAAGTTTTTCCCTTCGGTTTATATTGGCGTGACGGGACCTGAAACAGAAACTGAAGCTGAATGCAGGTTCTACCGCGAGATAGGCTCAGATGTGCTGGGTTACTCGCTAGTTCCTGAAAACATCGCCGCTGTACACTGCGGATTAAATTGCGCGGCTTTTGGAATAATCAGCAGGGAACTTGTTGCCGACAGGCTTGTTGAAATAAGCGAAGGCGACAAAATGAAAAATAGGTTAAAGGCTGAGAAACTTTTGGCGCCTCTGATAAAAGATGTAGTGTCTCAGATGTAATTATTTAGCTGTAAACTAATTCTTATGCAATCGCTTGGCAAATATTTAATTATTTTTGGCATTCTTATAGTAATTATAGGTTTAATATTTACTTTTGCTCCGAAGTCAAATTTTTTGGGACACTTACCCGGCGATATTGAAATAAAAAAAGAAAATTTCACTTTTTACTTCCCGGTAGTTACCTGCATAATATTTAGCATTGTTCTTACATTATTTTTCTGGCTAATTAACTTTATAACAAAAAAATAAAAAGGATTTTAATTGGGAGCGCTTAAGGAACTACTTGAAAAACGGAAGATAATAATTCTGGATTCGGCAATGGGAACCGAGCTTCAGCGGCGGCATGTGGATATTTCGGGGCCGTTATGGAGCGCAGGGGCGAATATTTATAAGCCCGACGTTGTGCGCCATATCCATATGGATAACATTGATGCAGGCGCGGATATAATTACAACCAACACCTTCCGCTCGCAAACAAGAACATTTGAAAAAGCGAATTATCACTATGAAGGCAGGAGCTTTACGGATTCCGCAAAAGCAGTAACAACAATTGGGGTCGAAATTGCGCAGGATGCAGTTCTGATCGCAGGCGAAGATGATGTACTTATCGCGGGCTGCATTGCCCCAATAGATGACTGTTACCGTCCCGACCTTGTACCGGAAGACATGGATGTATTATGCACTGAGCATTTTGAGCATATCCAAAATCTTGTTGACGGCGGCATTGATCTTTTTCTCGCTGAAACCATGATGAGCGTCAGGGAGATATCGGCAGTACTTAACCAAATCCATAAATTTGACTTTGATTATGCTATAAGCCTGTTGTGCAAAAATGAGAATGAGTTGTTCTCCGGTGAAAAGCTGGTAGATGCGATGAGCATAATTGAAAAATATTCACCCGCGGCGGTTATGCTGAATTGTATTCATCCCGCACAGGTAGAATTAATACTTCCTCATTTGAAAAAACTTACCGACCGGCCTCTTGGCGTTTATGCGAATATCGGAAATCCCAACGCAAAAGAAGGAAAGTTCGAAAGAATGATCTCGCCGGACGAATATGTAACATTCGCGAAGAAATGGCGGGATATGGGGGTAAGGATAATCGGCGGCTGCTGCGGAACCACGCCAATGTACACTGCAAAATTGAGCTCTTTAAAACATAAATAAATTTTAAAATAAGTATCATTGTATGATACTGTTGCAAAATGTTTTCTTCGCCATATTTGTACACAATAATTGTATACAATTGATGGACAATAATAAGTATATTTAGTAAAAATTTAAGGGAAACGGCCCCAGGGGGCAGAAAGGCAATAAATAAAATGGCAGATAGTGAAAAATTAAGATCTTTGCAGATAGCGATTGACCAGATCGAAAAGGCGCACGGAAAGGGGTCAATTATGAAACTTGGAGACGGAGTTATTGCTAAAATAGATGCAATATCAACAAGTTCAATCTCGGTGGATGCAGCGCTGGGCGTCGGCGGAATTCCAAGGGGCAGAATAACAGAAATATACGGCCCTGAATCATCGGGGAAAACAACAGTATGTTTGCATGTAATTGCTGAGGCTCAAAAAGCAGGCGGACTTGCAGCGTTTATAGATACCGAGCACGCGCTGGATACTAATTATGCAAAGAAACTTGGCGTTGACGTTGAGAATCTTTTGATCTCACAGCCGGAATACGGCGAGCAGGCTTTGGAAATTGTTGAGACTTTGGTTAGAAGCAATGCGCTGGACGTAATTGTGGTTGATTCAGTTGCGGCGCTTACTCCAAGAGCTGAAATAGAAGGCGAGATGGGCGATTCACATATGGGCCTGCAGGCAAGGTTGATGTCGCAGGCTTTAAGAAAACTCACATCGGCTGTTTCTAAATCAAATATTTCATTGATATTCACAAACCAACTTCGCGATAAGATAGGCGTTATGTTCGGAAGTCCTGAAACAACAACAGGCGGCAAAGCGCTTAAGTTTTATGCTTCAATCAGGATAGATATCAGAAGAATTGCGCAGATAAAAGACGGCACAAATGTTATTGGCAACAGGACAAAAGTAAAAGTTGTAAAGAACAAAGTAGCTCCGCCGTTCAAAGAAGTTGAATTCGATATTTTATATAACGAAGGCATTTCAAAGTTAGGCGATTTGGTTGATACAGCGGTTAACATGGGAATTATCCAGAAAGCAGGCGCATGGTTTGCTTATTCCGAACAAAGGATGCAGGGCAGAGAAGGCGTTAAAAATCTTTTGATTGAAAACCCCGACCTGATGAAGAAATTAAATGCGGAAGTCCGCGAAGCCATGGGGCTTGACGCCGCAAAACCCGAAGTATCTTCGAACGGGAACGGCGCCGGTAGCGGCGAACCTGTAAAACCAAAAGAAAAAAGCGCTAAGGCTAAGGCATAAAGCAAGTTGTGACAATCACAAAACTTGAAAAGCAGAAGAAAGCCAGGCAGAGATGGAATATATATGCCGACGGCGAATTCTTCTGCGGGTTATATGAAGACACGATACTGAAGTTTGGCGTCCATGTAAATGAAGAGCTCACGGAAAAAGAACTTGAAGAAATAAAGAGCTTTGATGAATATGTTTATGGGAAAAATATTGCGTATAATTTTCTGGCTTACAGGATCCGGACGGTTTCGGAGATCAAAAAGAAGCTAAAGGAAAAGAAGATCTCCGAAAAAGCGATAACGAAAGTTCTTGAGCTGCTGGAAAAACAGAAATTAACCGATGATGTTGAATTTGCGCGGGCGCTTATAGAAGAAAGGTTAAGGCTTAAACCGGTCGGCAAAAAAATTCTGCGGCAAAAGCTTTTCGAAAAAGGCGTACCTAAGCTGATAGGGGAGCAGGCTTTGGAGAAAGTTTTCTCGGGTATTGATGAAAAAGATCTGGCTTTGGCAAATTTCCGGAAATACTATCCTAAGATAAAAGAAAAAGAATACCCGGAACAGAAGAGAAAAGTATTTGATTTTTTGGCGCGAAAAGGATTTGATTTTGATGTGATAAATGAAATAATGAGACAAGAACTTAAAGCTTAGTTTCACGGTTTTTAAAAATGTAAGTTAAAAAGTAGTTCCTCAAGCACAAACAGACGGGGCATTATGCAATTTTACCGGCAAAATAAGCAACTCAGTAATTTTACCAAAACCTTTATTCTGCTTATCCCTCTTATCATCATCGCAATATTTGCCGCATTCTTCACTAATATATTTATAACGCTCATAATTTGCTTACTGCTGGCGCTCATTTTGAATCCCATTGTAGATTATATCCAGAGCAAAGGCATTAACAGGACAATTGCAATTTTAATAGTATATGCAGTTTTAGCCATAGCTTTGTACTTTGCATTCAAACTGATCATACCAAATGTTTCCGAACAGGCTGTCTCTATTCATAAATCATTTAAGGAGTTTGCGCTTTCAGATAAAATAAAAGATGCCGAACACTGGGTTGAAAAGAACGTGCCTTATCTTAAGCGGGGCGACTTTGCAGGCGAAATTGAAAATGGATTGAAGGGATCAATAGTCAGGATCCAGGAATTAATATCCAGCGTTCTGTCAATTGTGTTTTTAATTTTCATAATCCCATTCATTACATTTTTTGTGCTTCGCGACAGGCAGTTGATAAAAAATAGCCTTATCAGCCTTGTCCCTAATAAGTACTTTGAAATGACAATTAATATATTTGATAAGATCGAAAAACAGCTCAGCAACTACGTAAGAGGCTGGCTGCTGGATGCTTTATTTGTCGGGACATTATCTACAATTGGGCTCACTTTATTAGGTGTAAATAACGCTATTGCGATTGGGATTGTGGCAGGAACCGGACACTTGATTCCATACGCGGGGCCAATCATCGGCGGCATACCGGCTATTCTGATCTCTATCATTCAGTTCGGCGATTTCCGTTTAGTCTTGCCAATAGTACTGGTATTTGCAGCAATTTATGTCCTGGATAATACAATTTCGCAGCCATACATATTTTCTAAGAGCGCTGATATGAATCCTTTGACTATTATAGTGCTCCTGTTGGTAGGCAATGAAATTCTGGGAGCTTTCGGTGCGTTGATGGCTATCCCTGTTGCAACCATACTTAAAGTTAGCGCGCGCGAAACAATAAACGGATTCCGGAATTATAAGCTGGGTTATTATTGATTATCAGATTATCAGATTATCAGATTAAAGATTAAGGGTTCTTCATTACTAAATAAATTGTTAGAAGCCTGTTAGGACAGCAACTTTTACGCTTACAATCATAATTCATCGCGTAACTTCTTTCTTTATAACAATTATATTGTTAAATTTGTAATTCAGATAATTATTTTTTATTAATCTAGTATATGACATTTAAGTTAAAGAAGTCTTACCCCTGCATTCATGGTTTGCCGGTTATCCATTCAGTTGATTCTGAAATATTCGAATACACATATTTTATGCACTGCATGCAGTGTACATTCTGCAATGACCAGTGCTGTTCATACGGCGCAGATATTGATATGCAAAACGTAGAACGTATCATGAAACATGCCGATGAACTTGAATCATTTACAGGGATCACCCGCGATAAGTGGTTTGATGATGATGAAAAGAAATGGGACCATGAATACCCGGGGCACGATTATACAAGAACATCATATGTTGAAGAAAAGGACTCGTGTATATTTCTGAACAAAACCAGCAGGGGATGTATGCTTCACAGTTATGCTTTGAATAAAGGGCTGGATTACCATGATTTGAAGCCTTTTTTCTGCACGTTATTTCCTGTAACATATTTTGAAGGAACTTTGTGTATTCCGGAAGAGATAGAAGAGAAGTCGCTTGCATGTCTTGGCGCCGGCCCGACATTGTATCAGGGCGCGCGGGAAGAGATCAAATATTATTTTGGCGAAGAGATAGTGAATGAACTCGACGCAATAGAAGCTGAAGTTATGAAAGAAAAGAAAACCGCCTAACCTTTGCCTTTGTTACGAGATCAGTTCATCAATTACGGTTCCGTTATTAATATATTTTAACGGCCGGCCCTGCGGCGAATAATTTACTTTGTTGTAATCTATTCCAAGCTGGTTGCATAATGTTGCAAACAGGTTTTCAGGCGGTATTGGATTGGTTACCAGTTTATTGCCGTCATCGTTAGTATCGCCGATAAGTTTCCCTCCGTTTATTCCTCCGCCGGCAATTGCAGCGCAAAACGCGTCGGGGAAATGGTCCCTTCCGTCATTTGTATTAACAAGCGGCGTTCTTCCGAATTCTCCGAGACATAGTATTAGTGTCCTGTCAAGCATATTCCGGTCTGAAAGGTCTTTTACCAGCGTTGCAAATCCCGGGTCCAGTTTCTGGCACAGTGTTTTAGTCCGGTCAAAATTGTTAACATGCGTATCCCATCCGTCTAAAGTAACTTCAACAAACTTCACGCCTGTTTCAATAAGTCTTCTTGCCATCAGGCAGCCTTTACCAAAATCATTATCACCATAAGCGCTTTTCAGCGAATCAGGTTCTTCGGAGATATCGAATGCTTTTATCAGCGGCGAGTTCATCATTTTGATCGACTTATCGTAAATAATCTTATGCGATTTAATTTCATCAAGTCCCTTTTGATTGTAAAAATTATCATCCATGCTGTGCAGCATATCTACTCTGCCGCTAAAGCGTGAGTTATCGACTTCCTGGAATTTGTCTATATTCTGAAGAGGTTTATTAACGTCTTTAATTACAAAAGGGGAGTACTCTTTTCCCAAAAACTCAGCGCTGTAGGATGGGCCGGAGATGCTTATAAAATACGGCAGGTCAAACTCTTTTGTGCCGCCAAGCTCCTTTGCTGTTATGCCGCCAAAGCTGGGATGCTTTACTACTCCAATTGGCGGATAAGAAGTGTGCATCAGATATCTTGCGCGGTCATGGTTGCCTTCTTTGCTTGAGAGAGCTCTCAACAACGCAACCTTGTCCATCTGGTTGGCAAGCATAGGCAGATTTTCGGCTAACTCTATGCCGGATGCCCGTGTGCTGATGCTTTTTGTGCCGCCGCCATTTTTGCTGTTTGGTTTGGGACTGAAAGTCTCGAATTGCGATGGCCCGCCTGAGAGCCACAATACAATAACTGCATCTGCTTTGGCGTTCAATGGATTCATGAATGACAGGTTCGGATTTGATGTATTCAGCTTCTTCGCAAATCCAAATCTTGAAAATATGAGTCCTGCTGATAGCGCCATGCCTATTGTCAGGAATTTGCGGCGGGAGATTTCGAATTCATCGTCATGGTCTTTACAGCCGCAGCTTTGTTCATCGACTTTTGTTTTGTTTTTCTTCATACAATTAATGATTAAATATAAATTCACTGCTATTGAGGAGAGCCCATTCCAGATCTTCGTAAAATTCTTTCCCGGCGCCTGCTTTGCTCAGCAGATCCTGCTTCTCGGTTTTTGATGGATACCGTGCTAGAGCATTCAAATACAGCATGTCTATTCTTTCTGACGGTTCCTTATAATTGTTAAGTATGTCTGCAACCATGTTGCCTGGCTTTTTCTCTGTAACTTTCTCCGCAAGGTCGCTGTTCATTAATAACAGCGCTTGAGTTATTGTACCTGAAAAATCCTCAGCTTCGCCCATCTCGTCATCGTTAAAAGTGAATATAAACAGCTTCAGTATCCGTGTTTTTATTTTCTCTATTTGGTCGTCATCTTTATTCTTAAACGCGTTCGAAGTAAAATAACCGCTTGAAGTTATAAGTGAGTTTGCAAGCTGAACCGGCGTGAGCGGGCGTAAAATTGCACGTGAGAAATACTCATGGTCGTCTTTGTTAACGCTGTTCGGAGTTGAAGATAGCTGGTATGCATTTGTGCTGACAATAAGTTTAAACAGATTCTTTACGTCAAAATTTGAGCTGACAAATTCGTCAGCTAATGCGTCAAGCAATTCCGGATTTGCATTGTCGCCCTTCTCTGTAAAATCATCAATAGGATTAACGAACCCGTACCCGAAAAAGTGTTTCCAGAACCTGTTTACAAATTCGCGTGCAAGCTGTTTTGATTCAGTTGTAGTGAGATCTTTGGCAAGCAATTGACGCCTTTCTATTCCGGCATTTCCTGATACTGAAGCGCCGCCGAGATATTTCGGCATAGAAGTTATTTTAACACCTTTGGAGTCATATTGCATCTGCCCGTTAATTGCATCATAAAGCAGCACGTCCGGAACGTAGTTATCATCTGAACCCGAAGACCTGTTTATCTTTTGTTTTAATGTGTCCAATACCCATTCGGGGGGGATTGGCCTTTCTTTGTTATCTTTCTTCTTTACATTTGATTTATCCGGGTTCTTATTGTTGTTCTTTACATTTTTGTGCTGGGGCAGATTTTCTGTTTCCTGGTCCATTGTCATATCGCCGTTCACGTCGTTATCCATGGCATTCTCGCGGGCTTTCTTTATCAGCTTACTGTATCTTGTTAGCAGTTGTGTAACCTTATCAACTGCATCCTTTCTGAACAGAGGTATGGCTTTCTCCCTGGCATAAAACGCCGCGACGCCCCAAAAATCATCCTGCGTAATTTCTTCATACGGATGGTGGTGGCACTGCGCGCACTGGATCCGTTTCCCCATAA
>Ga0265318_10002015_pt1 | contig 11243 bp, 10 predicted proteins | sample 4821metaG_FD_192431 | JGI IMG/M metagenome (GOLD analysis project Ga0265318, IMG submission 192431) | Rhizosphere microbial communities from Carex aquatilis grown in University of Washington, Seatle, WA, United States - 4-8-21 metaG | ecosystem: Host-associated > Plants > Roots > Rhizosphere >... | reverse complement strand
CGTGTGGCTGCGCCATTTCGACGACACCGCATAGGCGACGTTGCCCATCACGCTGCGCCAGGGCAGCAGCGCGTGGCTCTGGAAGATGACGGCGCGGTCGAGGCTCGGGCCTTCGATCGCGCGCCCGTCCACGATCACGGCGCCCTCGGAGGGCGCGTCGAGGCCGGCCAGGATGTTGAGCACGGTCGTCTTGCCGCAGCCCGAATGGCCGATCACGCAGGTGAACTCGCCGCGCCGCATGCCGAGCCAGAGGTCCTCGAAGATCGTCGTCATCCCGCCGGGCGCCGGATAGCGCTTGGCGATGCCCTCGATGGAGATGAATTTGTCGGACACGCTCACTCCGGAAACGTCACGAGGCGCGTTGCCCGCGCGAGCATTAGGTCGAGCACCATTCCGACAATTCCTATTAGAAGAATCGCAACTATCACATTTGTGATTGAAAGATTATTCCATTCGTTCCACACGAAGTAACCAATGCCGGTGCCGCCGACGAGCATCTCGGCCGCCACGATCACCAGCCACGCGATGCCGATCGAAATGCGCATGCCGGTGAGGATGGTCGGTGCGGCGGCCGGGAGGATGATCGTGAACGCGCGCCTAAGTGTGCCTACTTCCAATGTGCGCGCCACGTTGAGCCACTCCTTGCGCACCGCCGCGACGCCAAAGGCCGTGTTGATCAGCATCGGCCAGAGCGAGCAGATAAAAATCACGAAAATCGCCGAGAGGCCGGAATCCTTGATGGTGTAGAGCGCGAGCGGCATCCAGGCGAGCGGCGAAATGGGTTTGAGGATCTGGATGAAGGGATCGAGCGCGCGGCTCATCAGCGGCGACATGCCGATGAGAAAGCCGATCGGGATCGCGACCAGGACGGCAAGGAAATAGCCCATGGCGACGCGCGCGATCGAATAGGCGAGTTGGATGCCGACGCCCTTGTCGTTCGGCCCGTTGTCGTAGAATGGCCGGCGCAGGTGCTCCCACAGCTTGGCCGCGACGTCGAGCGGGCCGGGCATCGCGGACTTGCCCTGCGTGGCAGTGACACCCATCAGCTTGGCGTATTCGGGATCCATCGGCTGCACGGCGCCGATGCCGCGCGTCGCAAGGTGCCAGGCGAGAATGAAAGCCGCGAAGATCAGGATCGAGACGAGCGCCGCGCGCAGGCGGAGGGAGGAGGTCATGGCTGTTTGCCCGAAACGCAGGCCTGTTCCCCTCCCCCTTGCGGGGAGGGGTTAGGGGTGGGGGTCAGGCCCTCATTGGACAGATGGCGCCACAAGCTCCGACCCCCCTCCCCAATCCTCACCCTCAACGGGGGAGGGAGCGCACCTGAGTGCGCGACTCGATCAACGCACACGGCACGATCACGACGCCCGCTTGATCGCGAAGCTGTTGACGTAGTCCTCGGGCTTGCCCGGATCGAAGGTCTTGCCCATCACGACGAAAGATTTGGTCTTCGTGGCCGGCGGCGTGAGACCCATTTCGTTCATCAGGTTGGTGGTGTCGGTCGCCAGGAACACGTTCTTTGCGACGGCCGCGTAATCGACATCACCCTTGATCTGGCCCCAACGCTTCATCTGCGTGAGGATCCACACCGCGAAGGACTCATAGGGGAACGGATCGAAGTCGATGCGGTTCGCGTCCTTCCTGACGGTGCCGAGGCCGTCCGCGAAGGTGCCGGTGAGAATCTGCTCCAGCACCGTGACCGGCTGGTTGATGTAATTGGCCGGCGCGATCGCTTCCGCGATCTGCTTCCGGTTCTCCGGGTTATGCGCAAAGGCGGTCGCGTCGATGATCGCCTTCAGCAGCGCCGCATAGGAATTCGGCGCGCTGAGGATGAGCTCTTTCGAGGCCGCGAAGGCGCAGCACGGATGGCCGTCCCACATCTCCTTCGAGAGCATGTGGATGAAACCGACGCCGTCGAACACGGCGCGCTGGTTCATCGGATCAGGACCGAGGAAGCCGTCGATGTTGTCGGCGCGGAGGTTCGCGACCATCTCGGGGGGCGGCACGGCGCGAATCTGCACGTCCTGATCGGGATCGAGGCCGGCTTCCGCGAGATAGTAGCGCAGCAAGTAGTTGTGCATCGAGAAGTCGAACGGCACCGCGAACTTGAAGCCCTTCCAGGATTTCGGATCGCGCCTGTCCTTGTGCTTGATGCTGAGCGTGATCGCCTGACCGTTAATGTTCTCGATCGCCGGCACCATGTAGGGCACCGGATTCGAGCCGACGCCGAGCGAGATCGCGAGCGGCATCGGCGAGAGCATATGCGCTGCATCGTATTCCTTATTCAGCGTCTTGTCGCGGATCACCGCCCAGCCCGCGGTCTTGATCACCTCGACATTGAGCCCATGCTTCTCATAGAAACCCATCGGCTTCGCCATGATGATCGGCGTCGCGCAGGTGATCGGGATGAAGCCGACCTTAAAGTCCTTCTTCTCGAGCGGCGCGCTCTCGGCGAACGCTTCCGTCGCGGTCCTGAGCGGGAAGAATTGGGAGAGGACCGCGAGCGCGGTCGAGGCGCCGACGGTCTTGATGAAGGCGCGTCGCGCGGCGTCCTTCGGGAACACCTGACGCATCACCGCGGAGGCGACCACGCCCTCGTAGCGCTTCTCGTCGCTTTGCGCGGCGACCGGCTCGCACATCATGGTGCGCGCGGCCTCGTGGTCGTGCTCAGGCTGGCTATGGTGGCGGCCGCAGATGCATCCCGAGCGCGGGAGCGGACGGTTCGGATCGAACGGACGGTCGTAGATCGTCATCGACGCTCTCCTGGTTGGTGGTCGCGTCAATCGGCGGACGCCCTTGGACACCGGTTTGCAACGGATATGCCAGCGGGCGCCTGAGGCCCTGCGGCAAAGAAACCCTTTGAAATCATGTAGATGATCGCAAAAAGCGAGCGGGCCAGGATGGTGCCGGGATGCCCGCGGTCGGGCTGATGCGCAATTGTGCACCGCTGCCCAGGTTCTGGGCGAGAGGCTGCGGTTCCTTGTCAAAGCGCCCCCTGCGTGCCACCGGTTGTGCATGACCGCAGAGGTCACCATAGCGGACGGCAGGCGGCTCGAACCGCATCCGCTGCGCGCGGCGGTGCTGGGCGAGGTGCATGCCCGCCCATTCACGCCGATCGAGACGCCGCGCCGCGTCCTGCATTTCGCGTTCGAGACGACGCCGGAGCGCGCCGCGGCCGACCGCGCGGCGCTTGTCGCTTTTTGCGAGCAGCGCGGCATCGCGGCGCCGAAGCAGTCCGACAAGCATCATCGCGTCGAATTCGGCGCGACGGCGCTGCGCTGGGAGCAGCATTCGGAGTTCACGACCTACACATTCGAGCTGCCGTCGCAGGTGTCCGAAGCGCCGTTCCACCCGCCGGCCGCCGCCTTGGCGGCGCCGATGGGGCTCGTGCCGCAGCCGGGGCCCACGCTGGTCGCGGTCGACCTTCACCTCGTCGCCGACGCGGAACGAAAGATCGCGCCGGAGCGCCTGTTCGACCGCGCGAGCCTCGCGGCGGCGGAGAACTCCGACGGCACCGCGCTCTATGCGACCGACTTTCGCACCGACCCGGCCGGCTTCGTGCGCATCCTGATCGCCGACCGCAGCCTCGGCGCGGAACGCGCGGGCGCGCTGACTCAGCGCGTGCTCGAGATCGAGACCTATCGCACGCTCGCGCTGCTCGGCCTGCCCGAGGCGCAGCGGCTCGGCCCGTCCGTGCGGCGTATCGAGACGCGGCTTGCCGAGGTCACCGCGGCGACGCGGGCGAGCAACGGGCTGGAGGCGAACCAGAGCCTGCTGGAAGAGCTGACCTCGCTCGCGGCCGAGCTCGAAGCCGGCGCGGCGGCGAGCCAGTTCCGCTTCGGCGCGAGCCGCGCCTATGACGAGATCGTGCAGCGGCGCCTCGTCACCATCGGCGAGCGCAAGGTGGGCGGGCTGCCGACCTGGACGTCGTTCCTGGCACGCCGGATGGCGCCCGCGATCCGCACCTGCGCCACCCTGGAGGAGCGGCAGGCAAACCTCGCCCAGAAACTCGCGCGCGCCGCCAATCTGCTGCGCACGCGAGTTGACGTCGAGCTGGAGCAGCAGAACCGCGACGTGCTGCGCTCGATGAACGAACGCACGCGGCTGCAACTGATGCTGCAGGCAACCGTCGAGGGGCTCTCGGTCGCGGCGATCAGCTATTACGTCGTTGGCTTGTTCGGCTACCTCGTCAAAGGCGCGTATGACGCCGGGCTGGTCCGCGTCGATCCGGCGCTCACGACGGGCGCCTGCGTGCCGGTCGTGGTGCTGCTGGTGTGGTGGATCGTGCGGCGGATCCGGTCGCGTCACATCAAGGGGGCGGCGTGATCCCTCCCCGCTTCGCGGGGAGGGAAAAGCACATCACATCGGCGGAGGAGCCGTCCGCTCGACCGAGACGCGCGGCGCGCGCAGGCTGCCGTCATCCGCGCGCGTCGCCGCCGGGATGGCAATCCGCAGGCCGGCTTTCAGGTCGCTCCTGCTTCCCGGCACGTAGGCGACGATCGGCGTGTTCGCATCGACCATCACCTTCTGCTCGCCGCCCTTGTAGCGCAGCGTGAAGATATTGCCGTTGACGCTGGTGATCGTGTCGGCGACCGTGGCATTGGTCATGGTCGAGCCGGCTGCCTCCCAATCACGGTGGCCCTCCCCGGTCCCGCGCATGCTCTCCGGGAAGATATGCACCTCCATCGCGTGCAAGACGCCGTCGCCTTGCGACGTGGCGGCCGTGCCGATGAACTCGCCCACCTTGATGTCGGCGAGCGACCGCCTGTCGATCGCGACGACCAGGGCATTGTCGGCAAGCACGACCTTGAGCATCGTGCCGTCCTTCGCCTTGATCATCAGCGTCGAGCCGTCGATCTGCTCGATCGTACCGCGCACGCGTATTGGTGCCTGCGCCGCCGCGATGGTGACGGCAATCAACAGCGCAAAGCTCGCCGCGACCAGATCGCGGCTCAGCGTCCCGAGAATCATGACTGTCTCCCTACCCGGCCAGGGTCACGTCACATCGGCGGCGCGATATCCCGCCCGATCGTGACGCGGGCAGCGCTCAGGCTGCCGTCCTCGGCGCGCGTCGCGGCGAAGATGAAGATCGTGGCGCCGGGCTTGAGCTCGCTCTTGTCTGCCGGCACAACGGTGACGATCGGAGTTTCGGGCGGCACAATAATTGTCTGCTCGCCGTTCTTGTATTTCAGCGTCAGCGTATGGCCGTCGACCTTGGTGACAGTCTCGCTCACGGTCGCATTGGTCATCGTGCTCTGCGGCATCAGATCCCAGGGGTAATGGCCCTCGCCGGTCCCACGCGCCGCCTCCGGAAAGATCAGGACCTCGAGTGCCCGCGAGGGGCCGCCCGGCTGCGGCATGGCGGCGATGCCGACGAAGTCATTGGGCTTGATGTCGGCGAGCGAGCGCTTCGTTGTGGCGGCGACCGCGACATTGTCGGGAAGCTTCACGGTGAGCATCGCGCCGTCGCGCGATTTCACCGTCAGGACCAATCCGTCGACCTTCTCGATCGTGCCGCGGACGCGCACCGGCGCCGGCTGCGCCAGCGCGGCGGTTGCGCCAAGAATTGCGGCCAGCATCGCGGCGCCGACTGCGCGCCGCGCGAACTTCAAGTCCATGGTACCCTCCCAGTTCCCTCGCTGCGGCGCTAGGCGGCCGCAAGCACCGCGATAATAACACCGCCCAAGCGGGCGCCATTCCCAATGGCGTGATCGAAGCCGCGGCGCGGGCGACTGCCCGCTACAAATTGGCGACTGGCATCGCGACAGGGCCGTGCTAGAAGACAATCCAACGACAAGATCGCGACCGATCGCTGGGGGAGCACATGCCACAATCCGGACCGAACAGGCGCGCTGGCGGGGGTATCGCCGAATCCCTGATGCGGCGCCGAGGCCAGCCGTAAGGCTCATTTTCGACCAGCCAAGCGCGCGGGCCGAGGTTGCGTATGGATTTTCCGCTCGAACTCTTCATCAATGCCGTGATCGCGGGCGTGCTGCTGGGTGGCTTCTATATCGCCGTCACGGTCGGCATCTCCATCTCGTTCGGCATGCTCGACATCGTCAATATCGCGCACCCGGCCTTCATCATCCTGGGCTGCTACATCGCCTACATCGTCAATTCGACGTTTGGCCTCGATCCCATTCTGGTCGGCATCCTGATGCTGCCGGTATTCTACGCGCTCGGCGCGGCGGTCTATCAGGTCTATTACCTCTCGTTCGAAAAACGCGGGCAGGAGGCGCTGCGCGGCCTCGCCTTCTTCTTCGGCATCCTGTTCATCACCGAAGTCGGGCTGATCCTGGTGTTCGGCGTCGACTACCGTTACGTCGAGGCGCCCTATATCGGGCCGACGATTCACTTCGCCTTCATCGACCTGCCCTACCGCATGCTGATCCCCTGCGTTCTTTCGCTCGTCATGCTGGCGGTCCTCGAGCTGTTCCTGTCGCGCACCTTCATCGGCCGCGCCATCAAGGCGGTGTCGCAGGACCAGGGAGCGCTCGCGCTGATGGCCGCGAACCCCGTCCGCATCAAGCGCATCGCGTTCGGCATCTCGATCGCGACGGCGTCGCTCGCGGGTGCGTTCCTGATCATCATCCAGCCGATCGAGCCGTCGGTTGGGCGCGAATATATCGGCCGCGTGTTCGCGATCGCCGTCCTCGGCGGGCTGGGAAGCCTGCCCGGCACCGTAATCGGCGCGATGCTGCTCGGCATCGTCGAGAGCATCACGGCGACGTTCTACGGCCCCTCCTGGGCGCCGGCGGTCGCGTTCGGCTTTCTGCTGCTGACATTGGCATTTCGGCCCTCGGGCCTTCTCGGGCGATAGGGCGGCACCGTGCGGTCAGGGCTCTTCACATTTCTCGCCATCGCGGTCGCGGCGCTCTTCTTCCTCGGGCTGCGCGCCGTCCACAACGAGTACCTGTTCGTCGCGGGCTACGTGGTGTTGCAGTTCGTCGTGCTGGCGACGGCCTGGAATATCCTCGGCGGCTACTGCGGCTATGTGAATTTCGGCTCGGCGGCGTTCTTCGCGCTCGGCGCCTACACGACCGTGTTCTTTCACAAGGCCTACCCGCTTCCAATCCCGCTCCTGATGGCGCTCGGCGCGGTCGTGTCGGGGATCGCGGGCCTCGGCATGGGCTATCTGACGCTGCGGCTGCGCGGCGCGTTCTTCTCGATCGCGACGCTCGCGCTCGCCGTCGTGCTGCAGACGCTCGTCGTCAACTGGGACTATGTCGGGGGATCGCGCGGCGCCTATGTGATCCGCCCGTCGAGCCTCGACGTGTTCGGGCTGGCGGTGCCTTACGTCCAATACCTGTTCGTGCTGATGCTCGGCCTCGTCGTGCTCGCCATTGTGACGGCGCGCACGATCGAGCGTTCCCGGCTCGGATTCGGCTTCGCGACGATCCGCGACGATGAGCTCGCGGCCGAGGCTTCGGGCGTCCCGACGCTCCGGCTGAAGCTGATCGCGACCACGATCTCCGGCGCGCTCATGGGGATGGCCGGCGCGCCGCTGCCCTACTACATCGGCTACCTGCAGCCTTCGGGCGCATTCGGCCTCGAATATGCCGTCAACTCGATCGCAATGCCGATGATCGGCGGCACCGCGAGCTGGATCGGACCCTTGGTCGGCGCGTTGCTGCTCGGCACGATCCAGGAATACGCGCGCGTGACCATCTCGTCGTCGGTCAACCTGCTGATCGTCGGGGGGCTGTTGGTCGCGTTCGTCATCATCGCGCCGAACGGCCTCGTCGGCCTCGTCACGCAACGCCTGCGCGCGAGGGAATGATGGCCGAGCCGCTGCTCCGCATCGATCAGGTCGGCAAGCGCTTCGGCGGGTTCGTGGCGCTCGACGGGATCAATCTGTCGGTCGCGCCGGGCGAGCGCCTCGGGCTGATCGGGCCGAACGGCTCGGGCAAGTCGACGCTGGTTAACTGCATCTGCGGCACGCTGCAAAACGACAGCGGCAGCGTCCACTTCGACGGCAAGCTGATCGACGGGATGGCGGCGCACCAGCGCACGATCCTCGGGCTCGCGCGCTCGTTCCAGCTTCCGCGCCCGTTCCACAGCCTCTCGGTCGCCGAGAACCTGCGCGTGCCGCTGCTTTACGCCGTCAAGGCGCGGCTCGGCCCCGCGATCTCTCCGCGCGAGCTCGACGCGCACTGCGTCGAATATCTGCGCCTCGTCGGGCTCGATGCGAAGGCCGGCAAGCGGCCGCGCGACCTGACCCAGGTCGAGATGCGCAAGCTGGAGCTCGCACGCGCGATCGCCGCGGAGCCGAAGCTGCTGATCGCGGACGAGTCGATGGCCGGCCTGTCGCATTCCGAAGTCGAGGACATCCTCAAGCTGCTGATCCGGCTCAACGAGCGCGGCATCACCATCATCCTGATCGAGCACATCATGAGCGCCGTGATGAGCTTCTCGCAGCGGCTCGCGGTGCTCGTCTCCGGCAAGAAGATCGCCGACGGCAATCCGGCCGAGGTCGTGCGCAACCCCGAGGTGGAGAAAGCCTACCTTGGCTAACAGCATCGCCATCACCAGCGTCCATGCCGGATACGGCCACGTCCGCGTGCTTGAGGACGTCACGCTCGACGTGCGCGCGGGAGAGACCGTGGTGCTGCTCGGCACCAACGGCAACGGCAAGAGCACGCTGATGAAGTGCATCATGGGGATCGTGCGCCCGAGCGCCGGGACGATCATCGCGGAGATCGACGGCAAGACGCACGATCTCGTCGGCCTTACGACGGAAGAAATCGTCGATCTCGGGATCGCGCTGGTGCCAGAGGGACGGCGGCTGTTCCCCAAGCTCACCGTGGAGGAGAACCTGCTGCTCGGCGCGTTCCGCCCGACCGCGCGCGCCGAGATGGGGCGCAATCTCGACTTCTGCTACGGCATGTTCGACCGGCTCAAGGAGCGTCGCCACCAGCTCGCGGGCTTGATGAGCGGCGGTGAGCAGCAGATGCTGGCGCTCGCGCGCGCGCTGATGAGCGCACCACGCATCCTCCTGGTCGACGAGCCGTCCGTCGGCCTCGCGCCGATCCTGGTCGGCCGCACCATCGACACCATCAAGGCGCTCAAGGAACAATATCATCTCACCGTGCTGATGGCGGAGCAGAACTTCAACCAAGCGATCCGCATCGCCGATCGCGGCTACGTCATCGTGCACGGCAAGATCGCGTTCGAGGGCAAGTCGGCCGCCGAGCTCAACAACAACGAGCTAATCCGCAAGTTTTACATGGGGCTGTGAGCATCTCTCCCCCGAAGGGGAGGGATAAAAAAACGCCGCGCGATGATCCCGCGCGGCGTCTGATTTCGAAAAAACGCGCGAGCGGATCGGCCGCTCACTTCGCCTTTTCGTAAGGATAGATCACCTTGCCGGTCGCGAGGTCGGCGGGCGTGAGCACGGTCTGGTAGTTCATCGCCCGCCAGGTCTCGCCTTCCTTGATGTCGTGATATTGCACCTGCATCATGCCGGATTTGGTCCACTCGCCCTTCGCGCCGTAGCTCCAGTCGCCCATGATGGTCTTGTGCTCGGTCTTGCGCAGCCACTCGGCGATCTTGTCGTCGTCGACGCTCTTGGTGGCGGTGATCCCCTCCCCGAGCATGTTGATGTAGGCATAGCCCCAGCCGCCGAGATAGTAGCCGAGCGGATCGACGCCCTCGGCGCCCGCTCTTGCCTGGTATTTCTTGAAGAACTCAGCAGCCGGCGCCAGCATCTTCTCCGACGGTACCCAGGTTTCGTAGTTGACGAGGCCGTTGAGCTTCGGCCCGAGCCGGTTCTTGAACACGGTCGCCTGCAGCCCGACCATCGCGCCGCCGTACATCTTCGGCTTGTAATTGAGCTCGTTGATGGTCTGCACCATGCCGACCGAAGAGAGTGGATAGGAGCAGATGATGAACAGGTCCGGGTTCGCGGCCTGCACGGCGCGCACGATCGGCGAGAAGTCGGTCGTCGATGGCGGATAGGTCTTGTCGTAGACGATCTTGAGATTGAACTTCTTGGCGTTCTCGCGGGCGCCCTCGCAGGAGTTGCGCGAGAACTCGGCGTCCTCGGCCGCGAGCGCGACGGTCGTCGGTTTCGGATCCTGCGCGACGGCGACTTGATAGAAGCCCTCGGTGAACGAGGCTTTCGTGTCCGGTCCGGTCGGCAGCACCGAGAAATATTTCGGATACTTGAACTCCGCGTTCACGTCGAGCGCGAACAGGCTGATGAAGGTCTTGTTCTTCTGCATCACCACCGGCATCGCGGGCGCGACCATGTTGGTCGCGTAGCCACTGACCACTAGGTCGACCTTGTCGACGTCGAGGAGCTTGGTATAGAGGCCCGGCACCGTCGAGGGATTGCTCTGGTCATCGTAGTAGATGAGCTTGACCGGACGCCCGAGCAATCCGCCCTTGGCGTTCGTCTCTTCCTCCCAGATTTTCATGCCGAGCAGCGCTTGCTTGCCGTTCGCCGCGAGCGGACCGGTGAGCGCCATGCCGAAGCCGATCTTGATCGGCTCACCGCTCTGGGCGGCTGCGGTCTGTAACGACGCTGCGCCCGCCAGCGTCAGGACGCCGGCCGCGAATGCCAGCGTCACGGATTTCAGTCGATAAAGCATTGTATTCTCCTCCCGATTTGAAGCTTTTGACCTCTTTTGCCCCATCGCCGGCCTGCCGCCAAGCGGAGAATTCAGGCGATCGTTCCGGCCCATCCAGACGCCGCCCACGCATGGCTGCCACGACCGGTCGCCAGCCCCCTATCGATTCCGTCTGCTCGCGTGATACATCGGCCGGCCGGACGGGGCCGACAGGGATCGATTGCGCGATGAATATCCAAGACAAAACAAGCGATTGGGGGTTGGTGAAATTCGGTATCGGCCAGCCGGTCCGACGCACCGAAGACCCGATCCTGGTGCAGGGGCAGGGCCGCTACACCGACGACGAGAATCTGCCGAACCAGGCGTATGCGATCTTCGTTCGCAGCCGAAACGCCCACGGGATCATCAAGAGCATCGACACCAAGACCGCCCGCGCGATGCCTGGCGTGCTCGCGATCTATACGGGCGCCGATCTGTCAGCCTACGGCACGCTTAAGTGCATCGTCCCGTTCAAGAACCGCGACGGCAGCGAGATGAAAAAGCCGAAGCGGCCCTCGCTGCCGACCGACAAGGTGCGTTTCGTCGGCGATCCGATCGCGGTCGTCGTCGCCGAGACCGTGGCGCAGGCGAAGGATGCCGCCGAGGCGATCGAGGTCGCCATCGAGCCCTTAGCCG
>Ga0265318_10002012_pt1 | contig 11258 bp, 7 predicted proteins | sample 4821metaG_FD_192431 | JGI IMG/M metagenome (GOLD analysis project Ga0265318, IMG submission 192431) | Rhizosphere microbial communities from Carex aquatilis grown in University of Washington, Seatle, WA, United States - 4-8-21 metaG | ecosystem: Host-associated > Plants > Roots > Rhizosphere >... | reverse complement strand
CCACCAGCCGGGACGTCAAGCTCGGCGAAATGGTCGAGATCGGTGCCGTCAAGGTCAAGGGCGGCAAGGTCACCGACCGCTGGTCAACGCTGGTCAAGCCGGAAAACCCGATCGTCGGGGCACAGCTGCACGGCATCACGGACAAGGACGTGGCCAAGGCCCCGTCCGCCGGCGACTCCGTGCGCAAGCTCCTGGGCTGGGCTGATGGAGCGCTGCTGGTCGGCCACAACGTCGGCTTCGACCTCAGCTTCCTCTCAGCTGCCCTCGCCGATGGAACCACGTTCCCGCAGGGGACGTACCTGGACACGCTCGCGCTGGCGCGGGATGCGTATCCGGACCAGGACGTCTTCAAGCTCGGGGACCTGGCCAGGTACTTCGAGCTGAAGACGCAGCCGACCCATCGGGCCACCACGGACGCCGAGGCGACCGCGGAGTTCTTGATCCAGATCGGCAACGAGCTGCCGGCCCGCGTCGAGACGTTCAAGAAGGCCGTCGAGGGGTCCATCCGCTCGCGCGCCAACGGCGGCGACCAGGCGGCAGCGGACAAGGCATTGGAGAGCGCCAAGGTCACCTCGCGCCTGTCCAAGAGCCTGACCACGGCGCTGCACAAGATCGTCGTCCGCAACCTGGTGCTCACGGAGGGCATCCGCATGGACGGCCGCGACCTGGACACCATCCGGCAGATCTCCGTGGAGGTCGGCCTGCTGCCGCGCGCCCACGGGTCCGCGCTCTTCACGCGCGGCCAGACGCAAGTTCTCTCGGTAGCCACGCTCGGCCCATCGTCGGACGTGCAGCGCATCGACACGATCAGCCCGATCGAGTCCAAGCGGTACCTCCACCACTACAACTTCCCTCCGTACAGCACGGGCGAGAACAAGCCCATGCGCGGCCCCAGCCGGCGTGACATCGGTCACGGCGCGCTCGCCGAGCGTGCCCTGATCCCCGTCCTGCCGACCCAGGAAGAGTTCCCGTACGTCATCCGCGTCGTCAGCGAGGCGGTCACCTCCAACGGCTCCACCTCCATGGCATCGACCTGCGGCTCGACCCTTGCCCTCATGGACGCGGGCGTGCCGATCAAGGCGCCGGTGGCCGGTGCGGCCATGGGCCTGGTCACGGAGGGCGGCAAGTTCGCCATCCTCACGGACATTCTCGGCAAGGAAGACTCCTTCGGTGACATGGACTTCAAGGTCACCGGCACGTCCGAGGGCGTCACGGCGCTCCAGATGGACATCAAGGTCACCGGCATCAACGAGGCCATCATTCGCGAAGGCCTCAAGAAGGCCAATGCGGCCCGCCTGTTCATCCTGGACAAGATGACCCAGGTGGTTGCCACCCCGCGCCAGGAGATGAGCGAGTTCGCGCCGCGCATCACCACCATCAAGATCAACCCGGAGAAGATCCGCGAGATCATCGGCAAGGGCGGCGCGATGATCCGCAAGATCCAGGAAGAGACCGGCACGCAGATCAACGTCGAGGACGACGGCAGCGTGGAAATCGCGGCCGTGAACCAGGACAACGCCCGCAAGGCCATTGCCTGGGTCGAGAGCCTCACGCGCGACGTCGAGGTCGGCGCCCTCTACCTGGGCAAGGTGACCCGGATCATGACCTTTGGCGCATTCGTCGAGATCCTGCCGGGCAAGGAAGGCCTGGTCCGCATCGGCGAGCTGGCCGACTATCACGTCCCCACCGTTGAGGACGTGGTCCAGGTTGGCGACGAGATCATGGTCGTGGTCATCGAGGTGGACCGGCAGGGCCGCGTCAACCTCAGCCGCAAGGCCGCCATGCAGCGCCACCAGGCCAAGTCGCCGGCCTGAGTCCGGCGGCCGCTCCACGGTGGAGTGGCACATTCAGGGGCAATCGGCAATGGCCGGCGCGAAAGCGCCGGTCATTTGCGTTCGCGCGCAGTCCGCCATGACGGGAAGCCGCCCCGGAGAAGCTGGCCTTACGGCGAGGCGAACGGCAGCGCTGACGCCAGCGGCGAAGGCAGCGGAACGCAACTGCACGTGGACGAGATCCAGCCGAAGGCGATCGCCACGAAACTCACGAAGATCACCGCCGCCGCCACGACAAGAACGAACAGCACCACGGTGGCCATCCGCGTGCGCGGCTGGGACGGACGGGGTGCCGTGGACGCTCTGGTCACGCGAGCAGGGTACGCCGCTTGCCCTTCCCAGACCAACGGATGCCGCGCTTCGCTACGCTCGCGTCATGCCAGCCGAGCTGCCCCTGCCGACGCTGCTCTCCCAGGCGCTCGTTGCGTTCACGGAGGAGCTGGACAACGAGTTCGAGCACCGCATGCCCCACCGCACGGCCAAGGGTGGATCGCGACACGACCCGTGGCTGACCTCCGTCGTGATGTGGTCGAACTGCCTCCGTTTCGTTGGCGAGGAGGGAGTGACGGCCCGCGCCCTCGAGGGACGTGCGGGGACGAAGACCAACCTGGACGGCATGCGCCGCTGGGGATACGTGACCATCCAGCCCGATCCGGCCGATCCAAGGCCCAGACCACCCGAATCGGCCTGGCTGATCCGCTTGACGCCTGGTGGCCGGAAAGCCGATGCGGTTTGGTGGCCGCTGTTCGGCGTCATCGAGACGCGCTGGCAGCAGCGTTTCGGTGCCGAACGCGTGGCCGGCCTCGGGGCTGCGCTGGCGTCTCTCAACGACGAGCTCGATCCCGCTCTTCCCGACTGCCTGCCAATCCTGGGGTACGGGATGTTCAGCCGCGTGTCTCAGGTCCCGCCTGATGCCGCGGGCGGCAGAACGCCGGGTCAGGGCGAGCCTGTGTCGCTGCTGGCCCTGCTCTCCCGGGTGTTGCTGGCGTATGCCATCGACTTCGAAAGCGGCGCCGCGGTGTCACTCGCGATCAGCGCGAACCTTCTTCGGGTGCTGCACGAGGACGGCGTCCGCGTCCGGGACCTGCCGCGCCTGTCGGGTGTCTCGAAGGAGGCGCTGAGCATGGCGATGGGCGTCGTGCAGAAGCGCGGGCTGGTCGTGCTTGAGCCGGAGTCGGCCGACAGTCGCGTGAAGGTCGCCCGTCTCACGCCTGACGGCCGAGCTGCGCGCGACGCGTATCTCCGTCGAATCGAGATCCTCGATGAGCGCTGGCGAACGCGCTTCGGCACGGGGCCGATCGCGGCCGTGCGCGCATCGCTCGAGCCGTTGGTCGGTGAGGGAAGCGCGACCACTTCGCCCTTGTTTCGAGGGCTCGAACCGTACCCCGACGGATGGCGCGCGTCGGTTGTCCGCCCGGTCACGCTGCCGCACTACCCCATGGTGCTGCACCGTGGCGGATACCCGGACGGGAGCTGACGAAGCGCGGAACATCCCGCGCACGGTTGCAGCCGGTCCGTTCCGCTGCCGTACCGCGACGTTGCCGACACCTCCGGCAAGTGCCGCGGGGTATCATCCACACGTGCCCGAACCGGTTCAACACGCCTGAGAAAGGCACCATGACAGCCCAACGAACCAGCCCGAAGAGTCACCCGCTGACCGTCGCGGTCGTTGGCGCGACCGGGCTGATCGGTCAGATGATGCTCACGGTCCTCACCGAGCGCGAGTTCCCCGTCGGCGAGTTGCGCCCGCTGGCCAGCCAGGGCAGGGACCGCAGCGTGACCTTCGCCGGCCGCCAATGGCCGGTCCGCGAAGCCACGCCGGAGGCGTTCGATGGCGTCGACGTGGCGCTGTTCTCCGCCGGTGGCGGCCCCAGCAAGCTGCTCGCGCCGGAAGCCGCCAAGCGCGGCGTGCTGGTGATCGACAACAGCTCCACCTGGCGCCAGGAGCCCACAGTCCCGCTGGTGGTCGTGGACGTCAACAGCGAGGACGCCGCCCAGCACGAGGGCATCATCGCCAACCCCAACTGCAGCACCATGCAGCTGGTACCTCTCCTCAAGGCGCTTCGTGACGCAGTGGGCCTGGAGCGGGTGATCGTGGACACCTACCAGTCGGTCAGCGGCACGGGCGGCAAGGCCGTCAAGGAGCTGGAGGGGCAGATCAGGGCGTACGCGGCCGGCCAGCCCATGGAACACAGCGTCTATCCGCACCAGATCGCCTTCAACGCGCTGCCGGAAATCGACGTCTTCCGCGACGACGGCTACACCAAGGAAGAGTGGAAGATGCTGGTGGAGAGCCGCAAGATCCTCCACCTGCCGGACCTCCCCTTGAGCGCCACGTGCGTGCGCGTGCCCGTAATCGCGTCGCATTCGGAGGCCGTCCACGTGGAGACGTCGCGGCCGATCGATCCGCAGACGGCGCGGGAGTTGTTCGCGCAGGAGCCGGGCGTGATCGTGGTCGACGACCCCGCGAGCCACGCCTATCCGCTGGCCACGGACGCCAGCGACCGGGACGAGGTCTTCGTCGGGCGCATCCGCCAGGACACGTCGCGGTCCGACGGCCGCGGCCTGGCCTTCTGGGTGGTCTCCGACAACCGCCGCAAGGGCGCGGCCACCAATGCGGTCCAGATTGCCGAGCTGGTCCTGCGGCGAGGCTGGCTGGCGCCGGCATCGCGGCGGCTCGCGCGAGCTTCGTGACGCTGATCGGGATCTCCGCCACGCCCTGCTGCCACGCATGACCCCCGAGGAGCGACAGGCCGCCCTCGAGACCATCGCCGCTGAGGTCACCGCCTGCACCCGCTGCCGGCTGGCTGCCGGCCGGACGCGCGCCGTGCCGGGTGAGGGTCACCCGAACACGGAAGTGGTCTTCGTGGGGGAGGGGCCCGGCCAGAACGAGGACGTCCAGGGGCGCCCCTTCGTCGGTGCCGCAGGCGGCCTCCTGAACGAACTGCTTGGCAGCATCGGCTGGACGCGGGACGAGGTCTTCATCACCAACGTCGTCAAGTGCCGCCCGCCCGGGAACCGCGACCCGGAACCGGACGAGATGGCCGCCTGTGCGCCGTTCCTGAAACGCCAGCTGGCCGTGCTGGACCCGGCGCTGATCGTGACGCTCGGTCGCTTCTCGCTCCAGACGTTCATGCCCGGAGAGCGCATCGGCCAGGTGCACGGCACGGCGCGCCCGGTCGACCCCGAGACCGGCGCCGAACATGCGATGGCGTTTGCCATGTACCACCCCGCCGCGGCGTTCCGGCAGGCAGCACTCAAGGAGACCATGCAGATGGACATGTGCTCGATCCCGGCCGCGCTGCTGGACGCGCGGACCAGGCGGGCGCCCCAGGCCGTGGCGCCGCAGGTCGTGGCCAGTCTCGACATTCAGGTTCCCGAGGATCGCGTGGGCGCCCTGGTGGAAACGGGCGCCGACGCGTCCGAACGCGGATTGTGGAGTTAGGACCGTCAGCATGAGCATCAACCGCGCGCCCATGCCGGAGTTGCCGGCCGACGCCCTGCGCATCCTGCCGCTCGGCGGCATCGGCGAGATCGGTCGCAACATGACCGTCTTCGAGTACGGCGACGACATCGTCGTGATCGACTGCGGCCTGGCCTTCCCCGACGAGGAGATGTTCGGGATCGACCTGGTCGTGTGCGACGTGACTTACCTCAAGGAGCGCCGCCACAAGGTCAAGGCGTTCCTCATCACGCACGCGCACGAGGACCACGTCGGCGGGCTGCCGTACGTCCTGCCCAGCTTCCCCGGTGTGCCGATCTACGCCTCCCCGCTGGCACGCGGCCTGCTGGGCAACAAGATCAAGGAACACAAGCTCCACGATCATCCGCTGCTCAACCTGGAGCCCGGCGACTCCGTGCAGATCGGCCCGTTCACCGCGGAGCCGTTCCGCATCGGCCACTCCATCCCGGACGCGATGGGCATCGCGCTGCGAACGCCGCTCGGGACCATCGTCCACACCGGTGACTTCAAGTTCGACCACACGCCCATCGACGGCAAGCTGAGCGACTTCCACATGCTGGCGCGCCTCGGCGAGGAGGGCGTGCTGCTGCTCATGTCCGACTCCACGCGCGCGGAGAACCCGGGCTACACGCCGTCCGAGCGCACCGTCGGCGAAGCCTTCCGGGACATCATGCAGGGCCTGGACGGCCGCGTGATCGTGGCCACCTTCGCCAGCAACATCGCGCGCATCCAGCAAGTGCTGGATGCCTCGGAGACCTTCGGGCGCCGGGTGGCGATCATCGGCCGCTCCATGGAGCAGAACACGCGCATCGCGTCCGACCTGGGCTACCTCAAATACCACGAGGGCCAGCTGGTGGCCAAAGATCGTGTCAACGAGATCCCGGACAACAAGCTGACCATCGCGACCACGGGGGCGCAGGGCGAGCCGATGGCCGGCCTCGCGCGCATGGCCAACCGAGATCACCGCTTCGTCGAAGTGAAGCCCGGCGACACCGTCATCGTCAGCGCCAGCCCCATCCCGGGCAATGAGGAATACGTCGCCCGCACCATCGACAACCTCTTCAAGCTGGGCGCGAACGTCTATTACCACGCGATCAAGCGTGCCCATGTGTCCGGCCACGCCAGCCAGGAAGAGCTGAAGCTGATGCTCAACCTGACCAAGCCCAAGACGTTCATCCCCATCCACGGCGAGTTCCGGATGCTGGTGCAGCACGGCCGGCTGGCCGCCGAGGTGGGTGTGGCGCCGGAGAACATCTTCATCATCGAGAACGGGCAGTCGATCGAGTACCTGCCGGACGGCACCGCACGGCGGGGGCCGCGCGTGGAGGCGGGCTACGTCTTCGTGGATGGCCTGTCGGTCGGCGAGGTCGGCGACGTGGTGCTCCGCGACCGGCGCGCCCTGGCCAACGACGGCATGTTCCTGATCGTGGTCACCGTGGACAAGCAGACCGGCAGCCTGGTCGGCAAGCCGGAGATCGTCACTCGCGGGTTCGTCACGGAGCCCGACGACAAGCTGGTTGCGGGCGCGGTGGACCGCCTGTCCCGCGCGATCAACACGCCCGGCGATCACCTCAGTGAGGTGGCTCTCCTGAAGCAGCAGATCAAGGACGCGGTCTCCCAGTACCTCTACGAGAAGACGCGGCGCCGGCCGATGGTCTTCCCGGTGGTCGTGGAGGTCTAGCCCGCGTGCCCTCGGCGCCTCGCCGTCCCTCGTCGGCCGCACGGACGAATGCGCGCTCCAAGAGCAGCGCCGCTCGCCGCGCCGCACCGCGCTCGGACGCGACGCCGCGGAGGCGCCCGGTCCCCGGCTTCACCATCGCGCCGGACACGCTCCGCTCACTGGTCGGCGTGGCGCTGCTGGTGGTTGGTGCCATCACCCTCATCGGACTGGCGCTGCCGAGCGGCGGCATCCTCAACAAGTACGTGGACGGGCTCCTGCGGCCCAACTTCGGCCAGGGCGCCTGGCTGCTGGCGGCGCTCTTGCTGGCCGCAGGCGCGCTCGTGGAGCGCGCGCCGCGAATCGGGAACGGCTGGGGCGTGGCCGCGATCGGCGGCCTCGTGCTCTTCCTTGGAGGGGAGGGGCTGATCCACCTGATCTGGGGACAGGGCACCACCAAATTGGACCTCGAGGCCGGCGGCGGGCGCGTCGGCGATTTCCTGAGCCGGCACCTCAGCGACCTGGTCAGCCGGCCGGGCGCCTTCGTGGTGCTGCTCGGCATCTGCGTGGCAGGGATCCTGCTGCTCTTCAACCTGACCCTGCGTGCGCTGCTACGCCCCGTGGCCACCGGTGGGCGCGCGGTAGCGAGCGCGGCATCCGCCACGGTCGCAGCGGCGCGTGCCCCGGCCGAAGAGCGCGCTCCGGTGGCCGTGCCCATCCAGCCTGCCGCCGCCGGCGATGCGCTTCCCATTGGTCGCAGGCGGCGCCGCGGCGAGCCGCTCGGCGCGGACGACGCCGACCGCGTGGATGCCGACGTCCGCGGCACGTCCACGGATCGTGACCTCCTGCCGCCGCTCTCCAGCCCGGCGCCGATCAGCCAGACGGTCTGGGATGGCGCCCGCGCGAGCCGCGAGTCGGGCGGCACGGCCAGTGGCGAGTTGGGTCGCCTGACGCCGGCACAGCCGGTCGGGCCGCACGGAAGTCCGCCGTCCGGTGTCAAGCCCGGGCTGACGGGCAGCGCGCCCGCGGGTGCGGCGGGCACCGCGGTTGCCGTCGCGGACGCCACGGGCGAGGCGACCCCTGGGCTGCCGGCGCAACTGGAGCTGCCTGAGCCGCCCAAGGTCTGGTATCTGCCATCCGTGCAGCTGCTCGACGAGGAGATGGAGAAGGCCGCAGCGACCGCGCTGGACCACCAGCGCAACGTCCGAATCATCGAGGAGAAGCTGCGCAGCTTCCAGATCCCGGCCTCGGTCGTCGCGACCAACACGGGCCCCGTGGTCACGCAGTACGAGGTCAAGCCGGATGCGCGCGTGAAGCTGTCGCGCATCGAGGCGCTCGCGGATGACCTTGCCATGGCCCTGGCCGCGCGCAGCATCCGCATCGAGGCGCCCATTCCCGGTCGCGACGTGGTGGGCATCGAGATTCCCAACCACTCGTCGGAGGTGGTCAGCTTCCGTGCTCTTTACGAGGACGCGCAGATGGCCGCGGCGACCTCCAAGCTTACGTTCGCCCTCGGCCGTGACGTGAGCGGAAAGGCCTACGCCGTCGACCTCGCGCGCATGCCGCACCTGCTGATCGCCGGCGCCACCGGGTCCGGCAAGAGCGTCTGTGTCAACGCGCTGATCACCAGCCTGCTGATGCGCGCCCGGCCGGACGAGGTCAACCTGATCCTCATCGACCTCAAGCGCGTGGAGCTGGCGCAATACGACGGCCTGCCGCACCTCAAGACCGCGGTCATCGTGGAGGCCAACCTGGCCCGCTCGGCGCTCAACTGGGCCGTGCGCGAGATGGAGGATCGCTACAAGGCGCTGGCGGCTCGCTCGGAGCGCAACATCGCCGCCTTCAATGCCAGTCCGCGGGTCGAGCCGGAAGAGCGGCTGCCCTACATCGTGATCGTCATCGACGAGCTGGCGGACCTGATCATGCGGGAGGGTCGCAAGATCGAGGACCCCATCGTCAAGATCGCCCAGAAGGCCCGCGCGGTGGGCATCCACCTGGTGCTGGCCACGCAGCGCCCGTCGGTCAACGTGGTGACGGGGCTGATCAAGGCCAACGTGCCGAGCCGCATCGCCTTCGCCATGTCTTCCAACGTCGACTCGCGCACGGTGCTCGACCAGCCCGGCGCGGAGGATCTCATCGGCCGGGGAGACATGCTCTACCAGCCGGCGGACCTGCCGCGGCCCGTCCGGCTGCAGGGCGTTTTCGTCAGCGATGCCGAGGTACGGGCGGTGACGGACGCGTGGCGTCACCAGGCGCCCGAGCCCGACTACGATCCTGCGCTGCTCACGATCACCGACGAGGACGGCGAATCCGGCGGCGGCCAATTCGGGTGGCTGGCCAAGATGGCCGAGGACGAGATGACGCCGCGGGCCGCGGAGCTGATCATGGCCACCGGCAAGGCCAGCACCTCGATGATGCAGACCAAGCTCAAAGTGGGCTTCAACCGGGCGAGCCGGCTGATGGACGAGCTGGAGCGGTACGGCATCGTGGGGCCGCAGGACCCGCGCAACCCTGCGGTTCCGCGGCACATCTATGGGCCGGAGAACTGGTTGCGCAGCACCTCGGACATGGACGACCTGTAGTCGCCTTGCGCGGCGCGCCCAGGGCAAGATGCCCGGATGTACGGCCGGACATAGCCATGGACGCGTACTGAGAGACTCGCGTTGACCGCGTACCATGGTCCCAGCCTCGACTTCATCCGCGCAGCCGCACGGCGGAGATCCGCCTCGACAGAGGACGCCATTCCTTCATGACCCTTCGCAACCAGGTTCGAGTCGGTAGCCGCCTCGCCAGGGGCCGCTCGCCGATCGATGCCACTCCGGCGCCGTCCGTTGGAGAGATCCTCCAGGACGCGCGCGAGCGGAAGGGCGTGGACTTGCACCGCGCCGAGCGAGACACCAAGATCCGCGCCAAGCACCTCGCGGCGCTGGAGAACGGTGACTACACCGAGCTTCCGGGCACGGTCTACGCCCGCGGCTTCCTGCGCAACTACGCCACGTACCTGGGCCTGGACGCCGAGGAGGTGCTGGCCGACTGGCGTATGGAGCAGGAGGCGGTGGCTCCGTTGGTGCACGAGCCGATCGCCATGCCGCCACAGCCGATGGTGGAGCCCAGAGGGCACCTGCGGTTCACCCGACGAGTCTTCACGGTAGCCCTGCTGGTCGTGATCATCGTGGTGTTCGTCGGCTACGTTGGCTTCCAGCTGGTCCGCTTCACCCATCCGCCGACGCTCACCCTGGACCAGTCGCCGGTCCAGACCCTTTCCATGGATGCCACGAACTTCAACCTCAGCGGCAAGGTGGACCTGCCTGCCGCGGTCGTGGCCGTCACCGGCACATCCGGCTTCGCGCAGACCACGGACGCGGACGCCAACGGCCGCTGGGCCATGGTAGTGCCGGTGTCCAAGGGCCAGAACGACTTCACCATCACGGCCCGGGACAAGGACCTGCCACCGGACAAGGGCTCGTCGCCGCTCGCGGTGCGCTTGATCGTGCCGCTTCCTGCCACGCCGACGCCGATTCCTCAGCCAACGGGCACCGGGCCGCTGTCGTCCGGGGGTGGTGGCGGTGGCACTCCACTGCCTGCCGCTGGGCTGGTCATCAGCGCTCCCTCCAACGCCGCCCAGCTGGTGAGCGGGCCGGTCGCCGTCGCCGGAACGTCCAACGCCGCCAGCGTCACGGTCAGCGCGACGTATCTCGGCCCGGCCGGCGTGGCCGCGCCGTCGCCGAGTCCCGGACCGTCCCCTGCGCCCGGATCCTCGAGCGGCGGACCGGCGGATGTGACGCTCCCCGTGGTCAGTGGGGCGTACAGCGGCTCCATCAGCCTCGCGCCCGGCCGCTGGGTGATCACGGTGACCACGGCGGAGGTTGCCGGTTCGCTGGCCCCCACGTCCCAGGCCGTGACCGTGGACGTGGCCGCGAATGACGGCCTGGTGCTGGAGGTCCACGCCACGGACAAGGCGGCCTGGATCCGCGTCATCGCGGACAACCAGGTCGTCGAGCAGGGCCGTACGTTCCGCCGCGGCGAGTCGGACTCGTACACCTCCAACGTCTTCATCACGGTCACCACCGGGAACGCCGGCTCGACCGATTTCGTGCTGAACGGCAGGGACCTGGGCACGCTCGGCGGCACCGGCCTGGTCCAGACCTGGCGGTTCGAAAAGGGCAAGCCACCCCGCAGGGTCTGAGGCCCAACCAACGTGGATGACCCGCGCAGCGCAGACCCGGCCGGACGGTCGGGCGCGCCCCCGAGCGACGCCGAGTTGTTGGCGTTGGCGATGTCGCTCCAGGCAGCCGCGCTTGCGGCG
>Ga0265318_10002011_pt1 | contig 11263 bp, 10 predicted proteins | sample 4821metaG_FD_192431 | JGI IMG/M metagenome (GOLD analysis project Ga0265318, IMG submission 192431) | Rhizosphere microbial communities from Carex aquatilis grown in University of Washington, Seatle, WA, United States - 4-8-21 metaG | ecosystem: Host-associated > Plants > Roots > Rhizosphere >... | reverse complement strand
ACCACTTTATGGCACGGCTATCTGACGACGGCGGGCACGCCCGCGCCGGTGGTCGCGCTGCTCAACCGCGAGATCGTGAAAGCGTTGCACACCGCGGAAATCCGCCAGTCGCTCGAAGACGGTGGCGCGCTGCCCGTCGGCAACACGCCGGCCGAATTTGCCGCTATCCTGACGGAAGACTTCGAGAAATACGCGAAGCTCGTGAAAATCTCGGGCGCAAAGGCGGACTGACCGCCGCCGGACAGCGCGGAAACTATTTCGGCGGCATCGGCCACTGCACGAACGGCGGCGACGGTTCCTGACCGGGCGGCAACGCCGCTTTCGCGGATTCTCCCGCGGGACCCAGCTGTTTGATGTAGTGATACAGCGCCTTCGAGTCCGCTGCGTTCCACTGATTCAAATTGAACCACGGCATCGGCGGCCGCGTCTTGAGCGTCTTCAGCAGCTTGACCCATTCCGCTGCGGTTACGCGCGACGCGGTCAGCCGCAGGTTGGATGCATACGTCGTTCCCCACGGGCCGCGCAAGCCGAGCGCGCCGCCGCCCAGGAGCCACTCCGATTCGGGCACTTTGCCGTCGCGCGGCGGAAAGTTCGCGGTATGGCAATCGTTGCAATTGCCGACGGTCACCAGATAGCGGCCGCGCTCGATGACTGCGCGGCTCACGGCCCGCTCTTTCGATTTCGCAGCATCGGGGTCGGCCGCACTGGCGACACCTGAACCTGCATTCATCGCGAGTGCCGCGGCGATGGCCATAACGGCGCGGCATCGTCTGTTCTTGTTCACTCAATCTCTCCATAAAAGGAATTGCTCAAAAAACTTTTTCCCGCTTGCAACTCAGATCATGCACGCATCCGAGCCGCAACCGAGATCGCGATCGGCCTCAACGAGCAACTGGTCGAACGATTCGGGCACGCGGACTTCGCGCCCGATCACGCGCGGGCTGTAACCCTGCAGCCAGAAGCTGTTGGTCGGATGGCCGCCGCCGGCGACGATGATGACGAAGTTGTCGGGCTTCAGCGTGATCGGCCACGGGTCGTGCTCGATACTTTCGCGCACGCGCGGATTCGCGTCGATTTCTATCCACGCGGGCCCGCCGTTGCGCCGCAAGTCGGCGAGCGGAATCTTCGAATGCTCGAAAAAAAATTCGCGCATCGATCTTTTGGTCCACCCCAGGCGCGCCATCGTCTGCGCGACCACGCCCGGGATCATGATGACGCCCGGCGTGCCTTTCTCGTAACCCGTCAGGTTGGTGAGGTTGGGCGTGCGCATGAAGTCCGCCATGCGGTGCATGCCCTGCAGCGTATCTTCTTCGGGCGTTTCCTTTTTCGCGCCGCGCCGGCGGATGTTGATGGCGCCGTTCGCGAACACGAGCGAGATCGAATTCGAATCTTGCGCGAAACCGTGGCGTTCCGTCGCGTGCGGCAGCCAGCCCCGGGGCAAGTTTTCTTCGTCCTCGGCGAACACCGCGTTGGTGTAACGCATGCCGCCATAGTTCGCCATCGCGCCGATACCGGGCAGCGCGCCGCCGACGTTCTGCTGGATCAGGCGCAGCGCCCGCCCGATGCTGGCGCCTGCGGGACGCTGCGGATCGGGACCCAAACAGCCAAAACCCGAGTTCAGGCGGATTTGCTTCGCGATGGGGCCGTTGACGATCACGACCGGATACGCGCTGCCGGACGCCGCCTGAAGTTGCTCGGCGTTCGACTCGGGATCGAGAAAGGCCTCGACTGCAGCGACGAGCACCGGCAGGTACTCGGGCCGCCCGCCTGCCATCGCGAGCGCGATCGCGCAGGTTTCAACCGTCGTGATGCCGCCGCGCGGCGGAAACTTGCCGATCACGTGGTCGCGCGGCAGCGCGGCGCCGCGAATGATGCGGTCTACGCGTTCTTTCGTCGCCGGCCACAGGGGCAGGCCGTCGCCCCACAAATTCGTGATCAGGAGGTAGTTCGCCTTGTCGAGCGCCTCTTCATATGTTGCGCCCTCGACGCTCACGAGCGGGCTCACCCCGGGCGCCGCCTGCGCGAACGCAGGCTTCCATTGCGTCAGCGCGTCGTAGAACTCCTGCTTGCGCTTTTCGAGCGCGGCGATATCGCTGCCCGGGAGGAACATGTCGATCGGGAACGTAATCATCGCGGCATCGGGCGCGAGACCCAGCCCCGACACCGCGTTCTTCATGACGCCCACGAAATCCGCCCGCGTCAGCGTGACGGTCGGGATGCCTGCGGATTCTATTCTAGCGACTGCACGGCCGCATGCTGTGGCGCAGGACCCTCAAGCCGCGTTGCCGACGATGACGGCGTCGACCCCGCTCTTCTTTATGAGCTTCGCGGTATCTTCCTCGCCGATCAGCGCATTGCCCTGCGGAAACGCGTCGATCGGCAGCATTTCGATGCCAGGGAAATCCTGCTCGAACAGCTTTTTCAGGAGCGGCAGCGTGCGGAACGCCTGCCACTGCTCGTTGGTGACGATGCCGATGCGCTTGCCGGCGAGCTTGTCGAGCCGCGGCGCGTGCGGCTGCGTGACCTCGATGCCGCCCGACGGATCGTAAAAATCGAGTTTGACCATGCAGGTATCCCCCAAAGAAGCGCAAACCGGCGTTCATCGTAGCATGCGTTCGCTCGCTGGTGCGCGCGCCGCCGGCGGTCGATCACTCGCGCACTGCGGGCGCAATCTCGCGCCGGGTCAGGCGGCGGGTGCGAGCGGAAGCCGCGCCGGTCCCGCCAGATCGCACCGCAGAATTTCCGGCGCGGTCAGCGCCCGTCCGACATAGCCGCCCTGAACGCGCGTGCAACCGAGTTTGGCCAGCTCCGTTGCGGTGGCGGCGTCTTCCACGCCATCGGCAATGGCGCCTAGCCCCAGATCTTGCGCGAGGTGCGCGAGCGATTTGACTATTTTCGCGTGCGCCGCCGCTCTCCGCATATCGCTTACGAACACCGCGCCGATTTTCGCCTCGTCGAGCGGCAGTTGCGAGAGGTTGGAAAGCGAAGATGCCGCGGTACCGAATCCGTCGATCGCGAGACGCACGCCCAGCGCCTGCAGGCTCGCGAGCGTTTCCCTCAGCGGCTCGATCGCGCCCGCGAGCGCCGTTTCGTCGATCTCTATCGTCAACCGCCCGGGGGCGATCTTCCAGGTGCGCAGCGCGCGGCCCACGAATTCCGCGAAATCGGGTTGCGCGAGCCCGCTCGCGGTCACTTTGAGCCCGACGGGCAGGTCGATTCCGTTGCCCGCCAACTCCGCGCACAACCTCAGCGCGTTGTTGTATGTCCACCACGTCAACTCGCGGATCAGGCCGGCGGCTTCAGCCGCCTCGATCGTGCGCGCCTCCGCCACCTCGCCCAGCTCCGCGTCGGTCCAGCGCAGCATGCACGCGAGCGCGGCGATCCGTCCGCTGGCGACATCGAGCTGCGGCGCGAACGCGATCGCCAATGCGCCCTGCTCCAGAGCGTGACGCAACCGCGTCTCGTACTGCATGTTGCGCTCTTCAATGGCGCCGTGCGCCGGATCGTAGATTGCAACGCGTTCCGCCCCGCCGCGCGCAGCGTTCGCCGCGAGCTTGCCGTTGCGCACGAGCGTCTGCTGATCGGCGCCATGATCCGGATACATCGCGATGCCGATCGCCGCGTCCACGTCAAACGTGCGGTCGCCGAGCGGAATCGGCGCCTGCAGCACGTCCATTATCTTGTTGGCGGCGAGTAACGCGACCCCCTCTCCCGCGATGCGCGGCAACAGGCACGCAAACTGGTCGCGGGTCACGCGGCCGAGCTGGTCCTGCTTGCGCAATACGCCTTCGCGCATGCGGCGCGTCACGCGCAACATGAAGGCTTCGCCCTTCTGCAAACCCAGCAGGCGGTCCACCTGTTCGACTTTTGCGACGTGAAGCACGAGCAAACCCAGCTGCTTGCCCTCCTGCCGGTGGGCTTCGATCGCGGTGCGGAAAATTTCCATGAAAGCCGCGTATTCGGGCGTCGGCAATGTGCGCACGACGCCGCCCTCCGCCTGGCTGCGCGCGGCGAGCGAGGCCAGGAGCGCGATCTGGAGAAAGGTATAGCGTTGCAACGCGAGCAGACTCTCGGCGCAGCGTTCCGCATCGTCCGCATACAGCCGCAGCGCGCTGCGCGTCAGCGCATTCTGAAAGCGCAGGCAGTCGCGCCGCATGCGCTCGAGCGGCTCGCCCTCGGCGTCGAGCGCCCATTCGCCCAGGGCCGCGTAGACCGGTTCCGCATCGGCGCCGGCGGCAAGGTCCGCCAATGCCGGTGCGAGCGAGCCCGCGGCCGGCACGAATATGTCGGGCGCGCGCTCGCGCCCGTCCTCGAACAATGCGGCAACCCGCGTCAGCGTTGCAGGATCGGCGCCGAATTCCTCCGCGAGGCGCCCGACCAGCGCGCGCACGCCGGCATCCGGCGCCGAATCCGCCGCCGCGGAATCGCGCGCGTCCGCGTCGCCGTCAGAGGAAGTATTCGGAGGTATCAATCTCGATACTTCCCTTCGGCAGCGTGCGCTTGATCCCCGCCTGCTCGATGATCTTCGGCGCCTTCAGCTTGTTGCGGTGCATGTCGAGGATCACCATCACCCGCGGAAACAGCTTCAGCCGCGGATTGCGCGCGATCACGATGGCGATTTCGCTGGAATGCAATTCGACGATCGCGCCGACCGGGTAAGTGCCTATGCACTGGATGAACTGTTCGACCAGCGGTCCGTCGAACTTGCTGTCGCGCTCGTCGTAGAACACCCGCAACGCGGCCGCCGGCGCCAGCGTCTGCCCGTAGGGTTTCGGCTCGGTCAGCGCATCGAAGCTGTCGATGAGCCCGGCCATGCTGCCGAAGAGACCGATCTGCGGGCCCGTCAGGCCTTTCGGATAGCCGCTGCCGTCGAGGCGCTCGTGGTGCAGTGCGGCCAGCGCCGGCAGTTCGCGCGGCAAGCCGGTGGTTTCTTCGAGGATCGCCACCGAGTGCGCGACGTGGGTTTTGCAGAGTTCAAGCTCGGCTTCGTTCAGCGGTTCCTTTTTGGTGAGCAGCGCGGGCGGCAAACGCAGCTTGCCGACGTCCTGCAGGAGGCCCAGCATGCCGAGCATGTTGATCTGTTCGCGCGGCAGCGACAAAAAACGCCCGAACGTGATCATGTAGATGGACACGCCCATCGCGCGGTCGAGCGTATTCGAGCTCGATTCTTTCATCTTCGTAAGCAGCAACATCGCGTCGGGATTGCGCACGACGCTGTCGGTCATGTTCGTCACGGCCTCGCGCACGCGCGGCGCGTCGAGCGCCTTGCCGGCCTGCACCGAGCCGAACACGTCATTCAGCGCGACGGTGGTCTTGCTCTGCGCCAGGCGCGCGGCCGGCAGCTCGGCGGTGACCTGCACCTTTTCTTCGTAGGTGACGCGCTCTTTGATCGTGTCGAGCACGCTCGGGCCGCGCGCGCCGCCGGCAAACGGATTGAGCGGCGCCACGTCGCTGCCCTTGTCCGTGTCGATGGTGACTTTTTTGCAGTACTTTTTAAGCGCCTGCAGTTGCGCCTCGGTTTTGATCACGAAGCCCTGGTACATGAAGGGCGTGTCCGTCCACGGACGGTCGAGTTCGTTGACGTAGACACCGAATTTCAATTGTTCGACGGAGACTTGTTTTTTCATGGTGGCGGCGTTGCTTGCGCGGCGGATTTGAGCGCCGCCGGAAGCTCGATTTTCCGTCGTTCCGGCACTGCGCGCAAATGCAATTTGCGGCGGTGCGTCAGAATTCGAACACGTGGTTGTTTTGCAGCGGCAGCGGCCGCGTGGGTCCCGCGAGTTCTTCGATTTCCTGCATGGTCAATTCGATTTCGCTCGGCTTGAGGTGGGTGATATACACCTCCGCCGGCCGCGCGAGCTTGGCGAGTTCCTCGCCGAGCATGGACGGACACAGGTGCTTCGCGAGCTCGGCAAGCCGGCGGTCCTTGTCCGAGAACGCCGTTTCGATAATCAGAAACTTGAGGTTCTCGATCGCGTTCACCACGCCCCAGAGCGCATCGTTCGGACCCGTGTCGCCCGTAAACACGAGGCTGCCCCGCCCGCTGTCGAGGCGGTAGCCTACCGCGGGCACGGTATGGACCGCCGGCAGCACCGTGATTTTCCGCCCTCCGATATCGATAACCTGCCCGACCTCGATTTCCTGGTAACGCAGCCACGGCTCTTCGGGCGTGGGGATCATGGTGAAATCCGGCCAGATGTCCCAGTTGAAGAGACCCTTCTTCAGGATCGCGATGGTCTCCGCCAGCGCATATACCGTGACCGGTTTCGGCCGCAGCGAGCCGACTGAGTCCACGAAAAATGCGATCGAGTTCACATGGTCGAGATGCGAATGCGTGACGAAAATGTGGTCGATCCGCGTGAGTTCGGCGAGCGAGAGGTCGCCGACGCCCGTTCCGGCATCGATCAGGATGTCCTCGTCGGCCAGAAACGAGGTGGTCCGGTTTTGCTGCCCGCCGATTCCGCCCGAGCAGCCGAGCACACGTAAACGCATCGCTTGTTCCGCGCCTTAGATTCCGGCGGACGTCGCCGTACCGTGTGAGTCTGCAGGCACCGCTGCCCCTCCCCTGATTCGCCACCTGCGCACATCGTAGCACGCACGCGCGCCGCCGGCGTATCGGTTATCGCAAGGCAAGTAAGGTTTCCGGCCGGACCCCGACTATGTCGGGTGGCAACCGCAATTGAGGGTCGCGGTTTATGGTGCGGCAACCGCCGGACGGTCCGCCACCCCGATGCCGGCGCACACTGGAAAGGAAACGTTTCATGAAAACACTGTTGACGATGGTTTTTGCCGGATGCATGGCGGTTTCGATGGCGGGCGCCCACGCCGCGGACGACATGATGAAGAAGGACGAAATGAAGAAATAAGCGCCGCGCCCGCGCTTGCGGCGGACGGGTGAAACTTCACCCGCCCGCTTCTTTAGTTCTGCGCCGAAAAATCTCGCCGGATTACAGTGCCACCATGCCCATCCAGAACATGGTCTTGTCGCCCACGTCGACGTCGTACTTGCGCACGAAATCGAGCTTGCCGTCGGCGCCGATGCGGAACGCCGACAATCCGGCGGAAATTGTGCGCACGTTATCGCCTTCGCGCACGTTCACCGGCAGATTGTGCTGCGCCACCAGCATGCGCCCGCTCGGGTCGATGTGGAAGGTGCGCGGATGGATCATCCGCGTTTCGATGTTCTGGATCTGCGTAGGCTCGCCCGTGGACTGGTTGATCGCGTACACCACGATGCTGTTTTCGCCGCCTTTGAAAACCTTCCTGCCCCCGAATTCGACCGTGTCCTGGGCGCGGTTACACCCGTACAGAAATCGGCCGTTCGGATGCACGTGGACCGTGCCCGCCGCCTGACGGGCCCTGATATTCTTCGGCTCGGCCAGCGTCTCCGCGCGGAATGCGATATCCGGGTTGATCCTGCCGCCTTCCATCCGGTACATGTACATCTTGTTCTGCGTCTCGATCGATACGTACATCCACGGCCTGGCCGGATGGAAATCGAGATGGCGCGGCCCGAACTCTTTTCCGCCGTTGGGCGCGATCGAAACTTCGTTGGTAAGCACGCCGTTCTTGTAGTCGAACACTTTAAGCGCGCCCGGGTCCTCGGGTTTGGCGGGTGTGCCCTCGTTGCCGCGCGTGACCAGAATCGCCAGCCGGTTGTCCGGCGTGACGCGCACCTGGTGGCCGTAAATCCCGAAGTCGAACGGCCCCGCCTGCTTCACCTCGTCGCCCAGCGTTGCATCGGCATTGATGCGGTAAACGCGCAGGTAACTTGGATTGTTGAACGCGACCAGCACGTGCTCCGATGGAATATCGGTACTCATGTGGATGGGGCGCGTCGGCAGAGCAATCGGCTTGCCGTGCGGAGTCAGCGCGCCGCTGGCCGGATCGATCCGGAATGCGCTCACGTGATGCTCGGTGCCGGCGGGCCCGGTGCCCGACGCGCTGCTGCTCGTCGCAACATACAGATAACGGCGCGACACATGCGGCCATGCGTACTGCACGGCGGCGGGCAGCGTCACGCTCTCGCGCTGGGTCAGCGCGACCGCCTCGACATCGACCTCGTAACGCGTGAGCACGGCGCCGACGTTCGCATACAACGCGACCTTGCCCGGTTTAGGCTGCGCCCACGCCGCCTGTGGCATGGCGGCGGCGGTTGCCATCAGCGACATGAAAGTTCGACGATTCAGCATGATGTTCCTCCTTTGTAAATCGGTGATGGGTGATGGGTGATGGGCAATGAGAAATGGGAAAGGAAGATCTGGCGATTAAGTGATTGAGCAATTGAGCGATTGAGTAACCAAATCACCTAATCCCTTAATCACTCAATCACCCGGCCGCCCATCGCTCGTCACTCATAACTTCGGCGGCCGGCGCGTGTGCCAGTCGGTCGCGCGCTCGTACGCGGCGCCGGCGCGCAACACCGTAACCTCATCGTGCATGTGGCCGACGATTTGCGCCGAAATCGGCAAACCGCTTTTCGACAGCCCGCACATCAAGGCGAGCGCCGGGTGGCCGGTCAGGTTGAACGGGCTGCGCGCCTGGCGCGGATAGGTGCGCGCGAGTTCCGCGTCGTCGTCGATGCGGCAGGCGGGATCCAGCGAGTTCGCGCACAGCAATACATCGACATCGCGCAACGCAGCGTTGACGGCATCCGTCAGTTGCAACCGGCGCTGTTGCGCGTGCACATAATCGCCGGCCGACAAGAACGCGCCGCACATCAATTTGCGCCGCGACGTTTCGGCGTAATCGCCGGGCCGTTCGCGCAGCCACTTCGCATGCACCGTCCACGATTCGGCCTGCATGAAGATGCGCGACACGCCGCCCAACTCCTGCAGCGAGGGCAACCGGATATCGCGCACCGTCGCGCCTTCGCGCTTCAGCAACTTCGCCGCCTCGTCGAGCGCCGCCGTGACTTCGGGATGCGCGGGCACATCGCTTTCGTGAAAATGCCGCACGAAACCCACGCGCAGTCCGCGCACGCCGCGTTCGAGATCGGTGCCGAAATTGCCGTGCGCAACCGCCGCACTGCCGGGGTCTGCAGCATCGTGGCCCGCCAATGCGTCCAGCACAAGCGCCGCGTCGCGCACCGCGCGCGTCATCGGTCCGATGTGGTCGAGCGTGAATGCGAGTGGAAACACGCCGCGCCGCGATACCAGCCCGTAGGTCGGCTTCAGGCCGACGACGCCGCAATTCCCCGCGGGGTTGCGGATCGAGCCGCCGGTGTCGGTGCCCAACGCAACCGGCAGAAAGCCCGCGGCGAGCGCGGTACCCGAGCCGGACGACGAGCCGCCGGGATGATGATCGGGATTCCACGGATTGCGCGCAGGCGGGAACGGCAGATCGAACGACGGGCCGCCGATCGCGAATTCGTGCAGCGACAATTTGCCGAACAGGATCGCACCCGCCGCGCGCAGGCGGCTCACCACCTCGGCGTCCGCGCGCGCGATGTTCTTCAGAAATATTTTCGAGTGGCAGGTCGTCGCCTGCCCCGCGACGTCGATGATGTCCTTGATGCCGACCGGCACGCCATGCAGCGGACCGCGCGCGCGTCCGCCGCGGATTTCCCGCTCGGCCTCGCGCGCCGCTGCGAGCGCCGCCTCGCGATCGAGCTTGATGAACGCATTCAACCGCGGTTCGAGTTTGGCGATGCGATCGAGCAACGCGGTGACGACTTCGACCGGCGACAACTTGCGCTTCGCGTATGCGCCGCCGAGTTCGGCGGCGGTCAACCAATGCAGATCAGTCATTTGACGTTTCGCACCTGCATCGGCGGCCATGGTTCAGCGGCAAATTGATCGAGCGCGCCCGCGGCGCCACGAGCGCTCGCCGCGCTCTGTGCCGCGATAGCGACATCTTCCGGAAATTGCCTGACTGCTTTGTCCAATCCGGCCGCGCGCGCCAGCGCGTTGGCGTCGGGCAGCGACGCCTTGGTTTTCCTGACTGCCACGGTTTTCCTCCCGATATTGCTTTTATATTCGCGCTGAATCGCGCGTGACGTGCTTGAAGCTTCCGCCTCCGCCGCGTGAGTGTCAAGAATACAGCTAATGTTCCAGCGCGCCGCATTGACTTTGCGCGGACGGCGGCTCACGATTCCGGCGGCAGTCAATACACTAAAACCGGGAGGAGATCATGCGGATTTCAATTATCGGCGCGCTTTGCGTCGCGGCGTCTGTCGTCGCTGGCGTTCAACCTGCGCTCGCGCAAAACGAATCGGAGTCCGGCAAGTCGGGACTCAAGGCGCCTGTGATGTCCGCGCCGCCGCCCGCCGTTCCCGCCGAGCAGCGGGTGACGATGTTCCCGGGCACCAACGTCGTCAACGCGGCGGCCGCGCAGAAAATCGGCGGCGTGCCGCAATTCCAGGTCGACCCGTTCTGGCCCAAGCCGCTGCCGAACAACTGGATACTCGGCCAGGTATCGGGCGTCGCGGTCGACAGGCGCGGCCATGTCTGGATCATCCACCGCCCGCGTTCGCTGTCCGAACGCGAAGTCGGTGCGCAGCAGAATCCGCCGTGGAGCAAATGCTGTTACGCGGCGCCGCCGGTGCTCGAGTTCGACGACGCGGGCAACCTGCTGCGCGCGTGGGGCGGCACCGGTACGGGTTACGAGTGGCCGGAGGTCGAGCACGGCATCTTCATCGACGACAACGATTTCGTGTGGACCGCCGGCAGCGGCAACCAGGATTCGCAGATTCTGAAATTCACGCTCGACGGCAAATTCGTGCTGCAGATCGGCAGGAGCGGGCAGTCGAAAGGCAGCAACGACACCGCCAACCTCGGCAGTCCCGCCGATATCAACGTCGACACTGCAGCGAAAGAGGTCTACGTCGCCGACGGCTACCGCAACCGCCGCGTCATCGTGTTCGACTCGGAAACCGGCGCGTACAAGCGGCACTGGGGCGCGTACGGCAAGCCGCCCTCCGACGACAAGACGCCCGCGTACGATCCGGCGCAGCCGCCGTCGCAGCAATTCGGCCGGCCCGTGCACTGCGTGCGGTTTGCGAAAGACGGGCTCGTGTACGTGTGCGACCGCATCAACGATCGCGTGCAGATGTTCAAAAAAGACGGCACGTTCGTAGCGGAAGCGTTCTTCGAAAAAAACACGCGCCTGAACGGCTCGGTGTCGGAGCTCGTGTTCTCCCCCGACCGCGACCAGCAGTTCATCTACATGGCCGACGGCGTCAACAACGAGCTGCGCATCATCGACCGCGCGACCAACGAAACGCTCGCGCGCATCGGCCGGCCGGGGCGTTTCGCCGGCCAGT
>Ga0265318_10002009_pt1 | contig 11274 bp, 7 predicted proteins | sample 4821metaG_FD_192431 | JGI IMG/M metagenome (GOLD analysis project Ga0265318, IMG submission 192431) | Rhizosphere microbial communities from Carex aquatilis grown in University of Washington, Seatle, WA, United States - 4-8-21 metaG | ecosystem: Host-associated > Plants > Roots > Rhizosphere >... | reverse complement strand
GAAAGGGACGCCGAATGGGACGACCGGGCCGTGGAAGGCGCTTTCCGCTTCCTCAACCGGGTTTGGAAGCTCTTTCAAGAGGTTTTGGAAAGGCCCGATTTCAAGGCCGGCGGCGAACCCAAGGCCGAGACGGAAGGGGACAAGGAAGTGCGCCGCAAGACCCACCAGACCATCCAAAAGGTGACCCAGGACATGACGGGCGGCTTCAAGTTCAACACCGCCATCAGCGCCAAGATGGAATTGATCAACCTGTTGTATGATTACAAGGACCAGCCAGGGGCCCAAACCCCGATTTTAAGGGAAGCCCTGGAAGCCCTGATAAAATTGCTCGGCCCCTTCAGCCCCCATATCGCCGAGGAGATGTGGAGCCGGTTGGGCGGGGGAGGCAACCTTTTGAACGCCGGCTGGCCGAGCCATGATCCCGCTTGGTTGAAATCGGATGTGGTGGAAATCGCCGTCCAGATCAACGGCAAGGTGCGGACCAGGCTCAGCGTGCCGGCGGGATTGGATGAGGCGGCCATGAGGGCCTTGGCGGGAACCGACGAAAAGATCACGAAATTGCTGGCCGGAACCACCGTTCAAAAGGTGATTTGGGTGAAGGATAAATTGGCGAACTTCATCGTAAAAACATCCTAGAAGATCAACCGTTAAACGATAAAGGAAAATGACCATTATGTTTACCACAGAGGCACAGAGTCACCGTAAAGCAACCGGATTTTCTTCGTTTCTTCGTGTCTTCGTGGTGACGTTATTATCCGCCGTTGGATTTTCCGGCTGCCATCCGGCGGCGCTGGTGGTGCCTTCCTACATCCAAAACGTCGGGGTCGAGGTTTTCAAGAACCAGACCAGCTATTTCGGCCTGGACACACTCCTGACCCAAAGCACCATCCGGGCCTTCCAAATCGACGGACGCCTTCCCATCGAGGACCCGGAAAAATCCGATTTGGTGGTCCGCTGCGTCATCCGCAAGTACATCGAGCAGCCCATGTTTTACGATCCCAAGACCAACAATGTCCTTCAATACCAAATATCGGTTGTTTATGACCTTGCCTCGGTCGACCAGCGCGAGAAAAAAACCTTCGCCGAGGACACGGAAAAGACCCACAGCGTTTATTACAATACTCCCGATTACGCCGGGGCCATTACCGAGACCAAGGACCAGGCGCTGGCCCGTTTGGCCGACGACATGGGACGGTCCATCGCGCGGAGAGTCCTTGAGGGATTTTAAGGGCTGGCGCCAGGCTCCAGGAGCCCGGCGCCGGTCAACAGAGGAAACAAAGGCGAAAAAATGAAATTAAAAATTAAAATCGCCGCTGCCGCCGTCATTTTGGCCTCCGCCGCCACGGCTTACGCGGATTTGGAATGGATCAACGGCGGGGTCCCCAAAAACACCCAGGATAAAACGGGAGTGAACCAGGTCAAGGACGCGCCGCCGGGGGATGCCTCGGGCATGGCCACCGGAACCCAGGACATCATCGTGAGCCACCTGACCACCTGCACCAAGATCCTGAACCAATATCCCGTTGACAGCGTGAATTATTTTTACCTGAATAAAAATCCCCAGGTTTCCTATTTCGCCTATTTCCTCATCAAGCCCTCCAGCCGCATTCACACCGCGTCGGTGGAGTGGTTTTCTCCCTCCAATCTCAAGATCGCGAAATTTGACCAGGAATTCCGGGTGGGTTTCGTCGACAGGCTCCTGACCATCCAAAATGAGACCTACCAGTGGTTTATGGTCAACGCGACCATCGGGTTGGATCACCTCCACGCCGAATACGGCCAGACGGGCCTGCCGAAAGACATGGGCCTCTATACCGTCCATTTGACGGTGGACGGCCAATTGGTGGGGATCACCTTCTTCTATATCAAGCCCGAGGAGACCAAGGGGCCTGCCCCGATCCCGACCGTCGCGCCCCATGCCGCCTCCCAACCCATGTCCCTTCCCATGGCCACGCCCGTTTCGAGGATGCCCATCCTGCCGGTGCCGGGAAGCATTAAATAAACAAGCCGGGTTCCGGGGACAAGGAGCCGGGATGAAGGCATTAGGGCGTTGCTTTTTATTTGGGACGTGAGGTTGACCTGGTGCCTGGCACCTGACCCCTGGAACCTGGAGCTGGAATGTATTTTGACGACTTCTTAGCGCGCCTGAAAAAAGGGGATGAGCCCCGCCTTGTTTTATTTTTCGGGGACTCGGAGGGCGTCATTTCCGAGGGGTTCCAGATCCTCAAGGACTATTTCCGCAAAAGCCAACCAGGCGGGACCATCCAGGTTTTTGAGGGCGGCGAAGGGACCTTGACCGACCTTCTCGCGGCGGCCCAGACCGCCTCGCTTTTTTCCTCCGCCCAGCTCCTGGTCCTCAAGCACGCCGAGAAATCCATCGGCGGACGCTCGGAGGAACCCCTCAAACTATTAAAGGAATATAACAAGAACCCCAATCCCGACTCCATCCTTGTCCTGCTGGCCGCCGGCATGAAAAAATCCGCGAAAGTCACTGCCGTCGAGGCCATGGGCTGGGCGGTTCAATGCTCGGATATTCCCGAGTGGAAAATCATGGCTTGGGTGAAGGACCAGGCCCAGGCGAAGGGCCTGGCCTTGAAGGAGGACGGGGCCCAGCTTTTGGTCCAGAAGATCGGCACCGACATGGCCTACCTCCAGCGCGCCCTGGAGCAATTGTCCGTTTACGTGTATCCGCGCAAGGCCGCGACCCTGGCGGAAGTCCGGGACCTGCCGGTTCCCGGTTTTGAGTCGGAAATTTTCCCTTTCATTGACGCGGTGGGGATGAGGCAGACGGAAAAGGCCCTTACCATGCTGGGCCGGCTGCAGGATGGCGTGGACGCTGGCACGGTGATTCTTCTCTATTCAAGGGTGAGGGAACTGCTGATGATCGCCCTGGGCAGGGCCAAGGGCTGGAACCAAGTCCTGCTGGCGGAAAAGCTCGGGCTCCATCCCTTCCGGTTGAAGACCCTTTGGGACCAATCCTCCCAATATTCGGCGGGGGAGCTGAAGGAAGCCCTGTTGGATTTAATTCATTTGCAAGCGGGAACGGTGACGGGCAGATTGGGCAAGAACGTGCCGGCGATTTCACTGGAATGGTGGATCTTGAAGTGGGGAAAAAACCGGATGGCCGCGGTCAAAGCGGCCACCCGATGAGGCTACTTCTTGGCGAACTTCTTGTGGACGAAAGCCGAGAGGCGGGAGACGTTGCGGGAAGCCGTGTTGCGCTTGAGGATCCCGTGGGCGTAGGCCTTATCCAAAACGTGCATGACGGTTTTGAGGTTCTTCGCAGCTTCCTCGGCGGTTTTCGAAGCCCGGACGGCCTTCATGGCGGTGCGGATCCGGTTTTTTTCCGCGCTATTACGCAGAGTGCGGCGTTTGGTGCGGCGGACATCCTTGATCGACGACTTAATAATCGGCATGAATCCTCCAGATTTGGTAATCCCCGGTTTGCTGGAAAAAGGGGAGCGGCTGCCCGGAAAGTCTCCGGAGCCGAAACGGAGGCATATCGTAAACGAAGGGTGGGGGACTGTCAATAATGACCGATTCCCCGATTAGGCCCAAAATCACCGCCCCCCCGGCCGACCAGCGCCTGGGAAGCCATTTCCGCTTGGTCACGGCCGCCACCTCGGTCAGCCGGGTGACGGGCTATTTCCGGGACACCTTAAACGCCGCCTTGTTCGGGGCCGGATGGATTTCCGATTCCTATTTCATGGCCATCCGGATCCCCAGCCTGCTCCGGGACCTCTTCGCGGAGGGAGCCCTGTCCAACGCCTTTGTCCCGGCCTTGACCGCCCGCTTGGAGCAAAAGAACCAAAGCGACGCCTGGGAATTGATGTCCCAGGTTTTGACCCTCCTTTTCCTGGTCACGGGCAGCCTGACCGCGCTGGGAATATGGTTCGCACCGGAGGTAGTGGGAGTCATCGCCCATGGATTCAAGGGGGATGCGGATAAGTTCAATTTAACCGTCCAATTAACCCGGGTTCTTTTCCCGGTCCTGATTTTCGTTTCTTTCGCGGCCCTATGGATGGGTTCCTTGAATTCCCTGAATAAGTTTACGGCGCCGGCCTTCGCGCCGGTTTTCATGAACCTGACCCAGATCGGGATGGGCCTGGCCCTGCTTAAGTTTTGGCCCGGCGGGACTCCCGGGGAAGAAATTCGAAAAGTACAACTTTGGTCCGCGGCCATGACCGCCGGAATGTTTTTGCAATGGGCCTCCCAGGTTCCCGCGGCTTGGAGGGCGGGAGTCAGGGTGCGTTGGTCCTGGCCGCCGAGCCACCCCGGCGTGAGGGAAATGCTGCGCCTCATGGGACCAGCGGTCATCAGCTCCTCCGTCGTCCAGGTCAATCTTTTGGTGAATCAGTTCTTCGCGTCGTTCCTCACGGTGGGGTACGTCTCCTACCTTTATTACGGTAACCGGCTTTTTCAGCTGCCTTTCGGCATACTCGGCGTTTCCATCGCGACGGTAACCTTCCCGCTTTTGTCGCGGCAATCCAATTCCGGGAAATTGGGCGAATTCTCGGAAACCTTGAGCCGGGCCTTGGCGGCATGTTTGTTCCTCATGATTCCCTGTACCGCGGGAATATGGATCGTGGCAGGACCAGCCTGCCGGCTGGCTTTTGAATATGGGCGGTTTTCGTCCGAGGCGACCCAAGCCGCGGCGGAGGCTACCATTCTTTACGCCTTGGGCCTGGTGGGATCCTCGGGGGTTAAAATACTACTCCCGGCTTATTACGCCAGGCGGGAGGCCCGGAAGCCCTTGCGGATCGCCTTGATCGCGATGGCGGCGAACGTTGGCCTGAACCTGGTGGCCTTCCTTTTCTTGGCGGATTCCCATTCCCGCTTTTGGGGACTGGCCTTGGCCTCCAGTTTGGGCTCCTTGATCAATCTGGTTTTGCTTTTAAGGGGACTGGATGAATTGGAGGTTCATCTTCAGTGGGATTTTTTAAGAAAGGAAGCCGCGAAAATCCTCTTGGCCGTATCCGCCATGGGACTTGTCACCTGGGGAACGCTCCAGTGCGTCCAAAGCCTCTCCTTGGCGGGGGCCAGGTTGTTTAACTTTTTAATTCCCGTCCTGGTGGGGGCTGGTGTTTATTTTTGGCTGGCGAAACTTTTGGGGCTTTCGGGCCTGGATTGGGTTTTACGAAAAGGGAAGGGTTAAAGCGCCCCGATGGCTTCTCCCCAAGGCGGGGCCGTCCGGGCCTCGAAATAGCCCTTGAACATACGGCAAAATCCAGTGATTTTAACCATCCCTCGCGGGGCTTGGGCGGGTTTTGAAATGACTTTTAGTTACAGGTTGGAAAAGCTTTGATAAAATAGACAACCTACGACACTTCGGGGGAGGGTTGATGCTTCAGGGCAACATCGACAAATACAAACTCCTCGAAATCAAGGGCAGCGGGACCTTCGGGACCGTTTGGCTGGCCGAGGACACCTGGATCGGCAAAAAAGTCGCCATCAAGATCCCCCACAACCAAAAAGAAGAATTCACCACCCTCATCGCCGAACCCAAGCTGCTGGCCTCGCTGGACCACCCCAATATCGTACAAATCCTGACCGTCGATAAGGCCGAAAACATATTCTTCATGGTGATGGAGTATGTGGATGGGAAAAACCTGGCCCAGCTGATCCAGGATACGCCCCTCTCTTATAAAGAATCGGTCGACATCATCATCCAGATCCTGGGGGCCCTCCAGTACGCCCACGAGAAAAACGTCATTCACCGCGACTTGAAACCGGGCAATATCCTCTTGACGGCCGAGCGGAAGGCCAAGATCACCGATTTTGGAACGGCCATGATCCAGGCCGGGAAAAACGGCGCCACGATCGGCGGCACCCTCTATTACATGGCCAAGGAACAGGTCCTGGGTCATCCCGCCAAGGCTTCGGATGTCTATTCCATCGGGGTCATCCTTTACGAGATGGTGACGGGAAAACTCCCCTTTTACGATGAAGTGCCCATGGTCGTTTTGAACAAGATCCTCAAAGACGATGTGCCGGAACCCCACAAGATCAACCCGGGGGTTCCCAAGGAGCTTGAGGCCGTCATCATGAAGGCCCTCCAGAAGGAAATATCGAAACGTTATCAGTCTGCGGCGGAAATGAAGGCCGACCTCGAGAAAATCGACCCTAAATTACTCCAGGCCATGATCGGCGCCGGCAACAAGACCCAGGATATCCTGACCCATACGATCATCCAGGAAGAGGCCAAAAAACAGCTCGTCAAGGAAGTGGGGGACATCAACACCCTCCGGTACCAGGGGTACCATTACAAATTGATCCGGACCATCGGGACGAGGGGCAAGGAAGAAGGCAATTTCATTTCCCCCGTGGCGGTGGCGGTGGACGCCCAAAAACGAATTTATGTCTGCGATTCCTTAAAGTGCAGCGTGCAGGTTTTCGACCCGGAGGGGAAGTACCTCTACACCGTCGGCAAGTTCGGCAAGGACAACCAGGCCGACCCCAGGGAAGTGTCGTTCCTCATGCCCGTTTCCATCGTCGTGGACCAGGGGGGGAATTTGGTCGTCCTGGACGCGAAGACCTGCAACGTCCAGATCATCGCGAAGAACGGGCAAGTGGTCGCGAAGTTCGGCGAACCGGCCTCGCCCACCTCGGGCAAGATCGAAATCGGCACGGGCGGCTTCTTCCATCCCCAGGCCATCGTCCTGGATGACAAGGACAATATTTACGTTTCCGACACGGGCAACCACCGGATCCGGGTCTTCAACCCCGCCGGCAAGGTGGTGAATAAATTCGGCATCCAGGGAGCGAGGCTCGGGGAATTCAATAATCCCGCCGGGCTGGCCATCGACAACGCCTCGAACCTTTTGGTGGTGGACGAGAAGAATTACCGGGTCCAAATCTTCACCCACCGGGGTGTTTTCAAGAATAAGTTCGGCAAAAGGGGCACGGGAAGGGGCGAGTTCCAGGCGCCTGTCGGCGTCGCCACCGACTCCAAACGCAATATATTCGTGACGGACCGGGATGTTCGTATTCAAGTTTTCGACCCGGAGGGGTATTATTTAACCGAGTTCGGCATGCCCTCGGGCAACTATAAGATCGCGCCGAAGTATTACGGGATGTGCCTGGACCCTGAAAATACGTTATACGTGACCGATATCGCCAATTGCAGCGTCCTGGTTTACGCCTTGAAAAAGTAATTTCGCCGGCATTAACCACAGAGTTACACGGAGTAACACCGAGTGAGACAAAGTCTGAAAAACAGAATTGATTTTTATCGAGGGTCGGGCCTTACCCTGTGGAACTCCGTTCACTCTGTGGTGAAAAGGTTTTTGAAATGAGCGCAACCTCAACCCCTGAGCCGGCCGTTCCGGGCCGCATCGTCCTGACCCCCCCGAAATCCCTCGGTAAGCCGCAAATCACCATTACCGTCCTGGCCGGCCCCGAGCAGGGCCATGTTTTCAAGATCGCCCGTCCCACGACCACCATGGGCCGGTCCAATACCTGCGAAGTGATGATCACCGACCCCCTCGTTTCCCGGCAGCATTGCCAGATCATTTTGGGCATGGGCGGCATTAATTTACGCGACTTGGGAAGCACGAACGGAACCTTCCTCAACGGCGTCCGGGTGACCGAGAGCCCCCTGCGCAACCAGGATGTGATTTCCCTGGGCGGCACCAGGCTCCGATTCGCCGTGGAAGTCTCCAAGGACGCCTTGGATTCCAAGACCCCGAAGATCGACGAGTTGGCCCACAAGAAGCTCCTGACCCTCTATGAGGTGGGCAATATCGTCAACTCGGTCCTGGAGCTGAAAACACTCCTCAATATCATCATGGCCATGGCCATCAAGGTCATGCAGGCCAACCGGGGATTTTTGCTGTTGAAGGAGAAGTCCGGGGAATTGAAGCCGGTCGCCACCCACGCCCTGACGCCCGCGGAAGCGGGGGCGCCTTACAGCCAGACCATCGTCGACACCGTGCTCAAGGAAAGGGTTCCCGTTTTAGTGCTGGACGCGGTGCATGACGTCCGCTTTTCGAACCGCGACAGCCTGAAGGCCCTGCCCCTGTCCTCCGTCATCTGCGTCCCCATTTGGGAAAGGGACAATATCGTGGGCGTCATCTATGTAGACAAGGCTGAGGGTACCAACACCTTCAACGAGGAAGACATGTATTTCCTCTCGGCTTTCGCCAACCAGGCCGCCGTCGCCATTGCCAACGCTAAATTGTTTGACGACGTGAGAAGGGAAGAACGCCTGCGCACCTCGCTCCAAAGGTACCTTTCGCCCAACATCGTGGACGAGATGGTCGTCAACAACACGGAAAGCTTTTCCCTGGGCGGCCAGAAAAAAAGAATTACCATCCTCTTCTGCGACATCCGGGGCTTCACCACCCTGACCGAGAAGGAACCGGTGGAGACCATCGTGGGTTTGTTGAACGAGTATTTCAGCGCCATGTCGGATGTCATCTTCGCCAACCAGGGGACCCTGGATAAGTTCATCGGGGACGCCATCATGGCCATCTATGGGGCGCCGTTGGAATTAAAGGATAACGCCTACAAGAGTGTGAAGACCGCCGTCGAGATGCGCCAAAAGCTGACCTTGCTCAACGAGAAATGGAAGGCGGAAAAGAAGCCCCAGATCCAGGTGGGCTACGGCATCAATACGGGCGAGGCCATCGTGGGCAACATCGGCAGCGAACGCCGCATGGAATACACCGCCATCGGCGACATGGTCAACGTGGCGGCCCGCGTCGAGGGCGAAACCGAGGGAAGCCAGATCTTCATCACCGAGGACACCTTCCAGGAACTCGGCAACCGGGTGACGGTCAAGAAGCTCAAGCCGGTCCAACTCAAGGGCAAGAGCGCCAAAATCCAAATCTACGAAGTGACCGGGTTAAATTCCGAGTCCTAAATCGATATTTTGAAATCACTTCTAAATCATTTTGCGGTCGGTCCCTGTCCAATTCGGGGAGCCAGAGTGGACAGAAGAAAAGGCTGTAATATTTTTACAAAAAGGGGGATGTGACATGAGAGAATTTTCCAAAGACACCAAAATGATTCTCTTGTTGATCATCTGTCTTTTGATGTTTTCTGTTTCTTTAACCAGCCCATTTTGGTCACCTTGGATGTTACGACACTATCCGGGTTTTGGACGTATCAGACCCTGGATTATCATGTCCTCATGGGTGTGCGTGATGTTACTGGCCAATCTAAGTCGAAAACTGCAACAAAAAGACAAATGAAACCAGTTTAAGATTGTCCACGACGGGGACCCGTTGTGGACAAGAGAAAAGAGTTACGAATTAAAGACGGTTGAACGGGGTAGTTCGATGTCGCTTGAGGATTCTTTTCCGCCGATTGATCCGGTTTCATCCTTGGAAGGTCCTTGGATCGTTGTGCCGCGCCGACGGCGCTTCGGGTCCAAGTCCCGGGAAGAGTACAACCAACTGCTCCAAAGCCAAAGCGAGCTGTCTGAGTTGTCGGAACCAGTTTCTCGACCCCAGCCGCCTGTTCCTCCCGCCGTTTACCCACCGGAAGATATTCCCCATTTCGACCAATTGGCCTAAAATCCTCCTCTTATGCCCTCAAGGGTTGAAGGTTGCGCTGTATTTTAAGGAGTAATTTCAAATGGCCGTCATTGTGGTGTCAGATAAGGAAGTCATCGACTTTAAATATAATTTAAAGGTTTATTTCGGCTTCCTAAAAAAATATAAATGGGCCTCGCTGGTTCTGGTTGTCTTGGCATTCCTGATCAGCTGCCTGGACCTGGTGTTCAACTATGCCTTTAAGTTGATTGTGGACAACTCCACAAAATTCATCAGCAAGCAAATGCCCTTGGACGCCTTTGAGAAGTTTCTGCTGGCCATTTTCGCCCTTCTCGCGGCCATCCCAACCGTCAGGGCCCTGGGACGCTGGGTTTACCTTCGGAACATCAACCTGTTGGAAACCGAGTTGATCACCGACATCAAGCGTTACTATTTCAACCACCTGCTGGCCTTGTCTCACGGGTTCCACACTTCCCATAAAACGGGCTCCCTGATTTCCCGGCTTTCCCGCGGGTCCGGGGCGGTGGAAACCATGACGGACGTCATTATTTTCCAATTCGTTCCGCTCTTGTTCCAGATGGCCCTGGTCAGCGCCTCCGTCTTTTACTTCACCCTTCCGGTGGGTCTGGTGGTGCTGGCCACGGCCCTGGCCTACGTGATCTTTTCCTTCATCCTTAACGAAAATCAAAGGCGATCCAACGCCCTTTATAACAACATGTCCGACTTGGAAAAGGCCAACATCAGCGATGTTTTCACCAACATCGAGTCCATCAAGTATTTCGCCAAAGAGAAGGACGTGAAGAACCGTTTCGTGGAGCTCAGCGGAAAAACAAAGGAACTCCAGCTGGATTTTTGGAACTATTACAAGTTGTTGGAGGCGGGACAGATTTTTATCCTGGGGATCGGCACTTTTTTCCTGATCGCCCTTTCCGTGAGGGACTTAACGGCCGGCACGATGGGCATCGGCACTTTCGTCTTTATCTTCACGACCTTCGGTACCTTGCAGGGCCCCCTCTCGGGGTTTGTGTTCGGCATCCGGAACCTTTACCGCGCCATCGCCGATTTTGAGGACCTCTTCCAATACGGAAAAATCGAGAATGAAATCAAGGACAGGCCCGGCGCCATGAATCTCCGCGTGGTAAGGGGGGCAATCGACTTCAAGGAAGTCGTTTTCGAGTACAAGAAAAAGAACATCCTCTCCGGCTTTTCCCTGAGGGTGCCGGCCCACCGCAAGGTGGCGGTGGTGGGGCCCTCGGGAGCGGGAAAGACCACCCTGATCCGCCTGCTTTACCGGCTTTACGACCTGGAATCAGGAACCATCACCATTGACGGCGCCGACATCGCCGGGGTGACCCAGGCCTCCCTGCGTGACAGCCTGAGCATTGTTCCCCAGGAATGCATCCTGTTTGACGACACCATCTATAACAATATCGCTTTCTCCGATCCCGGGGCGTCGCGGAAATCGGTGTTCACCGCCATTCGTTTCGCCCAATTGGAAAAGTTCATCGACGGACTGCCCTTGAAGGAAAAAACCATCGTGGGGGAGCGGGGCGTCAAGTTGTCCGGCGGGGAAAAGCAGCGGGTCTCCATCGCCAGGGCCCTCCTAGCGGACAAAAAAATCCTGGTTCTGGATGAAGCCACTTCCTCGCTGGACTCGGAAACGGAACATCAAATCCAAAAGGGCCTCAAGGGTCTGATGAAGGGGAGAACATCCATCATCATCGCGCACCGCCTTTCCACGATCATGAGCGCGGACATCATCGTGGTGTTGGATGGG
>Ga0265318_10002005_pt1 | contig 11283 bp, 9 predicted proteins | sample 4821metaG_FD_192431 | JGI IMG/M metagenome (GOLD analysis project Ga0265318, IMG submission 192431) | Rhizosphere microbial communities from Carex aquatilis grown in University of Washington, Seatle, WA, United States - 4-8-21 metaG | ecosystem: Host-associated > Plants > Roots > Rhizosphere >... | reverse complement strand
ATAACCCGTGACGTAAACCACCGACCCTGCGAGATTGTAAAAAATAAAAACTCTCCACCGCATTTCCGCCATGCCGGCCAAAAGATTGGGCATAGGAGGAGGAATTAAGGCGATAAACCGCGCGATAAAGACCATCTTTGCGCCATAGCGTTTAAAAAATTGCTCCATCCACTCGAACTTTTCCGGCGTGAGATGCAACCAATGAATCTTTCTAAAATGGCTGTGGCCAAACCGCCTTCCCAACCAAAAAGCAATTTCTCCCGCCAGAACACAAGCGGTTATTCCCGCCGCTATGGGTCCCCCTGGCAAAATCCCTTTTTTCCCCAGGATAAATCCGGCCCCAAACAGGATTGGTTCTCCTGGTAAAGGAAAACCCATGCTGTTCAAAAAGGTGAGAATGAAGACAATCAAATTTTCATCCTGATGAAATTGCGGGAATAGTGAATGCGGCCAGCGGAGCATCTCCACCTCTCGTTCTTATTTATCAACCACGTGAGCCATTCAAAAGGGCTGCGAAAAAAGAGGCCGAGTTCTAACATTTAATACTTTCAAAATTTCAAGTCACTTGGATTGTTAGCCGCACGGATCCCTCCCCGATCAATTTCTTTGAAACCTCCTTGGGTAACGATCAATCCAACAACTTATTGAAATCGAAATATTGGATCAATTGAATATGAAAACCGCTCCATGGAAAGTCCGCATTTTTCAAGAGTGAGTTCATGACTGATCCAGAGGGCAAGGAGGGGGAACGTTCCAACTCGGTAATATTGTCCCATTCAAGGCCCAAACCAATGCCCGAATCGAAGGCGTATTCCAACCCCAAACCCTCGTTCGCGGCCCAGGCCGTTTCACCATGACCCAGGTCGAAATAATTCATCCCCGCGTCCAGGTAAGGACGGAAATTTTTTGACAACAGGTTCCAGCGAACCTCCATATCCCGCGGGAGATAACCGCGGTCGACACCGGCGGAGATCTCCCATTCCGGTTCGGGCAGCCAGATCATCTTGAAAGCATCCAAGTATGTCCCTAATTGTCCCGCGATGGCGAAGTTATGGTCCCGAATGGTGACAATCTCATGGGAATCATCGAAGAGGACATAATATTTTTCCCCGTTCTTTTCATAAGGATCGATCAGCCGTTGGCTGGTCGGCAATCCCTGGTGTAAGGAAAGGTACATGTCATTGATGACCCCGTTGATCTGGGAAAGACCATGGCAGATCCCGCAATCGAGGGAACTTTGGGTGGCGTCGATTGTGGTGATGCCCGGTAGGAGGACGGCCTTATCCCCACCCTGTCCCAATCGGGGCTTACCCTGGTGAAACGCCGAGGAAAGGACCAGCGCCTTATCCCGACCCGAGACGTAGAGGACCAGCTTTCCATCCATTGCTTCCTTCAGCTTTGGAAAATAGAGTTCCGTAAAATCTTGGGCATCGATATCGGGGGATATTAGGATCACGGCCCCCATTTTGGAAAGGTCTAGTCCCTGCCCCACCATCTCCATCAGGGATCGGATCAAAAGGTAGGCACCCATGCTGAAACCAACCAAATGTATCTTTCGACCCCGGGGCGAGCCGTCCAGGACCCTTTCGATGAATGCGGTCAGGTGGCCGATAGTTTCCGGACGGTTGACCATCGTTTGATCCGTTTTGTAATCGGTAATTGAAATGCTCCCCATGGAAGGCCAGCTGTAAAGGATTGGCATGCCCGAAAGTTGGAGGTCATAGGCAATTTGAGCGGCTTCTTTGGCGCCCTCCTCAAAGCTCGTGGAAAAGCCGTGGACATAAATAAAGGTTTCATCTTTTTCATTGGAATTAAGTGGTGAATCGAGGTTGGCGGAATCGATCGGATGGGGTTCCCGCAAACCAGGTTTATCTTTGTCCTTCTCCCCCAACCGCCACCAGCCGCAGGTTCTATCGCTGTGCCTGCGGTAATGGAGTTTCAGCACCATTTGGGCTTCCCCAAAGGCCACTTGGTCGTCCAGGGTCGCATTAAAGCGGTCGTGCCCGAATACCCGGTCGGTGCCGTAAAAAAATGAAACCACCGGATAAAAATTCCGGGTAGGTTTGGCCGAATCAGGTTTTGTTCCGATGGGATCGGCTTGGACCGAATTGGCCAAAAATAAAAGGATGGCCAGTATCCCGAGGTTAAGAGTAATGAGTTTCACTTCGTCCTTTTGAAGTTCAAACGGCCCGGAGTTGCCGTCCGGGCCGCGCTACATTTTGAACTTTCGGCCTTTAAAAAGGCGCCTAGATCCTTAATTTTGGAGAAGGATGATCCAGTCGGGGAAAGCCTGGATCAAAAATCCGATGATGGCGAAAGCTATCCCGACCACCGCCAGCCTGCTTTGGGAGAGTCTTTCCACCCACCATTCCACCCATGGTGAGATGCAACCCACAAAAAAGCTGCCCCCGCCGATGGTCAACCCCACACTCCAAGGGGATACGAATGGGATCTTTTGGCTTGGCGACCCCGAAAGCAAGACGAAAGACGCCCAGTAAGAGAATCCAGCCCCAACGCCCCTCAAGAGCGAAACCCAAAGAGCCACCCATCTAAAAAGAATTTGTTTGCTGATCCTTCGGTTATCCGCCGGGGACCAACCTAAAAAATAGGTCGCGCTCAGAAAGACGGCGTAAAGGGGAAAAAGAAAAGCGGCAATGGCCCAGGTGGTGATCGCCATCAAACCAATGGACAAAACCAAGGCGCGGCCCGAACCTAAAGCGACTTCCGTTATCCACCGCCTCGGTTGCCTCTTGTCGTGAATCCGTCTGGATTCCTTGAAAAAGTCAAATCCCAGGATCAATCCCATGCCCCAACTGGTCATTAACCCGAACTTCAACCCTAAACCCAAGGAATAGGGAATGGCAAAAAGGAACATGTAGGTCACTACCCGGGTGACCCCAGCCAAAGGCCCGTCCTTCCCTCTCAATAGGTCATAGGCCAAGAAAAGTCCCCCCAAAGCACCCAGGAGGCTTCCTCCCAAATGGCACCAAGCATCCCAATGCTCCATGCCTCAGGCCTCGCCTTTTTGAATAGGTTCTAGTGGAACTTATATTAGGATCAGGGGTTGTCTTTTTAGAGAGGGCCTGGAAATGGAGGATGAATTTTTCACTCCCCGGCCCAATTTTTAACCCGAGATTTGGATCGCCTAAAAGTCCTATGAAGTGTTGAAGCAAGGAATGTGCCCCAAAACATCCCCGTCAATCTTTCAGAAGGCCTTTTCGAAAGGTAAGAGAAACCTTGGGGACAATTCAAGATTTTGCTTCCCTGTCAAATCGATACCTATGACTCTCAATTTGATCCTTGACCCAACGAATGAATCCATGGTCAACAAAGCAAACCTAAAGTTCTAATGGGCTTGTTTCTTGCATTATCCATTAGAGAAATGAACGGCCAAGGCTTATGCCTTGAACTAAAGGAGTCGGATCATGACAACGAATAAAGTATTGGGTATCGATCTAGGTACCACCAATTCCTGTATGGCGATCATGGAGGGCGGCGAGCCGAAGGTTATAGATAACGCGGAAGGGGTTCGAACGACACCCTCAGTGGTTGGTTTCTCCAAAGCCGGCGAAAGACTTGTCGGGCGAATCGCCAAAAATCAAGCCATCACCAACCCGGCCAACACCGTGTATTCCATCAAGCGTTTCATGGGGCGCAAACTGCTCGACCCTGAAGTTGAGATGGACCGGAAATTGGTGCCCTACAGCCTCAAAGATTCCTCCAACGGCGACGTTCGGGTGAAGATCGATGACAAAGATTTCTCCCCTCCCGAGATATCCGCCATCATTTTAACAAAACTCAAAGCCGACGCCGAGGCTTACTTAGGAAGCAAAATCACAGAGGCTGTGATCACGGTCCCCGCTTATTTTAACGACGCCCAACGCCAAGCCACCAAAGATGCGGGTAAGATCGCCGGATTGGATGTTCTTCGGATCATCAACGAACCTACTGCGGCCGCTTTGGCCTATGGGTTGGACAAAGACAAAAAAGACGAAAAAATAGCGGTTTACGACTTGGGTGGCGGCACATTCGATATCTCCATCCTCGAATTGGGGGACGGCGTATTCGAGGTAAAGGCCACGAACGGGGACACCCATTTGGGCGGGGACGATTTCGACCAGCGGATCATCCAATGGCTCATCGACAACTTCAAAAAGGAAACAGGTGTGGACTTGAAGAACGACCGAATGGCCCTTCAACGGCTGAAGGAAGGAGCGGAAAAGGCCAAGATCGATCTTTCCACAGCCAACGAAACCGATATCAATCTCCCCTTCATCTCGGCGGACGCCTCTGGTCCCAAACATATGAACGTCAAGCTCACTAGAGCCAAACTCGAACAAATTGTCATGGATATGGTGGAAAAAACAATTGAACCCTGCAAGAAGGCCTTAAAAGACGCCGGGCTTACGGTGGAGGATATCCAAGAGGTCGTTTTGGTGGGCGGCATGACCCGCATGCCCCTGGTGATAAAAATCGTTAAGGATTTTTTCAAACGCGAGCCCCATAAAGGAGTTAATCCCGATGAAGTGGTCGCTATCGGAGCCGCCATTCAGGGCGGAGTATTAAAAGGCGAGGTAAAAAACGTCCTTCTCCTGGATGTCACTCCCCTATCCTTGGGTTTGGAAACACTGGGAGGGGTCATGACCAAGATCATTGAACGCAACACAACCATTCCAGTCAAGAAAAGCGAGATCTTTTCCACTGCCGCCGAAGGTCAAAGCACCGTTTCGATCCACGTATTACAGGGCGATCGGGAGATGTCCACCGATAACCGTACCCTTGGACAGTTTGAACTTGTCGGGATACCCCCCGCTCCCCGGGGTGTTCCCCAGATCGAGGTTTCCTTCAATATTGACGCCAACGGCATTTTACAAGTGGCCGCTAAGGACATGGGCACAGGAAAGGAACAATCCATCCGTATAACGGCCTCTTCAGGGTTATCCAATGAGGAAATCAAAAAAATGCAGAAGGACGCCGAATTACACGCCGATGAGGATAAGAAGAAAAAAGAAATTATCGAAGCCAAGAACCAAGCCGATTCCCTGATCTACTCCACCGAAAAGACCCTGAAGGAGTTTGACGGTAAAGTGGATCCGGAGGCCAAAATAAACATTGAGAAAAAGCTGGAAGCTTTGAAAAAAGTCCAAGCTAGCAAGGATGTCCAGTCCATCCAAACAGCCATTCAAGAACTCAACGAGGCCGCCATGAAACTGGGCGAAGCCATGTCCCAGTCGGCGCCGAAAAACCACGGGACGCACTCTGAAGCATCGGAAGAAGACGTTCCCACGAACAAGGAAGAAAAAAAGTCTAACGATAAATACAAAGACGCTGTAGACGCCGAGTTCACCCCGGTGGACTCGGGTAAAAAGTAAAATAAAAACCGTAGAAAGTCATTTTGGAATGGGATTTTTTAATGCTTAAAACCAAACAGAAACTTAAAAACCTTTCTTCTCTTGCCAATCCCTATAACCTTGAAGAAGCCGCCTATTACAAATGGCTCAATCGGGGCGGCCAAAACGGTGACGCACTGAAAGATTGGCTCGAAGCCGAATCGGAACTTAAAGCTGAACTTCGTAGTGAAGAATGAGTTGGAATCAAAAGGGGTCATTCATGAAAACCATCCGGGTTGAAACCGCCGGCGGTCCAGAGGTTTTGAAGCTGGTAGACGTGCCGATGATCGAAAAACCAGGGCCTGGCCAAGTGGTGGTCCGCCTCCACGCCGCGGGGGTCAACTTTATGGACGTTGGCCAACGAAGGGGCAGTTATCCCGTCAAATTCCCCTTTACACCCGGTGCCGAAGGCGCAGGCACCGTCGAATCCGTCGGCGAGGGCGTGACTACCCTAAAACCGTCCGACCGCGTCGCCTACACCGGTGTCCCTGGTTCCTACGCCGAAAGGGTTCTCGCTCCGGCTGAGCGCCTGATTCACCTACCCGACGATTTAAGTTTTGAGCAGGGCGCGGCCTTTCCCTTGCAGGGCATGACGGCCCATTACTTGATCCATGATTTTCGAAAACCTAAACCAGGGGAGGTTGTGCTGATTCATGCTGCCGCGGGCGGCGTGGGCGGTCTACTGGTGCAATGGGCCCATCATTTAGGCGCGACGGTCATCGGCACCACTTCCAACGCGGAAAAAGCTAAAACAGCGCGCGACTCAGGCGCGGAATACGTGATTGACTATAAAGACTTCGCATCGGAAACAATGCGGGTGACCAAAGGCCACGGCGCCGACCTGATCATTGACGGCGTTGGCAAAACCACCTTCCCTGGCGATCTAGAAGCCATAGCTCTTCACGGTCAAATTGTGGTCTTTGGGGCGTCCAGCGGCTTCGCTGAACCCATTTCACCCAATCTTTTCATGGGCAAGGCCATCTCTGTTTCTGGAGGTAGCCTGCAAAATTTTATTCTCACTCGGGGGGAATTGATGCGCCGGGCGGACGATGTAATGGAAGGGATGCGCCAGGGCTGGCTCCAGCTAAAGATCGGCCATGTCCTGCCGCTGGCCCAGGCGGGTAAGGCTCATGAATTGCTTGAAAGCCGCAAGACCCAAGGCAAGCTGATTCTTACTATCGATAACCTATCCTAAGCCGCGTCCGGATAATTGCTGTGAGTTTTGGGCCTAAAACAGCTTTTTATTTTAAAAAATTTTTTTGACAGGAAAACAACGATAGGGTTGAATTAAAAGCGGTTTAGACAGATTTATCGGCTTCTTTCCATCGCCGTTGTATATTCACCCCTCCGCGCGGCCCGGTTGCACATGACCCGGTGAAGCAGCGTTTTCTGCGCCGTCACCACATGGACTTCTTCTCCCATCCAGATCTCCAAAGCCGGCTGTTGGATGGCACGGGAGAAGGAAAAGGTCAGGGCCCAAGGAAGCTTGGACCTAAACCTCGAGTTCATGGCGTTCAAGCGTTCCGAGGCTAATTCAGGGGATTGTCCACCCGATAGGAACGCGATCCCAGGGACGGACGCCGGAACGGACCGGTAAAGACAATTCACGGTTGCGTCCGCCACATCTTCCACGGATTCCTGTCGGGGACAGGCCCAGCCCGGAAGCACCATATTGGGTTTTAAGATTACGGCCTCCGTTGCCACTCTTTGCGCGTGGAGCTGGTTAAAAACCATCCGTAGGGTTTCCTCAGTCACCTGTAAACACCGTTGAAGACTATGCGCCCCGTCCATGAGCACTTCCGCCTCCACAACGGGGACCAGCTCGGCCTCCTGGCACAAGGCCGCATAACGGGCCAGGGCGTGGGCATTAGCTTCAATGCAGCCCAAACTCGGCAGTCCCTCACCCAAGTCAATGACCGCGCGCCACTTGGCGAACCGGGCGCCTAATTGGAAATAGCTGATCAGACGACCACGCAAACCATCCAAACCCTCGGTAACTCTTTCCCCGGGATGGCCCGCCAAATCTTTCGCTCCCGTATCCACCTTGATGCCGGGGACGATTCCCAAATCGGTGAGGGCCTTCACGAAGGGGGTTCCGTCCTTCTTTTTCTGGCGGATGGTCTCGTCATAGAGGATCATGCCTGAGACACACTCCGAAATGCCCGGCGTCGTCACGATCAGTTCCCGATAAGCGCGACGGGCTTCCTCGGTCTGTGGAATATCCAACTTGGCGAATCGTTCGTTGCAAGTGGCGTTACTTTCATCCATGGCCAGCAGGCCCTTATCCCCGGACAATAAAACCTTAACGACCTCTTTTAGCGATTTTAAACTCATTTGTAACGCTCCCATTCAATTTTTATCCCTTTCCAATTTTCTTTGGGCTTTTCAATGGATCCACCCTTCATACCTTGATCAACCGCGTTCATGGAACCAGGACTGCCGCGCCGTCAAACCGGCCAGCGCGAAGGTCGGCCAGGGCTTGGTTGGCCTGGTTCAGTGGATAGCTCGTTGTCTCGGCGATGATTCCGATCTCCGGCGCCAAGCGCAGAAAATCGACCCCATCCTTCCGGGTCAGATTGGCAACCGACAAGATCTTTCGCTCTTCCCATAAAAGCCGGTAAGGAAAACTTGGAATATCGCTCATGTGGATTCCCGCGCAGACGACTCGCCCGCCTTTTCGGACAGCCTTCAGGGCCAAAGGCACCAAGGTCCCAACAGGGGCGAAGATGATCGCCGCGTCCAAAGGCTCCGGCGGTATCTCATCCGATCCTCCAGTCCATTTAACATTGAGGAGCCTGGCGAAGGATTGGGTGGCCGTGTCTCCCGGTCGGGTAAAAGCAAAAACGGATCTTTTCTGCCACTGGGCGATCTGTGCCACAATATGGGCCGCGGCGCCAAAACCGTAGAGCCCTAGTTTTTGGCCCTCGCCAGCGACGGCCAGTGAGCGCCAGCCTATTAAGCCTGCGCAAAGCAATGGGGCCCACCCCACATCGCTTCCCTCCTCCCCGAGGGGGAAGGCAAATCGGGCTTCCGCGTTGACGGATGTCGCGAAACCTCCATCACGGGTGTATCCGGTGAAGATGGGGTTATCGCAAAGGTTTTCATGTTCGGCAAGGCAATAGGGGCAAGCTCCGCAAGTGTGTCCGAGCCAAGGAATACCGACGCGCTCTCCCAACTTCAATCCTTCCACCCCGGCCCCCAGGGCCTCGACCCTGCCGACGATCTCGTGGCCCGGAATGATCGGAACCTTCGGGTTGGGCAGTTCACCGTCAACTACATGCAAGTCCGTGCGGCAGACCCCGCAGGCGGACACCTTCACCCTAACCTCACCCGGACCTGGTAGGCGGTCGGGAAGTTCGCTCCATTCCAGCGGGGCATTCAGTTTTTTAAGCACCATGGCGTTCATCTAATTCTCCCGCTAAGTTTGATGACCCTGAATTTTATCGACCACCGACATTTATCCCAAATGTCTTAGGCGTTGAAGGATAGTCGGCAAAAGTTCCGGCAGATCCTCGGCGATAAGACCGGTCCCAAATTCGGCAGCCGCCGCACCGTGAAGCCAAACCCCCGCGGCTGAGGCCAGGAAAGGGTCCATACCCTGGGCCAGCAGCCCAAGGACGATCCCGCTCAACACATCGCCGGACCCCGCCGTGGCTAAAAAAGCCGGGGCGTTGGCATTGATAATCGCCCGCCCATCCGGAGCCGCGATCACCGTATCGCTGCCTTTGAGAATAAGGATGGCTTTGCTTCGACAGGCGGCCGCGCGGGCGCGGGAAAGTTTATCCCCGCTCATATCGAACAAGCGGCGGAACTCCCCCTCATGGGGGGTCAAAACACAAGGACCGGTGATGGCGCTATCCAACGCCAAGGGATCGGTTTGGAAAGACGTTAGCGCATCCGCATCCAACATTGTCGGCACACCACTCCCCAGCAAAACAACAGCGAGGGTCCGGGTTTCTTCGCCGACCCCAGCACCGGGTCCAACCAGAAAAGCGGTGAATCGATGGTCTTCCATCAAAAGATTGATATCCTCCGGACCTTTCAAAGGATGAACCATGATGCTGGTCAAGGCGCCCGCATAGATAGGAAGGGCGATCTCGGGCACCGCAATGGTCGTCAGGCCCGCTCCGGCGCGGGCGGCGGCGCGGGCCGCCATTCGGGCGGCCCCGGTGACCGGGTAGCCTCCGAATATCAGAGCATGGCCGCGGGTATATTTGTTGCCACCGGACACCGGCCTTGGCAGGTTTGAAACCCAAAGTTTTGGATCGTTCTCAAAAGTGTCTGGGACGAGCCGCTCAAGAACAGAGGGTGTAATACCGATGTCGGCCACGACGACTTCCCCGCACAAATCCCGGCCCGGCAGAAGTAGGTGGCCTGGTTTCTTACGGAAAAAGGTGACGGTCAACGCGGCCGCGACCGCGCCAAGTGCCTCGCCAGTATCCCCCATCAATCCGCTGGGGACATCGATGGCCACGATTGGAAGGCCAGATCGCCCGGCTTCGGCCAAGGTCTCCAAGGCCTGCCCACTCAAAGGACGGCTAAGTCCCGCCCCGAAGACAGCGTCCACCACCAGACCCGCGTCCCCAATCACCACCGGAGAGAGCGGTTCAATGGTTCCATGCCACAACTCCGCTTGATGGTCCGCTTCTCCTTTTAGATCATCACGGGAACCCAATAACGCCACCCGCACTTCCCAGCCCTTTTCAGCGAGGAACCGCGCGGTCGCAAACCCGTCACCGCCGTTGTTTCCGGGGCCGCAGAGGACCGTAACCGGGCCAACGGGCCATCGCTTTTGGATCTCGGACGCTACGGCCCTGCCCGCGTTCTGCATCAACTTCTCCACCGATGTGCCCGCCTCCGCTGTCAGGCGATCGGCTTCGGACATCCGCCAAACATCCAACACTGCCGTGTCTAAATTCATTGATGATCCCATCTTTCCAGGCCCCGCCGCAGAATCTATATTTCTCTTCAGCCATTCACGAATTCGAGGACTACACGGGACGGCACGTCTCCCTTTTCAAGCCGTTCAAATATGTTGTTGATCGCCGACAAGGGCTGCAGCTCGATATCCGCCTTGACCTTTCCATCGGCTGCGAAGGCCAGCGCCTCGGCCATATCCTTGCGTGTGCCCACGAACGAACCCCGAATGGTTACACAGTTCGCCACTACGTCAAAGAGTGGAACCGGAAATTCACCCGGCGGCAGCCCCACCAACACGCAGGTGCCCCGTTTGCGGGTCATTCCCACGCCCTGTTTAAAAGCGCTCAGAGAAGGGGCCGTAATGAGAACCCCATGGGCCCCACCGCCGGTCGCTTTTTTTAGGGCCTGGGCCGGATCACCCGTCCTGGCATTGAAGGTAAGATCGGCGCCTAAGCGCTTGGCGTGCTCGAGTTTGCCATCGTCAACATCGATCGCGCAGACATGGAGTCCCATGACTTTGGCATATTGGATCGCCAGATGCCCTAGACCGCCTGCTCCCGAAATAGCGATCCATTCACCGGGTTTCGCCCCCGTTTCCTTGATCCCTTTATAGGTGGTGACACCCGCGCAAATAATCGGGGCTGCTTCACTTGCGGCGAGGCCGGCGGGAATATGGGCGACATAGTTGGGATCAGCGATGATATATTCGGCAAAACCACCGTTCTTTGTGTAACCGCCGAACTGCGCTTGCGGACAGACCGTCTCCCAGGCTGAAAGGCAATACTCGCAATGGCCGCAGGCTGAATACAGCCAAGGCACCCCGACCCGTTCGCCTTCCTTTACGTTCGTCACGCCCGAACCGATCGCAATGGCGATCCCGATGCTTTCGTGACCAGGAATGAAGGGAAGGGTGGGTTTTACCGGCCAATCTCCATGCGCCGCATGAAGATCGGTATGGCATACACCGCAAGCC
>Ga0265318_10002002_pt1 | contig 11299 bp, 11 predicted proteins | sample 4821metaG_FD_192431 | JGI IMG/M metagenome (GOLD analysis project Ga0265318, IMG submission 192431) | Rhizosphere microbial communities from Carex aquatilis grown in University of Washington, Seatle, WA, United States - 4-8-21 metaG | ecosystem: Host-associated > Plants > Roots > Rhizosphere >... | reverse complement strand
GGCGAAGGTCCGCGTTCCCGGAGGGCGGTCCCCTTGGCGCTTGAGTCCGGAGCGCGGTGGCGGTTGGTTGGGCCGCAATGGCGCGACAAAAGGACACGATTGCCGCCCTCGCGACACCCGCGGGGACCGCGGCGCTCGCGATACTACGTATCAGTGGAATTGATACTAACAGGCTCTCGAGGGAGATCTTCGGGGAGGCTCCCCCACCCCGGGTCGCCACCCATGGCGACTACGTCGACCTCGGCGGCTCTGTCGTGGACGACGTCGTCTCCACACTCTACGCCGGGCCGAATTCCTACACCGGCGAGGATTCGCTCGAGATCTCCTGCCATGGAAGCCCGTTCATAGCGCGCAAGATCCTGGCGGACCTCCTGGCGCGGGGATGCCGCCCCGCCCTGCCGGGCGAGTTCACCCAGAGGGCGTTCCTGAACGGGCGCATGGACCTGAGCCAGGCGGAGGCGGTCATGGACCTCATAAACGCCCGAAGCGAGCGGTCGCTGGCCGCCGCACGGCAGGTGCTCCGGGGCGCGCTTGGCCGGCACATGGCCGAGCTCGTGGGCGGGGTCCTCGAGGCCCTCGCGACCGTCGAGGCCTATATCGACTTTCCGGACGAGGACCTGCCCCCCGAGGACCGCGGCAGGCTGACGGAGCGCATAGCCGCGGTTCTCCGGGGCGCGGAGCAGCTGCTGGCCACCGAGCGAACGGGCACGCTTCTCCGGGAGGGAATCGTGACGGTCATCCTGGGCGAGCCGAACACGGGGAAGAGCTCGCTCCTCAACCGGCTCGTTGGCAGCGACCGGGCGATCGTGAGCATGCAACCGGGGACGACCCGGGACTTCATCGAGGAGCGAATCAACGTGGGGCCGCACGGCCTGCGCCTCGTCGACACGGCAGGCCTGAACCCGCACGCGAAGGGGCTCGAGCTTCTGGGCGTGGAGAAGACCCTCGAGCGCGCCGAGCGCGCGGACCTCTATATCCTTGTCCTCGACGCCACGCGCCCCGCCCCGCCGCTTCCGGAGAGGATCCTCGTGTGTATCAATGCCTCAAATACGCTTGTGGCGCTCAACAAGGGGGACCTGCTGAAGGACGGAGGCGGGCCGGTCGCCGCTCCACCGCCCGGATTCAACGCGCGCCTTGTCTCGGCGCTGCGCGGCGACGGGCTTGAGCCGCTCGTCGCGGAGCTGGCAAGGCTCGCGGACGGGCTCCAGCAGACCTTCGGCGCGGAGCGGATCGCCATAAATGTCCGTCACGCCCATTTCCTTGCGGAGGCGCGCGCATGCCTCGAGGCGGCGCTGGCAAAGGTCGCAGGCGATGGCCCGGCTGAGCTCCTGGCAAGCGACCTGCGCGGCGCGTTGGGCGCCTTCGGCGAGATATCCGGCAAGGTGGACAACGAGCGCATGCTCGATCAATTGTTTGCATCCTTCTGCATTGGGAAGTGACGGGATCGACCGGGATTGCCGCTCGGTCACGTTGGGGACCGTGTAAGGATGAATTATATAAGCTATTGTATATAAACACTATACGATATGACGTGATCGTCTGCGGCGCCGGGCATGCCGGGGTCGAGGCGGCGCTTGCCGCTTCGAGGATGGGGGCCTCCACCCTGCTTCTGACGGGCAACATCGATACGATCGCCCAGATGAGCTGCAACCCGGCGATTGGTGGACAGGCCAAGGGACAGATCGTCCGTGAGATCGATGCGCTTGGTGGGGAAATGGCGATCAATACCGATGTGACCGGGATTCAGTTCAGGCTCCTGAATGAGTCGAAGGGCCCTGCCGTTCAATCACCCCGGGCCCAGTGCGACAAGAAGGCCTATCAGTTCCGGCTGAAGCACACGCTTGAGCTGCAGCCCAATCTCACCCTCTTCCAGGCAACGGTGACTGGTCTGGTCTTTGCCAATGGTTCGGTTGTGGGATGCCGCACGAACCTGGACATCGAATTCAATGGCCGCTGCGTGATCGTTACGACCGGAACGTTCCTGCGGGGCCTGATGCATATCGGCCAGAACAAGAATGAAGGCGGCCGCCTCGGAGACTTCAGCGCCAAGACGCTCTCGGCCAGCCTTCTCGAAATCGGGATGGAATTGCGGCGCCTTAAGACGGGCACGCCGCCGCGGATCCTCGGTCGGAGCATCGACTTCGGCAAGATGCGCGAGCAGAAAGGCGATGCTAAGCCCACGCTCTTTGCATTTCATGACACCCGCGATCCTGAGGATTTGTTCCACGTGGAACATTCCGGGGAAAGACGGATTGGATGGGTTCCCGGCACGGAGCAGGTCTCCTGCTGGATGACCCATACCACGGAGGCGACCGCCCAGATCGTCAGGGCCAACCTACACAAGTCCGCCATGTACAGCGGCGAGATCAAGGGGGTCGGCCCGCGTTACTGCCCGAGCATCGAAGACAAGTTTGTCCGGTTCGCGGACAAGCCCCGTCATTTGCTCTTTCTCGAGCCCGAAGGGCGAACAACCAACGAGTATTACGTGAATGGCCTTTCGACGTCTTTGCCGTTCGAGGTGCAGCTCGATATGGTGCACAGCATTCCAGGCCTTGAGGGCGCCGTCCTTCTTCGACCGGCCTACGCCGTTGAGTATGATTTTGCGCCGCCCACGCAGCTTTATCCATCGCTCGAATCCAAACGTATCGAGAACCTGTTCCTGGCAGGCCAGATCAATGGAACCTCGGGTTATGAGGAGGCGGCGGGGCAGGGTCTCGTCGCGGGAATAAATGCGGCCAACAAGGTGAGGGGACTGCCACCGCTGATCCTCGGCCGCCATGAGTCCTATATTGGCGTCCTCATCGACGACTTGGTCACCAAGGGCACAGACGAGCCCTACCGCATGTTCACCAGCCGAGCAGAATACCGCCTGCTCCTGAACCATGGCAGCGCGGAGCTCCGGCTCGCGCATCACGCGGAAAGTCATAAGTTGATCAGCAGCAGCCGGCTGGCGCGCATTCATGACAAGGCATCGCGAATTCAGAAATGGATGACTTTCCTTGATTCAACTCGTTGCAATGGAATTACTTGGGCAACAAGCATCCGCAAGTTGGGGCAGGGTAGCGCGCTACCTGACGAATTCCTTCGAGAATCGCCGCAAGTTCGAGACGAAGTGATGTACCGTATTACATATCAAGGGTATCTGGAACGGGAACAGCGGGATGTCGAGCGCATGAGGCACGTTGAGAAGATCCGGATTCCGACCGAGATCGATTACATGGCCATCCCCGGATTGCGCCGCGAGAGTGCTGTAAAACTCTCTCAATTAAAGCCACTTACGCTTGGCCAGGCCAGCCGGATGAGCGGGGTGAACCCCACAGATGTCAGTCTCCTGATGGTGGCCATAGAGGCGGGCAGGGAAGGGGAGCCGGCCGCTTGAGATCCATCCGTTTGGCGGGGTACACAGCGATCATTGCGGACCGGCGTGAGCAATTGCGTCGCGCACTTGAAGGGATAATCGAGCCGACCGCCCGGTTTGTTTGGGAGATCGGCAGCGGCCACGGCCATTTTCTCACGGCCTACGCCGCGGCCCATCCTGATGAAACCTGCATCGGGATTGACATCGCATCCGAGCGGATTGCCCGGGCCGATCGCAAGCGCGAGCAGTCCCGGCTTGGGCGCCTGCATTTCGTGCTCGCCGACGCCGAGGACTTCCTGGCCGCGATGCCGGAGCGCGCCAGGTTCAATTCCATCTTCATTCTTTTCCCAGATCCATGGCCCAAGCGGCGCCACCACAAGAACCGGATCATCAAGCCGGAATTCCTGACGGCCGCCGCGGCGAGGTCGGCGAAGGCAGCCCGTCTCTATTTCAGGACCGACTATGAGCCCTATTTTCGCGTGGCGGCGGGCGTGATTCGCGAGCACGCCGACTGGGTGGTGTCCGACGCGGCCTCGCTGCCGTTTGAGGAGCCAACGGTCTTCGAGAAGCGCGCGGCGCGCCATTTTACCCTCGTTGCCGTGCTCAGATAGGCTACAAGATCGCCATGAAAAGAACGGTTGCGGTCCTGGTGTTCGAAGACGACGGGGCGCTCTGTACCTTGGCGCCGATCGCCACCATGGAATACGGGCTGGGGGACGGACGCTGAATGCGGCAAGGGCGCCCGCCCGGGCCCAAAGAGCTGCACGCCACCGATGAAGCCGTCCGTAGCACCCTCCCGATCAGCCCTCCTGCTGGCGTTCGCGGCCATCTACCTGATCTGGGGCAGCACCTATCTCGGAATCCGCGTGGCCGTCCAGACCATGCCCCCCTTCCTGATGGCGGGCATGCGCTTTGCCGTTGCCGGAGTGCTCATCTTTGGATTCCTGCGGTTCAAGGGCGCGGCATGGCCGACAGCCCTGCAGTGGAGGGACCAGATCGTGATCGGGATATTCCTCCTGCTTGGGGGCAACGCGCTCGTGTCATGGGCTGAACTGCGGACCCCGTCGGGGATAACCTCGCTGATCCTGGGTGCCTCGCCCCTTGTCATGGTCCTCCTCGAATGGATCCGGCCGGGTGGACGGAGGCCGACGGTAAGCCTCGTGGCCGGCGTAGCGGTCGGGATCCTCGGGATCGCGCTGCTTCTGGGTCCCAACGTGATTCCGGAAGGTTACCGGCCCCCGGCCGTCGATATCATCGCCCTGTTTGCTGCCAGCATAAGCTGGTGGGTGGGATCGCTTTACAGCAAACACATCAACACGGGGACACCGCTTCTGATGGCGGCTGCGATGCAGATGATCGGTGGGAGTGCATGCATGCTGTTGACAGGCTTGATATTAGGGGAGGCCGGGACGCTTCACCCTTCATCGATAAGCCTCCATTCCTGGATGGCGTTCTCCTATCTTGTGGTCGCGGGCTCGATCGTGGCGTTCCCCGTCTACGTCTGGCTCCTCGAGCACAGCACCCCGGCGAAGGTTTCGACCTACGCCTATGTGAACCCAGTTGTCGCCGTGATCCTGGGTTGGGCAATCCTCGGCGAGCCGCTGAACCTGCGCATCCTTGTTGCCTCGGTCGTCATCATCGGGGCAGTGGCGATCATAACGATAGGAAAGGCGCGGACGGCGGCGAGTCCATGAAAGCGCCATTGCCACCGGATAAGCGCCGAGCATTTATTGTTTCAGTAGTTGACGGAGAGAGTGCCGATTGCCTACGACTAAACGTTTCAAGTCTTCCCTGCTTCCAACCCAAATGATGCATCGAGTCACCAAACTCGCCCTGATACTGGCATCCCTTTCAACAGGGGTGCCGGCGTTCGCCGCAGAGGGCGGGACCGTGGAAACGGCGGCAACGCCGCTGTTCACGGTCGGCCCGCTGCCGGTGACCAACAGCATGGTGACAAGCTGGGTGGTGGCCCTGGTCCTGATCATCGTGATCCGGCTGGCTATAGGGAGGCCTAAGCTCATTCCGACTCGGGCGCAGGCGGTCGTTGAGAACCTGGTCCAGGGGATCCTCGACCTCACTTCGCCCATCGTGGGCAGCAAGGTGGCCTTGCCGACGTTCCCCCTCCTGATCGCCCTCTTCACGTTCATCCTCATACAGAACTGGAGCGGACTGTTCCCGGGTGTTGGCACGATCTACATGGCTGACCACAAGACGGGCGAATGGATGGAATTGGTCCGACCCGGCAACGCGGACCTGAACGGCACGCTTGCCCTTGCCGTCGTGGCGATCGCCGGCTGGTTCTATTTCATCATGCGATACGCGGGACCCGTCCTCGTCCTGAAGGACATCTTCGGAAACAAAGCGGACAAGAAGGAGGTCCCCGCGGTCATCTACTACCCGCTCTTTGTAATCTTCTTCCTGGTCGGGATAATCGAGGTCATCTCGATCGCCTTCCGCCCCATTTCCCTCTCGCTGCGACTCTTCGGCAACGTTTTTGGCGGCGAAAGCCTCATGCATGCTATGAGCGGCATGCAGAAATGGGGGCTCCCGGCGCCCTTCTACTTCCTCGAGCTCCTGATCGGCTTTGTCCAGGCGTTCGTATTCACACTTCTTGTGAGCGTCTACATCGGGCTCATCTGCAATCACGGAGATGACCACGCCGGGGAGCACGACGAATCCTCGCACTGAATAAACCCTTTACCGCCGGGACCGTGCCCAGCGCGGACGGCGGCAATCCACCAAAAACAAAGCACACACCACAATGACCCACGTAATCGCTGAAATGACAGGAAGCATCCAGGGCGGCCTAGGCTGCCTTGGCGCCGCCATCGGAGTCGGACTTGTCGGCTTCAAGGCCGCGGAGGCCGTCGGCCGCAATCCAGGGGCGTCCACAAAGATCCTCGTTCAAGGCATCCTTGGCATGGCCCTCGCCGAGGCCGTCGCATTCTACGCGCTCTTCATCAAGTAATCCCCGTCGATTGCCCCGCGCCGGCGCAGGTCACCGGCGCGGCAATTTTCAAAGCCCACCGCCATGCTCTCCCATCTTATCATCCTGGCCCAGGCCGCCACCCCCGCGGTTGACGCTGCCGCCCAGAACGCCGGCGGCAGCGGCATAACCAAGATCTTTCACGACTTCGGCATCAGCTGGCCGTTCCTCCTGGCCCAGATAGCCAATTTTTGCGTCGTCGCGGTGATTCTCTGGAAGTTCGCGTTCAAGCCCGTCCTCGCAACCCTCGACGAGCGCCAGAGGAAGATCGCCGACGGGCTGCGCTACACCGATGAGATGAAGGCCAAGCTTGAGGCCGTCCAGCAGGAGAGCGCCGCGAGCGCGAAGCGCGCCCAGGCCGATGCCACGAGGATCATCGAAGAGGCCCGCAAGGCGGCGAAGGAGTTCCTTGAGAAGCAGAGCCAGGAGACCACGGCGAAGGCCGGCGACATCCTTGCGAAGGCCGAGCAGCTGATTGAGCTCGAGAAGAAGAAGATGCTGGCCGAGGCGCGCACGGAGATTGCGCGGCTGGTGGTCGAGACCACACAGCGCGTGCTGTCCAAGGAGCTCTCCGATGCCGAGCGCAGCCGCTACAACGAGTCCGCCGCGCGCGAGCTCACGAACGTCTGACCCGGACCTGGAACCCCCGCACGAGCCGAATGGCCTCCCACGCAAAGATCGCCCAGAAGTTCGCCCGCCAGCTCTTTAACATGAGCGTTGTCGACGGCGCCGTCTCGGCCGACCGCGTGAGCGGCGTCCTCCAATACGTGGAGAAGCACAACCCCCCGAATCCGGTGATGGTTCTGAAGGCCTATCGGCGCCTCATAACGGCCGAGGTCGCGAAGAGCGTCGCCGTCGTCGAGCACGCGGGCGCGATCAATGACGCGATGCTTGCGGCCATCGCCGCCTCGATGACGAGGAAATACGGCCGCGTGGTCACCGCCACGGCGACGCCCAACGCCGCGCTCCTCGCCGGGCTGAGGGTGCAGGTGGGCGATGACATCTACGAATCGTCCGTCGCGGGACAGCTGGCCGCTCTCGCGGCGTCGGTCTGAGTCACGCCCCAAATCTAACAAACCCGTCTCCCAACTCCCAAGATCCGCTTCATGAGCACCGTCCTCGAACAAATTGAACAGCAGATCGCCAAGCTATCCAGCAAGGCGGTCAAGAAGAACACAGGCAACATCCGCACGGTCGCGGACGGGGTCGCCAAGATCGACGGGCTCTCCGACGTGATGTACAACGAGATGGTGCAGTTCCCCGGCGGCGCGATCGGGATCGCGCTGAACCTGGAGGAGGACGAGGTCGGATGCGTCATCCTCGGCGACATCGCCCAGCTCAAGGAGGGCGACGAGGTGACGACGACCGGCAGGCTTCTGTCCGTCCCGGTGGGCAAGAGCCTCCTCGGCCGCACGGTCGACGCCCTCGGCAACCCCGTGGACGGGAAGGGCCCGCTCGAAGCCAAGGAATTCTACCCCGTCGAGAGGATCGCGCCCGGCATCATCGTGCGCAAGGGAGTGTCCCAGCCCCTTTTCACGGGGATCATGGCGCTCGACTCGATGATCCCGATCGGCCGCGGGCAGCGCGAGCTGATCATCGGCGACCGCGGCACCGGCAAGACGACCATCGCGATCGATACGATCATCAACCAGGCGAAGATCAACAAGGTCGGGCTTGCGTCGGGCGACAAGAGCTTCCGGCCGGTCTATTCCATCTACGTCGCCGTCGGCCAGAAGAACTCGAACATCGTGCGAACGCTCTCGGCCCTCGAGGCCGCCGGCGCGCTGGAGTTCACGGTCATCGTCGCGGCGCCCGCCGCGGACAACCCCGCCAACCAGTATCTCGCCCCGTATTCGGGCGCCGCGATGGGCGAATGGTTCATGGAGAACGGCATGGACGCCCTGATCGTGTACGACGATCTCTCGAAGCACGCGGTCGCCTACCGGCAGATCTCGCTGATCCTCAAGCGCCCCTCGGGCCGCGAGGCGTACCCGGGCGACGTGTTCTACCTCCACAGCCGCCTCCTTGAGCGCGCGGCCCGCCTCGACGGGAAGGGATCGCTGACGGCCTTGCCGATCGTTGAGACCCTGGCCGGCGACGTGTCCGCCTACATCCCGACGAACATCATCTCGATCACGGACGGGCAGATCTTCCTGGAGACGGACCTCTTCAACCAGGGTATCCGGCCCGCGGTCTCGGTCGGTCTCTCCGTCTCGCGCGTCGGCTCCGCCGCCCAGATCAAGGCGACGAAGCAGGTCGGCGGAAAGCTGAAGGGCGAGCTCGCCCAGTTCCGCGAGCTCGCGGCGTTCGCGCAGTTCGGGTCGGACCTCGACGCGAAGACGAAGGCCCAGCTCGAGCGCGGCAACCGCATCGTCGAGCTCTTCAAGCAGCCCGCGTTCGCGCCCCAGTCGATCGAGCTCCAGGTCGCCGTCCTCTTCGCCATGCAGAAGGGCTTTTATGAGTCCATAGAGATCCAGAAGGTCTCGGCTGCGGCCACATCGCTGAAGAACTTCTTCACGACCCGCAAGGACGCCCTTCTCACCGAGATCCGCACAAAGGCCGCCCTGGACAAGGACCTTGAGGCCAGGCTCCAGGCGGCATGCGACGAGTGGAAGTCGTCCTATACGGCCTAAGGCCCGCCCCCGCCGAACTCCCGACAAGCACCGCCGATGCCCAGCACCCGCGACATCCGCCGACGAATCAAGTCGGTCAAGAACACGCGCCAGATAACATCGGCGATGGAGCTCGTTGCCGCCTCCAAGATGAAGAAGGCGCAGCAGGTGGCCATTGGCGGCCTGCCCTACGCGAATCTCCTCGCCGACGTCCTTGCGGCGCTCGCGACGAGGATCGAGGAGACCTCGCACCCGTTCCTCGTCCAGCGCGAGGTGAAGACGCGGGGCGTGCTCCTCATCACGACCGACAAGGGCCTCTGCGGCCCCCTGAACGCCAATCTCTTCAAGCTCGTGACGGAGATCCGCACGCCCGTGAAGTACTATTCGATCGGGCGCAAGGGAACCCAGTTCCTGGCCCGCACGCGGCGCGCGATGGTCGCGGAGTTCCAGGTCCACGACCGCGTCCCGTTCGCCGAGGTGAAGGTGGCCGCGGAGTTCATGATCAAGCAGTACCTCGAGGGGGACATCGACACGATCGAGGTGATCTATTCCCGGTTCAAGAACACCCTGGTCCAGGAGCCGATGGTGAGGCCGGTGCTCCCGCTTCGCAGCCTCAGGGATTTCCTCGACCAGCTGGGCAGGGACACGGGCACCGTGAGGATCCCGCACGCCGACGACAGGGAGTTCCTGTTCGAGCCGGGAGTCACCGAGGTGCTCAACGCCCTGCTGCCGTTCTACGTCGACCACCAGGTCCACCAGATCGCGCTCTCGGCAAAGGCCTCCGAGCACAGCGCCCGGATGGTCGCGATGAAGACCGCAAAGGACAATGCGACCGAGCTGCTGGGCGACCTGACGCTCGAGTACAACAAGGCCCGGCAGGCCGCCATCACCCAGGAGATCCTCGAGATCGCGGCCGCCCAGTTCAGCGTAGCCTGAAACCGCCACACTTTCACCCAACCTCCATCCCCTTCTCGACACAATGAACACAGGAAAAATTGTCCAAGTGATCGGCCCCGTGGTCGACGTGCAGTTCGCGGAGCACGCGATCCCTCCGATCTACCAGGCGCTCACCATCGAATTCACGGTGTCGGGCAAGAAGGAGCTCCTCACCCTGGAGATCCAGCAGCACCTGGGCGGCGGCGTCGCCCGCGCGATCGCAATGTCGTCCGTCGAGGGCCTGAAGCGCGGGATGACCGTCGTGGACACCGGAGGCCCCATCACGGTGCCCGTCGGCGACGGGGTACTTGGCCGAATCTTCAACGTCACCGGCGACACGGTCGACGGCCGCGGCGAGGTGAAATACGAGAAGAGGTACCCGATCCACAGGCCCGCCCCGGCGCTGGTGGACCAGGACACCAAGGCGGAGATCCTCGAGACCGGCATCAAGGTCATCGACCTGATCTGCCCGTTCATCAAGGGGGGCAAGGCGGGTGCGTTCGGGGGGGCCGGCGTCGGAAAGACCGTCGTGATCCTGGAGCTCATCAACAACATCGCCAAGGCGCACGGCGGCTTCTCGGTGTTTGCCGGGGTCGGCGAGCGCTCCCGCGAGGGCAACGACCTTTACCATGAGATGTCCGAGGCCGGCGTCATCAACCAGAAGGACCTCTCGAAGTCCAAGGTGGCGCTCGTCTACGGCCAGATGAACGAGCCGCCGGGCGCCCGCATGCGCGTCGGCCTCTCCGCCCTGGCGATGACGGAGTACTTCCGCGACGAGAAGAACCAGGACGTGCTCCTCTTCATCGACAACATATTCAGGTTCTCCCAGGCGGGATCCGAGGTGTCCGCCCTCCTGGGCCGCTCGCCGTCGGCCGTCGGCTACCAGCCGACCCTGGCGAACGAGATGGGCGTGCTCCAGGAGCGGATCACCTCCACGAACAAGGGGTCCATCACCTCGGTGCAGGCCGTGTATGTGCCCGCCGACGACCTCACCGACCCGGCGCCGGCAAACACGTTCGCCCACCTTGATTCGACGATCGTCCTCGAGCGCTCGATCGCGGAACTGGGGATATATCCCGCCGTCGACCCGCTGGCGTCCGTCTCGAAGGCGCTTGAGGTCTCGATCGTCGGCGAGGAGCACTATCGCGTGACGCGCGAGCTCCAGCGCGTGCTCCAGCGCTACAAGGATCTGCAGGACATCATCGCGATCCTCGGGCTCGACGAGCTGTCGCCCGAGGACAAGCTGACGGTCTACCGCGCGCGCAAGATCCAGCGCTTCCTTTCGCAGCCGTTCTCGGTCGCCGAGGTGTTTACCGGGACGCCCGGGAAGTACGTGCCCGTCAAGGAGACCGTGCGCGGGTTCAAGATGATCCTCGACGGCCAGCTCGACGATGTGCCCGAGGGCGA
>Ga0265318_10002001_pt1 | contig 11309 bp, 2 predicted proteins | sample 4821metaG_FD_192431 | JGI IMG/M metagenome (GOLD analysis project Ga0265318, IMG submission 192431) | Rhizosphere microbial communities from Carex aquatilis grown in University of Washington, Seatle, WA, United States - 4-8-21 metaG | ecosystem: Host-associated > Plants > Roots > Rhizosphere >... | reverse complement strand
CGAAGAACTCAAGGGCCTGGACCTGGATGGATTGACTCCCCGGGACGCTTTGAATCTGCTGGCGGAGTGGAAAAAGAAGATAGAAGAATAAAGAACGAACGACTTTACCCCCGGGCCTGAACCAACTGTTTGGTAGGCCCTGAACAAGCTTGCAGTGGCTTGTCCGAAGCGTGACCCGCGATTATTACGACTGTCCACAACCGTATTTTTAGAAATAGCTCCAGCCCCGAAAGCCGATTTCCCCTTGTTTTATTGGTTGATAATAGTGCTGTCAACCTCCCCCAGTTTGACTAAAATAACGAGTCCGGCATACCTTCGCCGATTCTCTCAACACCTGGGACAAGCTGTTTGAAAAAAGACGACAAAATCCAAAAGAAGCAATTTCCCTATGATTTCCATGTGGAGCTGGAGACGCGCGCCCATGGGAATATCGTAGCCCGCTGCCCCCAACTGCCGGGCTGCCAAGCCCAGGGCAAAACCCCCAAGGAAGCCCTCGAGAACCTCAAGAACGTCCTGGACCTTTATTTCGCCTCGGCCACTCCCGCTTTTTTCGAAAGCCTGGAGCAGTTCAACGAGATCCCCACCTTTTACGGCATGGCCGAGTTCCGGGGGGCCCTCTACGCCGCCACGGGCCGCGACCAGGTTTTAAAGTCCAGCAACGGGGCTCCTGGTTCCTGGAACAAAATTTTCATTACCAAGAATGATTCGAAATTTTTCACGCCGACCCCCAACAAAAAGGATGGGGCGGGGGACTACACCACCCAGATCTACTGCCTCCAGCCCTACGCCGCTCCGGGCCGGGAGAAAGCCCTTTTCGCCGGCACCAACTTGAACGGGGCCATCTACGCTTCCTTGGACGGTGAAGTCTGGAAAGAAGCCTTCTCCACGGGGGAGGACCGAATCCACGCCCTTTGCGAGTTCAACAGCCGCCTCTACGCGGGGACCAGCTCCCAGGGAAAAGTTTTCGCCTATGACGGCCTGCAGTGGAACACGGTGGGCTCGCTCAGCGAAGTCGCCGTCACTTGCCTTGGCGTCTTCAAGGACCGTCTTTACGCCGGTACTTATCCCTCGGGCCTTATCTTCTCCACGCCCGACGGGCTCAATTGGGAGGAAATGACCTCCACCGGCCAGTCTTTCGTCCAATGTTTCAAGGAACATAACGGGGCCCTTTACGCCGGCACCTCTTCCCCCAAGGGCGTGAAAATATACCGCACCCAGAACGGCCGGGACTGGATATCGGTGTACGAAAGCTCCCGCGAGGCGAACCTCTATTGCATGGAAGTTTTCGAGAACACCCTCTATGCCGGCACGGGGAATTCGGGAAGAATCCTCAAGACCCAGGACGGCAACGACTGGACCACGGCCTACGCGGGGGACGCGGAGGGGGTCCGCTCCTTCGCCATCTTCAACGACTACCTCTACGCGGGCACGGAAAACAACGGATCCCTCCTGCGGTCGACTTTCGACATGGCGCGCATCCCGGTGATCTCCGAATTCACGATCGAAAAGCTCTCCTCCTCCAGCGCCGTCGTCACCTGGGCCACGGATATCTCCTCCACCTCTGAAGTCCATTACGCCGAAAAACGATTCTCCCCGGACCTGCGGAAGGTCATCGTGGACAAGGGATTGGAGTTGCGCCACCGGGTCCACCTGACGGACCTCAAGGCTGAGACGGAATATGAGTTGAAGGTGGTCAGCGCCCACCGCTCCTCCTCCTTGGCGGTCAGCCAGGTCCACGGCTTTAAAACCTCGGAGGTCAAGCCGCCGGAAATTTCCTCCACGACCCATCCCCATCCCGGCCGGTGGGAAAAAGACGCCAACATCGAGATCCTCCTCAACCCCTCCCTGCCGCTGGTGGGCTATTACTATTTGTTGAATAAATATCCGGAAACCATTCCCGCGGCGCCGGACGCCTCCCATACGGACGAAAAGAGGATCGCCCTCACCCATACGCCCCAGGGTGTTTGGTACATCCACGTGGTGGGGGTGGACGAAGCGGGCAATATCGGGACCTCGGCCTCCCATTACAAAATCCAAATTGATACCGAGGCCTTGCCGCCGCCGAAGGTCGCCAGTTCCACCCACCAGGACCCGGAAAAATGGGTCGCGGACCCGACGCCGGTCATCGCCTGGGACAAGCCTTCCGATCTTTCGGGCGTGAAGGGTTATTTCGTCAAGGCGGACCACGAACCGGTCACCGTACCTGGGCCAGGCACGGGGGATTTCACCGAGGAAAACCGGCTGACCCTGGGGCCCTTGGAAGACGGACTCTGGTATTTCCACATCACGACCCAGGACCAGGCGGGGAACGTGGGCCTCCAGGCGGCTCATTTCGCCATCCGAATCGACACGAAAGCCCTGGCCCCTGCCTTGGCCTCGCCCTCCCATCCGCAGGAACAACAGTGGTACTCCAACAATAAAGTGGAAGTGGTTTTCACCCCGCCCCACGACCTCTCCGGGGTGGAGGGGTACTATTACGTGATCGACGCCGAGCCCCAAACCCTTCCCGATCCGCAAAACGCCAGCTGGACGGCCAAGCACAAGGCGGTTTTCACCGACCTCAAGGACGGCATTTGGTACGTGCACGTGCGCACCAAGGATCGGGCGGAAAACCTCTCGCCCCAGGCCGGGCATTTCAAGGTTTGCGTGGATACCTTGGCCAGCCCCCCCCAGGTTTCATCGCCGACCCATTCCGAATCGGGCCATTGGTACCGGGACCGCCGGGTGGTTTTGAATTGGGAGGACCCTTTCGAGCATTCGGGCATTGAGGGCTATTACTACAATATCGACCGCAAGTCGGACACCGTTCCCAACGGCCAGACCTCTCTCTTCACCAGCCAGAGGACGGTTTCTTTCGAGCTTACCGACGACGGCCTTTGGTATTTCCACATCACCACCAATGACAAGGCAGGCAACGTGGATTGGAAGGCCATCCATTACCCCTTGAGGGTGGACACGGAAGTGGCCAGGCCCTTTGTTTCCTCGCCCACCCACCCGGAGCAGGAACAGTGGTACTCCAATCCCAAGGCGGTTTTCAAACTTTTGCCCCCCGACGATCTTTCCGGCGTGGTGGGCTACTATTACACCTTCTCCGAGGACCCCTCGACGGTACCGGCGCCGCCGAACGCCTCCTTCACCGACAAGAACGAATTGACCGTGGATATTCCCCGGGATGGCGTCCATTACCTGGCGGTGGTTTCCCAGGACGCCGCCGGCAACACCTCCAAGGACGCGGCCTTATATAAAGTCCGGTTGGACACGGTCGTGGAGGTTCCCCAGCTGGCCTCCTCCACCCACACGAATCCCCAAAAATGGCACGGCACCCGCCGGGTGGAACTGGTTTGGAAGGATCCGGCCGACCTTTCGGGAATCGAGGGCTACTACTTCGTCTGGAACCACGAGGAAGTTTGGGCCCCGGACATCAAGGCCATGACCTGGACCACTTCCCGGGGCACGGTATTTACCCTGACCGACGACGGAGTTTGGTTCGCCCATGTCTGCGCCAAGGATAAGGCCGGCAACCTGGGAGCCTGCGCCCATTTCAAGGTCCAGGTGGATTCCCAATCCTCCATTCCCGTCATCAAGAGCCCCACCCATGCCCTCAACCAGTGGGTGAAGGTCTCGGCCCCCAAATTCATGTGGGACGCGCCCAGGGAATTATCCGGGGTGGAGGGCTACTACGTTTCCCTCGACAGCCAGCCCCATACCATTCCCGGACCTGGCAACGGCAAGTGGATCACGGAGACCTCCATTACCGCCCCCGCCTTGAAGGACGGCAAATGGTATTTCCATGTTTCCACCAAGGACATGGTGGGCAACCTCAGCAAGGAAGCGGCCCATTACTGCGTTTGGATCGACACGGCGGCTCCTAAATCGCAAATGAAGCCCCTGCCGGTCATCGTGGACAAGACCCAATTGACGCTGGAGTGGAGCGCCACCGATCCCCACGCCGATATCATGGGTTTCGACGTCCAAGTGAAGACGGGAGAGGGACCCTCCTGGGCCGAGTGGCTCAGCAACGTGACGGATAAATCCGCCGTCTTCAACGGCAAGGACGGTGTGAAATATTCCTTCCGCTGCCGGGCCAAGGATTCCGCCGGCAACGTGGAAGCCTATCCGGAGCAAGCCATGGTTTCCGCCACCATCGATATCGCTCCTCCGCCGCCGGTCGCCCAATTGAAGGCCACGCCCCTTGCGGGAGGGGACATCGAGCTCAAGTGGAATCCCGTAGAGGACAAGGTTTCCGGGACCGATTACTATCGGGTCTACCGCTGGCTGGAAGGGGAGAAGCGTGAAAAGATTTCCCTGGATGGCGCGGTGAAGGGCGTCACCTTCCTGGATCCCGGGGCCCAGTTGAAAGAAAGCACGGTCTATTATTATTGCGTCCAGGCCGTGGACCGCATGGGCAACGAACAGCACGAGGGCAACCAAAGCGCCGCCTGCCTCTCGGACCACGGCGTGGGCATTCCGGTTATTTCCAGCCCCACCCATTCCATCGACGATTGGAGCTCCAACGGGTCGCCGATCCTCACTTGGGACGCTCCCGCCGACGCCACCGGCATCGCGGGCTATTACCATGTTTTGGACCAAAGCCCCAACACCAAGCCGAAGACCGAGGGCTCCACCTTCACGGACGAGCGGCGGCTGGAATTATCCGATCTGGCCAGCGGCATTTGGTACTTCCACTTGATCGCCAAGGACCGGGCTGGGAACCTCAGTGAGGAGGCGGCCCACTACCGCTTGAAGATCGACCGGGAAAAGCCCTCGGCGCCACAAATTACCTCCACCACCCATCCCGATTCCCGCTGTTGGTATTCCAGCAATAAAATCCAGGTCAAGGTCGCCTCGGCCCCGAAGATTTCAGGGGTGGAAGCCTTCTACACGGTCTTGGACCAGAATCCCGCCACCCTACCAGCGCCAAACGAATCCCAAAGATCCACCGAGCCGGAAATGACCTTCAAGACCGGCGAGGCGGGGGTCTGGTACTTCCACGCGGTGGTGAAGGACAAGTCGGGAAATTTTTCCGAGCCCACGCATTTCAGGCTCCAAGTCGCGGCCGGCGAAATGCCGCCGCCGGTGGTGGCCAGCCCCACGCATCCCCGCGAGGATGAGCCGTTCAACCACCATGATCCCCTGTTCACCTGGGAGGACCGCCATGACGGAAGCTTCAAGCCGGTGGGCTATGTCTACAAGCTCAGCCAAAACGACCATGACAAGCTGACCAGCGAGGACCAAATCACCACGGAACGGTCGGTCCAACTGAAAAACATCAGCGAAGGCACCTGGTATTTTTACGTGGCCGCGGTCAGTAAAAAAGGAAAGCCCGGCACCTTGGCGTCCCGCCGCAAAGTCATCATCCGGCGCCTGGGCAAGGTCCAGGGCACCTTCCTGCGCAAGGACGGGGTGACGCCCGTGTCCGGGGCGAAGGTGGAAATGTTCAAGGGGGACAAGGCGGCGGCCTCGGCCATTACGGACCCCCAGGGAAAATTCAATTTCTCGGGGCTCCCCGAGGGACGCTACGAGATCCGCCTCCACAGCGATTTGCACCCGGTGTTGCGGTTGAAGGACTTGACCATCACGGTGGAGGAGGGCCTGCCCAACGCGGTTTTTGTGGAGGATTTGGGTATTTTCCCATCGCCCCCGGAGCCTGGCCCTATCCGTTTTTATTATTTCCTGAAGGAAGACTGCACGGTCACCTTGGAGGTCTTCGATTCCACCGGCGGACTGGTGGGAAAAATCGAGGACAAAAAAGAAGGCGGAGCCTATGCCGTCACCCTTTGGGACGCCATCGGCAAGGCGGAAGGGGAGTATCTCTATAAACTTTCCGCCAAGAGCATCACCAAGAACACCATGTCCCGCTTCTCGGTGAAGAAGTTCCGCATTGGAAAGTCTGCTAAAGAGTTGGCGAGTCAGCCAACATAATTAGCTGTCATTGCGAGGAATGACCGCTGAGTAGGCGGTCGTTTATGACGCGGCAACCCCAGTTTAAATAAGCCTTTTCCCAAATGCTTTGCCTTGTCCCTGGCACCTTCCTTTTGTTGACTATTCTTGCTGGTGTTTGTACTATACGTCCTCGTTTCGCTTCCCCCCTGGGGGAACGGCCTCGCGGCCGCGTGACAAAGCGAAGGAAGTTCCTTCCTGCTTTTCCGTCCTACTGCGAGGGGTTGTAGCTCAGTTGGTTAGAGCGCCTGCCTGTCACGCAGGAGGTCGCGGGTTCGAGCCCCGTCAACCCCGCCATTCAATTTTTCATGTCACTGGCATGATTTTAAAAGCCTTTGCTAGTAAGGGTTCCGTCAACCCGAACGGCAAGGGCTTTTTTTTTAATCCATGATCGTCCATGACCAACCGTGGCAAACCTTGGCCAAAAAGGACAATGAAAGACACGAATAGGACATGTCCTGGGCTTCAAAATATTTTTTCCAAAAACTCAAAGATTTACGAATGAGGACAGCGAAGCTGTTCCGGTCCATTGAGAAGCATACTCTGACTATCTTTGCCGTTTTTGGAGTCTATTTGGGCCTTTAATTCATCCTGGAAGTGGCAGGGATGATTCACGTATCCATCACCCCTGTTGACACAATTTCAGCCCTTTCCGTTGGGTTCTCTATTGGAATTTAATGTTGAGGCAAAACTGGCATTGAAGCTTGAAAAGAACATGGCATAATCCCTATCCATGCAAAATAAATCATTCAGCCTGACACAAATACCAGAATGAGGAGCCTTCATGTTTTTTAAAAGGTTTTTAACACTGTTCTTAGCCTTCCTTCCGATGACCGTCATTCCAAACAAATCCCAAGCGCGGGAACGATTGAATTTTGACGCCGGTTGGCTTTTCCACCGGGGCGAAATAGCGGGCTCCGAGATCGAAAATGGTTTAGTCCTTAACGGATGGCGCTCGAAGAACGCGGGAAAGACCAAACCCTCGGACGAGAAGTTGGCGACTCTAGGCGTGAATAATGGCCGCTCCGAATGGAATGACGCGGCCAACGGCAAGGATGTCTTCAACCAACAAGTTGGTTTCGCCTGGTACCGCATTACCCTGCCCAACAGCCCCGGCCCCAAGCGGATCCTTCATTTCGCTGCGGTGGACGACAACGCCACAGTTTGGGTGAACGGCAAAAAGATGATATATCACGAAGGATGGAACGACCCCTTCGATGTGCCCCTAGACGAAGTTTGGAAGGAAGGCGGTCCCAATGAGGTGGTGGTCTTGGTGGAAAACACGGCCGGGCCGGGCTACATCAAGGAAGCCGACCTGGTGGATTTCGACAAAGAGGAAAAGGTGCCGCCTGCGGCCCGGGCCGCTTATGACGACAACCTCTGGAAACCCGTCCATTTGCCCCACGATTTCGTGGTGGAAGGAACCTTTGATCCTAAAGCTGACGGCTCCCATGGATTTCTTCCCAAAGACTCAGGCTGGTACCGAAAAAGTTTCGACCTTCCCCTTAACGACAAGGGGAAGAGCCTTTGGCTTGATTTTGACGGTGTTTACCGGGACAGCCGGGTCTGGCTGAACGGCAAACTCCTGGGAAAACACGCCAGCGGCTACACCAGTTTCCGCTACGACATCTCGGATGTGGCTAATTACGGCGGTAAAAACACCCTCACGGTCTATGTAGACGCCCGGATCTCCGAGGGCTGGTGGTACGAGGGGGGCGGCATTTACCGTCATGTCTGGCTCACCAAGGCTGATCCCCTGCATGTCAAACCCTGGGGAACCTATGTGGTTTCCAAACCCGTAGGAAACAAGGCCAACCTCAGCTTGGAGACCACCCTGATCAATCAATCCGGGTCCACCGCTTCCTTTAAATTAGTGTCCGAAATCAAAGACAACAAGGGAAAGACTATCCTGAAACTTTCCAACCCGGTAAAAGCCGCCACGGGCGCTGAAGTAAAGATCATTCAAAAGGGCGGATTCAACAAGGCCAACCTTTGGTCCTTGGAAAATCCATATATGTATACTTGGGTTACTCGCGTTGAAAAAGCAGGACAGATTGTGGACCAGGTTGAAACATCCTTCGGTGTTCGCGACATTCGTTTTGATAAGGACAAGGGTTTTTTCCTGAACGGCAAGCCGGTTAAAATCAAGGGAACTTGCAACCACCAGGATTTTGCCGGGTTGGGAACCGCCATTCCGGACCGCGTTTTCAACTACCGTATTGAAAAGTTAAAAGAGATGGGCTCCAACGCTTACCGCTGTTCCCACAATCCCCCGGCCCCTGAGCTCCTGGACGCCTGCGACCGCTTGGGCATGCTGGTTATGGATGAGAACCGCAAGCTGGGCGATACACCTGAGATACTTTCCCAGCTCGAGAGCATGGTCCTGCGCGACCGAAATCACCCCAGCATCTTTCTGTGGTCGCTGTGCAACGAGGAATCCCTTCAGGGAACCAAGAAAGGACGCAGCCAGGGCGAGGCCATGAAGGAGGTGGTCAAGAAATACGATAAGACCCGCCTGGTGACCGCGGCTATGAACTACGGCTGGGGCGGTGACGGCCTTTCCAACGTGTTGGAACTCCAGGGATTCAACTACGCCATCGACCAATACGATGCCTACCGGACTAGTCATCCGAACGTCCCCCTTTACGGCAGTGAAACGGCCAGCACGGTTTCCACCAGGGGAATCTACGTCACCGACAAGTTGCTGGGTTATGTCAGCGCCTATGACGTGAACCACACCGAATGGGCTCATACGGCGGAGGCGGCCTGGCGCCCCATTGCCGAGCGACCCTGGATGGCAGGCGTCTTTGTCTGGACGGGATTCGACTACCGGGGTGAGCCGACTCCCTACAATTGGCCCTGCGTCAATTCCCACTTTGGCATTCTGGACATGTGCGGCTTTCCCAAGGACAACTTTTACTATTACAAGTCATGGTGGGGCGACAAGCCCATCTTGCACCTTTTTCCCCATTGGAACTGGCCTGGAAAGGAAGGGCAACAGGTGGACGTTTGGTGTCAAACCAATTACGACATGGTGGAATTGTTTTTAAACGGAAAATCATTGGGCAAACAGGAAACGCCCAGGAATGGCCACTTGGAATGGAAGGTCTGGTACGAGCCTGGCACGCTGACGGCCAAGGCCCTGCACGAAGGCCAAGTGGTAGCCGAGACCAAGGTGGAGACCACCGGGGAACCTGCCCAGGTCAACCTGGAACCTTACCAAACGAAAATGCTAGCCGACGGAGAAGACACCATACCTGTCGTTGTTTCCATCCGGGATGATAAAGGCCGTTTGATGCCCATCGCTGACAACCAGGTGACCTTCAAGGTGACTGGTCCTGCCCATATCGCGGGAGTAGGTAACGGAAACCCATCCAGCCATGAGCCCGATAAGGCTGAACAAAGGAAGTCTTTTAATGGGTTATGCATGGTCCTCATTCAAGCAAATGAAACACCAGGGACAATTGAACTTACCGCTACCTCCCCAGGATTGAAAAGCGCCACGATCGAACCTCGATCCGCGACACAATAATTAACGGCCATTGCGAGGAGTGCTTTCGCATAGGAGAATGTTTAGGACTAGGTGTCCGAGTAGTTCTTCAATAATTTTCAAGGTTGAAGTATTCAACTTCTTCTTTGGTATTTTCTTGGGGAGGTTCCATAAACCCTGCGGAAAATAATTGAGAAAGAACTTGCTGAAGCAAATCCACACTCCAGCGCGATCCTTTCGAGGTTCAGATTTCCTTCCCTAAGGAGGTCTTTGGCCTTCGACATTCGGATGTTTCTTAAGTAAGGTCCGTAGGAAAACCCTGTTATTTTTTTGAACCATTTGAGAAAAGTCGGGTGCGACAATCCGGCTTTCTTGGCAAGTTTTGTTAGGTTCCAGTGAAAGCTGGGGTCTTTCCCGATATCATTTATAATCGCCTTCATTCGGGCGGCCACCGGAGCATCATTGGGTTTATCTTGGTAACGAACCAAGATATCGATCGTTTCCCTAAAAACCCCGACCAAATCGGGAATGGTATTGGCAGTTTCCAAACGGGTTACCAAGTCTGTGGCTAGGTTGGCGGTCGTGGATTGGCCGACGCCGGTTCTTCGTTCAAATTGATCCAATAAAATATATAGGGCCGACAGCATATTGGCCCTTAATACCTCGGGTCCATAACCATTGTAAAGCAAGGTATTAATGAAACGTTCGCGGTCAAGTGCTAGACGGGAGGAAGAAGAACGCGACAAGGAATAAGCGAGATTCCGAATGAGGTCCAATATTTTTGGAGTGGATGTTTTTTCCGAGAAGGTTGGTTTAGAAAATTGAACGGTCCTGCCAGCCGCGATGGAGGCGTGAAGTGATGTCACGGCCTCATGATAAGACTTGGCTAAACTTCCTCCAACGGGGACGAGAGGGCCAATTCCCGCCAATATTGTCGCGTTAAGCCGGCGGTCCAGTGTTTTACAAATGGATTGGATTTTTTCTTGAATTTCGGTCCAGGCTTGGGTTTTAGATTGGCCTGGTTCAGGGGAAGTGACGACAATCGCGCCGTAATCACCCAAAGGATATGCGGCGCTTTCCTTCATTTCCCTGGTGGCTAGAAAACACTCCCGTTGGAATTTTTTTGCTAAGCATAGGACATCAAGTGGTCCGCTTTGACTTCCTGGTTTTATCGGCATGAGTGCCGCGACAACGGTTGGAATCCTTTTAATCCCAACCTCCTCTTTTGTCCATTGAGGGATGACATAACCCTTTTCGGGTTTTGAGAAGAATTTATCAATGCCGATAGCCCAATTCACCCAATATGGATGGGGTAATTGCCTTGCGAAAACATCCAACTTTAAACGGTTCAGTTCCTTCAAGATGTCAGGCACTTCGGGTTCCGTCATGAAACGGGCCAAAAGTTCCATCACTTGAACACAGCCCTTTATGCCTTCATCATCCAATATCGGCGTGTTTAAGGCGACGCGGACGTAATGAAGAAAATCGGGGTCTAAATCCGAACCTTCAGAACCGGTCCAATTTTTCCAATGGGATCGGAGAATTTCCGGTGTGGGATATTTATCCAACACCGGCCCGGAAACCAGGAATCCCTTGCATTGACCCTTAAATAGGACCGGAGTAAAAAAATCGGTGTAGTCACCGAAACGCCCGATAATGGAACGTTTTTCTTTTTTGAGAGTTTTAAATTTATGACGTAAATAAATAAGGTGGTTGGCGTTTTTTTTAAAAAAATCGGAAAAGTGGTGAGGGCGTAATTCCTGGTTCGGCGGGAATAAAGGCCACCATTGGTTTTCCCTTGAAACAAAAAAACAGGAACGTCCCAAAAAAACTTGAAAGATGATCTGGAAATAAGTGAAGGTTTGGAATCTAAATATAC
>Ga0265318_10001999_pt1 | contig 11314 bp, 9 predicted proteins | sample 4821metaG_FD_192431 | JGI IMG/M metagenome (GOLD analysis project Ga0265318, IMG submission 192431) | Rhizosphere microbial communities from Carex aquatilis grown in University of Washington, Seatle, WA, United States - 4-8-21 metaG | ecosystem: Host-associated > Plants > Roots > Rhizosphere >... | reverse complement strand
CCAGCAAGTACTTTCGACCGGCAGCCCGGTGCTGACGTTCGATGCGTTGACCGACGAACGCTTCGAAGCATCGACCAGCATCGCCGCGCAAAAGATCCTCTCGATCATCTGCGTTCCTCTTCGATCGAACGACCGGGTTACGGGTGTCGTGTATCTTGACAGCAGTTTTTCACGGAAAGCATTCACGGAAGAGTCCCTGAAATTTCTCACCGTGTTCGGTCATCTCGCTGCTATCGCAATCGAGAACGCGCAGCGGTACTCATCGCTCCGCGCGGAAAACGAGCGGCTCAGAAGCGAGATCGATTCTTCCCGCCTTTTCACAACCATGGTCGGTCAGAGCGCTGCATGGAAGCGCGTACTCGCAGTCGCAAACAGGGTTCTGGATGTCGATGTCGCAGTACTTATTACCGGAGAGAGCGGTACCGGGAAGGAACTCGTTGCCCGTGCCGTGCATGATGGCGGACTTCGCCGGGGAAGACCTTTTGTGACGGTGAACTGTTCCGCGATTCCCGAGCAGCTTATTGAAAGCGAATTGTTTGGATACGTGAAGGGAGCGTTCACGGGAGCCTCTGCCGATAAGAAGGGGCTGGTCGAAGCCGCAGAAGGAGGGACGCTGTTTCTCGACGAGGTCGCCGACCTTCCGGTTCTCCTGCAGCCGAAGATCCTTCGGCTCCTCCAGGAGAAAGAATATCGAAGAGTCGGCGACACAAAGAACCGGACCGCCGATATCCGCATAGTGGCTGCGACCAATCGCGAGATGCTCGAAGAGGTGAAGTCTGGCCGGCTGCGCGAGGACCTCTACTTTCGATTAAACGTGGTGCAAATACACCTGCCGCCGCTGCGCGAACGAAGAGAAGACATTCCGTTGCTGGCTTCGTATTTCGTACGCCGCGCGGCAGACACGTACAAGCGTCCCGTCGAAAGCATCCACCCCCAGGCGATGGAAATCCTGCTGACAAATCAATGGTCGGGAAATGTGCGCGAATTCCAGAATGTGATTGAACGTGCGGTGGTTCTCTGCAGCGGCAGTCAATTGACGAAAGAAGATTTCATGTTCGACGCCGGGGACCACGCTGCCATCGCTCGAAGCGCGTCCACGCTGGCTGAATTCGAGAGACAAATTATCGAAGGGACGCTGGCGGAAATGGGGGGAAACAGAACGCGCACCGCGGAGAAACTGGGGGTTTCGGTGCGATGGCTTCAGTACCGCCTTAAAGAATGGAGCGGTGAATAAGTGCCGTTCACGATCGAGGCGACGATAAGCGAGAGCAGCACGACGCGAGTTTTCCGGGCATACGATGATACACTCCACCGGCGTGTTCTGCTGAAGGTGCTTCACCGCCATCTCGCGTATGATGAGCAGATCCGGGAGCGGTTTATCCGTGAGGCACGGGCATGTGCTGCGCTTCGTTCGGAATATATCGTGCAGGTGTACGACCTAACCGAGGTTGACGGGGCGCCGGCGATCGTCATGGAGTATGTCGACGGCACGTCGCTGAAAGAGCTGATCGCAGACGAAGCAAAGCGGACATTCGCGCTCGCGTCCACCGTTGCACTTCACGTCCTGCGCGGTCTAAGTGCGGCACACGGACAGCAGATCATCCATCGCGACGTCAAGCCGGGAAATATCATGGTTGATGTGAACGGGACGATCAAGCTGAGCGATTTTGGCCTCGCGCGTATCTCAGTTCCTTCTACGATGACGACGGAAGGAATGCTCGTCGGGACACCTGCCTACTTAGCACCTGAACAGATCCTCGGCGAACAACCGGACGTCCGCGCCGACCTGTTTTCGCTCGGTGCGACGGTTGTTGAAACGCTGAGTGGAGAACGCCTATTCGAAGGCTTGACGTACTCGGAATGTCTCAACAAGGTCAGCGCATTCAAGACGGACATGCTCGATCGGTTCGTTCGTGCATCGTCGCCGGAATTCGTTGAATTTATCAAACGGCTGATGAACCCCGATAAACGGAAGCGATTTGCTTCCGCGGATGAGGCGTTGACTGCTCTCCACGATGAAGGGCATCATGCGGCCGTTGCTCCGGCTCGTTCTTTCAAGGGAAAATGGATTCGGCCGCTTCCTGTCATCGCTGCATTGGTGATCGTTGCGGCGGCGATATACGGCCTCAACTCACTAGCACACCGGATTCTCGCGCAGCAACAATCCCATCCTGAAAACGAACGTGCCTCTGTGCCGGTTTCAGGTACATCCACCAAGACGGCAATTGCACAGCAGCCAGTGGTAACGCCTTCAGAAGAATCAACCATCCCGCGGAAAAAAGATGAATCGAAAGACAAGCAGCCGGTGAAGACGGCATCGAATGAAACTACGAATTCGGCCGATTCGGGCTCGGTCACAATAACCAGCACGCCGTGGGCGAAAGTGTATCTGGATAATTCGCTTCTCGGGGAGACACCGCTCGCAGCGCCCGTTGATCTCGCCTCGGGTTCCCACACGATTGTCTTCACTCATCCTTCTTTCGAACCCGTCGTTAAGACGGTGAGCGTCAGCCGCGGCTCACAGCTTCACGTCGATTGTAATTTTCTCACGAGCGCCGGATTTCTGAACTGCGCCGCGAGCCCCTGGGCCGAGATCTACGTCGATGATATCTACAGAGACACAACTCCACTGGATAAAGCGGTCGTACTTTCTGCCGGGAGGCATCACGTCAGATTTCATAACCCGGCGTACCAGGATATCCGGCAGGAGATAACTATCGCCGCACACGACACAGTGCATCTTTCCATTTCATTCTCGCGATGAAGAACCTGAAGCGCATTATCCTTTTCATGGTTGTCGCCGCAGGACCGGCGTCCGCGCAGTCCATTTCCACCGATTCTGCATTTCATTCTATCGAATCATTGTTTGAGTCGGGATTGTATGTGAACGCGGAAGTAGAAGCGCGTCGCGTCGTCGAGATGCCTGGTCTCACCGATTCTGCGGTGATTGCAGCTGAAAAATGGATAGCGTTTTCGCTCGTGGCGCAAGGAAAATTGTCGCTGGCGAGCGATCATTTTGCTGCGCTTCTTAAACTCGATCCCCAATATGAACTCGATCCTATTCTCACATCGCCGAAGATCCTGGCAGTGTTCAACGAAACGAAAGCCCAACTCGATGCTCGTAGAAAGTCCGAGCCGGATACGCTTGCGGAGCCTCCTTTGCGGCGATCTCTGGTTGTCTCTTTTCGTACGGTTGTATTTCCGGGCTGGGAGCAGCTCCACACCAAGAGAACAACAGCCGGTTACCTCTTTCTTGCGGGAGGAATAGGAACGCTTGGAGCGGGAATAGCATTCGAAGTGCTGAGGAGTTCCACGCGCAATGAATATCTCTCTGCCACGGCAGCGTCAACAATCGAATCAAAATATTCCGCCTACAACAAATACTACAAAGCAGAAGCGTACGCATTTTCGGCATTTGCCATCGTCTATATCGCATCTGAAGTAGATGTTTTTGGCAGTGCAAACTCCGCAACGCTTTCCCTCGGACCGGCGGGCATGCCAGGATCTGGAACCAGCCTCTCTCTTCGCATAAAAATATAGGGCGCAACCGGTGCGCATACTGCGCAGGATTTGCGCGCCCAAACTTCTGGAATTCCCCCTATCCGCTCAAAAACATAGAAAAATTGGCGGCATCCTATTTGTGTTTCTATGCAGTGAACCGGAGTGTTCTGTTTTACCTCGTTATGCCGGCTTCGTGCATGGCTTGTGCGGTCCGAAATGGAGGGAGGCGAAGAGCCCAATAGGAAGGCGGCACAAACAGAAAGGAGGATGCTATGAAGCGATCGTTTTTGGTCTTGGAATCTATTGTCGTCTGTCTCATGATACCTCTTCTTCTCGTGGGATGTTCAAAAAGTCTACCGACTCAAAATTCAACAAGTTCAAACACAACGATTGTTGGCACGTGGAACTGGATAAGGTCAAGCGGCGGGTTTACAGGGGGCACGATTACTCCGGCTTCAGCGGGGTATACGATGAAAATTTCTTTCGGTTCCGAAGGGACTTATCAGTCGTATCGCGACGATACGCTGTATGCATCGACTCGCTATACCGTGCGACAGATCGATTCGAGCCAGATTATTCATTACGCTGATTCGGTCCGGTTCTGGCCGCAATACTTCGAGCTTGCGGCCTCCGACACGCTCTATCTGACAGACGACTTAGTGGACGGATATCGCAGTCTATATTCACGACAACGATGATGCATCATCGGCAAACTGATCATAAGAAAAACGGCATCTCTTTTTAACAAAGTTTATAGCTTTACCGACGCGAAGTATAGCATTATTGATCATGGAGGGAAGGGATTTGTTTTCATCGCATAAGAAAGGAGTCCCTTATGTACAAGACTTTCGGTGCAGCGCTTGTTATTATTCTTGCAGTTGTACAATCAGGCTGCAGAACTGACAGCGTTGGGCCTTCGCAAGGACAACTACTTCCGGGTACACTTACTTCATTGGAAAAGAGTATCGCCTCATCGGACAACGCGTTCGGGCTGAAGTTGTTTGCGAAGATCAATGAAAGCCAGCAAAATAGAAATGTGTTCATTTCTCCATTCAGCGTTTCGATGGCATTCGGCATGCTGCTCAACGGCGCCAATGGCCCCACGCTCGATTCGTTGGAAAAAGCGCTCGGCGATAAAGGAATGACGCTAACCGATATCAACAATGCATACAAGAACAGCTCGGCGTATTTATCGGCTCTTGACGGTCATGTGATATTTCAAAATGCAAATTCCATCTGGTACAGGAATGGATTCCAGGTGCTTCCGGAATTCTTAACAGTCAACACATACTATTTTGATGCCAAGGTAGCCGGCCTCGATTTTAGCCTCCCCAGCGCTGTGCAAACCATTAACGGCTGGGTAGACACGAAAACATACGGTAAAATACCAACAATCTTGGACGGCCCTATTCCGACCGATGCCATGATGTACCTTATCAACGCCATTTATTTTAAAGGAGCCTGGACGCACACGTTCGACACGACAAAAACCAAAACCTCCACATTTACCTGTTCGGATGGAAGCACCGCACAGTGCAAATTAATGGGCCAGAGCAACACCTACGCTTATTTCGGCGATAAGACACTGCAGGCGATCGACTTGCCGTACGGCGACCAGTCATACACGATGACGGTCATCTTACCGGCTGCCGGTACGTCAATAGATCAATTTGCATCGACGTTAACGATGGATCAATGGAACACGGTCATTGCCAGATTGGATTCGGCGAAGGTTGATCTTTTTATGCCCAAATTCACGATGAATTATTCGAGGTCGCTGGCAAAAGATCTAAAGGCGCTCGGCATGGGAATAGTGTTTGATCCTTCGAGAGCCGATCTCAGCCATATACGTCAGATGGGTGGGTTATTTGTATCCGACGTTCTGCACAAAACGTTCGTGGATGTCAACGAAGAAGGAACCGAAGCCGCGGCCGTCACAGTGATAACCGTTGTTGCGACCGTGGTTGTTGAAATTCCGCAGATGCGTATCGATCGTCCCTTCATTTTTGCGATTCGGGAACATCAATCGGGAACGATTCTCTTTATCGGGAAAGTCGATTCCCCGGCCGGTTCGTAAGCGATCAATATAGTTGGCTGCCAACTCGAACATTCATGCTTGGGGCGCATCTTTCTTCGAAGTCAAATTGAGGTCTACAATGAAAACTTGTCTCACCATATTCTTAATTTGTATCAGTACACAAATTTTTGCTCAAGGCCTGTATCCCCTGCAAACAGGCAACCTCTGGCAATACCAATCACTTGATCCAGATTTTGGCTTATGGGAAACCAGAATAACTGGCGACACCACCCTGCCAAACGGCAAAACCTATGCGATATGCGCCGGAACTTTCTTTAGCGCCGATCTCATGAGACAAGAGGGTTCAAAAGTCTATGCTATAAGCTACACTGACTCAATAGAATTTGTTCTTTTTGATTTTGCCGCCTCTCCAAAAGATACAATCAGTCACCATTTACAAGGATCGAGGACAATAGTTCTGGGAGGCAGATATACAGACATATTAACCAGCCACTCGTATTGGGTATTCCTTGACTTGCAAGGAAACGGACCGACGAGTTATGATTTCTTTGACTGGACAATTAGTGACAGCGTGGGTCTGGTCAGCCTCGTAATGGAGCCCGGCGTCTCCTATCACATGACAGGAGCAATAATAGATGGAAAGACCACCGGCACCATTTTGAATGTTCAAGCGAGGAACATTCAATTACCCATCGCTCCTATGTTATATCAGAACTACCCTAACCCCTTTAACCCGGAAACCAGTTTTCGCTTCACCCTTCCTGCCGCCGAATATGTAACGTTAAGAATTTATGACCTGCTTGGCAGGCAGCAAGAGAATCTCATTGAAGGCCGGTTGACTCCGGGAGAGCATGTAGTCTCGTGGAATGCAGTCACACATCCAAGCGGGATATATTTCTGCCAACTAAGAACATCTACATCCACACAAACTAAGAAACTCTTGCTTTTGAAATAAGATGCGACTTACTCAGCTGCTCAAGGCTGCGGGACAAGCTGCCGTTGTTAGTACGCGTGAGGTCGGCAAAATAGATCAAAGATGAATAACCGCGCAATACACAATACGACGTCGTCTCACCGTCGCATGCATGCTCGAGCTGATCAGCGTGCGATCTTCTTGGAAGTTCGGTTCGATACTAGAATGACCGCTATCAAGGAAATTCGCAGTATGGCTTCACTTCATAATTCAGCGGGGAACCTATGAAAGCACTTATCCTTTTTTTCGGATTGTCAACTTCGATTTGCTTATCACAAAACACTTTTACTTTCCCATTTGATGGTAACGACAAATGGGTCTACGATGAATACAGCGCGTTCAGCGATTTTCCAATTTTTAGAGCTTCTTATCAATTGGGCAAAGACACTCTCATGCCTAATAACCAAACTTACAAATATTTCATGTCACTTTACCTTAGAAAGGATGGTTCAAAAATTTATCAATTTGCCTCGGCTGATTCTTCGGAATTCATCCGATATGACTTTTCAAAATCCGTAGGCGACACATTTTCAGACTATAGCGTGAACAAATATTTTTTCCCGATTGCTCTCGTTGGCGACTCCAATATGCCGGTCTTTGACCAGACGAGAAGAGTGCTGAGTTTCTCCGGCGGCTTGATTTCAGACGATATTGCCGATAGTATCGGAATCATTTCCTTGAATGCTGGAACCGATTCGTGGTATTCTTTGGTGGGGGCAGTAATTTCCGGGCGCACGTATGGAGATGTCACGTTAATCGCGCACCACGACAAGCTTATCCCTCTACAAGCTGATTTATCTCAGAATTATCCTAATCCTTTTAATCCTTCTACGGTGATTCAGTATGACGTGCACCAAGCGTTAAATGTGAAGATCACAATTACCAATGAAATTGGACAACAGACTGCAGTTCTTGTGGATGGCTATAAACTGCCCGGTTCATACCGGGTCGAATGGAATGCTTCCGGCTATTCAAGCGGAATATATTATTGCACAATGCGCTCCGGCAGCTTCCTGAGAACAACGAAATTGGCGCTATTGAAGTGAACTATTAAAATTTCGCATGAAGTCCGACAACACCGATCACTCACGATGTACGCACCAGTCGACGACTCATTGTGAGTTTGACACTAACAAAGAGGATCAACGATGGCCAGTATGAAAGTTCGTCGATTTCGAACTCAGCGAAGTACGGTGCTTTGTGTCGTCTTCGCTGTTCTTCTTTGTCATCAAGGCTATTCATCCCCGATGGCCGATAGCACAAACCTCATTCAGAATTCAAGCTTTGAAATGAACGATCAGCCAACGCTTCACTCATGGGTTGCGGACTCGGTATTGGGAAAGCTGGTCCAGGATGCCCCTCCAGGCGGCGGGCAGTGGTCGTTACAGCTAAGCCCAGGATGGTTTCCTCAAGAGGGTTTTGCACGAACGTATATTTCCGGCCAATCGGGCGCAGGCGTCTATCAGCTCAGCGCGTGGATCAAGAACTTGAACGGCCCAAGAAGCAGGTTCCGCATTGGCCAGTGGTTGAACAATGCCTGGGTCAGTTTCAAGGAAATTCCATGCGATTCATCGTCCTGGATGCAATATTCATTGGTCGATACGCTTTCACTTTTGCCGGACGATACCATCGCAGTTCATTTATCTGCGGGAGAGACTGAAGTAGTTTCCGGGGAAGTTTTGTTCGACCTTGTCCGGCTTGAAAAAATTCAGTCGATAACGAAGGTCGCGGCGAACAACGCTCAAATCCCCGCGCGATTCGTTCTCGATCAAAATTATCCGAATCCGTTCAACCCAACGACCATCATCGGTTATGATCTGCCCGTCGGCGGTTTTGTCACGCTAAAAGTGTTTGACATCATCGGCCGGGAAATTGCGACCGTTGTCAACGGCCGGCAGGAGGCGGGAAAACATTTTGCAAATTTTGACGCAAGCACGTTAGCGGCAGGCGAATATTTCTATTCGCTCCGCTTTAATGCAAACGAAATTACAAAGGCGATGGTATTAATAAAATAAATACGTCACACCGACCGATCGTTTACGTCGGCGCGGTTCGGCTGCTCCCGGGGTAAGCGCAGGAGATCGTAATAGTGAAGATGAATCTAATTTTGTTTTTAAACAATCACACATAAACCCGTAGGAGTACATATGTGCAAACGTCACTTATTTTTTGCGATTGCGGCGCTCACCATCGCAGCGGCATTCGGTCAAACCGCGGAAGCTCAAATGGATATGCTTCCGTCACTCATGCCGTTCCACTTCGACTCACAGCCTCCGCTTACAGCTCAGGCGGGAGTTCCGTACAACTACACCGTCCATCTATTTGTGAAAGATTCGACGGCTATTGTCCGCTACAGGGTGGATCGCTTGGACCCTCTCGGTTTCAGCATTGATTCGGCGTCGGGCGTTGTGACCTGGACACCGGCTGCAAGAGGCTGGTATTCCATTTCGATAACGGCGGTGGTCGCGTATACGACGCATGCGTTGGTTGTCGGCATTCAACAGCGCTTTGTGGTTGCCGTTTCCGGAGGGAACGGCATTGTACAAGGAAAAGTTACGGATACGACTAATACGGGAATCCCTAATGTTGTTGTTGAAGTGCTGCAAGTATCAGGTCCAAGCGTTACAAGTATTCCGCTTGATGGTTTTTATGTATATACGGCGAGAACAGATAATAACGGCAATTACCGGATTCCTAGAATCGACCCGGGATCCTACAAGCTGCACGCAATTTCTCCTTCTCGTCAATATGAAAGCCAATGGTACGACGGCAAGGCCACCGCAACTGAAGCGAACAAAATTCCGGTTGCAGACAGTCCGGCCGTAACGATCGTTAATTTTACCCTCTCAGGGGGAGCAGCAAGAAAGCCGAAAATAACCGTATCGGGTATCGTGACCGACTCGGGGATGGTTCCGCTTAACAGCTCACACGTATTCTTTGTCAGGGCCGGCTTTGCGTTCAACAGCAATATGACCGTCGACGACTACCGGCAATTCTTTGATATGCATGAAGCGGGAGACGATTTTCGCATTGAAGGAAACTCAGCGGAAGTCTTCCAGACGAAAGTCGATTCGGCCGGAAACTATTCACTTCAACTCCCCAAGGGGACATACATCGCGTTTGCCAAAGATCCGGGGTACGGGACGGTGTTCTATCCCGGGCAGTCCGACATGCTTTCTGCGGCGGCGCTTGTGCTGCTGAAAGACAGTTCCGGCATCAACTTTGCGCTTCCAAAGATCCCTTCGATCGCTCTCGGTACGATCGAGGGGAGTGTGCTCGATTCTGCGCTCGATATCGGAGTTCCATCCCGTATCATTGCTACGCGGGACCGTTGGACCACGACAGATATTGTGTTCGGAGAGCCCCGCTCATATGTCGCCGATACCGATTCCCTCGGCAGTTTCACCGTTGGGAATCTTCTGCCCGGTTCGTATTTTGTTTTCGCCGTTCCCCTTGGCAGCTATGCACCTGCATACTATACCACGGACACGATATCAACATGGTGGAGGAGGGCAACAAAAGTTGTTATCAGCGGGAACACTGCAACCGGCATCAATATTTATGTTCATGAAATTCCAACTTCGGTTGACGGCTTCGCAACTATTTCGGGAAACCTGAATCTGATGGGTCAAATTTCCACGGTGACAGGTGCTGTCGTCTATGCATTTAAAGGAAATGTAGTCGCAGGATTTGGTATCACTGATGTCAAAGGGAATTACACTGTCAGCGGGCTCGCTCCGGGAATCTACTCTCTGTCAGTCGACCGTTTTGGATACGTCGTCGGATCCGGACCTTCATCCAGTGTGTATGGATCAAGCACCGGCACGGTTTCGTATGATGAATCTGGAAATCCTGTCAACGCCGTTGTCTCGCTTTCACTCGCGCCGCTCGCCATAGTGAATCTCGTCGGGGAAGCGACGGCGCTTCAGCCGGTGCAATACGCTCTCGAGCAAAATTATCCAAATCCGTTCAATCCATCCACAACGATTCGTTATACACTCCCTGCGTCCGGCAGAGTTGCGGTGCGGGTCTATAATATTCTCGGCCAGGAAGTTGCAATGCTGGTTGACGGAAATCAGAACGCCGGGTCGTATGAGGTTTCGTTCAATGCTTCAGCCCTGTCGAGCGGTGTCTATTTCTATCGGATCGAAAGCGGCTCGTTCGAAGCGGTGAAGAAAATGATGTTGTTGAAATAGCGCAATCATAAGCCTGTCATGCAGCCGAGAAAAGATACTAAACCTTCCCCGACCGAGCGGTGTCAAAAAAAAGTTACCGCTTGGCGAAGAAGGATCTGTGTGACGTAATTGGAACTGTCTGTTAAAACTTGCCGCGCAATTCGCGCTGATTACCGATCGAGGAAAATGTGAGGAGAGGATTCTGAGGCGAAAAATCGGCACATCAAGAGGAGAGGATCATGAAGGGAAGTTGGTACGCGCAGGTTGTGCTTCTGTCATTTCTTTTACCGATTGCACGTGTTGAAGCCCAAAGTCAAAGCCGTGCAGTCGTTGAATACATCTCGCCGGTCCCTGGCTCGTCGTTGAGTTTGCCGCAGACCACTATCGCCGTCCGAACCAGCAAGGAAATTGACCCGTCAAGTCTTGCGACGGGCGGGCTAGTTTCCGTCATTGCCGGCGCCAGCGGCCAGCATGCCGGACGCCTTGTCCTCTCGGATGACCGGAGGACGGTAATATTCTACCCGAACGTAGCGTTCACGGAAGGAGAGAAAGTCGCAGTTACGTTCGGCACTGGGTTGCGCCTGAAAGACGGGACGTCGGCCGACCCTGTTTCATTCAGCTTTTCGA
>Ga0265318_10001995_pt1 | contig 11325 bp, 15 predicted proteins | sample 4821metaG_FD_192431 | JGI IMG/M metagenome (GOLD analysis project Ga0265318, IMG submission 192431) | Rhizosphere microbial communities from Carex aquatilis grown in University of Washington, Seatle, WA, United States - 4-8-21 metaG | ecosystem: Host-associated > Plants > Roots > Rhizosphere >... | reverse complement strand
GGCGGCGGCCGAGGGCCGCCCGCTGGTGCTCGTCTTCGAGGATCTGCACTGGGCCGACGCGAGCCTCCTCGACCTCGTCGACATGCTCGCCTCGCGACTGCGCGACGTACCGGTGCTGCTGCTCGTGCTCGCCCGGCCGGAGCTGCTCGACGCGCGCCCGGCCTGGGGCGGCGGCCTCCCCGCCGCCACGTCCCTGCAGCTGGAGTCGCTGTCGGGGCCCGAGGCCCGCGAGCTGGCGACGCAGCTGCTGACGACGCTGCCGCTCGGCCGGCTCGACGAGCGGGCCGAGCTCTTCGCCGAGATGGCCGAAGGCAACCCGCTGTTCATCGAGCAGCTCGCCGCGGCCGCGGCGGAGACGTCGCCCGGGCCGCCGGGCTCGCTCCCGACGACCGTCCGCGGCATCGTCGCGGCCCGGCTCGATGCCCTGCCCCCGGCCGAGCGCACCGTCCTGCTGGACGCGGCCGTGCAGGGCAAGGTGTTCTGGCGCGGGGCGCTCGAGCGGATGGCGGACGACCCCGACCGGCTCCCCGAGCACCTCGCGGCGCTCGAGCGCCGCGACCTCGTCCGCCGGGAGCGCGTCTCGGCGATCGAGGGCGACCAGCAGTACACGTTCAAGCATGTCCTGATCCGCGACGTCGCCTACGACCTGCTGCCGCGCGCCCGCCGCCACGAGCGGCACGCCCAGTGCGCGCGCTTCCTCGAGGAGACGACCTCCGAGATCGGCGAGGCCGGCGCGGCGATCGCCCGCCAGTGGCGCGATGCCGGCGACAAGAGCCGGGCGATCGACTACCTGGTGGCGGCGGCCGAGCAGTCCGAGCGCGGCTGGGCGAAGGAGCGCGCGGTGGACTTCTACCGCGAGGCGCTGGGACTGGTCGCGGAGGAGGACGGCGAGCGGCGGGTGGCGATCAAGCGGCGCCTGGCGGTCGCGCACCAGGCTGTCTACCACCTGGAGGACGCCCGACTGCTCGGCCTCGGCGGCGGCGAAGGCGGCGGCTAACCGGGGAAGTCGGCGGGGGTGACGTCCCCGGCGATCTCGTGCAGCGAGTCGATCGTGTGCTGTCCGAGCGCCACGGCGTGCTCGCGGATGGTCTCCTCGTCCGGCCCCGAGTAGATGCAGAAGGTCCGGACATAGCCGCGGTCGTCGACGGTGACATGGCTGTGCTCCCAGCCGATCTCGGGGAACCGCTCCTCCGCGATCTGCCGCGAGCGGCGCCCGACCGCGGGCATGTCGCCCTCACCGACATCGAACGACCTGACGATCAGATACCTGGGCACGCGGCGCAATGCTACAACCATTTCCGTGGACGGCGAAGAACTGCGGGCGTTGCAGGCGCCGCTCAAGCAGCGGTATCGCGACGAGCCCGACTCGGCGCTCGTGACGCTCCGGGCCGACGGCGAGCTGGGCGCCGAGGCGGTCGCGTGCTCGGTCCAGACCGGCCGGGCGCTCGTCGAGGCGGGCCTGCATCCGGCGAGCGGCGGCGACGGCACCGCCGCCTGCTCGGGCGACATGCTGCTGCAGGCGCTCGTCGCCTGCGCCGGGGTGACCCTCCGCTCGGTGGCCGTCAACCGCGGCATCGCGCTGACGGGCGGCCGTGTGACCGCGGAGGGCGATCTCGACTTCCGGGGCACGATGGCCGTCTCGCGCGAGGCACCCGTCGGCTTCCGGTCGATCAGGCTCGCCTTCGACGTCGAGTCGTCGGCCGGACCCGAGGAGCTCGACGCGCTGTTCGCGCTGACCGAGCGCTACTGCGTCGTCTATCAGACGCTCGCCGGCGGCGTGCCGGTGCGGATCAGCCACACCGTCACGCCTGCGGCAAGCTGACCCGCCCGCCGCCGGCGGCCGCCGACTCCAGCAGAGCCGCGAGCGAGGCCGCCTGGGCCACGGTGTCGGCACGGCTCACGAGCGGCGCACGCTCGCCCCGGATCGCGGCGCAGAAGTCGTCGAGCTGGGCGCGGTAGTCGCCGCCCGGCTCGCTGCGGTGCTCGCTGCCGTTGAGCAGCACCCTGCCGTCCGGCTCGGAGTAGGCCCGGGTCACGTGCAGCGAGCCTTCGCTCCCGACGACGTCGAGGCTGTTCGCCTTGCCGGCGAAGCCGCAGGCGAAGGTCGCGACGAGGTCGTCGAAGCGGAGCAGCCCGGCGAACCGCTCGTCCACCCCGCCCCGGCCCGACCATGCCTCTCCCGCCACGGCAGCCGGCTCGCGGCCGGCCAGCAGCCGAGCCGCGCCGACGCAGTAGCAGCCGATGTCGAGCAGCGAGCCGCCCCCGAGCGCGCGGTCGAAGCGCACGTCGTGCTCGCGGAGCACCGGGTCGAAGAAGGCGGAGTGGATCGCCTGCAGCTCGCCGAGCGCAGGGAGCAGCTCGAGGATGAGCCGCGTCTGCGCCGAGTGCCGCCACATGTAGCCCTCGACGACCACGAGGCCGAGGCGCCCGGCCTCGTCCCAGGCCGCCTCGACCTCTTCGGGCCGGCGCGTGAACGGCTTCTCGACGAGCACGTGCTTACCGGCCCGCAGGGCGCGCATCGTCCAGTCGAAGTGGAGCGCGTTCGGCAGCGCGATGTAGACCGCGTCGATCCGGTCGTCGGCGAGCAGCAGCTCGTACGAGCCGAACGCTCGCGCGATCCCGTGCTCAGCCGCGTACGCCTCCGCTCGGGCGCCGTCCCGCGATGAGACGGCCGCGATCTCGAACGGCGCGTCGGCGGCTCGCGCACCGAGGATCGCCTGGTTGATGTCGGCCGTCGAGAGCAGGCCGATGCGGACCGTCACGGCAGCACGCCGAGCTGGTCGAGCGACGTGCGGAGCTCCTCCGCGTCGCGGTACACGCGATAGGCGCCGGCGCTCTCGAGCTCGGCCTGGCCGTAGCCGCCCGACAGGACGCCGACCGAGAGCATCCCGGCGCGGCGTGCGGCCAGCAGGTCCCAGACGGCGTCGCCGACGACATAGCACTCGGCCGGCGGCATCTCGAGCCGCTCGGCGCACGCCAGGAAGAGGTCGGGCTCCGGCTTCGCCCGGGCCACGTCGCCCCGCTCGACGACGACGATGTCGGAGCCGACGCCGAGCACGGCCAGCGACTCGTCGATCTCGGGACGCCGGCCCGACGTGGCGATGCCGTGGACGACGCCGTTCGCCCGCAGCTCGGCGAGCAGCTCGACGGCGCCCGGCAGCGGCCGGCGGTCGGGCAGCAGCTCCAGGAAGATCTCGCCGTGGCGCCGCTGGAGCTCCTCGACCTCGACCGGCGCCAGCTCGCGGCCGATCTCGCGCGCCGCCGCCCGCGCGAAGAGGCCGCCGCTCATACCGATGCGGCGATGGATGCGCCAGCCGTCGATCGGCATCCCGGCCTCCGCGAACGCCGACTGCCAGGCGAACACGTGCGCGTACACGGTGTCGACGAGCGTGCCGTCGAGGTCGAAGATCAGCGCCGCGCGCAAGTGCCTACAACGTCCGGAAGGCGAGCTGCTCGCGCCGGCCGGTCTCGCCCGACCGCACGATCGCGTCGCAGATCTCCGCCGCGCGATAGCCGTCCTCGAACGTCGCGCCGTACGGAGCGACCTCCACCTCGCCGGCGATCGCGCGCAGCATGTGGTGGAGCTCGTGCACGAACGTCTCGCCCCAGCCGATGATGTGCCCCGGCGGCCACCAGTGCTGCCAGTACGGATGATCCGCCTCGGAGACGAGCACCGTCTTGAAGCCGCGAGCGCGGTCGCCGTCGTCGCGAAACACCTGCAGCTCGTTCAGGCGCTCCATGTCGAAGGCGAGCGACGCCTTGGAGCCGTTGATCTCCCACTGGAACGAGTTGCGGCGGCCGAGGGCGAGCCGCGTGGCCTCGACGGTGCCGACGGCACCGCTCGCGAACTCGACCGCCGCCTCGACCGAGTCGTCGACGGTGCGGCCCTTGACGAAGGTCTTCGCGAAGCCGGACACCGTCGCGAACTCGCCCGCGAGGAAGCGCGCCAGGTCGACGACGTGGGTCCCGAGATCCCCGAGCGCGCCCGAGCCGGCCTCGTCCGGATGGAACCGCCAGGTGTCGAGCGACGGGTCGTCGCCCCAGTCCTGCAGGTAGCGGCCGCGGAAGTGGCGGATCTCGCCGAGCTCGCCGGCGTCGATCATCTCGCGCGCGAGACGGACGGCGGGCACGAACCGGTAGTTGAACGCGCAGAGGTGTTGGACGCCGGTCGCGGCGACACGCCGCCAGATCTCGTAGCTCTCGTCCGCGTCGCGCCCGAGCGGCTTCTCGCAGACGACGTGCTTGCCGGCCTCGGCCGCGGCGATCGTCGGCTCGGCATGCAGCGAGTTCGGGCCGCCGTTGTCGAACAGCGCGATGCGCTCGTCGGCGACCAGGTCGCGCCAGTCTCCCGTCGCATACTCGTAGCCGTACCGCTCGGCGGCTTCACCCACCGCTCGAAGGTCGCGGCCGGCGATCCCGACGAGCCTCGGCTCGTAGGGCGGCGGCCAGGTCATGTACGCGATCTTCTTGAACGCGTTCGAGTGGGCCTTGCCCATGAACGCGTAGCCCAGCATCCCGATCCCGATCTGCTCCATTCCGCGATAGTACTGGTCGTCCGGTCCCGAACAGCCGTCTGAAGGAGCTACGCGTGGCGAACGCCGTCAAGTGGGGGATCCTGTCCACCGCCGACATCAACCGCAAGCTGATCCCCGGCGCGCATGCGTCGCCGAAGGTCGACCTCGTCGCCGTCGCGAGCCGCGATCAGGCGCGCGCGGACGCTTTCGCGACGACCTGGGAGATCGAGCGCGCGTACGGCTCCTACGAGGCGCTCCTCGCCGATCCCGAGGTCGAGGCGGTCTACATCCCGCTGCCGAACACGCTGCACGTCGAGTGGTCGATCCGGGCGCTCGAGGCCGGGAAGCACGTGCTGTGCGAGAAGCCGATCTCGCTGCACCCGAACGACGTCGAGCGGGCATTCGACGCCGCCGACCGAACGGGACGCCTGCTGACCGAGGCGTTCATGTACCGCCACAACCCCCAGACGAAGCGCCTGAAGCAGCTGGTCGACGACGGCGCGATCGGCGACCTGCGACTGATCCGCTCGACCTTCAGCTACTCGCTCTACGACGAGTCGAACATTCGCCTCGTCCCCGAGCTCGAGGGCGGGGCGCTGATGGACGTCGGCTGCTACTGCGTCAGCGGCGCACGGCTCCTGGGCGGTGAGCCCGAGACCGTCTACGGCCAGGCGTGGTTCGGCCCGACCGGCACCGACTGGACGTTCGCCGCGACGCTCCGCTTCCCCGGCGACGTGCTCTGCACCTTCGACTGCGGGACGGCCCTTGTCGACCGCGACGAGCTGGAGGCGATCGGCAGCGAGGGCTCCCTGTTCGTCGACGACCCGTGGCACTGTTTCGAGCCCGGGATCGAGCTGCGCCGGGGCGGATCGGTCGAGCGCATCGACACGGAGCTCCAGAACTCCTACCGGCTCGAGCTCGAGAACCTCAGCGACGCGATCCGGGGCGAGGGCGAGCTGTTGCTGGCGCGCGACGACGCGATGGCGCAGGCGCGCGCGATCGCGGCGCTGCACGAGTCGGCGAAGACCGGGCAGCCGGTCGCTCTGTGAGACTCAGTGGGCCGCTGTACGCTCGATCGCTGCGAGGGCGAGCTGCTCGTCGACCTCGCCCGGCAGGCCGCTGACGCCGACCGCGCCGACGCGTACGTCACCGTCGAAGACGGCGACTCCGCCCAGGAAGAACGTGAAGAACGGGTCGAAGCTCACCCGCTCGACGGCATCCGCGCGCGCCTTCTCGGCCAGCTCACGTGTGCTGCGCGCGTCGGACCGGGCCGCCGTGTACGCCTTGCGCTGCGCGTTCAGACGGGTGTCGGGCGCCGCGCCGTCCATCGTCGCGGCCGCGACGAGCTCGCCGTGCGCGTCCGCGACGAACACCGACAGCGGGCTCGGCGCCGCCGAGACGACGTCGTTGACGATGGCGAGCGCACGTTCCAGCTTCACCCCACTATTCTGACGCAACGCGCGGCGGAGGAGGGAGAACGATGGTTTCAGAGTCACGACTCGACCGGACCGAGCACGGGTTGGTCCCGACGGGTGCAGGCTGGTTCGTCCTGAACGCGCAGGACGCGCCGTGGGTCTTTCGGCCGGGCCGCGGCGGCTATTGCGAGTTCGAGGGCTTCGAGGGCAAGGCCGACTTCTCGCAGCTCGGGATCAACCTGACCCTGCTGGGGCCCGGCGAGCCGATGGCGATGTACCACTGGGAGGCCGACCAGGAGGACTTCCTCGTCCTGGCCGGCGAGGCGCTGCTGATCGTCGAGGGCGAGGAGCGCGAGCTGCGGCCCTGGGACCTCGTGCACTGTCCGGCCGGGACGAACCACGTCATCGTCGGCGCGGGCAACGGGCCGTGCCTGCTGGTGTGCGTCGGGGCGCGCGAGCGGTCGACGGGGCCGGACTGGGGCGCGTACCCGGTCGACGCGGCGGCGCTCCGTCACGGCGCCGGGGTCGAACGCGAGACGACCGACCCGAACGAGGCCTACGGGCGCTTTCCGGCGCGCGAGGTGAGCGGCTATCGCGACGGCACCCTGCCGCGGCTCGCGCCATGACCGAGATCGACCGGCTGCTCCACAACAACAAGAGCTTCGCCGAGCACTACGCGCACGGCCACCTCGACGTCAGGCCGTCGCTGCGGCTGGCGGTGGTGACGTGCATGGATTCGCGGCTCGACGTCTTTGCGGCGCTCGGCCTCGAGGACGGCCAGGCGCACATCCTGCGCAACGCCGGCGGCGTGATCACCGACGACGTGATCCGCTCGCTCGCCATCTCGCAGCGGCGGCTCGGCACCGAGCAGATCGTGCTGATCCACCACACCGACTGCGGGCTGCAGCTGATCACCGACGACGGCTTCCGCGCCGAGCTCCAGGAGGCGACCGGGATGGCGCCCTCGTTCGCGATCGAGTCGTTCACCGACGTCGACGAGGACGTGCGCCAGTCGATCAACCGTGTCCGCCGCTCGCCGTTCCTGCCGCATCGCGACCGGGTGCGCGGCTTCGTCTACGACGTCGACACGGGCGTGCTGCGGGAGGTCTTCCCGGACGAGTAGCCGTCATGCCCCGTATGCTCGCGCGGTGGGCAACCGGGTCGTGATCCTCGGTGCCGGCTTCGGCGGTCTCGAGCTGGCGACCGTCCTGTCGGAAGAGCTCGGCTCCGGCGTCCAGGTGACGCTGATCGACAAGAACGACGCATTCTGGTTCGGCTACTCGAAGCTGGACGTGATGTTCGGCCGGACGTCGCTCGCGGCCACGGCCCTCCCGTACCGTGAGATCGCGAAGCCGGGTGTCCGCTTCGTCCAGGAGGCCGTGACGGCGATCGATCCCGAGGCGCGACGGGTGACGACCGCCGCCGGCAGCCACGAGGCCGACGTCCTCGTGATCGCGCTCGGTGCCGACTACGACCTCGACGCGACGCCTGGGCTGGCCGAGGCGGGGAACGAGTTCTACTCGTTCGCGGGCGCGGAACGGCTCGCGCGCCTGCTGCCCTCGTTCACGCGCGGACGGGCGATCGTGGGCGTCTGCGGGGCGCCGTTCAAGTGCCCGCCGGCGCCGAGCGAGGCTGCGCTCCTGCTGCACGACTACCTGACCGGCCGCGGCGTGCGCGATGCGTGCCAGATCTCGATCGTGATCCCCTTCGGCACTCCGGTGCCGCCGTCGCCCGACACATCGGCGGCGCTGGTCGACGCGTTCGCCGAGCGCGGGATCGAGTTCGTGCCGGGTCGCCGTGTCGCCGCGCTCGACGGGACGCGGAAGGTGGCGATCCTCGACGACGGAGCCGAGCTGCCGTACGACCTCTTCCTCGGCGTCCCGAAGCATCGGGCCCCCGATGTGGTCGTCGCGAGCGGCCTGACCGAGAACGGCTACGTCCCGGTCGACTCGCGAACCCTCGCGACGCGTTTCCCGAACGTGTACGCGGTCGGTGACGTCGCAACGGTCGGCGTTCCGAAGGCAGGCGTGTTCGCCGAAGGCGCGGCCCGCAGGGTCGCCGCCTCGGTGGCGGCGACCCTGCGTGGCGACGAGCAGCCGGACGGTTACCCCGGGCTCGGCTCGTGCTACATCGAGTTCGGTGCCGGTCGCGTAGGCCGGGTCGACGTCGACTTCCTCTCGGGGCCGAAGCCGACGGGCGAGTTCGTCGCGCCGTCGGCCGCTCTCGTCGCCGAGAAGCACCACTTCGGCGCGAGCCGCAGCGCCCGCTGGTTCGGCCGCTGAAGAACGCCCTACTTCGCCTCGACCAGCAGCACGAGCGTCTCGGGGAGCACGCCGTCGTACTCCATCGCGGCGCCCATCTCCGGCCGCTCCATGGCGGCCATGACGACGTCCAGGTCGGCGATGTCCATCAGGACGGCGACGCGCGCCGGGTTGGTCGGGTCGACGAACGTGCGGATGTTGGTGACGCCGAGCGGCCCGAACACCTCTTCGCGCTTCGGCGAGGCGAGCCAGTGGTCCTTGTCCTTCACGTCGTGGTGGGCGATCACGGTGGGCATGTGCTGCTCCTCTGGGTAGGTGTGCGCGGCCGGGAATCCGACGGCGTTGACGGTGCCTGCAGCTCGAGGGCGACCTCGTACACTCCGACCGAGACGGCTTCCTCGTCGGACTCGAGCGTCGCGACGCGGGCGTACTCGGGCATTGAGTCCTCCTTCATCGAACGATCGGCACGAGCTGGTGCCATCCTCCGGTGCGGCCCGGCATCCGTCAACTACGCTCGCCGGATGCTGTTCGAGCCCGGGGCACACGAGGCGCTCGCGGACGAGCCGTGGAGCGCCGAGCGGGCCCGTGCCGCGATCGTCGCGATCGTCGCCGACGCGGAAGCCGCCTTCGACGACGGCTGGCCGCTGCATCCCCTCGACCGGGTCGCCGAGGACGAGCCCGAGCGTCTACGAACCGTGTATCTCGGCGGTGCCGGGGTCGTCGACGCCTTCCAGCGCCTCGCAGGACGCGGCTTCGTCGAGTTGCGCCGCGACTACGTCCCCTACCTGGAGCGGTCCCTCGACGCCGCGCCCGATTTCCCCGACGACGACGCCGAGCGCAGCCTCTGGATGGGCGAGACCGGCATCCGGCTCGTGCTCGAGCGGCTCGCGCCGTCGGAGGCGAATCGTGAGCAGCTCGCGGAGTTGATCGCCGCGAACGCCGGCGACGAGCGCTGCGACCTGATGTGGGGCAGCCCCGGGACGATCCTTGCAGGGCGCGAGCTCGAACTGGACGTGACGGCGAGCTGCGACTGGCTGCGCGACCGGCGGGACGACGACGGCATCTGGACACAGCAGCTGTACGGCAGGACCACCCGCTATCTCGGGCCGGCGCACGGCTTCGCCGGGTGCGCGCTCGCGCTCGGCGACGCAGGAGAGGTCTCGGAGACGCTCGGGCGGCTCGCCGTCGAGGAGCCGGGCCTCGCCAACTGGCCGGCGCTCGCCGGGACGGCCCTCGACGCGAACGGCGACGGCCGCATCCGCACGCAGTGGTGCCATGGCGCGCCTGGGATCGTCGCGACGCTCGCCCCGTTCCTCGACGAGGAGCTCGCGGTCGCGGGCGGCGAGCTGACCTGGCTCGCCGGGCCGCTGCGGAAGGGGGCGAACCTCTGTCACGGCACGGCCGGGAACGGGTATGCGTTCCTCGCCCTGCTCGAGCGGACGGGCGACGAGCGCTGGCTCGCACGGGCGCGCGCGTTCGCGATGCACGCGGTGGCACAGGTGGAGAACGCCCGTCGCGAGCACGGCCGCGGCCGGCACTCGCTGTGGACCGGCGACCCGGGCACGGCGCTCTACCTCGCCGACTGCATCGACGGCCGCGGGGCGCTTCCGCTCCCCTGAGCGCTCGGTTCCACCGACGTCCGGAGCCTCGCTCACCATGCAGGTGCGAGTGCTGAGCCGCCAGTTCCCTCGGAGGAGTGACCGTTCGAGCCCGAAGCCGGCCGATGGAAGCCGTATCGCTCGCGTGCGCACAACCGTGTCACTCCTGGCTGCAGTCGCAATCGCCTCGGTGCTCGTCGGGGCCGGCCCGGCGGCCGGCGGCCACCGCGGGCCGCTCGCGGGCACGTGGAGTGGCTCGCTCACCGGCGGGTCGGCCGGCCGGGGTGCTCGCATCGTGATCGTCGTGAACGCCCGCGAGACCGGCGGCAGCTGGCAGCTCAGCGCCACCTGCCGCGGCCCGCTCGCCCTCGACAGCATCTCGGGCGGCTACCACCACTACCTCCGCAAGCTCGCCCCCGGAGCCACCTGCGCCGGCGGCGACATCGACTGCCTCAAACTGGCAGGTGCGAGCCTGTACGACTCGGTGACCTCCCATCTGGGCGGCACCTACGACGTGAGCGGCACGCTGCACCGCCTGGTCCCCCACCGATCCTCCGCGCGGGCCTGAGCGCGGCTTCGGGCGCCGGCGACGCGACCCCCCTCTCTGTGCGGTTCGGCACAGTTGCCGGAGGCACAGCAGCAGAGCTAGATTCTTGTCGTGGTCGCTGTGCTTGCATGCCTCGCGCTGCTTGCGACACTCGCGTGCTTGGGAGCCCTCCTATGGGTTCATCTGCTCCCGACCGGCTATCAGCCGATCCGAAACGCGGTGAGCGACTACGGCGTCGGCGCGTATCGCGCGTTCTACCGGGCGCAGACTGCGGCGATCGCCGTCGCGGCGCTCGCCCTGGCAGCCGCTTTCGCCAAGCAAGCCGATCCGTCACCCCGGCGCGTGATCGTGCTTCTCGTCATCTTCGCGCTCGCTCGACTGGCGATCCCATCCTTTCCGACCGACCTCGACCGAGGGCAGCCGACTCGGACGGGCCGAATCCACGTCTTGCTCGCCGGAGTTGCGTTCGGATCGATCGCCTGGGCCGCCGCGGCTCTCCCCGACCAGGTCGACTGGCCGAGCATTCACGGCCCCCTCGCCACGTTGGGCTGGGTCGTCGTCGCGACCGCGATCGCCTGCGGGCTCGCCATGACCCGGCTCCTGCACGCACCGACAGAGCCGTTTTTCGGACTGATCGAGAGATGCTTCTATGCCGCGATGATCACCTGGTTCGCCGTCGTCTCCATCTATTTGATCTAGAAGCGCGAACAAACAGTGCGTCGGGGCCGGCGCGGCGACGAGCGTCGAGGACTTCTCGCCCGGAGGCGGCGGGCCTAGCGGCCGGTCTTGGCCTGGCGGCGGCGGGCGATCGTGTCGAGCGTGACGGCGAAGAGCAGGATGCAGCCGGTGGTGATGTAGATGACGCCGGGCGAGAAACCGAAGATGTAGAGGCCGTTCTCGATCGTCGCGATGACTGCGGACCCGAGCACGGCGCTCCGCACGAAGCCGCGGCCGCCGAAGAGGCTCGTGCCGCCGATGACGGCCGACGAG
>Ga0265318_10001994_pt1 | contig 11334 bp, 11 predicted proteins | sample 4821metaG_FD_192431 | JGI IMG/M metagenome (GOLD analysis project Ga0265318, IMG submission 192431) | Rhizosphere microbial communities from Carex aquatilis grown in University of Washington, Seatle, WA, United States - 4-8-21 metaG | ecosystem: Host-associated > Plants > Roots > Rhizosphere >... | reverse complement strand
CGGGTTTGTTTTATTTCTAGGCGTCCAGGTGATAGGTATGATACGCGTTCTGGCAGGGGTTACCCCAGCAGATGTGCATCTCACGTGCAGTCAGGTCAATGACCATGGCGTTGATGGTCTTTTCGCGGTCGAGTGGATCTGACCACTCGGTGGCATGGTTGCAAATCGAATTAGGTAAATTTACGTGATCCTTTTGAATGGCCTGTAGCGTCTTGATCGTATGGCTGGAACTCTCGCGGAGCAAGCGGTTGGCACGGAAATAACGAACGCGTGAAGAAATCAATTCTTCAGGTTCACTCTCAATCTCTTTCATACTTGGAGAGAGATAATGATTGGTATGTACAATATATCCGTCCGTCCCGTGAAGCAACTCGAATCGCCGGGCTGAGACTTCAATGGAATACATCTCACCACTTTCGTGGAGAAGAAGATGGTTATACCCGGCAGCGCGATGGGGAAGAAGTGAGCGTCCGATGGCACCTGAAATACGGTGGGCGGCCAGTACTGCGCGAGCGACCACCAGGCGCGGGATCCCGATGCGCGAATCAGTGGGATAAACCGAATCGATTAGTTGGGCGAGGCCATATGCATTAAATCCTACATTGGGCAGAAGCGCACCGTATGTCATTGCAAGGAAAGGCGGTTCATCTTGGGGTTTTGCCAGGATCACGTATACGTCGTCTTCGTCTTCCGGCACCCAGTCTTCGGTGTGCGCCGCTAATACATGGCCATCTGCCGTGCGTTGTTCGTTCACTGCAAAACTCGTGCAGCGTGTAAGATGCAGGGCGTCCATTGTTACTGCTTCCATGGCGTTAATTGCCATCACATCATCGAACACTACATTGGCGCCCTCGGCTATGCCGCGCATTTCATCCACGTATTGGGGATATCGTTCTTCTGCAAACGGTAAATATTTTCGCGCCTGGATCTGTGCGCCCTCCCAGGTCAGTTCGAGTTGATCGTACGATTGTTCGATCAATTTATGACCGTTGGCTATGCTGTGTTGTATCTGCTCGCGGCGTGCTTCGCCAATCTGGCATCCCATCTCGCGGTGGGTGCCCGATACTTGGATCAATGGTGGCGGGGCGTTGTGAACAGGTGTATTTGGTATTTCGATTTTTGGCAGCATGGTTTCCTCGTATAATCAAACCTGCCCCGGCGCTATTTACCGGGGCAAGTTCATTATATCATGAGGATATTTATCCTCTTTTTATTCTCGATAGATCATGAAATATGCGAAAGTAATCCGATTATAAGAGGTTCACAATGTTGGCGGAATTGAAGCGCCCGTTCCGCTTCCAAGGTTTTCAGAAGTGACCATCACTGCAGGATGATAAACAGGCCGTGTGCCAAACATTGTAACCACCGCAGCTCCCAAACCGATAAGCCCCACCAGCACACCTGCCAGCCATCCGATACAAGGGACAAGGTTGACTGTGCCAAGCGCGATCGCCAAAAGGAATGTTCCGAACCCGGCGGAAAGCACCGGTTCCCAAGTTTGATGGATGGCTTTTGTAAAGCGGTCGCCGACTTCCATGCCAAAGGCAACCACTCCAAACAGCAAAGCGAGGCCAAGCAGAAATGTTACCGCTAAGGCAACAGGTATCAAGATCAATGTAACGGTTAGGATGATCAGTGTGATCGGAGCTAGAAAGATGGTCAAAAAACCAATGCTACCAGACATGAAGGGTTGGGTGAGCACAGCCTGTGCGACGCGGTCGAGTTGTGGATGGAGAAAAATGGTTAGTAACATTGCCATAATGGCGAGACCAAGCGCCTGGAAGAAAATGCCGGCAGCCGCTCCCAAGGGACCAAAGTTAATATCAAATTTTGGCGCAGGAGGTACAGGCGGTTTTTGAGTATTCGGTACATTGGGTAGTTGGAGATTGGGTGGAGGCAGATTGGAAACAATATTTCCACCTATGACTGCGCCATCTGTCCGTTGAAGCGAACCACCCACGGTTACTACATTGCCTGCCAACGAAGCCTTATCACTCATGGATACCAATCCACCAATTACTACGGCATCACCGGTCCCTTTACCAGCGAGATTTAAGTTCCCCCCGATGACTACGATATCGCCATTAACTGTAGCGTTCTGTTCGATGTTCGCCTCGCCTCCGATGACAACCAGATCCCCTTCCAAGGTATCGCCGCTTTTAAGTGTAAAGTTTTGACCGACGATCACACGTCCATCTTTGGGGTTGGCTTCATCCTGGGCAAAAACCGTGTGGACGGGCAGAAGGAAAAGGGCAAGTAAAGCCAGTATGTATACCAATTTTTTCATCTTTCAAACTCCTTGCGGTAGACGATTAACCCGCCAAATTGAGACTATGCACAAATAACTGAACCCGGAGACCACCATTAATATAACGAACAAACCGGCTGGTGAAACAAAGCTTGGCACCACTCGTAAGAGGATGGCAGCAGCCTCACCCAGCGCCTGTAGGGATGTTAAGACATATAGGAAATAGCCAACAGCGGTTGTGATCCATTCGGCGGGAGAACTTAAAGCTTCCTGGATAACTGGTCCCGCCAGCCAGGAAATAAGTCCCAACCCACCCAGGACAAGCACCAGGATCCCAACCATCTGACGCCACTTTTGCTCACTGCGGCGACGCACCAACCTTGCCTTGAACCGGTCTGAAAAACCGGGAGTAGGTGAAATCATTTGTGTAGTATGTAAAGCCAGATTGGATTCAGCGAGGGCTGAGCAAGAAGTGCATAACCTTAAGTGAGATAGCAGGTCACGCTTTTGTTCTGGTGTAAGCGGCTGATCATCCAACAGCCAATCTTCAAAAGGCCGGTGATTCATGGGGCCTCCTTTCAGGTTTGGATCGAGGTGTTTCCGCCTGCCACAGTCCGGCAAGCTCACGGCGTGCCCGGTGAAGCCTCGATTTTACGGCACTTACCGTAAGGTTAAGCGCCTCGGCGATCTCCGCTTCGGAACAATCGTTCCAATAGCGCAGGACAATTGCTGCCCGATCCACCGAGTCGAGGCGCCTGAGTAAACCCTGTATTTGTTCACGCTGTTCGTTATGTACAACTTCCGACTCGGGATTGGGCGCATCGGCGTCCGGCAGCTCAAAGCCGCCTTCTTCCTCGTCCTGATCGATGGATGCCATCGAAAATTTACGGCGGCGAAGACGGTCTATGCAATAGTGCGCTGCAATCGACAGGAGCCACGTAGCAAACGGCCGTTTACTGTCGTAGCGATGGATGTGCTGAAAAGCTCGCAGAAAGGTCTCCTGCGCCGCGTCTTCTGCGGATTCAGGCTCACCTAGCATGCGATAGCACAAGTTATAGACGTGTTTTTGGTAGGTTTCCACCAAATTGGTGAAGGCTTCGTCGCTACCTTGCTGGGCTTGAAGCACCCAGGTCATCTCTTCGCTCACACGTTCTCCTTTGCCGTTCTACTTACTTTTACGCAGGAAGCATCGGGAGGTTGCATGCCTTCCAGATAGATTCATTATATAGTAGATATCATCCGTTAAAACAAAAACAGAAAGATCTACCTACAGATCAGGCAGCGACAACAGAGTGCATGGCGAATTTCGCCGAATTATTATTTGCAACGAAAATTTTGTAAAGCTTCGATCAGCAGGTTCTTGGGAAGATCTGGCTGGGGAGCGTAGGCTTTCCAGGCAAAGGCGCGACCGCCGCAAATCCACGCCGCTGCACCGCCATTAGGAAGGATTGGTGTTGCAATAGTAGTGATTGGGACGTAGGTGACATTCAAGTTCCCCACCAATAGTGGTTCAAGATTCCCACTGCGTGTATCCATTTTAGCGTCCAGAATTAGATCAAGCATGAACTGCGGATCGGTACTACCAGGTGCATTCTGCCAAACAAATTGAATGAATAATTTGGCATTATATGCGGCCAGGATACCCTGGGATGCCGTACTGGGTGCCGCTGGATCACGCTGCGCAGTGACGTCAAAAAATGCCATATCCGAGGGATGACCAATGCAAAATTGATATTCACAAAAAAGGCCGGCCAGGCTGGCAGGTGTGGAAGTGGGTAGACTTACCGGTGAAGGATAAGGTGTATAAGTTGGGATGGCTGCAACTGTTTGTTGGACCGCGATGTTTATTTGTACATTCTCTCCTGGCATCGTAAGGCTACACGCCGTGATAAAGAACGAACAGATTAACAACAAAACAAGGATGCGTTTCATGGGCAGGCTTTCCGGATCGCAGGCGCGATAGCTTCTGCAAGCAACCTCTCACCATCCGGATTCAGATGCAAGGGGGTATCGGTGAAATAATTGGAAGGGAATATATTCCAAAGATCGAGATAATTCCAGTCATTTTGGATGGCTGTATCGCCAAGATATTGGCGATATTGATCGTATGCCCAGCGTGGGTAGTAACTGTTGTATCGCAGGTCGCTGTTGGGAATACCATTGAGAATTAACATCGGTTCATTGATCAAAAGGACTGGAGTCTTCCCGGCAAGTTCATAGAAATCTCTAACCTGGTCCAGCGAAACCTGGGATTTCCGCAGAGTTGGGGGCTTCAGTCCCTCAAAATTAGTATCACTTGAAAGACCGACCGGTAAAACTTCAGGCGGACCCGGAATCTGGTCAATATCGGTTGCAAGCTGGATCGGTGGATATAGTTGATAGCGCGCAACCCTGAACAGCGCGCGCTGCTGATCAAAAAATTTATCCAACAGTGTTGGAGGCTGATAACCCTTGGGAAGAAAATCGAACCGCCTGCCCAATTTATAAAATTCTTCGGGATTTTGGGCAATAAGCACATGATCATCGCGCGTTTTTGGCTCCAAGGTATACCAGGTGACGAGCCATAGAATCATATCTGGCTTATATTGCATGACTTTATCGAGAATCATGAGGTCTTTTGTGGACGAGGAGCGGGGGAAGCTCAAATTATATGTGATAACTTTTTTATTTCCACAGGCTAATTTCAAGTCGTTAATCTGGCTGGGAAGTGTTTGGTCGAGCGTTAGGTTGAGACCCCAAACAGCCGAGTCGCCCAATATCATGACACGAAACTCATTCGGTGCTTTAGGGCGTGAGACGATATGGGAAGCAACCATAGCGTCCAGGTTGTCGACGTCGAGGGGCGTATCTGTTGCATCGAGAGTATTGATCGGGAAACGCTGGCGCTCCATCCCCAGTAATGCGTAGACATTTATGAATCCTAAATTGGGAGCCAATGAAAACAGCGCCAATTCAAAGACGAGGAATAACAAAATTCCTTTCACCAACACACGCCAGGGATTGATACTGCCCTTCATATCTTTAATTATACACGTACCGTTTTTTCGGGTGCTTTAGAAAGACCGAAAGGGGCATAACCATGTATATTGACATAGTAGTTGCTGATTTATAAATTTGCACCCTTTTCTTTTTATAACCGTTTTAATTCAATCTGCTCCACCTCGAGCCATACACTTTCCGGGTTTGTTTCCAATCCCCATTTCAAACTTCCATCAGGCATAAAAGCGGCATACTGATTATCGATCCATATTACAGTCCCAAGTGGGGCTCGGGGACTCACGGGCGATTGGAAAACCAGGTTGTCATCCACCCAAAAAGTGGAATGCGATTGACACCACTCCAACCGGTAATCATGCCATTGAGTTACATCCAGGCTCAGATTGGTGGCATCTTCGTGGATTACTCTACTTAACATCCTGCGCGTTGTTTTGCGTGAGAAGGGAAACGTCAGGCCTGCAACGAAAAGAGCGGCGTGAAAACGCGGACTTTGAAAAACCTGTGACATGAATCCCTGCGCAGGCTTGGCATCGCGGAAAGAAAGATAATTCCTGGGAGAGGCATAAAAAAACCAAATTGAGTTGGGCAGCGTAGGTGGGCGAAAAAAACTTTCTCCTGGGAAAAATGAAAACCCGAATGGATCATTCCAGAGCCCAAAACCCCATGTACCCGGTGCTGAATTGGATGAATGGCGCGCGCGCAAACTGAAAGTCAGGGGAGGGTGCGATCGGTATGCGGCCCGCGAAAGATCCAAATAATCGTCAAGTTGGGATAAACGATAGTGGCCGGCAGGGCCGCCGGAAATTTCCAGCCGCCACCCTTGTTGAATTGGTGTGATGGTTCCATTGTGCGATAAACGAGGCTTCAGTTCCATAAAATATAGCTTAGTCTATCATTTCCATTTGCCTGGTTTCACGACTATTCGAATCCCTGGGAAGGCGATTGACCAGGTAAATGCCTAAAACGATGATAGCGCCGCCAAGCAAGACGATTAGTGTTATTCGTTCACCGAGAAAAGATGCAGCCAAAAGTGTAGTCACAAGCGGTTCTATATTCAGGAACACACCGAGCTGCGAGGCTGGCAAAACTTGCAGCGCATCATAATAAGCGATATATGCCAGACCGGAACCTAAAATACCCAGCCCCAAAAGGGCGATCCAACCCCGTGTGTCGAGATGGCTGATTTCGCTCAGGCCGGGCCCGAAGCCAAAGGTCCAGACGGTTGTAAACAACCAACCGAACAACATAACAAAAAACATCATGCGTGCAGCCGGGTGACGCGCCAACCCACGTCGCGATAAGACGGTATAGATTGCCCAGTTCGGTGCACTAATAAGGATTAGAAGATCTCCGACCGACCCCACCTGGCCAGTGAACAACGCACCGATATCTCCTTTGCTCACGATCATTAAAACGCCGAAGGCTGCCAGCATAATTCCACAGATACGCATCCAGCTTAATTTTTCTTTCAATATAGACCAGCCAAGAAGGGCTATGAAAACCGGTGTGGTGGCAACGATCCACGCCGTTGTAGTCGCCTGGGCTGTCTGGAGGCCGGTGGCTTGTAACCATTGATGGAAGGTGACACCAATAAAACCCAACAAAGCAAAATATGCCCACTCCTTTCCTTCCGGAAAGGCAAATTGTTTGCGGATTATTACCGCGGAGCCGAGAATCAGCACGCCTATCCCGAATCGCACCCAAACAATGGTTGCAGGCGAGACTTCCTGGAGAACGATTTTTGTTGCGATGAAAGTTCCACCCCAAACTACAACGGTAAAGATGGCTTCAAGAATGGGGATCAACCTCGGTTTATTATTCATCTTGGTCCTTTGGCTTGTTTCTCTATTATAATTGGCGCTCGGAGGATTCTTCATGGAAATTACCTGGTACGGACAATCCTGTTTCCGCCTTACCGAGCGCAACATGGCAACGGTGGTAGCAGATCCCTTCGAAAGCAAATCGATCGGTTATTTCCCGCTCAAACTCAAAGCGGATATCGTTACCGTCAGTCATGACGCGCCCGGGCACAATAATACTGATTCGGTCAAAGGCACATCGCACGTCATTTCGAGTCCCGGCGAATTCGAGATCGGTGGCGTGTTTATCACTGGTGTTCAGGCAGATAGCGGCGGGCGGGGGAAGAAAAAAGATGAAGTTCGGAATACGGTTTACGTATTTGATTACGATGGTTTGACGGTTGCGCATCTCGGTGACTTACAGCAAGTCCCTACTCAAACTGAGGTCGAAGCTCTCGGAAACGTTAATGTAGCTCTTGTCCCGGTGGGCGGAGGCGGAGGTCTTAACGCTGCCAAAGCTGCAGAAGTGGTCAGCCTGCTTGAACCAAGCATTGTCATACCCATGCATTACTCTACACCGGATGCTAAGGTCACCCTTGATTCCCTTAATAAGTTCTTGAAGGAAATGGGCTTAAGTAAACAGGAAACCCAACCCTCCCTTAAAGTGACTCGCAGCAGCTTGCCCGAAGAGACGCATGTTGTCGTCCTGGATTACCAACGCGAGTGAATAACGTGCCAATTAAAGTGATCATGACCTGGGATATCGCTGCTGAACGAGAACAGGAATATTTCGAGTTTGTCATCGGTGAGTGGGTGCCTGGTGTTCAGCGGTTAGGATTTCAACCGGTGGATGCCTGGGCCACGGTCTTTGGAGCTTATCCGCAGATCCAGGTCGGGTTGTTGGCCGATAACGAGCCAAAAGCGCGTGAAATACTCGGTTCCACAGACTGGAGGGCGCTTGAAGACCGGCTGCTCACCTTTGTCAGCAATTTTTCATATAAAGTTGTTCAAGCACGCGTTGGCTTCCAATTTTGACCGTGAATCCTGATCGATCCCAATGGCGCTGGTTCTTTGTTTTGGCGGCTCTCGAAGCGGGAGCCGCTTTCTTCGCATTGGTATGGGTACCTCGCTCCGGCAGTGGATTTTCAGTTTCGCGTTTAGTTCTGCTGGCCATGATATTTGTGTTTTTTATTGGGGGTATTTATTTTGCTGCCCGTTTGCCTCGCAGACTCGCCGAACCCTTTCAACTCAGATATGCGGTTGCGTCTGCATTCCTTGCTTTAATATTAGGTATCGTCCTTTTCCTGCTCCGTTATTTTGATCCTGGCCGCTTCCTGGTTATTTATCAACGCATAAGCCCTATACTATTTTATCTGTTTATCCTAACAACCCAGTTTTCATTATTTGTTCTGACGTTTCACTATGGCTTTCATTTTGATAATAGTTCGTTACGCCGGGCCATTTATATCCCCTCACTTGTTGCTTTTGCACTCCTACTTCTAGTAGTTCTCTTTATTGCCCTGACTAGCATCGGCATCACCCCGGATAACGCTTACTGGGGTGAACCTGGTGTCCCTTTAATGGGCTGGCAGTTGGGACTCGGAGTTCTGTTGGGGATATGCATGCTGCTGGCCAGCCTCCAGGCACGGCCTTCATCCCAGTTGGATGTGATAGTGCCCTTGGGTTTGTGGATTTTAGCAGTAGTGATCTGGCTAAGTGTGCCGGTTTCGGTGCTGCATAATAGTTTTTATGCGCCGATGAACCCGCCAACCAATCAACCGTTTCCAAATTCCGATGCCGGTTATTACGACTCGATGGCGCAGAGTTTGTTAATGGGATATCCATATCTGGGCGATATCCCCACACGTCCCCTCTATGTAGTTTTTCTGGCTTTCCTACACTGGCTGGCAGGAGACCGTTACAACCTGATCATTGCCGGCCAAACGCTGCTCCTCGCATTTATTCCTGTCATCCTGTATTTTCTTGGAAAGAAATTGCACAGCCGGATGGCTGGAGTAGTTATCGCTTTGTTTGCTATTTTTCGCGAATTGACTTCGCTGCTCATCTCTTCGCAAACAAGAGTATCAAATACAAAAACCCTGCTTGTAGACCTACCAACGCTTCTACTCCTATTGGTGGCATGTTTGTTCGCGTTACGCTGGCTGGAGCGTAAAGATTCTAGGAGCGGGCTTATCGCAGGGGGGATGTTCGGTCTCCTGCTTTTATTGCGCACCCAATCCATGCTTATCCTGCCATTACTTTTCATACTGGTGATCCTGGCTTTTGGCTTGCGAAGTCGAGGTTGGATACTTGCCCTGGTTATCTTCCTGGCGGGTTTCGCAGTAACGATCGCTCCCTGGCTATTACATAATTATCTAAAAAGCGGGCAGCTTACATTCGATGCCCCGTTTGAATACCAGGTGGTCGCCAGCCAATATCAATACACCGGCAACCTCAATCTTCAGAGCGTTGATTTACAGGGCAAGAGTCTCGTCGGCATTTTACTTACTTTTGCCATCAAAGACCCTAAATTCGTGGTTGGCTTTATAGCGACTCATTTCTTTGCGACCCAAATCAATGGCTTACTGGCTTTACCACTGATCGAGCCCTATAACGGTTTGTTTGCTCCACTCAACCTTTATTGGATGTCATGGAATGGAAGTCTGAGTTGGTACAACGCGGCGCTCGTTATTATTTATTTGGCTGTCATAGCGGTCGGACTTGGCGCCGTTTGGAAGCGATTGCGCTGGATTGGGCTTGTGCCGCTGGCTTTTTCGCTTGGTTATTCACTGGCGAATGGATTGGGACGTTTCTCTGGTTGGCGCTACGATTTACCGGCCGATTGGATCTCGTATTTCTATTTCGGTATAGGTGTCGCTGAACTACTTGCCGCCGTAGCATTGATTTTTGGCGCGAAAAGTGAACAAATTTTCACACCGATTTCAAATGACTTGGTGCCTGATACGACAAAGAATCATGGAAACTTGCTTACTGGAATTATGATCGGTGTGTTTGTAATGGTAGGTGCGCTGCCCTGGCTGGCTCAAGGTCTCGCTGCGCCCCGCTATTCGGATCAAACACTAACAAAGCTCGTGACTTCTCTTTCTGATTCGTCTTCCGTACAGCAATTGGGAGTTGATCGGAATCAAATCGAAATGTTCAGTGCGGCGCCACAGACAACCTTGCAGATCGGGCGGGTGCTATACCCTCGATTTTTCACTCGCAACCAGGGGCTGGCGTCCAGCCATCCTTGGCCGGCATATGCCCCTCGAGATTTTCCTCGCCTGGGATTTGAGCTCCTCAATCAATCACGAAAAGATGTCCTTCTCCCCTCCCGCAGCATCCCGGATCCCTTTCCGTCAGCGTCGGATGCAATCGTATTGGGATGCCAACGCACAGATTACATTGAGGTTCGACTAATCCTGTTCCCTGATTCAAATACTGCGTATTTGGGTACCCCCCTCACCGTTCCATGCAACTAAGTACTGTCTGAAAATAACCGGCATGTCCCGCTTATCTTCACGGCTATTAACCTGGTACCGTCAACATGGCAGGACCTTGCCGTGGCGGCGACATCCCGATCCTTATGCGGTGTGGGTTTCTGAGATCATGCTCCAGCAAACAAGGGTGGAGACGGTTATTCCATATTTCGAAAGATGGATGGAGCTATTCCCATCTATCGAGAAGTTATCCAAAGCCAGTGAGAAGGATGTCTTGAACGCTTGGGAGGGATTGGGATATTACAGCCGTGCCCGAAATTTACACAATGCGGCAATAATCGTTTCAGAAAAATATAACGGTGAATTGCCAAAAAATTTAGATGAACTACGAGCTTTGCCAGGAATTGGGCGATATACCGTTGGCGCTATAGCATCCATGGCGTTTGGTATGGACGAACCAACGCTTGATGGAAACCTGCGTCGAGTGTTTGCGCGGGTTTTTAATATAACAGAACCCGCCGATTCTTCCGGAGGCGAAAAAATATTATGGGGTCTCGCTGCGAAGTATTTACCCAAAGGCGAAGCCGCTGATTACAACCAGGCGTTGATGGATCTGGGCGCGACGATTTGTACACCTAAGAATCCTCGCTGCAAAATATGCCCACTCACGAATATCTGTAAAGCTCGTCAAGACGGGACGCAGGAACAGCGTCCTATTTTAAAGGCCAAGAAGCCTACGCCACATTACGTATCTGCGGCAGGTGTGATTATCAGGAAAGGGCGTGTGTTGTTGGCGCAACGTCCGTCAAAAGGGCTACTTGGCGGGATGTGGGAATTCCCAAACAGCAGG
>Ga0265318_10001993_pt1 | contig 11334 bp, 9 predicted proteins | sample 4821metaG_FD_192431 | JGI IMG/M metagenome (GOLD analysis project Ga0265318, IMG submission 192431) | Rhizosphere microbial communities from Carex aquatilis grown in University of Washington, Seatle, WA, United States - 4-8-21 metaG | ecosystem: Host-associated > Plants > Roots > Rhizosphere >... | reverse complement strand
TTATTCTTGGAGAAGTCGTTGCAATTAAAAAGCAAAAAAACGGCTCGTTTGTTATTTCAACAAAGAAAATGCAATTTCACGCGAGTAATGTCGTCGTTGCGGCACCTTATTTAGATGTCAAAGCAGCACATCCTCTACCTAAACCTGGAAAAACGACGTCTGTATACACGTTTTATGTTCGCGGAATTAGAAAAAAAGAGTTCTCGAGCGCAAAAGGAATTGTCTTGCATCCAAAGTTCCATGACGCATATTTGTTGTGGAGACAATTGTCTGGTGGCGATATTATTTATTCAAAAGTTGCAAATTTAGATTTATCAAAGTACTATGATTCTTTTACTGTCGTTGAAAAAGTATATTGGAAAACAGCGGCTCACTTACCGGGCAAACAACTAATTCCTCAAAATCTCGACGATGGATTATATCTTGCGTCCGATTATAATTATAGCTTGATGGAAGATGCATTTATTACAGGGTTATATGCTGCGAATCAAATTATTTCTAAGAAATAGAACTTAAAATTCTTGACTATTTTTATTTTATCTTCCGCCGAGAAGATCGTGTAATTCTTTCTTTCGACGCATTATTGTATCAATCTTTGATTTGTATTCGTCTGCATTGTCTGACTTATTTTCTTTTGCGTCGGATTTAGATGATTTACTATTTTCAGATTTTTTTGAAATGGAAGATGAAGATTGCGATTTAGCATTTGGTCTTTTTTCCTTTTCAATTCTTGCAGCCATTGCGTGAAGAAGTGATGCTGGTTCTTCATTCTCGTCGCTATCTGGCGCCGCTGTTTCCATTGTTTCTTTTCTAGAGTCTGCCGTGCTTGATTTTGTTTCGCTGATTTTTTTGCGAATGGATTCAGCAAAAGCTGCTGGTGCGGGATCAGAATATGGCTCAGGTTCTGGTCTGCTCGGAGTTGAATCAAGAGTTCCAGAATCAATTTTTCCTTCGATTAATTCTTCGACGACGCGTTTGTCTGACAAACGCATATCCAAAATGTGATCAACAATACTTGCAACTTCTTTTTGCGTTACGAAATTTATCGGTTGCCAGAGTTCGACGTATTTTTGAACTGACGAAAGGTCTTCTTTTTTCGCCGTGCCTTGAAGCTCGCGAATAATTTTAACCATATCGTCTTTGAACGACTTTAGTTGATGTTTGAAGTCATCTATTTCTGAAAACAATGTCTGAACATTTGTAGAATTCGATTTATCTGCTTTGAGTGAGTCTTCTTCTTGGATTTCTATTTTGCGGCGAACGTTCATTACCGCTTCTTCCATCATACGAACACGGCGGCTAAGACTATTGATTTGACTAACTGTGTCTGGATTCATGCCCGCTACTGACGGTTTGCTGCCGAATATAGAATTAAAGGAATTTGATTGCTCGATTGGCGGCAATTGATTTGGATTTGGTGGTGGCGGAAGGTCCATGTTTCTCTTTTACTTTCTTTTTCTTAATTTGGAAAGACTAGTTTAAAAATGTTAAGCGAAGAATCACATAGAGTTAGAGTCAAGGCGAACCACCACATCTCTGACGATATCTTTATATAGTAACTTTCGGAATATTCTCATTTGAAGACTTATAAGCAATGCCGCATCAAAATGGCATAGGGTCAGCATAAAAAAGGGGAAAAAGAGGGCATTCTTGGTTGAACCATATGAGTTAATTCGCGAAGGCGAAGAAATCATTCTCCATATTGACTTTACGCAAGTCACTTTGCCACCAACAATTGAAGATGATGCACGTTCTTTTGAGCGCGTTATCACATATTTACAAGAAGTAAAAGCTGCGACAAAAGTTATTCTAAATCAAAATCGTGATTATGAATATGACTACGATCAAACAAAAATGTTGATTGAAATTGCACAGTTGCATACAAATCTTATCACGCATAAATTTTTGCTAGAACACACTGGCGGAAACGTTATGGGTCCTGATGGAAAACCAGTTCCGGCGTATGTTGCAAAAACTCTCAATCAATATTTCTTACAGCTTCAAACGCTGCTCTTTCAAAAATACAAAGGCGATCCGCTCGGAACATACGTTGAACTCAAACGCTTGTTGCGTCACAGTCAAGTAAAATTACAGAACGCATATGATCCAGTTCTTGCGGCAGCCGAGCAAACATATTTGCAAGCGTTACAATTTATTTTGGACTCAATGGATCAATTAAAATTAATCACGCTTGCAAAACCGCTTCTTGCTGGATATGACGGAAACGATCGCGATATTTATCGAATGTATTTCACGCCAACGATTCGCCCAGACTTTATGTTGACGCGCTTGATGGCAAGCTATCCGCAGAATGCACAAGAAATCGATTCATTCCTCGTCGGAGATACAGAAGTCACAATTTTCAAATTAAGCGACAATGTCCAGTATATGTATCATATAATGCCGCCGGAATTCAAACTCTCGGACGAAATGTACGCATTACTCGACGAAGCGCGAACAATTCTTGCGGATCACAAACCGCAGAAATCTGAGTTTACTGATCCTGAGCGAATGCGAGAAGTTTTCTCAAACGTCGGAATGGATTTATTGCAAGAACTCGGTCAGAAAAGAGGAATGAATCTTTCTAAAAAAGATTTACAGATGCTCACAAAAATCATTGTGAGATACACAGTAGGATTCGGACTCATCGAAGTTTTACTCGACGACGAAGACATGCAAGATATCTCTGTCAACAGCCCGCAAGGTCCAACGCAAATTTTCATCGTGCACGGAAAATATGACGAGTGTATGACGAATATTTTGCCAACGAAAGCAGAAGCTGAAAGTTGGGCAACAAAATTGCGTTTAATTTCTGGTCGAAGTTTGGACGAAGCCGATCCAATTCTTGATACAGAATTAATGTTTCCAACGGCGTCAGTGAGAGTCTCCGCAATCACATTCCCACTCAACCCGACGGGATTAGCATTTAGTTTCCGTCGACACAGAGACAGACCTTGGACGTTACCGTTGTTTGTAAAATATAAAACAATTAACACACTCGCCGCTGGTCTGTTGAGCTTTTTGATTGACGGAAGTCGAGCGATTTTAATCGGCGGTACGCGTTCATCTGGTAAATCTTCCATTCTCTCGTCGGTAATGGTAGAAATTATGCGACGTTACCGCATCATCACAATTGAAGATACTCTTGAATTACCAGTCAAACAATTACGACAGCTCGGATATAATATTCAGCAAATGAAAGTTGCGTCAGCACTCGGTGCAAAAAATACCGAGATGGATGCGAGTGATGGAATTAGATCAACGCTGCGTCTCGGCGACTCTGCATTGTTTGTCGGTGAAGTTCGTTCGGGCGAAGCAAAAGCACTTTACGAAGCGATGCGCGTCGGCGCCGCAGCAAACGTTGTCGCTGGTACAATTCACGGCGATTCGCCGTACGGTATTTTTGACCGTGTCGTAAATGATATTGGCGTTCCAAAAACTTCTTTCAAAGCAACAGATATCATTGTAATCGCAAATCCCATTCGCTCGGCGGACGGACTCCATAAATATCGACGTGTTTTGTCGATAACTGAAGTGCGCAAAGATTGGCAGGACGATCCAAACGCAGAACATGGTTTTGTCGACTTGATGAAATATAATCCAGTTACCGACGAGCTTGAGCCGACGGACGCGCTTATCTCTGGTGACTCTGACGTTTTGAAAACAATTGCTGGGAACATAAAAGAATTTGCGGGCAACTGGGACGCTGTGTGGCAGAATATTTTACTTCGTGCGCGCGTAAAAGATGAATTGCTCAAAGAATCAACGCTGACTAATGACGCAGAAATGCTCGAAGCGCCGTTTGTAATTGCGGCAAACGATCAATTCCATCGTCTCTACGAAGAATTACGTTCACAAATTGTAACAAAAGATTCCAAAAAGTTTAATGACGATTTATTTTTGCAATGGAAAGAATGGCTGCAGCGCGAAGTTCGCCGAAGAAAAATTTCTGCAAAGAAAAGTCCGAAAAAAATGCCGGGCGGCGACGAATGAATGAAATGTATAGTGTTTGTTATGTGAATGGTTATTATGTGAATTATTAATGAGTGATGTGTGATTAACTAATGTCTACTGCTTCCGACGATGTAAAAAAGAAATATGAGAAGAAGATAGCCACGCAGTTCAAAGATAAATTTACGTCTGAAGATTTTAATTCAAACACAGTTTTGTCGTCTGAATATATTCAATTCAAACAAGAAAATCAATTTGGACATTTGAATTTGTACGAACAGGCGTGTAAGCTTTCGGCAAAATGGTTGCCGCTCACACCTGACGCCGAAAAAGCAAAGAAACTTGCAGCAGACATTGAGATGTGTCATATGCAATTCACGCCGGCTGGTGCGACGTCGTTTGCAATTATTGTTCCGATTGCTCTTGGAATTATTATCGCGCCGCTTTTGTACGTTTTGACGCAAAGTATTTTCCTCGTGTTTTTTGTAATCTTACTTGCCGGCGCACTAATATTGCCACTTGAAAATTTGCCGTCCTATTTCGCACAGAATTGGCGTATGCGTGCAAGCAACCAAATGGTTCTGTCAATTTTTTATGTTGTTACATATATGCGTCATACATCGAACTTAGAGCGTGCGATAGAATTTGCATCACTGCATCTCGCGCCGCCACTTTCGCTGGACTTCAAAAAAGTTCTCTGGGACGTTGAGACGCAAAAATTTGACAATGTTCAACAATCAATTGAGAATTATTTATTTCGCTGGAAAGATACAAATCCCGAATTTGTAAATTCTATGCACGTTATTATGAGTTCGCTTTACGAAACTAGCGAAGTAAAACGTCAAGAGCTGCTCGACAAATCACTTGATTTGATTCTTGAAGAAACGTATGACAAAATGTTGCACTATGCACACAACTTGCAATCACCAATCACTGCGCTTCACATGTTGGGAATCGTTCTTCCGATTCTCGGCCTCATCATTCTTCCTCTGATGGTCAATTTTATTCCGGAAGTAAAATGGTATTACATTTTAATGATGTACGACATCTTTTTACCACTTGGAATTTTCATTCTTTCTCGCACTATTTTGTCCAAACGTCCGTCGGGTTATGGTGGAATTGAGGCGGATTCAAACAATCCTGAAATAAAACGTCGAATGAACATGGGTCTCAACATTTTTGGAATAAATATTCAAACCCCGGCACTAAATATTGCGATTGCAATCATTTGCATTTCACTTCTGCTCGGATTTAGTCCATTCATCATGCACGCATTTGGTATGACTGACATCGGATTTGGAAATGCTGTTGGACACACTGACACTGTTACTGGAATTAACGACCAGAGTCCGTGCGGTTACGAATATTGTTTACTTGGTTACAAACTTGGAACGACTGATCCAAATAAAGGCGTGCCAATTGGACCGTTTGGTTTGGGCGCGACGCTTCTGAGTCTTTTCATTCCACTCGGTCTTGCGTTTGGTCTTGGAATGTATTACTATATGCGTTCCAAAAATGTAATTGAGTTTAGAAATGAAACGCGAAAACTCGAAGATGAATTTACTGGAGCGCTTTTCCAGCTCGGTAATCGACTTGGCGACGGTTTACCGCCAGAAATCGCGTTTGCCAAAGTCGCTGAAACGATGCCTAACTCGCGCAGCGGAGATTTTTTCAGAATTATTTCTCACAATATTCAAGAACTTGGAATGAGTGTTCACGAAGCAATTTTTAATCCAAAATCTGGCGCACTTGTTTATTATCCGTCGACACTCATCGAAAGTTCAATGAGAATTTTAACACAGAGCGCGCAAAAAGGTCCAAAGGTTGCGTCAAACGCAATTGAAAATGTTGCCCGATACATAAAAGAAATGAACCGCGTCAATGAGCGTCTCCAAGATTTGATGGCGGAAGTTATTGCATCAATGAAATCGCAAATTAGCTTTTTGACGCCAATTATTTCAGGCATTGTAATTGGAATTACATCGATGATTACAACAATTCTTTCTCAACTTAGTGGACAACTTGGTAAACTCTCATCGGGGGATACGGGTTCTACTGCTGGACAGGCTGGCGCTGCGTCGGGTCTATTGAATTTATTTGGTGATGGAATTCCAACGTTCTTCTTTTCGATGATAATTGGAATTTATGTTGTACAAGTAATTATACTTCTTTCTCAGTTGATTAATCAAATTCAGAATGGTGTTGATGTTGTCAACGAACAATTCTTGATCGCGAATAATTTATTGAAGGGCGCAGGACTTTATTGTGTTGTTGCGTTTATTATTATTTTGGCGTTTAATTTACTTGCAGGGCACATATTGGGCGCTGTGACTGGGACGTAAAGTAGTAAAACCTGTGTAAATGCAGCTAATTCTCGAGCTATATTTTTAAACGGTAAGTCTAATCTACACACTTACAAGGTAATCACCATGACATCAGCATCAATACCCGTTGCAATATATTCATCACGGCAAATTATTTCTCATGATAGCGACGGCGCTCGTGATTTGTTTGTTCGCTCACTCTTCGGCGAAATGAAAAAGGGCGGCCACGTTGTATTTATGCCACTTGAAGCTCTTTATTTGCTTGAGAAAGATCGACTAGCAATTGTTGATACTAAAGGAAAATCGCTCAACTTTAAGCAACTGTTTGCGCTCTGCGCGAAGCGCGACAAAAATCTAATTGCACGTTACGCAGTCTACGTTGATTTTCGCGACCGTGGTTATGTAATCAAGACGGCGCTAAAATTCGGCGCAGACTTTCGCGTGTACGAACGCGGCGTGCGCCCTGGCGACGATCACGCGAAATGGATAGTTTTCGCTGTAAACGAATCCGACAAATTGTCGTGGTACGATTTTTGTGCAAAGAATCGCGTTGCTCACTCTACAAAGAAGAAATTATTGATTGCCGTTGTCGACGGTGAGGGCGATGTTACATATTTCGAAGTCAATTGGACAAGGCCTTGAGGTAAATAACTATAATGATTCAAACTCAAAATCCAAAAGACGTTTTAATTCAAGCGCGTGCGCGAGAATTCATCGCTCGCTTTGATTCTTACTATAAGCTTCTTAAGCAATATAACGGTTTGTTGAGTGGTCCAGATGTTTCAATCAATCCCGTCGTCAATGTAAAATACAAACACGATATACTTTCTAAATTTGATGTAATAGTAGATACAGATTACACTGCGTGGGATGTTGCCGAGCTTCGTAAAATTCGCACATATCTTGATGCATTTCGTTCATACTTATCTTTTAGTCAATCAAAAACAAAAAGCGAGTATGAACGTAAATTAGTTGAAGCATTTATTGGTCCGTTGGGCATTCTTCTGCGAACAATAATTAATGATATGATTATTTTTTGTAACGATAGAGATAAAGTTAATATTCAAAATGCTGCGTAATGCTTTTTAGTTCTTAGTAATTTTTTGCGTTCTTAGTTATAATAATCGTTTACGATTTATTATCTGAGGTATCCGTTCTTTAATAACCAGTAAATTGCTTTTTCTGTGCTGTAATTATATTTGTATTTATGATAATTAGAACTATTAATTTTCCTGTAGGTCGTAAAACCTTCTTCCCTTTGTAATTTTATTTTTCCCTTGCTCTTAGCCCACATTGCACCAAAAATTCTATTTTCAATTCCCGAGTGTGGCGATTTAATTGAAACTAAGAAACAATCTACCAGCGTTTTTCTACCGAATTCTTCAGTAGGTTCATTTTTTGCAGCTTTGAGTGGTTTCTTATGTTTCTTATCAATTTTACCGCCAGCAAGTTCGTATCTATATACTCCATCTGAATTATATCTGCCAATAACGTATAAGTCGCCTTCTTCGATGACTGCGGCTCTTGCTCTTACTAATTTGTACTTTTTAGAAATTTTATAATATTTTGACACGGGATGCTCTGTGTTATTTTTGGTTGCCCCTTTTGACTTTCTTTTACTTTTTCATTTTCTCTTACTTTTTTTACTTTCTCTTACTTTTTTTACTTTCTCTTACTTTTTTTACTTTCTCTTACTTTCTTTGACTTTTGTAATCATCAGAAATAGCAAAATGTATATAAACGCTTCTTTCATGAGAAATAATGAGGAATATAGAGAACTTATGCCGCCAATGATTCAACCCGATCGTGTTTTTGATCTTGTAAAGCAGTTTGGTCCTACTCTGCCCTCAGATTTAGCTTCTAGAACTGGTCAGAATACGATGATTATCGGTGCGGTTCTATCTACACTCGTCGCTGAGAAGCGAATCAAATTCACGCACGCGAAATGGGGAAGTTCTCCATTATATTATACTCCTGAACAATCTGAGTTTATTCAAAAAATATACCTACAACTTTCTGTTGGAGAAAGAGGGGCATTTGACTTGCTTAAATCGCAACTTGTCCTCGCGGATTCTGTTCAACAAACAGTTATGCGCGCATCTTTGCGTCAGCTAAAAGATTTTGCGATTCCACTTACGGTCACGGCACCAGACGAGCAAGAATTTTTGTTCTGGAAATGGTATCTGTTGCCTGATGAAGAAGCTGCGGCAATGATTAAGAAAATTCTCTTGCCGCAATTTGAAAAAGAAGCAGTTGTAGCTCAAGAAAGTTCTGCGCCGATTAGCGCTCCAGCACAAAAAGCATCTGCGCCGACTCCAAAACAAACTGCGGCTCAGAAACGCGCGGCGGCAAAAGCACAACAACAATCACTTGTCGACGATGATTTCCTTGGTTCGTCGCTTCTTGCGCAAAAACAGAAAGACGCTCCCAAAGTTTCGGCACAACAAGCCGCACAATCTTCGACTATTCAGTCTTCAAATGGAAAATCGTCTGGTTCTTCTGATTCAACGCCGCTCTCGCAGTCAATACTTTCACTTCAACCACTTCCAACTAACGATGATTTCTTCACACTTATCCACACAAAACTCGCTGAAAAGGAAGTTACTGTTACGTCTGCCGTCGTCGTTAAGAAAAACAGCGAATTAGATTTACATATTTCTTTACCAACGCCCTTTGGTCACGTCACTTATTATGCGAAAGCGAAGAAAAAGAAAAAATCTTCTGATTCAGACATTGCGTCAGCGTTTGCAAAAGGTCAGATGCTTCATTTGCCGACGGCTTACATTTCTCTTGGCGAGCTTACGAAAAAGACAAACGATATGTTGAAAACGGATTTCATCGGCGTACTTGTAATTAGACTTTCTGAATAGAAATTTAACTTTGAAAATTCTGTAAATACTTTTACATTTTTATCTTTACATTTTTGTTTATTATTTTTATCATCTTTATCAAATACATACATATAAAAACAAGACTACCTATGACGCGCGAATATGATTGAGCGTCGTTGCAGTATTTTGCAATCATCAAATGATTCACAACTTTCTGAATTTTTGCAACATGCGTATTATCATCGAGATTTAGCGAGCGAACTCGGTCCGTTCCACTCACGATTTGAATGTCACATTTTTTCTTATGCAAAGTCACTTGAAATTGCTCGACACAGATATTTTTTATGCCTTGCAGAGAACAGAGCTGTTGATATGATGGATGCCGCTTACTCATTTTCCGATTTAGGATATGAAACTGGCTTGTACGCACATTGGAACGAAAAGTTTCGCAAGAAAAAAGAGCCTGCGTTGACGATGAAATCACGCTTGACGCTGACGGCAATTGTTCGTGCGACGAGTCTTGAGGCTGCGCATTGTGTGATCGGAGATTATTCGCCAATGACTATGGATGGTTCTAAGATTCACAATGCGTCGGTTGAACAATATAGGCAACCAGAGCAAGTCTTTGTTAATGGTCAAGATATTCGTGCGGCGTAAATTAGCTTTCTTTCTCCTTTTTTTCTCTTAACATTTATATTCTCTTGCGCTGTTTCTGTGTTTGTTGATATGAAATGGGAGTAGCACTAACTGAATTTGTATCGGGAAAACCAATCACAATAGATTCTTTGTCTGGCAAGGTTGTTGCGATTGATGCATTTAACTTTCTGTATCAATTTCTTGCCTCAATTCGTGGACCAGATGGAAGTCTTCTTACTGATAGCAAAGGGAACGTTACGAGTCATCTTACTGGTTTATTTTCGCGAACATCAAAAATGATGCAAGTGGGAATAAAATGTGTTTTTGTTTTTGACGGTGAACACCCTGCGCTTAAACAAAAAGAAATTGAACGACGCTCAAAGCTCAAAGCAGCGGCTCGCGCAGAGTATGAAGTTGCTAAAGAGCGCGAAGATATTGAGGCGATGAAAAAGTTTGCGCAGCGAACTACTAAATTAACTCCTGAAATGGTCGAGGAATCCAAAGCGTTGCTAACTGCGATGGGTCTCCCAGTTGTTTCTGCGCCAAGCGAGGGTGAAGCGCAAGCGGCGTTTATGGCTGCGAAAGGTGATGTTGATTTTATTGCGTCGCAAGATACTGATTCACTCTTATTTGGCGCACCGCGCGTTGTGCGCAATCTTTCAATTTTGGGTCGACGCAAAAAAGTTTCTAAAGTTACGTTTGAGCAAGTGTCGCCAGAAGTTGTAACTCTTTCGGATGTACTTGGCGAGCTTGGTTTGGATCGCAAACAACTGATTGTGCTTTCTATTCTTGTCGGTACGGATTTCAACGTCGGCGGAATCAAAGGCGTTGGCCCAAAGACTGCGCTTAAACTTGTGAAGTCAACAGCGGCTGCTGGTGGCGACTATGATACAATGTTTGAATCTCAAGAATGGTCGACGTTTTTTGATTATTCGTGGCACGATGTTTATGATTTGTTCATTAATATGCCAACGACAAACGATTATTTGCTTGATTGGAAGCCAGTCAACGAAACAAAATTATTGGAATTGCTTGTCGATAAGCACGAATTTAATTCTGAGCGCGTCAAGGCAACTATTGCTGACTTGAAGAAGAAAACTGAATCTACGGCACAGAAGGGTTTAGGCGCGTTTTTCTAGTTTGTGTGTTATTATATGTAACAATTAGATTTTTAAGGAGTTATTTGTTCCTCTTACTAGAAAAGGGGATAGGCGCTTATGGCAAGATATCAATTAACAATCCCTGATCAAAAATTTCCTGAAGACGTAGTTATAGGTTCTCGTTCATTTAGTTTTGTTCCATCTCTTAATTTAGATGTTTTTGTACAACCGCTTGCTCGAGAAGAATTTGGTCTATCCGGTATGCTTGTTGCAAAAAGCCCTAATCCTGTAGACGTTTTTGATAGCAATTCTGGTTCGCTTTCTCTAACTGGTCAATTTACAACAACTTCTGGTCCTGTATTCTTATTAGTACACGGACTTTTTCCAAATGTCGCATTTGATTCAATTTCACGTAGAGGATATGCAACACTCTTGGAGTTAAAACCAATTGATATTTTGAATGAAAAGGAAGATTTTTATCGACTTCAAGTT
>Ga0265318_10001992_pt1 | contig 11339 bp, 3 predicted proteins | sample 4821metaG_FD_192431 | JGI IMG/M metagenome (GOLD analysis project Ga0265318, IMG submission 192431) | Rhizosphere microbial communities from Carex aquatilis grown in University of Washington, Seatle, WA, United States - 4-8-21 metaG | ecosystem: Host-associated > Plants > Roots > Rhizosphere >... | reverse complement strand
TCTTATGCTGTTTCCTGTAGAGACAAATGGCCTGACTGATGGCCAGGATGTGCCATTCATTAAAAGCAATATCGAAGGCTGAACCGCGATGCCCGGACGTGCCAAACGAAACCCGCTGAGCGGGGATTGATGGATCAGGGATTTCCGTATAATAGGCTGTGACGAGTTTGGGTATATCGACCAGGGTGGCTGGATCGGCCGGTTTGCCTGCAAGAGGGCTGACTTCCATTGGTTCCTCCGCTGTTAAAGCGTTTCCCCTTTGTAAATGTGAACCATATTATCAAGGAGGTTCAATGCCGCCGTCCGGTCGCGTTGGAACGAGTTGCGGCCAATTATCGAACCAAAACCTCCACCGGCGCGGATCGCACGGACCTCATCGAGGATTGCTGCATCATCGGTCCTGGCACCGCCTGAGAATATAACAATTCGCCGCCCGTTGAACGTGCTTTGCACTACATGCCGAACCCGCTCGGTCAGCGTAGCGCGGGGAATTTTCTGTTCGTCGTAAACCTTTCGGGCTTCTTCAAGTTCCAGGTGGTCGGTGGGAAGTTTGATCTTGATGATATGCGCGCCGAGTTGCGCAGCGATATGTGCTGCGTAAGCAGTCACATCGAGAGCCGTTTCACCCTCTTTGCTGAGCCCTCCACCACGCGGATAGGCCCAAACCACGACAACCAACCCGGCGGCTTTTGCTTCTTCTGCCAATTCCCGTAACTGCTCATATTGCAGCCGTCTCTCGAGTGTGCCGGGATATATTGTATAACCGACAGCAACGCAGCCCAGCCGCAATGCATCGCGGACTGAAGCTGTTTGCGCACCGAGCGGATCCTGCTCCGGATGCAAAAGATCGTGGCTATTCAACTTTAAGATCAGAGGCACTTGTCCCGCAAACTCGGCCGCCCCCGCTTCCAAAAAACCTAACAGGCTCGCGAATGCGTTAAGTCCAGCATCGATAGCAAGCTGGAAATGATAAAGCGGATCATAGGCCGGCGGATTCGGCGCGAAACTACGGCCCGGCCCATGTTCAAACCCCTGGTCCACAGGCAAGATAATCATATGACCCGTGCCCCCGAGACGACCATGATTGAGAAGTCGGGATAAATTTGTCAATACACCAGGATTCTCGCCGCGATACCAATCGAGTATTTCACGAATCCGGTCGCTCATCATTATTCTCCTTCATACTCTTTTTGATAAAAAGGAATAGTCGCCAATATTTCCAACCTCCGATTACCCAATTAGAATATCAATGCGCGTGTAAAGATCATTGATGGACACTCTTTTCGCCATTCAACGATCCGGTCAATCCAAGTAGAACTTGAACCTGGTGATTTCCGCCATCATCTACTAATGGAATATGGTTATCGGTCAAGGTCTTTCCATCCAACAAGACATGTTGAACGCCCTTATTAATACCATCGGGGTTCTCGACATTAATAATATAGGAGGTTGAACCAAATTTGTAGGTGAGTTTAAACCCGGGCCAATCCTTCGGAATGCAAGGATCGATCTTTAATATATTTCCAAGCCTGGAGACGCCCAGGATGGCTTCCACACCCAAGCGATACATCCAACCGGCAGAACCCGTGTATCCGGTCCAGCCGCCATTTCCGATATGCGGGGCGACGCTGTAGATATCAGCGGCGATATTGTAAGGCTCAGTTTTATAGAGCTCTGTTTTTTCGGGTGTATCCGAATGATAAACAGGGTTCAGCAGATGGAAGAGGGACTGAGCGCGATCCCCCTGACCCAGTGAAGCGTAGGCCCATACACTCCAGATGGCAGCGTGTGTATATTGTCCACCATTTTCACGAACGCCGGGCAAATAGCCTTTAATATAACCGGGGTCATGAAGTGTATTGTCAAAGGGGGGCGTTAACAATTTTATCAACTGATCTGCCTTGTTAACTAGTAATTTATTGACTGACTCCATAGCCTGTAATGCCCTGGCAGGATCAGCGGCACCCGATAAAACAGCCCAGGATTGCGCGATCGAATCTATCCGACATTCGTCGTTTTTGCTCGATCCCAATAACGAACCATCGTCATAAAAGGCACGCAAGTACCAGTCACCATCCCAGGCATGGGCTTCGAGCGCCTGTGACAGTTGTTCCGCTTGCTGGCGGTAAGGGGCAGGATCATCCTTCATCAAAACACAAATTGCCGCGAAGCGCGTCAGTGTGGCATGCAGGAACCAACCCAACCAGACACTCTCCCCGCGACCTTCAGTCCCGACCCGGTTCATCCCATCGTTCCAATCGCCATCGCCCATCAAAGGCAAACCGTGAATACCGGTTGTAGATCCCCTAGCTAGCGCACGGCGACAATGTTCATATAACGTGTACAGCGCGGTCGTCGAATCGAATTTTGTATAACGGTCAGTTTCCTCCGGCTTGAGCGGCGGCGCCTTCAGGAATGAGATCTTTTCATTCAGGATGGATTGGTCGCCAGTGGCCATGACATAACCGGCTGTAACAAAAGGAAGCCAGAGCAAGTCATCCGAAAAACGTGTGCGCACACCCCGCCCCGAAGGCGGATTCCACCAATGCAACACGTCACCCTCTTCAAATTGATATTGCGCGGAGTTCAATATCTGTTCACGCGTGAGATCCGGCCTGGCATGCAATAAAGCCAGGACGTCCTGGAGTTGATCGCGAAACCCAAAGGCACCGCTGGATTGATAAAAGGCGGTACGTCCCCATAGACGGCAACCGAGAGTCTGATAAAGCAACCAGCGGTTAAGCATCAAGTCCATGCCTGTATCGGGTGTTTGTACCGTAATCGTACCCAGTATGTCGTCCCACAACTTTTTAACGGCCTGCCAGGTCGATTCGACGCGCGCCTTGTCCTGATACTCATCTATCAAAGCCAGGCTTTCATCCCGGTTGGAACCCTGCCCCAACAAGAAATAGACCTCTTCGACCTGATCAGGTGCAAGGTCAATATGCAGTTGAATTGCCGCACAGGGGTCCTGTCCGGCTTGCACCGAACTTGCCAGACCTATACGCCCCAAGGCGGCCGGGGCGGACATGTCACCCTTCCGACCAATAAATTCCGTGCGATCCGCCGTCAGACCATGGAGCTTTTTATTTGCCGCCAGAAATGCGACACGGTCTCCAAACTCTGTGAGGTAACGATTACTTGCCAGGAGGGCATTTTTATCGGGTACGAACTCGGGGATTATATAAGCCTGATTTACATCGCGGGTTGTGCCGAGAACCCATTCGGCGTAGTAGGTTATAGTTATACGACGCGGACGCTTCCAGAGATTTTGCACACGAAGATGAGCGATCTTAACAGGCGCATCCGGTGAAGCAAAAAGGCGCAGGGATTGATCGAGCCCATGACTCTGGTTCTCAAAAGTTGAATACCCTGCCCCATGACGGATCAAATAGGCCGTATGTGGACCCGCAGGCATCGGTGTTGGTGACCAGACCAGACCCGTCTCTTCGTCTCGCAGATACAACGCTTCCCCAGGCATATCGGTCATGGGGTCATTGCGCCAGGGAGTCAGACGATTCTCGCTGCTGTTTACAGCCCACGTACAACCGCCTCCGGCTTCGGAGACAAGAAAACCAAACTGTGGATTGGCTATCACGTTAATCCACGGGCGGGGCGTATGCTGGCCAGGTTTGAGATAAATGACATATTCCTTTCCATCCTGGCTGAAGCCGCCCAGGCCATTATCCATGAGTAAATCGACCGGTCGCGGAAGAGGCGGCGTCGATTCAGGATCTTGAGCCATGGAGAGAGCGGGTGTGAATCCGGGCAAACGAATCGGCCGTTTTGTCAGATGGCCGGTATGGTCAGCCAGAGTCCCAACTTTGTCATCGAGAATAACACCGGCAACCGTTTCGAGGAGAACCATATTAGCCTCGGGAATCTGGTCAGATCGTAATAAGAAAATACCGCCACGTTGATTTAACCAACCGGTCGCTCCCATGCGAGAAACCAGATCATTCACGACATTACTCAAGTTCATGTCATAACCCGTATCCTGATCATTCAAGATAACCAGGGTGATCTTGACCTGCAGGCTGTGCCAGTAGGCAAAGGCCTGCAAAACCTCCTGCAACAGGGGTCTAGTTTCGTCCCGAACATGCAGCAGCAAGATCGGATAATCACCTGAGATGCCGTATTCCCATAAGCCGGACTGCCCTTTCGTGTTCTTACTCATAATATCCGGGGAGGTACGCAACGGATCAGCGGGATAAAGTAAAGCGGATAATAACTTCTGAATCTGCTCGATGTTGGTGCCATCGAGCCCCAACTCGATCAATTCCTTCTCGCTTTTTATTCGAGCCTCGTGAAAACCCTGGTTGACAGCTTGTTTTGACTGATAGCGGGTCACACCTTCCAGCGCTTTTGCGCGAGAGGAAGCAGCCAGAGTCAAATAAATTACCTGAGTCCTGGTATGGGGTTTCAGCTCAATTTCCTGCGCAAGAGACATGATCGGGTCGAGAGTCCCGCCGACCGTTCCGGTAAGGTGTGAATCCTTGTTTTCCAGCGCCAGCGGTGAACGCGCTGTGTGTCCACGACCCAAGAATAGGGCACGGTCACTCTCATACTCACGAGTCAGTTTAATACCGGACTCGACAACCAGAGCATGGGCCAAATAAACAGGTTTTTCATCGGGTGAGCGTTGACGGCGATTGAATAAAAGGGCGTTCCCATTCGGCAGATATTCGCTCTCAATGAAGAGTTTATTAAATGCCGGATGACGCTGGTCGGTTGCCTGGGGCGCGAGCACTACTTCGCCATAACTGATCAGTTTCAGCCGCCGGGTGCGATCGCTATCATTCAAGAGCGTAACGCGCCTGATTTCCACCTCGCCCTCTGCGACGGTGATTTCCGTGTGCAAAGAAATGCCATGATCCCAGCGCCGAAATTCGACCTTATGGGGAGAAAACAGAATTTCCTGATCTTCCGGCAAACAACGAATAGGCTGAGATGTAACCGACCAGCATTCGCCATTGTCCCTATCCTGAAGATAAATCCATGTACCCCAGTTGTCCTGAGTGGTATCAGACTGCCAGCGAGTGAGCGCAAAATCCTGCCACTGGCTATACCCAGCCCCGGCATTGGTAATCAGAACACCATATTGTCCCTGTGCAAGAAAATGGACGAGGGGGAGGGAACTTTCGAAGGGAATCCGCCATGCGGCGATATCCACGGAGCGCGTAATCGACTGCGGTTCCAGAGTCTCTTCCGGATGTGGGTATTCGATATGCGGATCGTGAGGAATTTTTTCCTGCAGGAGTAACTCAATGCTCCGGACGCGTTCGTCGGTGTGAAAACGCCGGATCATGACATTATTCAAAATATAGTTACATGCCGAGAGAAGGATCATGCCCTGATGATGCGCCATATAGGATCGTACAATCGCATCCCGTTCTCCAGGCGGCAGACGCGAGGGAGTGTAGTCAATCGCTTCGTATGCACCAAAGCGGCCAAGCATATGGAGTTCATCAAAGACCGTAAGGTTGGCCAGCACAGCCTGCGGCTGCAGGGATAACCCCAGCAAAGAAGCATAAGGAGCGACAACCAAATCCAAGGGAATATCGCGCTTTATGCCCAGGTCCGGCACGCCGAAGGCACGGTACTGGTAATTCATGTTTGCATCCAAATCCAGATAGCCCGATTCGGAGATGCCCCAAGGGATATGTTTTTGTTTGGAATAGCTTCTCTGTGAAGCCACCGCCGCATAACTGCTATCGGATAAAAGAGTCCCCTCGTAATTTTTAACAAACAGATCGGGCATAAGATATTCGAACATGGTTCCGCTCCATGAAAGCAGAACCAGTTTCCCGTCCACCTTTGTAATCGGCCGGCCCAGATGCAGCCAATGGCTCTGAGGCACATCCCCTTTTGCGATTGCGATCAGGCTGGCAATCCGGGCTTCGGATGCCAACAGATCATAATAACTTGTATCCAGCCGTTCGGTAGAGATGTTGTACCCTATGTGGAATACCTGACGCTGTTCATCAAACAGGAACTTGAAATCCATGGCATTGACAGCTGCATCGGCCTGTTCCGCAAGATCGGTAAAACTGATCAGGAGAGGGCCTAACGCCATACGCGCAGATGAAAGATCTTCATCCAACTTCTGGCACCAAGCCCGCCCCTGCTGGATCTCCTCTGCCGAACCGGGACTGTCGTTCAGCTGAGCTTGCAACTCCGATAAAGACCTTTTGATGCCGGAGTATACCGAGGCCGCCATATTCAGCTGCGGAATTTCAACAGGAAGACTGTCTCTAAAATCCTGCCAGGCATTCGCAGCTGGAGTACCGGTGTGCGTGAATATCGCCGGCAGTTGGCTAAAAAGGTTTAACCAGGGAGCCAGTAATTGAATATTCTGCCGCATACTCATCAAATGATGATTCAAAGTGTCCAGGTACAGGTGTAAATCGCCCAGGATCTCCGGATTAAGGTTGGAGTGGGAATCTTCGAGCAGTTCCATCAAGCGATGAGAGACCTTTTCCCACCCTTCGCTCGAAAGCCAAGTAAGCATCGCCATCCACACCTCGGGTTTGTCCTGAATGGCACTGACACGTTTATATATTCCATCCAATTCAACTTCAAAGGATTCAAGGGCTGACGCCGAAGTATTTTCTTCCAACTCTTTGAGTATAAAAGTCAGAATATCCAGAATGGCAAGCAGGCCCTGCCATAGCTCTTCGCGTACAACAGGGGCATCCATCAACCCGTACAAGCCCTCCTTGAGCGTTATCAAACTTGCTGCCAGATTGCCGCTGTCAACGGTTGAGATATAGTGAGGCGGAAGGGACGCCAGAGTCGATGTGTCGTACCAGTTAAGCAAATGACCGCGGTAATGTTCCAACCTATCCACAGTCTCAAAAGTGGAACGCAAACGCACTGCAAGTTCAAGCAAACCAATATAACCCAGATCGTATGCCGATAATGTAGACACCAAGAGCAGACCGATGTTGGTAGGCGTCGTATAGTGGGCAATAAAACCGCGCGGCGATTCTTGAAAATGGTCGGCGGGTAACCAGTGATCATCAGGACCTGCAAATTGCTCAAAATACGCCCAGGTGCGCCGTGCCAAACGTTTTAATTGTTTATCCTGATTCACGGAGAGAGGCGCCGCAGAGTGCAGGATGGGCCGGCTGATCCAATCTCCCACCAGCGGAGATACCAGCCAGGCAAGCAACAAAGGAGAAGCCACGACCAGGGCGGCCGGGTGAATCATCAAAATGGCGATCCCCAAGACGGCGATCAACGCGAAGGTAGACGCCAACTGCCATAAGGTTCGGTGTCTGTTATAAATAAAAGAATGTGCCAACTGTGAAGCCGTTGTCCACTGAAGCATATGCCTTCGCACAATGAACAGACGAACAAGAGTTATCCCAATCGCACTCAACGCGAGCGAGGTCTCGTAGGGGAGAAAATCGATGGCAAGTGCCCAGCGCGATGTCGGAAGCCTGGCAGGTTCCATCAGGTCTTTCAAAGATAACCGACCGATATTCTGTTGCACATTCTGCAAGGTTTGCGCACCGATCGGGATGGAAGTTGTGAGAAGTGTCAGCAAAGTCCAAACAAGAGGTGAACCGGGTAAAACCAACCAGCCTGCAACAAAGAGCAGGAATAATACCGGAGCCAATAAACTGCGCCGTAGATTATCGATAATCTTCCAACGATCAATAATGGATAAAAGGTTGCGTTCAATGCCTTTTCTCGTTCGAGCGGTGTAAAACAACCAGGGCAGCAGCTGCCAGTCTCCCCGAATCCAGCGGCGCAGCCGGCGAGCATACACCAGATAGCGAGCCGGATATTCCTCGTACAAAATGACATCCGTGACGAGAGCTGCACGTCCGAAAATTCCTTCCAGGAGGTCGTGGCTGAGCAGGGTATTTTCCCCTACCTGATCTTTCAGACTTCTCGTGAAAGCTGCAACATCGTAAATCCCTTTTCCGACATAACTTCCTTCACCAAACAAGTCCTGGTATACATCAGAAACTGCAAGAGTATATAAATCGAAACCGGCATCCCCGGCAAATATTTGCGAAAACAGGGAACGATTTGCGCTGGTCGGTTTGATCTCCACGCGTGGTTGAAGCACCGTATAACCGGCAATGACCGAGCGACCATCGGAAGCAAATTCAGCCCGGTTAAGAGGATGCGCCAGGGTGGCGACCAAGCGACTGGCACTACCGGTGGGTAGTGAAGTATCGGCATCCAGAGTGATCACATATTTGATCTCATGCAGGATGCTCAAATCCCCAACCTGGGTAGTATAGGATGTCGGGCCGGTGTTCAACAGCAGCCGGTTAAATTCAGCCAGCTTGCCTCTCTTACGCTCCCAGCCCATCCAGACTTCCTCGGAGGGATTCCAATCCCTCTGACGATGGAACAAATAAAAAGGTGTCGTCTGCCCATACTTATGATTAAGACCTTCAATCCCGGCTTTTGCAGCTGAAAGCAGCTGATCATCATCCGGCATGTGTTGGGTTGGAGCGTCTTCGAAATCGGTCAGGAGGGCAAACGTAAGTTGTTGATCGGGGTTACGCAGGAAATGAAGTTCCAACTCCTGCAGCAGTGACTCAAGCTCCCTGGCATTCACCAGCAGAGTCGGAATAACCACCATCGTACGGAATCCCCCTGGAATGCCTTTTGAAAAATCCATACGCGGCAAACTTTGCGGTCGTATTTCATGTGTAACATTCCAATTAACCAGGCTGATGGAGGCCTCGAGTGCCAGAAAGAATCCAAGAAGACCAGCAATGATCAACTGGACCCACGAGCCGCCTGCAGCAACCGTATAGGAAAGAATGGCAATGAGAAATAAAAGAGTAATAAGACCGATGCCACCCAGGTAGGCAAACGCAGGATGTGCTCGTACCAAACGCCGCAGGCCTGCCATTAATCCCGGCCGGTAGTTAACGCTTTCTTCAAGCATAGAGCGCCCCGCGTCCATCAGATAATAACCAACATGTGATTTTCGATCGGGGTCCCCTTGAGCAGTTTGCGATCTGTCATGCACAGCGCGCGCAAATGCAACTGCAGTCTTTGCAATCGATTCTTCGCCCTGGATCGAATGGCGGGCCAACTCTTCAATAACGCTTCGATAGCTATTGCGAGTGTCAAAATCCATGGCCGGATAGATGCCAGCCGGTTCAGCGCATAGAATTTTTTCCACACGGCTGACCTGTTCAAAGAATGTTTTCCAATCCGTAGCGGCAAGCAGCCGCAAGCTGAGAAAACAATTGGCGACAATCGTTTCGTTCGATAAGGCTGGAGGCGCAGGAAGATCGGGAGTTACCTGTAGAACTTCCGGTGCATCGACGCCCGTCATTACGGCGACAGCTGTGGCCAGTCGCTCCAAGATCCCAACGCGAAGCATGGTTGGAAATGCCCACAATTCGCCCGTTGTCAATGCTGTAACCTGCTGGTAATACTCTATGAATGCTGCGGTTTGAGCCAGGTCAACCTGGCACTGGTTATATCGTATCCATTCCCACCCCAGTGCAAAAATTCGAGGGTAGCCCTCGAACGCTGTCCCACTCAATTTTGGCAATTGGTCGAAATAACTTAGAGGAAGATTCTGTTGGATCTGGTGTGAAGTCTGTTCGACAATATAATAGTTATCCAGCATCCATTCCCTGGCTCGAGAAAAAGCGATATCTTTCGTAGCGGCGCCTTTGAAACACACATAGGCAGCCTGCAACGTCTCTTTCCAGCCGCCTATCTGGTCAGACAGGTAGGCCATTTGTTTGATGGTTAGTATTGAGGCTTGATGACCTGCTAATTGGTGTGCCAGTTGCTCCAGTCGAATACCTGCACCCGGAATGACTGGTTGTGGGGGAGCTATAAGTGTGGCCTGCATAGGTTAATGCATCGATTGGTCTCTCACTGCCATAACCACCTGACTTGCTTTATCCTTCACAGGCAGATCCTGAACAATTAATAGAGGCACTTTACCGTAAAGGATAAAATTATCGACGATACACCCATAGGGCCACTGATTATTGCCGGAATATCCATGCGCACTCAACGCCACCATGTCGATCTGTTCACGATCGACCAATTCATGGAGGGCGTGGGTCACACTATCACTGGTGATCAGGTGGGCTTTTACATCGATGCCGGCCAGAGGTGAACGTAATTGAATCTGGTCGAGATAATGTTGGGCTTCTTCCCGATTGCGCGCCACGATTCGATCGGATAAATCGATATCTTCCTGCAGGGGAGGCATATGGCGGGCCATTTCAGGAGTTTTCACGACGTGTACAATTTGAATCTGCGCCTTATGATAGCGGGCCAAGGGCGTGATCATTGGCAGCACATTTTCCGCCCGCCAGGACCCATCCAGCGGCACTAAAATCCGCCTATAGGATTGTTCCTTTGGTTGAGTTGCACGGACGATGAACACAGAGGTTGGCGCGCTGAGGATGATTTTATTCGTGATGCTGGAGATACCCCATTTTCTCACCCCGCCGTGACCATGACTGCTCAGGAGGATCAATTTAATCTCGTGGCCCTGGGAAAATTCAGTAATCGATTCCGCAACCGGTCCCTCCAGAACGACTGCCTTCGTCTGTAAACCTGATTTTTGAAGTTGATCACTGGTCCTTTCAAGGTACAACTTCGCCTCGGTTTTATTGATCTGCCAATTCAGGAGATCAAATAATTGTGTTGAAGCACCCACCCGGTTCTTATCCAGGACATGTAACAGTATTACCTCTGCGCTGAAAGCCTGGCTTAAAGCGACTGCTTGCGGCAAGACACATTCGGCAAGCGGAGAACCATCCAAGGGTACGAGAATGGGATTGAACACGGTTAATTCCTTTCGTTTCTTTGAATTAGGTTAAAAATAAAATTAATTATGAGTAATTAATAAATAACAATGGGCGGATACTAATATATGTTTAACGATATTATTCCTTCAGTTGTGATGGGCCGTCAGCCTATTCCAATTAAAAACTCCGATCTATTGCGCTTTATAATGAAGCGGAGGTATATTTGATATAAATACCAGCCATACACCTCAAAAGAACGGAACCTTATATCAACTCTTGATTTTAAAATAAACTCTCCCTGACCGCATCCACTGGTCAGGGAGTTTTTATATCAGCCACTTGGGGGAGGCAAAAAGTGAGGGCTGCCCCTTTTCCGATATAACCCACTGACATCAACCCCCAAGAATCAGGTAAAATCTTTTACGAAGAAGAGCTATCCTGTAATTCAGGGTCATGGACCGGCGTTTCATGCGCTAGTGTGTATGCCCCAGGGGATCAACGCTACCAATTTCTTAAATAAATTATGAGGGAAATCTATTAATGACAATTGCCATTGCAGAGGCAATGAATATCGTTTTC
>Ga0265318_10001991_pt1 | contig 11341 bp, 5 predicted proteins | sample 4821metaG_FD_192431 | JGI IMG/M metagenome (GOLD analysis project Ga0265318, IMG submission 192431) | Rhizosphere microbial communities from Carex aquatilis grown in University of Washington, Seatle, WA, United States - 4-8-21 metaG | ecosystem: Host-associated > Plants > Roots > Rhizosphere >... | reverse complement strand
ACTCGACCACGGCCCAAAACCTTTCGATCACTTTCCGCTACTCCGATGGAACCACCACCGCTCGACCGATGCTCTTGAACCGGAATTCCCCCACCGTTTCCACCCCTGTGACGGTGAATTTCGGGGTCACCACCAACTGGGACACCTGGGCGACGATCACAGTGGCGGTGCCTTTGGTTTCGGGAAACAACCTGATCAGCCTGGTGCCGACGGCCACCAACAGCAACGGGGGACCGAATTTGGATGAGCTCACTTTCACATCCTCCACGGTGACGGCTGGGAACTGCGGCGGTACGGCCTCGGCGATGCTCTTGTCGGGAGCGCCAAGCGTTTCCCAAGCAACCGCTGCCCAGGTAGTGGCGGCGCCGAACACTTCGAGGAACGGAACACCGATCCAATTCCGTGTTGAGTTAACCCAACCGGGCTTAATCGAGCTGAGTCTATTTGCCGTGACGGGGGAGAAGGTGTACGGGACTAAAGCCCAAGGCCAAACCGGGGAAAATGTAATTCCTTGGGATTTGAAAAACCAGGCCGGTTCCTCGGTGGCAAGTGGACTCTATGTTTATTTGATCCAGGCTCCGGATGGAATTGGTTCAACCCAAACCACCGGGAAGGTCCTTGTGGTTCATTAGGATTTTGACCGATCCCAAGAATAGCAAAAAAATTGAAACCCAGTTGGATCTTGCCCTTTTGAAGTCGGGGTAGAAAGAATTTTGGAATTCGAAAAATGAATTATTATTATCCAGCCCGTTTGGTCATTTTGGTTTGTTGTTTAATTTTAAACATGGGGGTTGGATCGGCGATCGCCGCTTCTTTGCCGGCTTTCCCCGATGCGCAAGGGTTTGGGGCCCTGGCGACCGGCGGCAGGGGCGGCACGGTCTACCACGTCACGAACCTGAATGACTCGGGAACGGGTTCGTTCCGCGACGCCGTGAGCGCGGGGAACCGGATTATTGTCTTTGATGTCTGCGGCTACATCACCTTGAGTTCTGAAGTCGCGATGAAGAGCAACATCACCCTAGCCGGACAGACCGCGCCGGGCGGGGGCATTGGCATTCGGGGAGCGGAAGTCTCCTTTGGCAGTCAGAGCAACATCATCGTCCGGAATATCAGGTTCCGCCCCGGTTCTGGGGCTGCCAGCACCGACAATGGGCTGAATTTCTACCAAGCACACAATGTTATTTTGGACCATGTGTCGATTGAGTTCGCCAGTTGGAACAATATTGACGCCACCACCGGCGATTGGCAGACCCATCCCATCAACGGTATTACGGTCCAGAATTCCATCGACGCCGATCCCATCGGCCAGCAATTCGGCGCGCACACGGAAGCGCCGAACGGACAATGGTCCTGGTTCAACAACCTGTTCGCCAATTCGCACAACCGGAATCCGCTGGCTAAGGTCAATACCGTCTTCATCAACAACGCCCTCTACAATTGCGATGCAGGTTACACAACCCACACCAGCAGCAATTTCAGCCATGACATCGTGAACAATTATTTTGTCGATGGCCCGGCCAGCGGCGGTAATTTCCCTTGGTTCCAGATTGACAACAACCAAAGCATTTATTCCCCCGGTAATCGGCACGACTCCAGCCTGGACGGCGCCTTGAACGGCGGCACGACCCAACCTTTGCCTGGATACCAGGGCGGCGGGACCGTCCTCAATTCGCCGTGGTCGACCATAACCGCGTCCTATCCCACGGTGGACGCGGCCTCGGCCTACCGGCGCGCGATCTCCTGGGCCGGCGCCAAGCCGTGGGATGAGGTGGATACGCTGGTGGTGAGCCAGGCCAGGACGCTCGGGAGCGGTAGCACCGGGACCGGCGCCGGGACACGAGGCCCGGACGGTTCCCTCTATACTTCGGAAACACAAACCGGTCTTGGTAACAGTGGATTCGGCAACATCGCGTGCGGTTCCAAGCCGTCGGACACGGATAACGATGGTATTCCTGATTATTGGGAAACCGCCGTGGGCTGGAACCCCAATAGCGCCGATAGCATGACCATCAGCCCGGATGGATATGACCACCTGGAAGACTATGTCAATTGGCTAGCCGATCCGCATGCCGTCGGCCTATCGGGTGGTAACATCGATCTGGATCTGAGCCAATTCAGCACTGGGTTCACCAACAACCCGGTCTTTTCCGTTTCTGGCGCGGTCAACGGTTCGGTTTCCGTCCTCACCGATGGCCATACGGCACGCTTCGTTTCGAACGGTGGATTCAGCGGCCTAGCTGATTATCATTTCACCGTCACGGATTCCGTGGGAAGCACAATGACGTTGACCGTCGGTGTCCTGGTCCAACCGGCAAGCCTGACAGTCATGCCTACCCGTACGTCTACCGCAACCGCCACCCGCACAGCCACGCCTGTTGCGACTTTCACATTCACTGTGACTCGTACGAACACCTCAACCTTTACATTTACTCCGACCTTGACGGCGACATTCACGTTAACCCGGACGAACACCGCGACCAATACCGCTACAAGGACAAACACCCAGACCTTTTCGTTCACTCCAACCCCAACGGCGACTTTCACGTTTACCAGGACTCACACTGCAACCAATACGCCGACCAAGACAAACTCGCTGACATTTACCTTTACTCCGTCTTCGACGGCCACGTCCACGGCCACCAGGACGATTACTCCGGTTCCCCCGACGTCGACTCTGACTCCAACACCGACAAGGACCTTGACGACTGTTCCCCCCACTTGGACATTCACAGGAACCAATACGCCTGTGCCCCTGACTTCAACATTCACGGCGACACCGACTCCCACCTTGACCCCGGTTACGGGCCAAGTGGTGATCCAGGCGGAGAATAACTGCGGGTTCGCGGGAACAATCGACAACAATCATTTGGGATTTACGGGTACGGGCTTCGCCAACCTCACAAACAACAATACTGCCGGGATCACCTTCGCTTTGAGCTCGACCACCGTCCAAAACCTCTCGATCACATTCCGCTACTCTGACGGAACCACCACGGCCCGTCCGATGCTCTTGAGCCGGATTTCACCCACGGTTTCGACGCCAGTTACGGTGAATTTCGGGGTCACCACCAACTGGGACACCTGGGCGACGATCACGGTGACGGTGTCTCTGGTCGCGGGAAACAACCTGATCAGCCTGGTGCCGACAGGGACCAACACCAATGGGGGACCGAATTTGGACGATATAACTTTCACGTCCTCCACGGTGACAGTTGGGAATTGCGGCGGTACGGCTTCGGCGATGCTCTTGTCGAGCGCGTCCAACACTTCCCGGGCGCCAACAGCCCGGATAGTTGCGGCGCCGAACATCTCCAGGAACGGAACGCCGATCCAATTCCAAGTGGAGCAATTACAACCTGGGGAAATTCAATTGAACATTTTCACGGTGACGGGTGAGAAGGTGTACGGTACAAAATTCCAAGGCCATACCGGAGAAAACGTAATTCCTTGGGTCTTAGTGAATGAGGGAGGTACTTCGGTGGCAAGTGGGGTATATATGTTCATTATCCAAACCAAATCAGGTGCGAGTGCCGAACAAATGGCAGGGAAGGTTCTCGTCCTCCATTAATATTTATAACAATGACAATTTATTTTCCCTGAAACAAGGAGAGATATGAAAGATGGGACCCTTTCCGTTGAAAAGCGAACCAATCCTCGGGTAAAGGTAAATTTACAAGTTAAATACCGCATGGTTGAGTGTGTGGAAGAATTCCCAAGTCTTGAAGAGTGGAGAAAAATAGAAAAAAATGGAACTGTTTTAGATATTAGTTTAGGCGGGGTCCATCTCGCAATTAATCGCCCAGTTCCAGTCGGAAGTTTACTCCGGATATATATTTGCATACCAAATTTAACCAATGGTTTGTCACTCGTAGGGGAAGTTGTTTGGTCGAATCGAGAGAGCGCCGGCCTTTGTTTTTTAATGGTGAAAAGCGATGATTTATTGATATTGAGGAATTTCTTGGAAGAGATTCAGGTTAAATTTATTTGAAACCGAGTCAAAATCATTTAAATCTTGAGGTTTTGAAAAAAGTAAGGGAACGATAACTGAAAAAAGTATGGTCGAAGGAAAAAATCACTTATTCAATCCAAATACTCCTGCGAAAAAATATCGACTTAGGGGCGGGGAACATTTCGAAAAATCACAACCGGCTTTTCGCGGCCGCTTCATCTGAACGGCACTTTTCTAGTTGGGCGAACGCAATAAAAGCGGCGGGCATTAATTACGAAAAAATCAAAAAGGCTGGGAAAGTCCGCCGGCGAAAAAAATTAACCAAATGGACAAAGGATCAAATAATTGCAGAACTTCTAAAAGAGGAAGAATACCCGAATCTTTTAAAAGCCTACCGGAACAGATTATCCTTTTATTCCGCTGCTCGCAGGCGGTTCGGGAGTTGGGAACGAGCTTTGGAAGCGGCGGGATATTGCCTTGCGAAAGGATCGTATAAAAATTCCAACAAAATAGTTCGTTTGGAAAATCCGAAACAGGCGTGAGGAAAAATCTACAAACGCCGGCCCTAATTAAAATAAAGGTATCTTTCTTCGATCTTAAAATAACAAAAAATAATATTTAACGTTTACGGGAATAAATTTCAAAACGGAATTCTTTAAATTTCAGGAAATCAAAAAAACGATTTAATTATTTGAGGAACGTATTCCTCCTCATGATTTAAAATCCGCGAGCTTATTATTTCTAATTGTCATTTCGTCGGTTGAAATAAATGGAAATTATTTTTACTTAAAAAACAAATCCTATAAAAAATTTATTAATTTATTTTTTTTAAAACATTAAAATATAAAAAACTTTTGAAAGAATCGGCGCTTAGAAATGATTTGATTCGGATGTGATTTTTGGAACTCCTAAACTTAATAAAGTTTACATTTTCAAACGTTAATCAAGAGGTGATCATGCTTGATAGTAAAATTAGTGTTAATAAAACAGTTTCAACCAACCAAGAGATATTAGAAATTATCAAAAGTTTGCTTTGGTCGTGGTCCGGTTTATCTATCCAACGGATCTTACCTGGTGAATATTTAATCCAATCAATGACAAGGGAAATCGGTCTGATGTTTTTTGAACCCGAATCCGGAATTCTTGTTATTCGTGGTTCTCTGAATATTGAAAAATTAATGGAAAAGGCAGCCTCGGTTATCAAACCGCGGGAATCAAAACTCGGATTTTTAAAAGAGATTGTCGTTTTGTTTTGGAACGATTTTGTTAAAAAGAATTGGAACTTAGATAGCCGAAAAATTAGAAAGCCATTATTCAAAAATTCCGTCCCGGAAAATTGGCCCAAAAGAAAACCGAACGGTCATTTGACGGTGCTTGTGGAAAGTGAAATTTTGGAAATACGGATTTGGACGCCATTATCACAAGTGGAAGTGGAAAATTGGACAAAAGCACCGAAAGATTTGAACTATTTTAATCTCAAAAAACTTTTCTGAAAATATGCGAAGTTTAGGAATTAACTTTTCTTGAGAGTTTAAAAAGGGATTTCATAATCAATTGGTTGTAATTTGGAAATTTAAAATTGAAATCAAAAACAACTCTCAATACCATGGAATTTAAAGGGAAATATATTCGTCTTATCCCCTTGAAAATGGGACATGCGGAGGCGTTAACCAAGGCTGCCAATATTTTCAGAGAAATTTTCCCATTATCCTCCGTCCCCGTAGACGTCGATTCCATCCTAAGATGTATCCAAATGGCAAATTATTTATGCACAGAGAGATCCGCAATCCCTTTTGTAATAGTGGAAAAATTTAATAAAAAAATTATCGGTTCAACTGGTTTTTTGAACCTTGAGTATTGGGATTTTCCGACAGGTCATAAATTACGAAGAACAGATAAAATACCAACCGTAGTTGAGATTGGCTCCGAATATTTGGTGGAACCGGACCAAAGTCCAAAAATAATATTTGATGCTAAACTTTGTCTTTTAACACACGCTTTTGAGGAGTGGGAAGTATTAAGGGTAGCGTTTAAAACGGATGCCCGAAATAAACAATCTCGAATTAACATTGAACGAATCGGAGCGAAATTTGACGGTGTCATCCGAGCCCATCGGCAAGATTATGGTTGCGAAGTTACTGACACAGCCTTTTACTCAATCCTAAAGTCCGATTGGCCGAAATTGAAGACCCGGCTCAAATCAAAGCTTCGTTGATACCAAGTTTCGTCTTATTCTTGATAAAATCTTGAGTTTTTAGGAAACCTTGATCAAGTTTGGAAAGACCGGATAACCAATTAATGAGGAGCGGTGAATATCAACGAAAATAATGATTGGCCAAGTGTGTTTACCCCATTTTTCCACAATGTTATAAAATATCCCTATGAGATCAATCGGTCGAAATAAAAATCCACCCATAATCTTTGACGCCTACAAAAGCTTTGATCCTTTCCTTGGTATCATCCATCACTACGTCGATTTAAATTGTTTTCTTATTGGACCTTCACTCCCCAGCGAATGGCGGAGCTTGAACCGCCGAATTCGGACCAACACCCTTTTTGAGATGGAAAAAAAATATAGCCGGTTGACCGCAAGAGGGAAATACTTGGAGGCTTGTATCCGCCAAGCCAAACATGAAGGGAAATCGGTTTGTGGAACCTTTTTGGGATTTCGGGATTTAATCGTTCCTATTTTAAAAAGGAATGAAAAAGGGGATTTCTGGGGTTTTTTAGTGGCCGGGGCATTTGCGGATCATGAACTGGACGAAAACGATGTTCGATCCTGTTGGAAAAGTCTGACAAAAAGGGAAGTGTCAACTTCCGGCACCGATTTTCAGGAATTTACCAGAACCTTGTTGGACATCCCGGTATTGGACGAGCCCCTTCAGGCGGCTTATCAGCAATCGTTGGAACTTTTCACTCAAATTCTGACGACTGAAGGCGATATTGGTCCGATCCGTGGCCGCCTTACACATTTTTTAAAAAATGTTTTTCCTAAAAAATTACCCCATAGCTATTTTCTGACTTGGGCTTTGGGCCAGCCGACAAACGAATCGGTCCCAGCTTGGAGCGAAGAAATTGAGAAGTGGGTTTGGATTCGCGAGGAAATCGGGATAACCCGCGTACCTACCACTGTTATCACCGTCATTCCAAGGGCCGTGGGAAAACCACTGGATCCCCTGGCAGCCGCTGTACGAATATACCGGTTTCAAAGGCGGAGTTTTGAATTTTCAAAATCCATTCCAGAGACTTTGGGGGGGAAACTAGAAAACTATGGGGCAGTATTTATCACTTCAACCGACCCCGGCCTAAACCGGTTTCAACGGCGTAAACAAATAGAAGCTATTGCGGAAAAAATCCATCGTTTCGCGGTTAAAGAGTTAGGCGGACCGGCGTTAGTTGGGATCGGAGAGACGGTTCCACGCGGGGAGCCCTTAGGTGAATCATTTCGACAAGCGGTTTTGGCGCTTCACCTGGGGCGTCAATCGGGGCGCGAGATCGTTACTTATGATTCCACTTATGAAAAAGGATCCGAAGGATTGCTGGAGCTTCACCGGCTTTTATCGGAACTAACGGTACAATTCACGGCCGCGGCAATCCCCAATTTCCAAATTTTACGGGACGGGTTCCTGAAACAAGTTCTCTCCCTTTCCTTTCAAAACCCGGAAGAAATCCGTTGGCATCTTCAATATGCCTTGATGCAATTGACCGACGCGGTTCATAAAAGGGTTGAATGGAATGATAAGGAAGCGAAAGAGGTTTATAGGGGGCTGGCAATTTCCCTTGAGAATGCCGCTACAACCCAAGATATGGTATTAGTGTTTCAGGGTGCGTTGGCCCAACTTGCCGAGCGGACCGAAAGAAAAAATAACATTAACTCGATGGATTCCATTGGCAGGGTAAAGGTGTTTGTGGATGATCATTACATGGAATCTTTGCCAATTACCCGATTGGCAAAAATGGCGGGGCTTTCGGGTTCAACTTTTAGCCGTTCTTTTAAAAAAATAACGGGAATTGGTTTGCAAACTTACCTTCAAAACCGGCGGCTGGAAGAGGCCCGTCGACTATTAAAAACCAGCAACCTGCCCATTTCGCGGGTTGGCAGGGACTGCGGTTTTACGTCCTATTCCTACTTCGTGAAGTTATTCGGGCTTAGGACAGGCATTCCCCCTCAAAAATTCCGCAGAAAATATCAAAACGCATAATTTCTGCTCCCCTCCGGATTAGGTTTACATAGAAATTTTAAATGTAATGAAATCTAAAGTTAAAAGCTAATAACTTCCGGTGGAATAAAAGACAACGACAGTGACAATGGAAACAAATCCAAGTTATTCCCTTGATTGTGTTAGCCATTTTTTGGCGGTATCCTTTTAAACATCAGAAATCATTTATCAATACCATTTCAAAAAATCTTATTGGTCAAAAACGAATATTTTTTGGCCAATTAAATTTAAAACGTTTTTAAGGTGCCTTTTGAAAATTAAAATTCATTTTCTGTTTATATTTAGCGCCCTATTTTTGGCGGGGTTTTACAAACCGGTTGGGGCCCAGACCTATACTTGGAAGAATGTGGTGGTCCCGGCGGGTGGATACGTATCCGGAATCGTTTATAGCCGTGTCCAACAGGGTCTAATCTATATGAGGACCGATATGGGCGGGGCCTATCGTTGGGATAACACCAACAACGTTTGGGTTCCTTTGACTGACATGTTCAGCGATTGGAACCTATATGGCATTGAAAGCATCGCGCCTGATCCCAAGAACGCCAACATTGTCTACGCGGCTATTGGTCAGAATTACAATAACTCCAATGGGTTCATTCTTTCATCCACTAATCAAGGCGCCAGCTGGACTCAAAATAACATCGGAGCCGTCATGGGAGGAAACGCCGATGGACGCAATGCTGGGGAACGGCTGGCGGTTGACCCCAACCTCACCAGCAAGCTTTATTTTGCCTCACGCTCAGGTGGGTTGTGGGTCAGTACTAATTCGGCGGCCACTTGGACCCATGTCGGTGGCTTTCCGGTGAATGGGGACGCTGGTTACGGATTGAGTTACGTTATTTTCGGAACCGGTGGAACAGCGGGCACTGCCTCCGCCACCATCTTTGTCGGAGTGGAAGCCATGAACTCCGGTAACAGCAACCTCTACCGTTCCACCAACGGGGGTGCCAACTGGACCTTGGTTCCGGGTGGACCGACCAACATGATTACCCCTCGGGCTTCCCTCGGGACAGACGGAAATCTCTGGATCAATTATGACAGTGGCGGTTATGGCCCCAATGGTATAACCGCCGGACAGGTCTGGAAATTGAACACAGCGACCTTGGCCTGGACCCATGTCACGATGCCCGCAACTGGCGGAGGTTATGGGGGTATCTGCGTAGACCCGCAGAATCCTCAACATGTGGTGGTAACCACGTTGGATTGGTGGAACCCCGACAAGATCTTTGGAACTACAAATGGCGGTGGGGCTTGGACTACCGTGGGGAACAACGCTGGAACGAATCAAACCACTTATAACGATAATGGGGTCAAGTGGACCTATTGGTGCGGGAATGCCAACTCAGGAGGCATGGGTTGGATGGGAGACGTGGAGATCAATCCATTCAATTCCAACAACGCCATCTACACCACCGGGCAAGGGGTCTATAGCACCACCAATATCCTCAGTACTCCCTCGACCGCCATCACATGGAGCTTTACCGATTATGGCCTGGAAGAAACGGCCATCCAGGACATGACCACTTCTGTGGCGGGTGGAGTTTTGTTCAGCGCCATGGGGGATATCGACGGAATGCGCCACAATAACATCAATCAATCCCCTGCCCTTGGAATGGATTGCAATCCCAGTTGGAACACCACCAATGGGATCGATTTTGCGGAACTCAACACCAACTTCGTAGTCCGCGATGGGGACGGCCTTTGGGTTGCCACACAGGCAGGGGGTTATTCAACTAATAACGGCCAGAGCTGGACCGCTTTTCCCTCTAACCCGGGAGGAATCGCCCAGTACAGCAGCAACGGCCAAATTTCGGCCAACGCCAACGGCACCGTTATCCTTTGGGCGCTTCCCAGCGGTGTGTTTTATTCGAATAACAATGGAAGCAGCTGGAACAATTCGAGCGGTATCCCGGCCGGATCCCAAATTGGCTCGGACCGCGCCAATAGCAATATCTTTTATGGGGTTTCCGGTAACAGCCTTTATGTGAGTACCAATAGCGGTGCCAGCTTCACTGTGGCTGGGACCTTCGCCGGGGGATTATCCTGGGCCAATCGGCCCCGGGCCGTTTTTGGGATTGCCGGGGAAGTTTGGGTACCAACAGGGAGCGGCCTTTACCGATACACCAATGTGGGGTTGGGAGCGGTGACTACCAAACAAATCGCAAACGTTTCCAACGCCGTTGCAGTTGGTTTTGGCATGCACGCGCCGGGCCAGACCCATCCGGCGGTTTATTTGGTCGGTACCGTCAGCGGAACCTATGGGTTTTTCCGCTGTGACGATGGAGTGGGAACCACTTGGGTGCGGACCAACGATAATAACCATCAATTCGGCGGACCAAGTTTTACCGCAGGGGATGAATTGGTTTATGGACGTATGTATTTAGGAACGAATGGACGTGGAATATTATATGGTGATATCTCCGCAGGGCCCACCAATACCCCAACCAGGACCCCCTCCAAAACCCCCACCAACACCCCTGTGAACACTGCCACCAATAGTCCGACTGCTACGCCAACCCGGACACCGACCCCCACTAATACCAATACGGTTGGGAATACAGCCACCAATACACCCAGCCGCACTCCTTCGAGCACTCCGTCCAACACGCCCAGTCCCACAATTACCCGCACCGCCACCAACAGTCCTTCCACTACGCCCTCGAATACGGGAACCAGAACCCCTACGCCCACCTCCACCAATACGGTAGGGAACACCATGACGGCTTCCAATACACCAACCCCTTCCCCGACCAGAACGCCCTCAAGCACTCCGTCTGACACGCCAAGCCCCACGATCACCCGCACCGCCACCAACAGTCCCTCCACTACACCCTCGAATACGGGAACCAAAACCCCAACGGCCACCTCCACCAATACGGTAGGGAACACCATGACGGCTTCCAATACACCAACCCCTTCCCCGACCAGGACGCCCTCAAGCACTCCGTCCGACACACCCAGCCCCACGATCACCCGCACCGCCACCAACAGTCCTTCCACTACGCCCTCGAATACGGGAACCAGAACGCCAACGCCAACCTCCACCAATACGGTGGGGAATACCATGACAGTTTCCAATACACCGACTACTTCCCCGACCAGGACGCCCTCGAGCACTCCGTCCGACACGCCAAGCCCTACGATCACCCGCACCGCCACCAACAGTCCCTCC
>Ga0265318_10001990_pt1 | contig 11346 bp, 10 predicted proteins | sample 4821metaG_FD_192431 | JGI IMG/M metagenome (GOLD analysis project Ga0265318, IMG submission 192431) | Rhizosphere microbial communities from Carex aquatilis grown in University of Washington, Seatle, WA, United States - 4-8-21 metaG | ecosystem: Host-associated > Plants > Roots > Rhizosphere >... | reverse complement strand
ATCGAGCTGTCCTCGTGCCTTGCGTTTCTCGAGGCGGCGGGCACCAGCGTTCCCCGCGACAAGCTTGTCGCCCTCGGCCGCAAGGCAGAGAACGAGTTCGTGGGGGTTCCCTGCGGGATCCTGGACCAGGGCGTGTCGGGCTACGGCCGCGTCGACAGCCTTGTCTACATCGACTGCCGGGGCCCCCGGTTTGACACGGTTCCGCTGCCTGCGGGGTCGAACTTCTGGATCTTCAACACGCACTCGAAGCACGCGCTCATCGACGGGCTGTACGCGGCCCGGCACGAGGAGTGCATGGAGGCGGCCCGCGTCATCGGGGTGCCGAGCCTTGTCGACGCGACGCCCGCCATGCTCGCCGCGGCCGAGACCAAGCTGTCCCGCACCGCCTTCAAGCGGGCGCGCCACGTGATCGATGAGATCGCGCGCGTCGAGCAGGCGGTCACGGCGCTGCGGGCCGGGGACCTCGCCGCCGTCGGCAAGCTGCTGGTGGCGTCGCACCGCAGCTCGCGGACGTGGTTCGAGAACAGCACGCCGGAGCTGGACTTCCTGGTCGAGGGCCTCGAGTCGGAGAAGGGCGTCTACGGCGCCCGCCTGACGGGCGGCGGCTTCGGGGGCGCCGTGATGGCGCTCGCCAGCGACGCCTTCGGGGACCCGGGCGTGAAGCGGATTTCGGACGCCTATCTCGCCAAGTTCGGCTCGCGGGTGGAGGTCATCCACGCGCGCACGGGCGACGGCGCCGCACTCGTCACAAAAGGGCGCTGAGCTGCTCGAACCACGCGTCGACGCGGCCCCGCAGGAAGAGGAAGTAGAGGGCCCCGGCGACCGCGAGCATCGGGCCGAAGGGGACATGCACGCCGAGGCCGATGTCCGCGGGCTGCCCGTCCGGTGTCTCGGCCCGCGGCGTCCCGGAGCCCGGCTTTCCGCCGACCTTCTGCCAGAGCAGCGCCGCCCCTATCCACACGGTCCCCACGGCCGCGCCCCCGAAGATCGAGAAGAGGGCGCCGTGCCAGCCGCAGAACGCGCCGATGGCCCCGACGAATTTCACGTCGCCGAAGCCCATGGCCTCCTTCTTGAGCACGGCCTCGGCGATGAGGGCGATCCAGAGCACAACCCCCGAGCCCGCCACCAGGCCGACCAGCGCGATGGAGCCTGACCGCAGGCTGTCCACCAGGTAGAAGTCGCCGTGCTGGCCGTGCAGCGACGGGACGAGCGCCGACAGGAGCAGGCCCTCCGCGGCAAGGCCGATCGAGAAGGCGTCGGGTATGATCATGTGGTCGAGGTCGATGAACGTCCCGCAGATGAGCGAGCCGAGGAACACCCAGCCGCAGACGGCGGCGGCCGGCGGCAGGCGCAGCCAGCAGGCGAGGAATAGGGCCCCGGTCAGGAGTTCGACGAACGGATACCGCGCAGAGAATGCGCGGCCGCAGCAGCGAGCCCGGCCCCGCAGGAGGAGCCACGAGAGGATGGGGATGTTGTCGTACCATGCGATCGGGGCCCCGCAGGCGCAGGTAGAGCCCGGCCTCACAATCGAGCGGCCGGCGGGCACGCGGTAGATCACCACGTTCAGGAAGCTCCCGATGCACGCCCCGAAGACAAACGCCACGGTCGGAAAGAACCACGGCTGCAGGGCTGCCACATCGGCAAGGGCGCGGGTCATGGGGTGCAGTCTGCCGCGGATTGGTCAGTAGCCAAGAGCCTTTGCTGCCGCCGCCCGCATCACGGGCGCCGTTCGGGGGGCCGGGACGCCCGTCCAGATCTCCAGCGCCTTCGCGCCCTGGTGGACCAGCATGCCGAGCCCGTTTGCGCACGGAATCCCAAGCTCCCTCGCCTGAATGAGAAGGCGCGTGAGCGGCGGGTTGTAGATCATGTCGTAGACGGCGGCGACCCCGGCGAACCGGGACAGGTCGGCCGGCGCGGGATCGGCCGCCTTCAGGCCCGCGCTGGTCGCGTTGATGACGACGGCGCCCGCAGGGAACCCCTCGGGAGGGTGGCCGGCCTCGATCCCCCGGACCGCGATGCCTCGGGCAAGCGGGGTGAGGTGCGCCAGCAGCGAGTCCAGGTTCGCTCGCGTGCGGTTCTGCACCCAGAGCCCCGCGCACCCGGCCCGCAGGCACTCGACGGCCACGCCGCGCGCGGCCCCTCCCGCGCCGAGGATGACCACCGGTGTCCCCTTCAGGCCGATCCCGAGATCCTCGAGCACGCCTGCGGCGACGCCGTAGCCGTCCGTGTTGAACCCGCGCCAGCCCGCGCCCTCGAGCAGCAGCGTATTGACGGCTCCGGCCTCGAGCGCGCCCGGGTCGAGGCCTGAGACCAGGCCGACCGCGAGCACCTTGTGAGGGACGGTCAGGTTGACGCCGCGGAACCCGCGGCCCCGGATGAGGTCGAGCGCGGCCGGCAGGCGGTCGGGCTCTATGTCGAACGCGTGGTACCGCCATCCAGCGAACCGAACGTCCGTGCGCGCGAGCTCGGCCAGGGCCGCGTTGTGCATCTGCGGGCTGACCGAGTGGCCGACCGGGTGGCCGATCACGGCGAGACCCACGCCGGTGCGGGGCCAGCGTTCCAGGTCGGACAGGGTGGAGACGGGATTCAGGACTGCAGGTAACGCTCGTGCGTCGCCTCGAACTCGTCGGCGAATTCCGCGAAGATCTGCGCGCGGGCGAGGTCGCTCGCCGCCGAGTAGTGGTTCGCCAGGGACCGGCAGCTGCGGCAGAGCACCTCCCGGACCGTCGTAGGCGCCAGGTCGGAGGGCTTCGGCGCGATGTGGTTCGAGCGAAGCAGCGCAAACACCTCGTCCGCGTCCCTGAAGAGGCCCTGGTCGAAGGGGTCGATGAAGAAGGGCGCCTCGTCGGCATAGCACCCCACGACGAAGTGGCCCGGCAGGCCGACCGGCTCCAGCGGGAGCCCCAGTCGCTCGCCCACGAGCAGGTAGAGGACGCTCAGCGAAAGGGGGATCCCCTTCCGGCGCGTAAGCACCTTGTCGATGAAGCTGTTCAGGGGGTCCGTGTACTGCTCGACATTGCCCCGGAAGCCCCATTCGTGAAAGAGCACGCGGTTGATCACCCGGCACTTCTCTCGGTTCGTCGAGGGCTCCGAGATCAGCTCGCGGCAGCGCGCCGCCATCTCGTCGATCTCCGCGCGGCATTCGGCGACGTCGAGGTGCGGGGTGACGGTGCGGGCAAGCAGGAGCGTCCCTGTCTCGAGCTCGTAGTTGAGGGAGCGGATGAACGTCCGGAACTCGCTCACGGGATCCGTGAGCTTCAGCTCGTCGATGAACCACGCGGCATGGCGGGCGAGCACGCGGTTCGAGCTGTGGGCGATCTCCTGCAGGAGGCTCGCCGCCGCGGCACCGTGTGCCGAGAACCTGGCGAGGAGCGCCCTGCGGACGGTGGGACTGGGATCGTCGAGCAGGCTCAACAGAGCCTCTCTCTCAGCGGCGTTCATTGCGTCCATTTCCACGCCCAAAAGTGGAATCTGTTTTGGCAGCGCGTGGCAATACCGGAAGAAAAGAATCGGCGCAATTTGCGCTCGACACCTCACTCGCGCGAGCCGAAGAGCGCGGTTCCGATCCTCACGATCGTGCTTCCCTCGGCGACCGCGGCCTCGAGGTCTGCGCTCATTCCCATCGACAGCACGGCCAGCTGGGCGCCGGTGGCGGTGGCAAGCCTGTCGCGGAGCTCCCGCAGAGTTGCGAAGGTGCGGCGGGCGACGTCGGGATCGTCGGAAAGCGGCGCGATGGTCATCAGGCCGTCGACGCGGAGGTTGGCCTTTGCGAGCGCGGCGGCGAGGAGCCGCGGCGCGTCGCCCGGCTCGGCTCCCGATTTCGCCGGGTCGAGCCCCGCGTTCACCTGGAGCAGGACGGCCTGCGTCTTGCCGGCCTCGCCGGCGACCCGGTCGAGTACCTCGAGAAGCCTCTCGCTGTCCGCGCTCTGGATCCTGTCAAAGTGCCTGACCGCGAGGCGCGCCTTGTTCGACTGCAGGTGCCCGATCAGCTCCCACGCCACGGCGGCCGATGACTGGGCCCTCTTCTCGGCCCCCTCCTGGACGCGATTCTCGCCCACGGCGCGCAGCCCATAGCGTGCCGCAAGGTCCACCGCCGCTGCTGAATGCGATTTCGTCACCGCGAGGAGCTCGACGCCGGCCGGGTCGCGGTGTGCACGCACGCACGCCGCGGCGATCCTCGAGCGAACGGCGTCCGCCCGCAGCTTGAATTCCTCGTAGGTTGGCAACATTCCGGTGGTTTAGAGAAACTAATGCTTGGCCTGTCGAACAGTACGCCCTTATACTGCGTATTCAACAACCTGCGCTAATCATGCAAATTGAGAATTTTAAGATCTTCGCCGACCTGGTCGAGACAAAGAGTTTCTCCAAATCGGCGAAACTGAACAACATCACCCAGTCGGCGGTGAGCCAGCAGGCCCGGGCGATGGAAAGGCATTTCAAGGCGCTGCTTGTCGACCGCAGCCAGAAGCAATTTCACCTAACGCGCGAGGGCCAGAGGGTCTATGAATCGGCGAAGGACGTGCTGCACGCCTACGAGACCCTGCTCTCCGAGCTCCAGGAGATGAAGAAGGTCGTGAGCGGCACCATCCGCATCTCGACGATCTACTCGATCGGCCTTCACGAGCTCCCGCCCTACATCAAGAAGTTCCTGCACGATTTTCCCTCGGTCAACGTGCGCGTCGAATACCGCCGCTCGAACCTCGTCTACGAGGACATCCTGCACAACTGCGTGGACTTCGGGCTCGTCGCCTTTCCCGCGAAGGTCCGCCAGATCGAGAACATCCCGTTCAGGAACGACTACCTGATCGTCATCTGCCATCCCCAGCACCCGCTCGCGAAGCGCGGCGAGGTGACGGTTTCGGAGCTGGCCGGCCAGAAGTTCATCGGGTTCGACCCGGACATCCCGACCCGCAAGGCCGTCGACCAGATCTTTCGCGACAACAAGCTCGATATCGAGACCGTCATGGAGTTCGACAACATCGAGACGGTGAAGCGCGCGGTCGAGATCGACCATGGCATCGCGATCGTGCCGCAGGCGACCGTCCTGCAGGAGGCAAAGCAGGGGACCCTCGCCGTGCTCAAGCTGAAGGGCGGGGAGTTCACGAGGCCGCTCGCCATCCTCCACCGCAAGGGCCGCGTCCTCACGCCGGCGATGAAGAAGTTCATCGACACGCTCGAGCTCGACCTCCCCGACGTCCATCCGTGATTTGCGCGGGGGCGCGCCCTGTGCCACGGTTGCGGCGGCCTTTCCTGCCGCCCGCCACCCGATGAAATCCGGCATTTTCCGCCTCGCCGCTGCCGTCCTCCTGTCGCTCGCGCCCGCCGTGCCCATGGGGGCTGCCCCGGGCCTTCCGGTGCCTGCCGCCCCGTGGAAGCTGAAGGACGTGGACGGGAGGCCGGTCACGTCCGACCAGTTCAAGGGCAAGGTCGTGGTCCTCGATTTCTGGGCGACATGGTGCGCGCCCTGCAAGACGGAGATACCGGGATACGTGGCGCTCCAGAAGAAGTACGGGGCCGACGGCCTTGTTGTCGTCGGGGTCTCGATGGACACGGGAGGGACGGCCGACGTGAGGCAGTTCATCAAGGATTTTGGCATCAACTACACGGTGGTCATCGGCGACGACACCATCGTGAGCGCGTTCGCGCCGATCGACGGCTACCCGACCACGTTCATCATCGACCGGGACGGGCTGATCCGGAACAAGAAGCTCGGCAAGAGGCCGGCGGCGGACTTTGAGAAGGATGTGCTGGCCGTCCTCAGGCCCCCCGCTTCCTGAAAAACGGGCGCGGGGCTGGCGATAACCCCTTAACGCCAGCCCCGCTATTAGTCTCGCCGGCGGTGAGGCCGGCTTGATGCTACCCAAAACCCCGCGTTCTGCAGGATGCCTTGTCTAAAGCATCCCGCGTGCCATCTGGTCAGTCTTTTGCGAATTGCAGGGCATCGCCCAGCTCGTCGGCGATAACCCGGTCGCTGCGGCAGCGCGGCACCTTGTTCTGGCCGCCCCATTTGCCGTGGTGGCGCATCCACTGCTCGAAGACCCCCGGCATCACGAGCCGGACGAACGGGGCGTCGAGCGCCCCGCCGGCCCGCTTCGCCTCGTAGTCCTCGTTCAGGCGCTTGAGCTCCGCATCCAGCTCGACCGCCATGATCGGCCCGGTGGGGGTGGTGAGGGTGCCGGGCTTGAGCTCGACCCACCACTCGTGGCGCCCGCGGAGCTTGTTCGTGGTCGAGCTCAGGAAGATCGGGGCCACGTGGAAGTTGACGATGGTCCAGCCGTTGCGCCGGCAGACCGCGAGGAGCGCGTCCGTGATCTCCTTCTCGATGACGTGCTCGCCGAAGGCGCTCAGCTGGAGCTTCGTCCTGCCGACGTAGATGAGCCGGGCGGGCTTGGTCGACACGAAGCGGACAACGTCCCCGATGACGTAGCGCGCGAAACCCGCGGGGGTGGTCATCACGACGGCGTAGTCGACGCCCTCCTTGACCCCCTCGAGCGGCACCGCCTTCTCCCCGAGCGTCGGGAGGCGCGACTCGTCAAACTCCGACATCGGCAGGAACTCGTAGAAGATGCCCGCGTCCACCATCAGCCGCAGGCCGGCGGCAGCGTCCGCGTCCTGCGCCGCGATGAACCCCTCGGAGGCAGGGTAGACCTCGTGGAAATTCACGGTGGGGCCGAGGAGGGAGCGCAGCTCGTCGTGGAACGGGGTGATTGGGACGCCCCCGTGCACGAAGCACTCGAAGTTGGGCCATATCGCCTGCAGGTGCTCAACCCGGGCCTTGCCCCGGGTCATGCTCGAGCGCAGGGTGTCGGCGAGTATCAGGATCCAGCTGGGGATCCCCGCTAGGAGCGAGATGTCGACGTGCGCCGTGCGCTCGGTGATGGCCGCGATCTTCGCCGGCCAGTCCGACATCTGCGCGATTTCCGGCCCCGGCTCGTAATAGTGGTTCTCGACCCAGCGCGGGAGGTTCAGCGCCGCGATTCCGCTCAGGTCCCCGGCGTAGGCCTCGAACGGCTCCGATTCGGGGATGGGGGCGAGGGTGGTGGATCCCCCCAGGAAGAGGTGGCGGCCGCGGAAGATGCCGGCGTGCCCGACGCGCGTCGTGTACCAGAGCAGCGAGTTGAGGCCGCACTGCCTGAAGTGGTCAAGCATCGCCTCCGTCACGGGGATGTACTTCGTTCGGCCTGCGGTCGTGCCCGAGGAGACGGAATAGATCTGGCAGCGGCCCGGCCACAGCACGTCCGGCTCTCCCTTCTTCATGAGCTCGATCTGGGGGGAGAGGTCCTCGTAGGTGCAGAGCGGCACCTTTCGGCGGAACTCCGCGTGCGGCATCTCCGGCACGACGCCCTCCGCCTTCCAAAGGGAGCCGTGGGCGAGCCTTGATACCAGGTGCTTGAATACCGCGTGCTGGCGCGGCACCGGGTCCCGCTGCCGCTTCAATCGCATTGCCGCGCGGGTCGAGAGGAGACCGGCGCAGAAGGAAAGAAGGCTTCTGGGGACAACGGGCATTCCAGCACTTTACGCTACCGCTTCCAAGGCAGCGTGCGGGGGTCGCCCGCGGCAAGCGAATTCAGGCGGCGAGCACGAACTTACCGGAATTTGACCGCCTGTAGAAGGCGGCGACATGGGGGAGGAACTGGTAGTGGTGGAAGATGAGCGAGGCGTGCTGCACAGGCGTGACGCCGCCGCGGACGACGCGGCACTCGGAGGCGGGGAACAGTCGGCTGCGGTCCGACTCGAGGAGCCTACGGGTCGGGGAGTTGGCCGAGAGGACCGAGCCCTCCTTCTCCGCGTAGAGGATGAGCGCCGGGGCCGGGCAGAGCGGCGGCCACGGGGTCGCCCAGGACGCCGGGGGGTCGAGCGCGCGCAGGGCGCCGACGCGCTCGATCGCCCCGGTCGCGTCGATGCCGCGGATGGCGGCGGAGACCGCCGCGTGCAGCCGGCGCAGCTCCGCGGGACTCAGCAGCCCCGCGAGCGCCGCCCGGTTGTTCGCTCCCGCCTCGAACATCTTCAGGAGGATCACGCGGGCCCTCTCGACCACGGAGGGGTCGGCTCCCACGCCCCGTTCGGCGAAGGGCCGAAGCGCCCGGCCAAGGAGCGTCGCCGGCCTGTCCGAGGAGGGATCGTCCACGTCCTCGTAGCAGGCCACCGGGCTGACGAGGACGGCGCCGGAGACGGGGGTTTCGCGGCGCTGCGCCCTCGCGCGGCGCAGCCACTCGACCAGGACGGCGCAGCCGAAGCTCACGGAGAGGACCACGGGCCGCTGCCCGCGAAGCCTGAGCTCCTCGACCAGGTCGTCGATCTGGGCGCAGAGCATTGCGATCGAGAAGCCCCGCCGCGGGTAGTTGAGGTAGTAGACGCTCCCGTGGCGCAGGAGCATTCCCCGCAGCAGGAAGACCTGCTCGGTGGAGTCGGGCACGAATCCGCCGAGCACGATCGTCGGCCGGTCCCCGGCCCGCCGCTCACAAAGCACGGTGGAGGCCTGCCTCGGCTCGGCCTCGCCCCGCGCGAGGACGGCGTCGGCCGCGTGGGTGACCGCGGGAGCGTGGGGCACCGGCTGGGGAGGCCGCAGCCGGTAGCCCGCGAACCTCAGGAACGCGCGCAGCGGGAGCGGCGGCGCGATCAGGGAGAGAACGCCGGGCGCGGGAGGCGCGGTCGGGAGCGCGGGTGCGGGCATCCGTCAAACGTGGGGCGGGGCGACGCTCTGCGGGAACGCGAAACTCATCCCGTAACGCGATCTTTTCGTTCCTGAAACGCTGGCGTTGCCGTGGGGAATCGATTGGCTCCTGCCCGTGCCGGCTGCGCGAATCCCCGTGACCCTCCCCGATATCCTTTTTGAGGACGATTTCCTCGTGGCCTTCGACAAGCCGAGCGGGCTGCCCGTCGCCCCCGGGCGGCCCGGGGAGGCCGGCGCGACCCTGATGGCGCTCGCCCGGGAGGCCCGCGGCCCGTCGCTGGCGTGCGTCCACCGCGTCGACCGGGAGGCGAGCGGAGTCGTCCTCTTCGCCAAGACGAAGCCGGCCCTGGACGCCCTGAGCGGCCAGTTTCAGTCGAAGTCCGCCCGCAGGACGTTCCTAGCAATGGCGGCGCTTCCGCCTGCCGAACGCATGGGCGGCGCCTGCGCCCCCGTGCGCGACGCCCAGGGCGCGCTTCCCGCCGAGTTCACGGTCGACCTGGCCCTCGGGCAGGACGAGCGCGACCCGGGGCGCGTCCGCGTGTTCCGCAGGGGAGGGGGAAGGCCGAGCGTCACGCAGTTCAGGGTGCTCGAGGCGTTCGGGAGCTTCGCCTGGCTCGAGTGCAGGCCCCTCACCGGGCGCATGCACCAGGTTCGCGTCCACCTTGCATCGGCTGGCGCCCCCGTGCTGAACGACCTCCTCTACGGCGACCCGGGGTCGGTGCTCCTGCTCTCGGAGCTGAAGCGCGCGTACAAGGGGCGCGACGAGGAGCGGCCGCTCGTCTCGCGGCTCGCGCTGCACGCGAGCCTGGTCGGCTTCGTCCACCCGGGGCGGGGCGAGCCTGTCGAGATCAGCGCCCCCGTCCCCAAGGACCTTGCGGTGGCGCTCAAGTACCTGAGGCGGTTTGCTGCGGCCCGAGGCGGCGCCCGCGGGGGCGGCCTGTCAATACTTCGCGCCTAGGGCACCGGGTGCACCGGGGGAGGCGACCCGTTTGCCGGCGGCACGATCACCACGCGGCGCCGAAGCACCTCGCGCAGGACCGGCAGGGCCAGCAGGTAGGCGACCGCCACCCAGAAGGGGAAGATGACGGCCCAGGCGGCGATCGCGTGGAGCGCGGTCATGCCGAACTTCTCAAAGAAGTCCAAGGGGTCCACCCAGAGCAGGTGATTCATCATCCGCAGGCCCATGTGGGCGGAGGGCACCGAGAACATCCACCCGCCCAGCCTCACCAAGCAGTAGATTGCGGGCAGGTGGAGCGGCGTGCAGAGCGCGTTTATCATCTGGATGATCGGCTGGTTGAGCCGCAGCAGGATGCCCGCAAGCAGGCAGAGCAGCGTGGTCGTTCCCAGTATCGGGAAGAGTGCCAGCGCGCTGCCGACCGCGAGCGTGAGCGCGAGCTTTTCCGGGGTGATGCCCTGGGTGAGCTGCGCCGCGATGGGATCGATCACGTTGCGCTGCCACCGCGTGCGGACAGGCGCCTCGCCTTCTGGCTGGGGGGTTTCGTTCACAAAACGCCGACGGTACGCGAATCTCCAGGTCCGCTCAAGCGTTATGGATCCCGATCCGGGCGGGCGCTCGGGGGCAGGCTGGCCGCGTTGCGGTGGATCTCGTGAGCGTCGGCCCTCTTCGGCAGGACCGGGTTCGACGCGTTCACGGTCGCAACCGCAATGGCGGCGGCGGCGGGCACGATCCGCTTGAGGGAGGAGTGCTCGGCGTGAGAAAGGTGCGCCAGGGCGGCGGCGGCGACGGACTCGCGGTGGTCGGACTGCTCGCCCTCCTCGAGGACGGACGCGGGCACGGCCTTCAGCCCCCAGATGAGGCCGGTCCACGACAGGCCCCTCAGCAGATAGTAGGTGGGGTCGAGCTCCCACCAGAAGAAGCCGTTCCGGGTCGAGCTCTGGTAGCGGTGGTGGTTGTTGTGCCAGCCCTCGCCGAGCGTGATGACCGCCAGGATGAAGCTGTTGCGGGAGTCGTCGCCTGTGGCGTAGCGGCGCCTGCCCATCAAGTGCGCCATCGAGTTGATGCAGGAGGTCCCGTGGAAGAGCGCCGTCGTGCTGATGAAGAATCCCCACACGAGCATCTGCCCCCCGCTGGTGTGGAGGCCGGGGGCGAGGACGTGCAGGGCGCTGCCCAGGCCAAAGATCGCGAGCGCGAGGGCGAGGGGCACGATCGCGTCGAAGCGGTTCAGGAACACGAGCTCGGGGTACCGGTCGAGGTCGCGGACCTTGGAGTAGTCCGTCGGAAAGTTGCGGCGGCTCGTGATCCAACCGATGTGCGACCACCAGAACCCGTGGACGTGCGGCGAATGTGCGTCCTCGGGCTCGTCGGAATGCTGGTGGTGATGGCGGTGGTGGTAAGCCCACCAGAGCGGGCCGCGCTGGACGGTCGTGGCGCCCCAGAGAGCGAGGACGAACTGCATCGGCCGCGAGGTGCTGTACGTCTTGTGCGAGAAATAGCGGTGATAAACCCCGGTCACGGCCGCCATCCGGGCGACGTAGAGGAAGGCGGCGGCACCCACGGCGAACCAGCTCGCGCCGGTCCAGATGACGCCCAGGCAGCCAAGGTGCAGGATGATGAAGGGGATGCAGCGGACCCAGTCGACCCGGTCGGGCTCGTTGCGCACGGCCTCGGCGCCCGCCGGGGCGTGGTCGGCGTCGAACCACTGGGCGAGGGC
>Ga0265318_10001989_pt1 | contig 11346 bp, 16 predicted proteins | sample 4821metaG_FD_192431 | JGI IMG/M metagenome (GOLD analysis project Ga0265318, IMG submission 192431) | Rhizosphere microbial communities from Carex aquatilis grown in University of Washington, Seatle, WA, United States - 4-8-21 metaG | ecosystem: Host-associated > Plants > Roots > Rhizosphere >... | reverse complement strand
CACGGTTTGGAGAAGCCGCACATTCTGCAGCACATGGATCCGGTCCACTCGACCGTGTGGAATCCGCACGCGCCGCATCGGCATGGCCCGGCGGTTCTTGGAGACGGGACCTAGCGAGGGGCGTCGCCGATGATTGACAGATCATACTAGCCGACTACCATTATGGTATGGCGGCAACTACCATTAAGCTAGAAGCGGACCTCGTGAAGAAGGTCGCAGCACTGAAACCGAAGGATGAGAGCATCTCCGGCTTCGTGCGTGAATTGATTGAGAAGGAGCACCGGGCGAGGGAGAACAGGGCCTCGGCAGCGGTCTACCAGCAGTTCTTGGAGGATAACCCTGAAGAGCGCGCGGCGATGGAGGTTTGGGAATCGGCTCCGTTGGTCGACCAAATCGAGCCGAAGACGCAATGAAGCGTGGCACGGTCGTATGGGTGGACCTGAGCGACACCGCCCCGCCGGAAATGGGCAAGGTGCGACCTGGCATTGTCGTATCGGGCACAGCCCACAATGAGGTGCTCAACACAGTGGTCGTGGTACCCACTTCCACGGTCGCGCCGGAAATCCTTCCGCTTCGAATGTCGGTCGGCAACTTTGGCGGCAAAGTGAGCTACGCAGTGATACCAGGGATCCGCCAGGTGCGGAAGGGCCGATTGCGCGGGGTTATTGGGCAACTCTCGCACGAACATCTCACAGCACTCGATGGTTGTTTGGAGGCGTACCTCCATTAACTCGGTTTTGGGGTTCAACCGTTGCAGGTTCTCACATAGCACTTCCAAGTCCCGAAATAGACACAGCAAATAGGTCCTTGGACGTGATCCAAGGGCCTCAAATTGGGTGCAGGGGCTGGATTTGAACCAGCGACCTTCAGGTTATGAGCCTAATAACCTCCCTATGAAGATTTTGCGCCAGAGCGGACCGGACGGTATCGGACGGTTTTAGACGGGGTTGGAAGGGGTCATTTTGGACACTTTTTGGACACTGGTTTCTCCGAGGGGAAAGGAGAATGCGCTGGTGAACAGAAAGGGTTCGATACCCTGAGCCATATTACTCAGGTAGGGTCGAGCGGCTCGGTTAGAGTTCGAGCGGTGCTTCATAAGCACCCTTTTTGAAACAATCCCACCTTGTTGAATTGCACGTCGACAAAGGTCGGGCCTCCCAACGGCTCTATGCTGTATTCACAAGTCGCTTCGCGCGCTCCCGTAACGCCTCGTAGATAGGAACATCGTTCATGGCCTCTGCCACGCCATAAGCCGCGAAACAACTCACAAGGAGCGGCAGCATGTAATCGTATTTCCCGGTCAGTTCGACCATGAGTACAATTCCTGTCAGCGGTGCGCGTACGATGGACGTGAGAAGCGCTCCCATGCCGAGTACGGCAAACACTTCCGGATGCTCTGCCCAGACTGGGGCGATGAAATGCGCGACGCTTCCCACGGCAAGGCCACCAAGGGCCCCGATCACGAGGAGTGGCGCAAAGATGCCTCCGGCCGATCCCGATCCGTAGCTAACCATCGTCAGGACGAACCGTGCCGCCACGAGCACGATGACCCCGCGGATGGCCACCTCGCCGGCCATGGCGTGTTCAGCCAGAATCGCACCTGACCCGCTGACATCCGGGTAAATCCACGCTGCGAGGCCCGCCACCAGTCCCGCCAGGGCGCCCACAGCAAACGGTGGCCACCGTCGCAGCCTGTCAAAGCCGTCGAGGCTCGCCAATAGGGATCGGTTGAAGAGGACGCCGCCAAGGCCGGCGATGCCTCCCACGACTAGCGCGACCGGAAGGGCATTCAGCGACGGGACCGGCATCCCGCGAAGGGCGAAGACCGGCGTATCGCCCGTCATAACGCGGCATACGACGTCGGCTGTGACCGAAGCGAGAAAGGCGGCCACGAATATCACCGGTGTGAAGGCTCCATGCAGCTCCTCCAGCACAAAGATCACCCCCGCGAGCGGGGCGTTAAACGCGGCTGCTAAACCGGCTCCCGCTCCTGCGCTGATCAATGCCTTGCGCTCGCCTTCGCCCGGTTTCACACGAAACCAAGTCGAAACCATAAGCCCTGTAGCACCGCCAATCTGAATGGTAGGACCCTCGCGACCCAGAGCCATGCCGCCTCCGATACTTGCCAGGCCAGCGAAGAATTTCACAGGCAGCACACGCCGCCAATGGAGCTGCTCTTCTCCGAGCACCACAGATTTGATGTGTGGGATGCCGCTTCCCGAAGCTTCGGGTGCAAAACGGCGCACGAGCCACAGTCCCAGTCCTCCTCCCACTGAGCCCACTATCAAAGCCCCAAACAGCCCTGCTATCAGTGAAAGCCCGTGAAGCCAGGTGATGCGATGGACCTCCGACCATTGCAGAGCTTCCCGAAATGCCGAGGAAATCAATCCCGCTACCAGTCCTATGACCAACGCCTTCGGCAGGATATGGCGCCGCTTGACCTCTTCTGCCTGCAAGCCGGAGCCCTGTTTCTGATCCAAATTCATAGCGGAAGTTTCCGGATGGCGGGACGGCATGACAAGCCGCAACGCGTCGAGGCGCCCGTCTTGGTCAAGGCACACGACCAAACCGGTTTTGACTGCCGGCTGATTTGCATCACGATTCGCCCGCGCTTGTGCCTCGTTGCCGCCGCTCGGATGCCGGTGATGGCCTTACTCCAATGAAATTGTTCAATCTTGCCGCAGCCTTGACGACTCTGGCCGCGGTCTTCGGCTACATCAACTATCGATGGATACGGCTTCCGGCTACAATTGGCGTCCTCGCTTTGGCGCTGGCCGGCTCCCTGACGACGATCGTTTTTGACGCTTTGGTTCCCTCCGCAGGCATGCGGGAGGCCGCAGCCACGCTTCTTCAGGGAGTCGATTTCCACGCCGCCCTGATGAATGGAATGCTCTGTTTCCTCCTTTTTGCTGGCGCGCTCCATGTGGATTTTGCCGATATGCGGGCGAATGGCCGTTTCGTTGCTGTCCTCTCCACCGTCGGGGTGTTGATGTCGACTATCCTCGTTGGCTTGGGGCTCTACCTGGTGCTTGGGGCGATCCACCGGCCGCTGCCTTTGCTTGTCTGCCTCGTCTTCGGGGCGCTCATATCGCCGACCGATCCGGTCGCGGTGCTTGGCCTGCTGAAGGATCTGCATGCGCCCCGGGACATGACTGCACTCATGGCGGGTGAGTCTCTCTTCAATGATGGTATGGGGGTGGTTGTCTTTGTCGCTTGCGCCGGCCTCGCTGGAGTGGGAACTGGCGATGGCGCGCCCATGGTCCCAGACATCGCCCACTTGGTGCTGTTTTTTGGACGGGAGATCGGAGGCGGACTGTTGCTTGGCGCTTTTACCGGCTATCTCGCTTATCGGGCATTGAAGAGCGTCGATTACCACCCGCTGGAACTCTTGGTTACCGTGGCGCTGGTGATGTTTGTCTACGGTCTATCCTTAGCCTGCGGCGCCTCAGGTCCCATCGCCGTCGTCGTCGCCGGCATGATCATCGGCAATCCAGGGCGGAAGTGGGCAATGAGCGAGAACACCCGCCGCTACATGGACGCATTCTGGAGCATGGTTGATGAGATTCTGAACGCCATTCTGTTTCTCTTGTTGGGCCTGCAATCGCTCGCCATCTCGTGGCAGTCCAGCACTCTCCTCGCCGGACTGGTCCTTGTGCCGGTGGTGCTCCTGGCGCGCCTGGTGTCGGTGGCGGCGCCAATGGCGCTCCTGCCGCGGTCAAGTCCGCGCCACGGCTTGGTTACAATCCTCACCTGGGGCGGCTTGCGGGGCGGCATTGCCGTTGCGTTGGTCCTTTCGCTTTCCGAATTTCCCGGGAGGCCTCTCCTTCTCGGCATAACGTTTGTCGTCGTAGTGTTCTCAATCCTGATCCAAGGAACGACGACGCCCTGGCTCCTGGTCCGCTATGGATGGGCGTCATCCGCAAGGATTCCCCGCAACCTGAAGCTTGGGGGCGCAAGACCGGACTCCATGCCGAATTGAGGTCCGTGGGAGACGTGGCGAAAGAGATGGATAGCCCCTCTATTCTGGTCGAAATCGGCCACGGGCTTGAACCGATATTCTATGAGGTTCGGGCGGCGGACCGTATCCAATACTGTTCAAACGTTGCCACCAATTCGTAGAAGATGCCAAATTTGCGTCTCTCGCAGAGGCAAGATGCCCTGTGCCGAAGCGGATCCACGAAGATCAGGGATCCAAACGCCATTTAGAGATCCTCGTCCCTAAAGGCTCGGCTCTGCTCCGGTGCAGTCTTCGGCGCCGCGCCGGCGCGCGAAGCCTGCGGCAATCGAAATGGCTTCGCGCGGCCGACATTCTATCTGCGCAAAGGCCTTAGCGCCCGCTCAGCCTCCGACGCATCTTGGCAAGTGATTACTTGTACGCCACATCTGTAATGTACCAGGGCGAGGATGTTGAGCCCAATGTCCTTTGATTGATCCGGTATGATCCGCACTGCAGTGCCGATTCCGGTCGCCTTGCATGCATCCATCATCCTGCCAAGGTCGACTGCGCAATCCAGTTCCATCGAGTCCAAGCCGCTGAGATCGGTCAACAAGGTGAAGCCGGTGCGCATTTCCGGAAGCAATCTCTCAACTTTTTCAATGCACGCTCTCATCTCAGCAGTGGTCACATGCCCCAGATGTCGTATTTGAATGAGATTACGGGATATATCACCAAATACCTCGCATTCGGATTTCTTGTTCATTCTTCGGATTGAGATGCACCCCTTCGCACAAATATTACTGCCGGATAATGGGACTCCGATATGCGGATTCCCTCGACAGCGCCTCGAAACCGGAGATCACGTCGAACAGTTCCTCGTCGATGCCGCTCTGGCGCAGCTGATGGAAGGTTCCGTGAAGCTGCTCCAGCAGATCGTCGATGTTCTTATCGGCGCGTTGCATGGCGGCCAGACGGCTCGCGTTTTCGCTCGCGAGGGAATCGGCGCAAGCCCGGAAGAGTGAGATAAAGAGGTATTCCCGGATGAGTGCGCGCAAAGTTGTCGTGCCATTCTCCATGATCTCGGGCAGGTTTTTGGTCGGCCACTGGACTTTGGCCAAACCTTGGGCCCAGGACGCGTCGAGCGGCAATAACCGCTGGCCGACGGGCTCGTATTGTGCTCCGGACTCAGGGCGATTGTGAAAGACATATAGACACGCATACTCGCCTTTGGCCCGGCGCGCCTCGCTTTCAATTTGAATCTGCCCGACGAGCGGGGTGATCGCGCTGACGGAATTCGGCACCGTGAACAAGCCGACCAGAGGCAGGCCCGCGTCCACCAGGCGCGCGCTGACACGCTCGCCGACCGCCCAGACCTCGAGTTTGGCCGGCAAAGTGGACAGCGTCTTGATCGCATAATCGGCAACGACATCGTTGAACTGCCCGACCAACCCCTGATCAGATCCAAAAACAATTGCGCCGACCGCACCAGCGTCGGAGTCCATCTTCCGTTCTGGCGTTAATGCGGACAGATTTCGCTTCCGAATGCATGATCCCAACCCGAGCTCCACTACCCGATAGTAGTCGCTCAAAGCACTCACCGATCTCTCGTATTGTCCGATGCTCGAAGCCGCGAGAACCTTCATCGTGCGCACGACGGATTGGAGATCGCCGGCGCTGCTAATCTTACGGCTCAGGCTCGCTATGGTATCGCTCATGGCTTCTTCACGGGTGCAGTCTTGGGTGCAGGTTTGACGTCCGTTGATGCCTCCGGCTTAGGCGCAGGTTCATGCTTGGCTTCGGGCTTCGGCTCTTTTGCTGGCTCCGGGTTGGGTTTGGGCTCTGGCTTGGGTTTCGCAAGAGGCGGAGCATCCGACATTGACCCGCCGGCGGGCTTGGTTTCGGATTTGGGGTCTTGTTTGGACTCTGGTTTTGTTTCCGGCTTCGGATAAAATGCGGCGAGCGCCTGGCGGGCGATCTCGATGATGGATTTGCGGTCGGTATCGCTCAACTTATCCGCGGTTTCGAACCGCGAGGACACCTCCGCCGGAACCTTCGCCGCCGCGTCCTGCACGGCGCGTTCGGCATCCCTCATCCGGTCAACCGGGACCGGATCGAAAAGGTCCCCGATCAACGCCAATAGGATCGTAATTTGGGCAGGCACTCCTACCGGGGAGAATTCTGGCTGCTTCAGGCAGGCGCGGATGCGCCGACCATGTTCTATGATCTTGCGCGTGCCTTCATCCAAACGGGCACCAAACCGAGCAAACGATTCCAACTCCTCGAACTGCGCGTAAGCGAGCTTTAGGTCGCCCGCGACCGCTCGGTAGGCGGCTCGTTGCGCCTTGCCGCCAACGCGCGAAACGGACTTTCCGACATCGACCGCGGGCAGTACCCCCAATTCAAAAAGCGAAGGTGAAAGATAGATCTGGCCGTCGGTGATGGAAATCAGATTGGTCGGAATGTAAGCAGAGATGTTCTGGGCCTCGGTTTCGATGATGGGCAGGGCGGTGAGCGAACCGCTGCCCCGCTCCTTTCGAAGATGTGTGGCGCGTTCCAGGAGGCGCGAATGGATGTAGAAGATGTCCCCGGGGAAAGCTTCCCTCCCGGGCGGCCGGCGGAGGAGGAGGGAAAGCTCCCGGTAGGCGCGTGCATGATGAGTGAGGTCATCATAAACGATTAGGACATCGCGGCCCTTTTCCATGAAATGTTCCGCGATGCTCGTCGCGGCATAGGGCGTGACATAGGCCAGCCCGGGCGCGTCGTTGCCTTCGGCGACAACGACCACCGTATAATCCATCGCGCCTCTTTCACGGAGGTTTGCGACAACCTTGGCCACGGCGGACGCACGCTGGCCGATCGCGCAATATACGCAGAGCACATTTTTCCCGCGCTGGTTCAGGATGGTGTCGATCGCGATTGCCGTCTTGCCGGTCCGACGGTCGCCCAGGATCAACTCCCGCTGGCCGCGTCCAATGGGGATAAGTGCATCGATGACCTTCAGCCCGGTCTGCAAGGGCACGGTGACGGGCGCTCTGTCCATAATGGCGGGCGCAGGGCGTTCGATTGGCAGTCGCTCGTTGGCTGTCACCGGGCCTTTGTCATCGAGCGGTCGGCCCAACGGATCGATCACCCGTCCCAACAAGCCATCGCCCACAGCAACGTCCATAACCCGGCCCGTGCGCTCGACTTCATCCCCTGCGTGCAGATGCGAGTATTCGCCGAGCAGCACCACGCCGATCTCGTCCGGGTCTACGTTGAACGCGATGCCGAACACATTTCCGGGAAACTTGAGCAGCTCGTCGAAACCCGCATTGGGCAGGCCCGAAACCCGTGCGATGCCCGTTGAGATGCTCATGATCGTTCCCACCTCGTGAGGCGTCAGTCGCGGCGAAAAATTCTCGCGCGCCTGGCTGAGGTCGGCGAACGCTCGGTCGAAGACGCTCTGCAAGGTCTCGGGCGTCGCAATCATGATCCGACGGCCGCGGCCTTTGCTTCCGCAGGCTCCAGACCGGCCGTTGTTTCGACTTTGGGTTTAGAAGAGGCTTCGGCTGCAGGCTCGGGTTTCGCTTTGACCGCTGATGCGGGATTCGCATCGGGCGCAAGGGCGGTCTTCGCTTCTGATGTGGCCTTGGTCTTAACTTCGGATGCAGGGGCAGCATTGGCTTTCGCTGGCGGCTCTTCCTTCGCCGCGGGTTTGGTCTCTGCCTTGGCTGCAGTCTTTGGTTCAGCCTTGGGTTCGGCATCCGGCTGGGGCTCTTTTTTGGCTTCGGGAGTCGGCGCGGCTGCAGGCTTGGGCTCCTGTTGGGCCTCAGATTTTGAGCTGGTTTGGGCGGTGGCTTTCGCTTCTCGGCGCGGCTTCTCCTCGGCCTTTGTCTGCGAATTCACCTCGGTCTTCGTTTCGGGCTTGGGCGCGGCCTCCGGCTCTGGCTTCTCCTGCTCTTTCAGCAGTTCGTCGACGCCCTTCTCCAGCGATGCCAAATACCCTGCGATGCTCCAGGCCACTTTTTGTCCATTCGCCGTGAGTTCGAGTCCGCTGACAAGATCCGGCGAAGTCTCGAAGCGAAGATGAACATCAGCCGAGAAGGTTTCGTTAATCGCGTTTTGGATCTTTGCACGTTCCTCTGCCGGCAGCTCGAAAGCGCTGCGCACGACCGCAGGCTCAGGCGCCGTCTTAAGGGCGGCTCCAAGCGCCTCTTTGGTTTTGTTGTCCATCTCTCGCAGGCGGCGTGTAAACACCTCGCCCATGCGTTCTTCGAGGGTCGTCGTGGCAAGATCACTCAGGGCCTTTCGGGTGATCGCAAAGACCTCGTCCTGCGTTCGGCGAGTGATGGCTTGGTTCAGGTTCTTGACGTCGTTCTTCAGCGTTTCTTGTCGCTTAGCGCTCAGGGCATCGGCGGCTTTCCGCGCTTCGTCGAGGAGCCGCCCACGTTCAGCGTTCGCTTCGTCCGTTGCCTTGCTTAAGAGGGCAGCACGCTGCTGGTCGAATTCCTCATTCTTGTGCTTGAACTCGTCGCGGTCCTTTTGGGCCTCGGCTTTTTTTGCCGCAGCGTCCGCGAGCTCTGCGGCGATCAACTTGTCCCGCGCGTCGATGGCGTTAAGGATAGGTTTGTAGAGAAAATGCCTCATCAACCACACCAAGATGAGGAAGTTGAGCGCTTGCGCGGCGACGGTGAACCAGTCGATGAGCATGGCTTACTTGGCTACCGCTTGGGTCGCTCCTGCGATGACATGATTCCAGAACGGGTTGGCGAAGATTAGAATCATCGAGACCACAAAGCAGTAGATGGCTGTGGACTCGATCATCGCCAGGCCGACAAACAGGGTCCGCGTGATCGTGGCGGAGGCGTCAGGCTGCTGAGCGAGGGAAGTGAGTGCTGTGGCGACGGCCCGGCCTTCGCCGAGGGCCGGACACATGGTGACAATGCCGGTGGTCAAGCCGGCGGTGGCGATCGAGGCTACGGCGATGATTGTATTGCTGTCCATGGGGAGTCCTTTGTTTGCTGAGTTTGTGAATTCAATGCTGGGGTGCGGGCTGGCCTTGGGGTGAGGGTTGCGGCTTGCGCACACGTGTGGCGGCCGCGATGTAAACCGCGGCCAGAATGCTGAAGATATAGGCCTGGACCATGCCGGTGAGCAGACCAAGCACGGTCATGACGAGCGGAAAGATATAGGGCGTAATGGTCAGCAGGATCGCGATTATCATCGCCCCGCTCATCATATTGCCAAACAGACGGACGGCTAATGCCAGGGTGCGCGAAAGCTCGCTGATGAGGTTGAACGGCAGCATGATCACCGTCGGCTGCACATAGGTCTTGAGGTAGCCGCCCAAGCCCTGCTCTTCGATGCCGAACAAAGGCACCGCCACAAAGACGCATAACGCGAGCGCTGCCGTGGTGGAGAGCGAGCCGGTGGGCGGCTCGTATCCGGGAATGATGGTGCATAGGGCGGCTAGCGCCACGAACAGGAAAAGCGTTCCCAGAAAACCGATGTATTTTTCCGGATGCGGAAGACCGACCTCCTCGATTTGCTTCTCGATGGCTGTGACGACGATTTCCAGCAAGTTCTGCCAGCGGGAACGTCTCAGCCCCATCGAGAGATTGCGCGTGATCAATTTGGAACCAACTGCCAGCACGAGCATGAGTCCCCACGTGAACACAATCGTGCCGTTGAGTTTGATAGACCCATGCTGCCAAAGAATCATCTGATCGGGGCTAAGGCGCACGGCTTGCCTCCCGTTTTGGACGGTTTGATTCGTCACCCGATGTCCGAGTCAGCCGCATGACGATGAACCGCCCCATGACAAAGCCGATGAGACATAGCAGGAGCCGTTGCCACTGGCCGCGACCGACAAAGTAAAATCCCGCCAATACAATGCTCGTACGCAGCACCAGGCTGCCTAGAAACCAAAGCTGCGGCCTGGGCGATAAAATCCCCCGTCGCACCGTCCACCAAAGGCCACCGAAGAATATCGCGCCAAGTCCGCCGCCTGCCAGCGACGCCAGCGCCAGTATCAGTGCCTCATTCATCGCCGCCCTTCAGTTCGTCCCGCATCGCGGCGTCTTGCTGGGCAACCCAATACCACGCGTTCAAACAGCCGATGGTGAGGCCGACAACCATCAGCGCAAGGGTCCAGGCATGCTTGCCCGGATGATGTTGATCCAGCCATATGCCGAGCGCGGCGCCGAGCAGCGTCGGAACAACCACCGACCATCCGATCAGCCCCATCATGCCCAAGCCGAACCAGACCCCCTGTGTGGATTTGCGCGCCTTGATCTTGCGATCCGCCTTTGCGCCGACCTGCTCGGCAAGGGTCGGGCCGCTCGTCTCGGACCTCTTTTGATCGTCATTCATGTTGAAAGGTCGCAAAGCGACGTAGAAACCCCGATTCCAATTTCGCCATGACTGTGCGCACGCTTTGCTCATGCTCGTCCAGAGTCAGAAACTCCTTCTGAACTGCATCGCGCAATTGACTGAGGTCTGTTCCGCCCAGTGCGCGCCGCACCGACACGAGGACGTCGGGACCGGTCTTGACCAACACGCCTTCATCGACGGCCACGAAGACTTCGCCGTCCGAGGCAGTCTGGTACGTCAGGATGCCCGGTACGAGCGCCGCGACACAATCCAGCCGGTGAGGGAGGAGTCCAAACGACCCTTCCCGCGTCTCCGCGACAATGCGCGACACGCCGGTCTTTTCGGCGAAGACTTGGAAGGGCAGAAGTACCTTAAGATTCATGGGTGGTTGCGGCCGTAGGCTCAGGCTGCGGTTGAGATTCCGCCGCTGGCTTCGCCGGTGCCGGCGAGGGTGCGGCTTTGGGCGGGGCGGCGGCGGCCGGCTTCGAGCTACCTTTGGCGACGGGCCTTGAGTCCGGCTTTGGCGGGACGGCAGGCTTTTCGACGGAATCGGTCTTGGCTGCTGGCTTGTCGGGAGGCGTTGCTTTCTTTGCCTCGCTGATCGCACCGATCATGTAGAATGCGCTCTCGGGGTAGTCCTTGAACTCGTCGTGCAGGATCCGCTCGCATCCGTCTAGCGCGTCCTTGAGGCTTACGAGTTTCCCTTTGAGTCCGGTGAACTGCTCGGTGGTAAAGAATGGCTGCGTGAGGAAACGCTCCAGCCGGCGGGCCCGTCCGACCACATTGCGGTCCTCGGGTGAAAGTTGCTCCAGGCCCAGCATGGCGATGATGTCCTTGAGTTCTGCGTATTGTGCGAGTGTCTTCCGGATTTCCTGGGCCAGGGTATAATGCCGCTCACCGACGATGCCAGGCGTGGCCATTTTGGAACTGGACTGCAGCGGATCGATGGCCGGGAAAAGGCCCTCACTCGCCCGTTTCCGCGAAAGAACGATGGAGGCGGAAAGATGGGAGAATGCATGGACAGCTGCCGGATCGGTGAAATCGTCCGCCGGCACATA
>Ga0265318_10001986_pt1 | contig 11358 bp, 7 predicted proteins | sample 4821metaG_FD_192431 | JGI IMG/M metagenome (GOLD analysis project Ga0265318, IMG submission 192431) | Rhizosphere microbial communities from Carex aquatilis grown in University of Washington, Seatle, WA, United States - 4-8-21 metaG | ecosystem: Host-associated > Plants > Roots > Rhizosphere >... | reverse complement strand
GCCGATCTCGAGAAGCGCCCTCTCCCGCTTCCGCGTGTACTTCAGGGCGTTCGAGAGGAGATTCACCCAGACCTGCTTCAGGAGCATCGGGTCGCCGGAGCACTCGGGCAGCACCCCGACCCGAAGTTCCACCTTTCGGTCTGGCCAGGGCGAGCCCAGCTCGTTGAGCGTGGCACGGACCATCGCGCCCGTGTCAATGGGCACCTTGTTCAGCTGCTGCCGGTTCAGCCGCGAGAACGTAAGCAATGCATCGATCAGCGCGCCCATCTTCTGCGCGCCCTCGCGAATCGTCCTGAGGTAGCGCAGGCCCTCGGGAGGCAGGAGCGGGCCGAAGTCCTCCAGGACCGCCTGGGAATAGCCGTCCATGGCGCGCAGCGGCGTGCGCAGGTCGTGCGAGACGGAGTAGGAGAAGGCCTCAAGCTCCTTGTTCGCCGACTCCAATTCGGACGTCCGCAGGATCACGCGCTGCTCGAGCTCCGCATGAAGCCTCGTCACCTCGTCCTCGACAAGTTTGCGGGCGGTATTGTCCGTGCCGATGAGCAGGTAGCCGATGATTTCATCCTCCTCGTCGCGCAGCGCCGTCACAGAGACGACCGCCGGCAGCCGGCTCCCGTCCTTGCGGATGTACGTCAGCTCATAGATGTCCTCGATCCCGCGGGACGCCTTGAAAACCAGCGCCTCGAAACCGGGCAGGATTTGGGTCGATAGCTCGAGGCTCAGCGCCTTGGCGCGGGCAATCAGCTCCTGCGGGTCTGAGATTTCGGCCGGCGTGATGTGGTTGACGACGTCGGCCGCCGCGAAGCCCAGCATGCGCTCCGCGCCGACGTTGAATATCTGGATCACGCCGCTCTCGTCGGTGGCGATGCTCGAGAAGTTTGCGCTTTTGAGAATGGCATTCTGAAGCGCGCCCGTCTTCAGCACGGCCGCCTGGCGGAGGATCTCGTCAAGGTGCATGTGTCACCTCAGGCTGCCGGGGCGGGGAACACGGGAGAGGCGCAGGCCCACGGCCCACATGGCCAAGGCGGCCCTCTCATCAGCAAATGTCGGAGAAATATGGGGGTCGTTTCCATGGGTTTACCAGACGGCCATAATGCCCCACTATGGGCCGAAACCGCGCTGGAACGATAGGGGGTCAAGACCTACCCCTCCGGCGGGGCCCCGCTCCCCCAGCCTAGGCCGGGTCGACCCGCTTCACGTCCTTCACCGACCACTTCGTGACCGTCAAGCCCTTCGCGGACCTGCCACTTAGCCCCACCGCGCCCAGGTCGAAGTCGAATTCCCTCACCCGCGCCCCGCTCCTGCCGTCGAGGGAAATATGGACCTTCTTCGGCATGGCCTTCTCGGTCGGGCTCACCTCGAAGTAGACGACCTTCGATCCATCCGATTTGGTCAGCGGGTACAGCTTGTCCCGTGAGAGGCCCCCTATCTGGAACCGCTTCGCGAACGCCTTCCCGCTCGCCCCGTCCTGGTAGATCATCGAGTAGAACGACGTGTCGCCGTCCTTCGGGAACACGGCGCAGTGGATGATGCCGAGGCCCATGAAGACCTTGTCCCCCACCTTTGAGACCTTGAGCGAACCGTCGGCCATGATGCAGAGCACGCTGTCCAGGATCGTGCATTCCGTGACGAACTCGTGCTGGCGCCAGTTGAGCCCGATGAATCCCTCCTCGCGGTTCACATAGAGGCGCTGGTTAGCGGAGACCACCTCGGCCGCGCTGATCTGCTCGATCTCGTCGTACTGCGTCCGGCGCTTGATCCCCTTGCCGTACTTCTCCTGCAGCATCTCGAACCACGAGACTGCGTAGGCCGTCAGGTTCTTGAGGTGGGCCTTCGTCTCCCTGATGCCCTCCTCGATCCTCTTCATCGCCTCATCGGCCTGGAATCGGTTGTAGGCGGAGATGCGCTTGATGCGGATCTCCGTCAGCCGGACGACGTCGTCGTCGGTGACGTCGCGCCGCAGCTGCTTCAGGAACGGCTTCAGGCCGCCGCGGATCTCGGCCAGCACGCTCTCCCATGTCTTCGACTTCTCGATCAGGCGGTAGATGCGCTCCTCGATGAAGATGCGCTCGAGCGAGTCCCAGTGCCACTGCTGCTCCAGCTCGCCGAGCCGGATCTCGAGCTCGCGCCTGAGGAGCGCCTTCGTCGCCTCCGCGCTCGTCTTCAGGATGTCGCGGACGCCGAGGAACTGCGGCCTGTCCTGGCCGGTCTTCTCGTCCCGGACAATGACGCAGGCCGCCGGCGATAGCTGGACCTGGCAGCTCGTGAAGACATAGAGCTGCTGGATCACCTGGGTCGGCTCGCTGCCCTGCGGCAGCTGCACCAGGATCTCGACCTTGTCCGCGGTGTTGTCGTCGACGTGCTTGATCTTGATCTTGCCCTTGGCGTTGGCGGCAAGGATCGACTCGATGAGCGACTCGGTCGTGACCCCGTAGGGGAGCTCCGTGATGGCGAGGAGCCCCTTCGAGCGCTCCTCGATCGTCGCCCTGATCTTAACCTTTCCCCCCCGGTCGCCGTCGTTGTACTCGGAGAAGTCCGCCGTGCCGCCTGTCGGGAAGTCGGGAAGGATCCTGAAGGTCTTGCCCTGGAGGTGGTTCACGGCCGCCCGGCACAGGTCGTTGAAGTTGTGCGGCAGGATCTTCGTCGAGAGGCCGACCGCGATCCCGTCCGCGCCCTCGAGGAGGACAATGGGGAACTTTGCCGGGAGCGTCACCGGCTCCTTGGTGCGCCCGTCGTAGCTCAGCTGCCAGGTCGTCGTCTTGGGGTTGAAGAGCACCTCGCGCGCGAAGGCGGTCAGGCGCGCCTCGATGTAGCGGGGCGCCGCCGCCTCGTCGCCGGTCAGCATGTTGCCGTAGTTGCCCTGCGGCTCGATGAGCCATGCCCTCTGGCCGATCGCCACAAGCGCCGCGCCGATCGAGGCGTCGCCGTGCGGGTGGAGCTTCATCGTCGCGCCGACCACGTTCGCGACCTTGTGGAAGCGACCGTCGTCCATCTCCCAGAGCGTGTGGAGGACCCGCCTCTGCACAGGCTTCAGCCCGTCGTCGATGTGCGGCACCGCCCGGTCGAGGATGACGTAGCTCGCGTAGTCGAGGAACCACCGGCGGTAGTGCTGGGCGAGAGGGGCCTTCTCGTCCTGGACCTTCTCGCCCTTCTTGCGCTTCGGGGGCGGCGCCTCCTTCTCGGGCGCGGCGGCCTCGGGGGCCGGGGCGGCCTTCGCGGCGACCGGCGCCGCCGGGACGGAGTCAAGCGGGAGCTCCGTCTGGTCGCTGCTCTTCGAGGGTTTCTTCTTGGCCATCAGGCGGGGTGATTGCGGCTGTCCCGCCGGCGGGGGGCGCGGCCGCTCATGCGTCGACCAGGTCCTTCTCCACGGTGAGGTTGGCGATGATGAAGTCCTGGCGGTCGGGCGTGTTCTTTCCCATGTAGAACGCGAGGAGCTCCTCGCTGCTGAAGAGGTGATGGAGGTTCACGGGCTCGAGGCGGATGTTCTCCCCTATGAAATCCTTGAATTCCCCGGCGGAGATCTCCCCGAGGCCCTTGAAGCGCGTGATCTCGTGCGTGGAGCCCAGCTCGGCGACCGCCGCCTGCTTCTCGTGCTCGGAGTAGCAGTAGCGCGTGACCTTCTTGTTGCGCACGCGGAAGAGCGGGGTCTCCAGGATGAAGAGGTGCCCCTGGCGGATCACGTCCGGGTAGAACTGCAGGAAGAACGAGAGGAGGAGGAGCCGGATGTGCATGCCGTCGACGTCCGCGTCGGTCGCGATCACGATCCGGTTGTAGCGCAGGCCGTCGAGGCCGTCCTCGATGTCGAGCGCCGTCTGCAGCAGGTGGAACTCCTCGTTCTCGTAGATCACCTTCTTCGAGAGGCCGAAGGTGTTGAGCGGCTTTCCCTTGAGGGCGAAGACGGCCTGCGTCTGGACGTCGCGGGTCGCCGTGAGCGAGCCCGCGGCCGAGTCGCCCTCGACGATGAAGAGCGTGCTCTCCTCGGCGCGGGCGTTCTTGTCGCCGAGGTGGAGCCGGCAGTCCCGCAGCTTGCGGTTGTGGAGCGAGGCCTTCTTCGCCCGCTCGCGGGCGATGTTGCGGATGCCGGCGAGCTCCTTCCTCTCGTGCTCGTTCTCCTCGATCTTGCGGCGGATGATCTCTGCGGTCTCGCGGTTCTTGTGCAGGTAGGTGTCCAGCAGCTGCTGCATGTGCTTTCCGACGAAGTCCTTGAGCGACGGCCCCTTCGGGCCGACGCCGGCGGACCCGAGCTTCGTCTTCGTCTGCGACTCGAACACCGGCTCCTGGATCCGCACCGAGACCGCGGCGTTGATCGACTGGCGGATGTCCGCCGCGTCGAAGTCCTTCTTGAAGTGGTTGCGCAGCGTGTCGACCAGGGCCTCCCGGAAGGCCGCCAGGTGCGTCCCGCCCATCGTCGTGTGCTGGCCGTTCACGAACGACCAGTATTCCTCGCCGTAGTGGGACCCGTGGGTGAACGCCACCTCGAAGTCCTCGGCCTCGAGGTGGATGATCGGGTACAGGGGCTCCCCGGCGAGCTCCTTCGTGAGGAGGTCCTGGAGGCCGTGCTCCGACTTGAAGGGCTTACCGTTCAGCGTGAGGGTGAGGCCGCGGTTCAGGAACGCGTAGTTCCAGAGCATGTCCTCGATGAACTCCATCCGGAACCGGAAGTCCTTGCCAAAGAGCGTCTCGTCGGGGGTGAACTCGATCAGCGTGCCGTTGCGGTCCTCGGTCTTCGCGACCCTCGCATCCTTCTTGAGCTTCCCCCTCTCAAACTCGACCACCTTGGTCTCGTTCTCGCGGAACGACTGGGCGCGGTACGACGAGGCAAGGGCGTTGACGGCCTTCTGGCCGACGCCGTTCAGGCCCACGGCCTTCTGGAAGGTCTCGCTGTCGTACTTGGCGCCCGTGTTGATGACCGAGACGCACTCGAGGAGCTTGCCGAGCGGAATTCCCCGGCCGTAGTCGCGGACCCGCGCGCACCGCTCCTCCACCTCAACCTCGATCTTCCTGCCGGAGCCCATGGCGAACTCGTCGATGGAGTTGTCGATCGTCTCCTTGAGGAGCACGTAGATCCCGTCCTCGGCGTGCGCGCCGTTCCCCAGGCGGCCGATGTACATGCCGGGGCGAAGCCGTATGTGCTCGGTCGAGGAGAGGGTTTTGATGCTGGCCTCGGTGTAGCCGGATGCCATTCGCCTGAGAGTTCCCCCGTCGCCGCCCGCGTGACAAGCGAAATTCGTGCGGCGTTCCGCCGAATAAGTGTAAGGATCCGCCCGCTCCGGCGACTAATACCAGTGATGAGGCCCACTCCCGACCTTGAAGCGCAGTTCAGGACATGGCTCGAGGAGCACGGGGGAATCCTCGTGAAGGTGACACGGTCCTATGCCCGCTCTCCGGCCGACGAGGAGGACCTCCGGCAGGAACTGATGCTCCAGGTCTGGACCTCCATGCGGGCGTACGCGGGCCAGGCAAAGCCCTCGACATGGATCTACCGGGTCTGCCTCAACACCGCGCTCACCTGGAACAGGGGAGCGGCCCGCCGCGAACGCCGGATCGAGCCCGTGGCCGAGATTGGCTCGTTCGCCGCAAGCGCCACCTCGCCCGCGGACAGCGCCGCCCAGAAGGACCTGCTCGACAGGCTGTACGCGGCGATCCAGGCGATGCCCGAGTTCGACAGGGCCCTTGTGCTGCTCTTGCTCGACGGGCTGGCCTACCGCGAGATCTCCGAGGTGACGGGACTCACCGAGAACCACGTGGGGGTGGCGCTCACCCGCGCGCGAAGGCGCCTCGCAGAACTTATGAAAGGAACCATCGATGAACTGGAATGACTACGAGGCCGTCTGGAAGCGCCAGGAGCTGCCGGTGGGCGCCGACGCCGACGTGAAGGTCCTGCTCGGCACCTTTGAGGCCAAGAGCAGGAAGCTCCACGCCACAATCCGGGCGCGCGACCTCGCCGAGGCCGGCGCCGGCCTGGTCGTCGCCGCCGCCTATGCCCTGACGTGGAGGCAGGTGGGAACGCAGGGATGGCCGCTGGCGTTCGGCATCGCGTTGATCCTCGGCGTGGCCGGGTTCTTCATCAGCGAGCGATTCAGGGCCCGGCGCGTCCGCCTGGGCGTGGATGCGACGCTGCTCGCCAAGATAGAGGCCGACATCGCGGAGCTGCGCCACCAATGCGCCCTCCTGCGCAGCCTCTGGACCTGGTACCTGCTGCCCTGCGCGGGCGCGATCGCGATCCAGGTGGGGGTCCTCATCCGCCGGTCGAGGCCGTTGGACCCGATCCGCGAGCCCCTCTTCCTCCTGGGCCTCGGCGCCTTCTTTGCGCTCGTATTCTGGTTCGCCTGGGCGATCAACCGCCGCGCGCTGCGAATGAGGCTGGCGCCCAGGCTGGAGGAGCTCGAGAAGCTGCGCCGCGAGATCCTTGCCGAAAGGTGACCGGCCCCGCCTAGCTCTGCAGCACCTGGTCGTTGATCTTCAGGAGCGTCTTCAGGAAGGCCTTCATGAACGCGACCTGCGCGCTCTTTGCGATCTCGGGCAGCGTGGGCGCCGATCCGTCGCCGTGCCGCAGGCAGGTGGGGCCGGCCCCAAAGCCCGTCACCGAGACGTAGCTCCCGCCGGACACCACGACCTCCATCTGTATCCGGTACACCGGCTGGGAAGCCTCCTGGTTGAAGGTCAGGCCCGCCAGGACCCTGGCCGTCGAGAGGTTGACCCGGACGGGGCCCCTGAGGGCGGGCTGCCGGTCGATGAAACGGACGAACTCGGGGATGCTCACCTGCAGGGGCGTGTCTGGCCTTTTCCGGCTCCACGGCATGCCCTCGATGGGCGTCGGCTTGACGACCAGGGTGTCGACCGTGAAGCCCATGCCCTTCTTGAAGAGCGCCCGTTCCTGCGGGCTCAGGCCCTTGAGCGCCTCCTGGTAAGCCTCGTCGGAAGGGGCGAGGACGATCCTGGGGACCGCGGGAACGGCCGCGGGGGCGACTGCCGCTGCGGGGCGGATGGACGCCGTGTCCGAGGCGCAGCCCGCGAGGCCGAGGGCGCCGAGCGCGAGGAGGATGGATTTGTAATGGGGCACCTTCCCCAAGGCACCCCTATTTTCCCAATTTCACAAGGGAAACAAGCGGCCCGCCGCGCCTAGTTCAGGAACATGGCCTCGTCGGTCTGGAAAAGCCCGTGGGCAAGCTTCGTCCACGCGTCGAGCGGGGCCCTGCTCGTGAACGCCTCCGCACCCGGCTCGACCTGCGGCGCGTTCTTCCTCCTCAGGTTCTGCGAGAGCATCTCGGCCTGCCGGGCCTGCCTCGCCGCGAACGCGGAGGCCCGCTCGGACTGCTCGGTCCCCGCCACCTCGCTCCCGGCGCCGCCCGGGTTCGAGGCCACGTAGCCGAGGCAGAGCTTGATCTCGTCCGGGGTCGGGGGGCGCTGGAAGACCGAGATGTAGAGCGAGGCGACGCGGAGCTCGTCGGTCGTCTGGGCGAGGAACTCCGGGGCGTGCGTGAGCTTGCGGGCCGTCTCGATGACGAGCGGGCTGTTCATCAGGAAGAGCTGCTGCTGGGGCACCTGGGTGAGGAAGCGCTTGCCGGTCGGCACGCTCGGGTTCGGGAAGTTGAACTGGGTCAGGATCTCCGCCGGGTTGCGCCGGTCGATGAAGGCGTAGACCGCGCGCCTCGTCGCGAAACCCTCGCTCCCGATGGGCACGGGCCTCCCGCCCATCCTGAGGTCGATCGTGCCGGCGATCGCCAGGATCGAGTCGTGCATCTGCTCGAAGTCGAGCTGCCGGACATTGTAGCGCCACTGCAGCCTGTTGTCGGGGTCGACCTCGGCGTAGCGCGGCACCCCGGTGCTGGCCTCCCGGTAGACGCTGCTCAGCATGATGAGCCTCTGGAGCGCCTTGATGGACCAGCCGTCCGAGACGAAGCGCCCCGCGAGGTAGTCGAGGAGCTCGGGGTTCGTCGGCGGCGCCGACTGGTTGCCGAGGTCGTCGGGCGTCGAGACGAAGCCCGTCCCGAAATGCTGCTGCCAGACCCGGTTCACGAGGACGCGGGCGGTCATGGGGTTGGACGGGCTCGCGATCGCGCGCGCCAGCTCCAGGCGGCCGCTCCCCTCCCGGAACGGGATCGGGTGCTTCGGGTCCGGCGAGAGGATCGAGAGGAAGTGGCGCGTGGTCTCCGGCCCCGCGTTCTGGGCCTCGCCCCTCACGAGGACGGGATAGTCGTGGGGCGTCGTCACGTCGACCAGGGCCTCGGCCTTCGGGGGCGCCGCGGGGCTGAACTCGAGGTCGACGGCCGATTTCTCCGCGAGGACGACCTGCTTGAGCACCTCGCGGCGCCTCATCGGCAGCTCGGCCGCCGGCACGCCCGAGCGGCGCAGCTCGCGCAGCTGCAGGGCGGCGGCGGTCTTCGCCTCGTCCGCGGAGCGCATCTTGGCGAGATAGTCGGCCAATTCCGGGGTCTTCGCGACCGGGTGCAGCCACGGCTCCTCCCTCGGCTCGCCCGAGTTCGCGAAGACGTTGTAGAGCGAGTAGTAGTCCGCCGTCGGGATCGGGTCGAACTTGTGGTCGTGGCAGCGGGCGCAGGAGACGGTGAGCCCGAGGAACGCCTTCGACGTCACGTCGATCCGGTCGTTGATGATGTCGTTCGTGCTGTTCTCGAAGCGGTTGCCGAGCGTCAGGAAGCCGAGCGCCGCGAGCGGCGCCTGGTCCGGCTCCGCCGAGGGGTGGGCGCGGATCTGGGCCGCGAGGAGCCTGTCGGCGGCCAGCTGCTCCAGGATGAACTGGGTGTACGGCTTGTCGCTGTTGAAGGCGTCGATCACGTAGTCGCGGTAGGTCCAGGCGAACGGGTACCTCGGATCCTCCCGCTGGGGCGTGTCGCCCTTGGTGTCGGCGTAGCGGGCGACGTCGAGCCAGTAGCGGCCCCAGCGCTCGCCGTAGTGGGGCGACGCGAGCAGCCGGTCGACGACCTTGGACCAGGCCTCCGGCGAGTCGTCGACCAGGAACCGCTGCACCTCGGCCTCCGTCGGGGGCAGCCCCGTCAGGTCGAAGGTCGCCCTGCGGATGAGCGTGTACTTGTCGGCATCGGGGTTGGGCCGTAGGCCGCTGGCCTCGAGCCGCGCCAGGATGAAGTTGTCCACGGGCGTGCGGCACCACGCGGCGTCCGCCACGGCCGGGACCGCCTGCGCCCGGACGGGCAGGAAGGACCAGTGCTCGCGGCCCACGCCGCCGTAGGCCGACGAGCTCCCCTTCGCGACCAGGGATCTGGGGTCGAATGCCCCGCGCCGGATCCACTCGGTGATGTCCGCGACCTGCTGGTCGCTGAGCCTGTCGCCCTTGGGGGGCATCTGCAGGTCGGCGTCGTTGTAGCTGATCGCGTCCACGATCAGGCTGTCCGCGGGCCGGCCGGGCTCGAGCGCCGGCCCGGTGTCCCCGCCGTGGAGCATCCCCTCGCGCGTGTCGAGCATGAGGCCGCCCTTGATCTTGTCGGCCTCCCGGCTGTGGCACTTGTAGCAGTGGTCGGCGAGGACCGGCCTTATCCGCGACTCGAAGAACTCGAGGTCCGGGCCCTGGGCCGCAGGCGCGCCCGAGACGGCCGCGGCGAGCCGGGCCGCCGAGAGGAGCCCCGCGCCCAGGGCGATGCCCGCCCGGATCGTCATGCCAAAATCGGCTGGACGATGTTGCCCGCCACGTCCGTCAGCCGGAAATCGCGCCCGTTGAACCGGTAGGTCAGCTTCGTGTGGTCGAAGCCCAGGGTCCGCAGTATGGTCGCGTGCAGGTCGTGCACGTGCACCTTGTCCGTCACGGCCTCGGCTCCAAATTGGTCCGTGGCCCCGTGGACGATCCCCCCCTTGACGCCGCCGCCGGCGAGCCAGACCGAGAACGCCCGGGCGTTGTGGTCGCGGCCGGGGCTCTCGTAGCCGTTGCGGTCCCGCGTCGGCTTGCGCCCGAACTCCCCGCCCCAGATGACGAGCGTCGAGTCGAGGAGGCCCCGCTGCTTCAGGTCGGCGAGCAGCGCCGCGATGGGCTGGTCCACCTCGCGCGCCTTCTTCGTGATCCGCACCTGCAGGTCCTGGTGGTGGTCCCACCCGTCGTGCCAGACCTGGACGAAGCGCACGCCGCGCTCGACCAGTCGCCGGGCGAGGAGCAGCTGCTTTCCCTGCGGGGTGTTGCCGTAGGCCGAGCGCATCGCGTCGGTCTCCTTGTTGAGGTCGAAGGCGTCCGTCGCCGCCGCCTGCATCTTGAAGGCCGTCTCGTAGGATTCCAGGCGCGTCTCGAGCACCTGGTCGTGCTGCAGGTCCCTCGACCTCATCTCGTCCAGCTGCTTCACGAAGTCCATCTGCCGGCGCTGCTCGGCGCTCCCGACGTACGGGTTGTGGATGTTCTGGATCATCTGCGCCACGGTCGCCGTCTGTGTGTTGACGCTCGAGCCCTGGAACACGCCGGGAAGGAAGGAGGAGCCGTAGTTCGCCGCACCGCCCGAGGGCAGGCCGCCGTTCCTGAGCGAGATGAACCCGGGCAGGTTCTGGTTCTCCGTGCCGAGGCCGTACACCACCCAGGATCCCATGCTCGGCTTCACGATCCTAAGCGAGCCGGTGTTCATGAACACGGTGGCGACCTCGTGGGCGGGGATGTCCGTGTACATCGAGCGGACGACCGCCATGTCGTCCACGTGCTGGCCTATCCCCGGGAAGAGCTCGCTCACCAGGGTCCCCGACTTGCCCATCGGCGTGAACTTGAACGGCGAGCCCATGGCGACGCCGCCGTCGCCGATCGACTGGCCGTCCATCCGCACGAGCTCAGGCTTGGGGTCCCAGGTGTCGATGTGCGACGGCGCACCCTGGGCGAAGATGTGGATCACGGCCTTCGCCGTCGCGGGAAGCGGCGGCGTGCGCGGCGCGAGCGGGTTGGCCCCGGGCGCGAATCCGCCCGCGGCGTCGGTTTCGGCGAAGAGCTGCGCCGGGTCTAGCATCGTCGCCAGGCCGAGCGCCCCCATCCCCATCCCGACCCGGTTCAGGAACTTGCGCCGCGTGAGGAAATAGTCCTCGAGGTGGGTGGACACTCCACAGCAGGGAGGCTCGTGGGACATCGTGGGTTCAGGCATAGGGATGGTTGGGGGTCTTGCAACCCAATGACGCCTGCCCCGGAGGGGGGTTTCATCCGCGGGCGATTGCTGTTGAAATAGGGGGGGCCGCGGATAGCCTCGGTGTTTCCTCGTTTAGGAGAGCCCGGGGCCCCGGGCTGAGACGGCCGCACGATCCGCTGCCAAATCCTTCGAACCTGATGCGTCTCACAACGCCGTAGGGAAAACAGGGCCGTCCGCGGCACGCGGAGGGATCTGTGACCCGACCTGCGGAGCGGGCGCGGCCGGCAACCCTCCCTCCCAT
>Ga0265318_10001985_pt1 | contig 11359 bp, 13 predicted proteins | sample 4821metaG_FD_192431 | JGI IMG/M metagenome (GOLD analysis project Ga0265318, IMG submission 192431) | Rhizosphere microbial communities from Carex aquatilis grown in University of Washington, Seatle, WA, United States - 4-8-21 metaG | ecosystem: Host-associated > Plants > Roots > Rhizosphere >... | reverse complement strand
TGGCCTGCTGGTCCGCCTCCTTCTGCCGTTCCGCTTGAATCTCGCGATTGCGTTCTTGGGCCTCTTGATAGGCCAGTGCCTGTCGTTCCTGCTCGGCGCGCCACTCCGCTGCGCGTTGGTCCTCGATGGCCTGCGCCTGCGCCTGTGCGCTGTTGGCAGCGGCGGTGTCCTGTGCAATTGCCGCGAGATTGGCTTGATCAGCGGGCTGCGACTGGGCGGCTTCGGCCGCCTGCTCGCGCAGTGCCGACGCAATGCCTCCACTATCATCGCCACCTTGGTTTCCGACGGAGCCACTTGCGACCGTCGAAGCCGCGGCACTTGAGCGAGTTTGGTTATCCGCTGCCTGATCCTGCAGCAGCACTGATAACTGCGCAGGATTGGGCAGCTCCTCCGCCGGCGGCGTGACCGTCGATCCCTCTGCTGCCAAGCCCGTGCTCATGTCAGTTTGGGCAGGAATAGGTACCGGGCCGGAGGCGTTGCCCGTGCCATCCTGATTCGAGTCTGCGTGGACCGCCTCGATCCGCTGCCTTCCGATAGCGGCCTCGATAACTGAATTCGCAACTGAGGAATCATCCGCAGTTGGTGAAGCGGTGTCTGCAGAGCCCCTACCAAGCGCCGCCGCATCGCCCGCGCTATTCGGCGCAGTATTCACCGCGACGTTTGATGACGGCGCTGTGGAATTGTCGGGCACGGTCAACTCGGCGGGCGAGGGCGTGTTCGCTGCGCCGGTTGGAAGCCCGCTGCCGTCCGTTTGTGACTTTGGTGTGGGCACTGGCACGAGGTTCTGCCGGTAGTCATTTAGTTGCTGCAGCGAGTCGAGCTCAAGCTTCTGATATTTCTCTCGCTCCGCCGCGCTGGTTGCGTCGTCAGCTGCCCGGCTTGCCGCTTCCGATTGGTTGACTAAGTCCCATTCACGCTGGTCGCGGGGATTGTACTTCTTGTAGTACGGCTCCTCAGCGGCGGATGTTGATGGCGCCGGCTTGGTTGTAGACGTGCCGGTCATGTAATCAGGCGTACCGTTCGCCCATGGATCAGTTTCTGGCGGTGGCGGATTCCACCAGTTTGCTGCACCCGAAGTGATCTTCTTCACTAGCGCGTCACGCGTGTCGAGTGCACCGTCAAGGCCCTGTCTGAGCCTTGCCAGAGCGGCGTCAGCGGCGCTGGTGGCCGCGCGCACGGCGGGATTCACAGTGGCTTCTCCTGGCAGATTGACAGTTGGCGCAGGACACTGCGAATCGGGATAGTCGGTGTTGGAGCAAGCCAAGCCAGCGGGGGACGCATGTTGGGGCGCCAGCGCTAAGCAGCTGGCCGAGAAGGCAATAGCAAGCCTCTTTGCCGACATTAGACTGCCCTCGGCGGGCGACAAGATCGCCCACACCGTTAGGCTAGCACAATTATAGGTCGCAAGTCGAAAGTGAGCGCATTTGAGTGCAGTGTGACCTGCCACTGAGTAATTCCTCCACGTAGATTTAGAGTCCGGCCCTTCAGGAGGGACGGACTGATGAAGCGGATCAGGTTCACGGAAGAGCAGATCATCGGGGTTCTGCGGGAGCATGAGGCGGGTGCGAAGACGGCCGATCTGGCGCGCCAGCACGGGATCTCGGCAGCGACGCTGTACAACTGGAAGGCCAAGTACGGCGGCCTCGACGTGTCGGAGGCCAGGCGGCTGAGGGCGCTCGAGGAGGAGAACCGCAAGCTGAAGAAGCTGCTGGCGGAATCGATGCTCGACGCGGCCGCCTTGAAGGAACTCCTCACAAAAAAATGGTAGGGCCCGCCGCCAAGCGCGAGGCTGTCGTTCATCTGCGCACCGCGTTGGAGATGAGCGAGCGCCGGGCCTGTACCCTGATTGCCGCCGATCGCACGATGATCCGCTACCGCTCACGACGACCGCCTGAGACGGAGTTGCGCGCCCGCCTGCGCGAGCTTGCCAATCAGCGGCGCCGGTTCGGCTACCGGCGGCTGTTCATCCTGCTGCGGCGGGAGGGTGAGCCGTCGGGCGTCAATCGCATCTACCGGCTGTACCGGGAGGAAGGGCTGACGGTCCGCAAGCGCAGGGCCCGGCGGCGGGCCGTGGGAACCCGCGCCCCGATCCTGGTCGAGGCCAGGGTCAATGCCCGCTGGTCGCTCGACTTCGTCCACGACCAGTTCGCCCTCGGCCGGCGCTTCCGCATTCTCAACATCGTCGATGATGTGACCCGCGAATGCCTGGCGGCGATCCCCGACACCTCGATCTCAGGCAGGCGGGTGGCCCGCGAGCTGACGATGCTCATCGAGACCCGGGGCAAGCCGGGAATGATCGTCAGTGACAACGGCACCGAGTTCACCTCGAACGCCATCCTCGGCTGGGCAACGGATCATCAGGTCGAATGGCACTACATCGTGCCAGGCAAACCCATGCAGAACGGCTTCGTCGAGAGCTTCAACGGCCGCATGCGCGACGAGCTCCTCAACGAGACCCTGTTCCTCGACCTCGATCACAGTCGTCAGCTCATCGGCGCCTGGGTCGCCGACTACAACACCGCAAGGCCGCACTCCGCGCTTGGCTACCAAACGCCCGTGGCCTATGCCGAACAACTCATCGCGCCAACCGGCGCAAAACCGGCCGAGGCTCTAATCGCTGCTGGATGAAACTTCAGTGGCAGGTCACGATCGCAACATCGCCGTTCGTTTTGGGGTGACCGTCTATTTTGTATTTGCCAAGTTCGTCGTGAAAGATGTGCCCGAACGGATAGGTCGTGACCCAGTCTGCTCTGTGATTTCCTCCAAGGAATATTGAAACTGAATTGGCGATGGAGCAGAAGCTCCCAATCGTGAGAGATGCGCCCCTCATCCCATTGCTTTATTACGAGATTCTCATCGCCGTAGGTGAAGCGGCCGATCTTGATTTCGCTCCTTCCAACCCGGCTTCTTCGCCCGGAAGCTCCAACCATGTTATTGCTCCGGAAAGACTGCAGTGGGAGTTATTTCAGCCCGGAACTGAGATCAAGACAAGGCTACCGGCTCCGGAGAAGCCGCTCGTTCCTCATGCTAGCAAACTCGCGCAACTGACAGCGGACATGCAGCCGACCGTCGCCATGAGGATCATCCATCCGCCGCCGAAAGTGGTGGCACCGAACGTCTGCTTGTTTGTAAGTTACTCAAGCATCGCTGAGATCAAGCCTCACGTCGCCTTCCACCTCAAGGCCATCAGAAGCTACGGCTTCGCGACGGTGCTCATCCTGGTTACGGACCGCGAGCTTGATCAGGTTGACCTGGGCAGGCCACCTGGCGGGCATGCCCTGGTCCTGCGGCGCAACGCCGGATTTGACTTTGGCGCATGGGCAGATGCGTTCCGCCTGTTTCCCGATTTGTGGCGCTCGCAATGCGTGCTGCTGGTGAACGACAGCATCTTCGGGCCGATGACGAGCTTGGAGCCAGCCATGAATGCGGTGTTGCGCGCGCCGGCGGATCTGGTTGGCCTGACGGAGAGCTTTCAGAAGAAGCAGCACCTTCAGAGCTTCTTCCTGCGACTGAACCAGCGAGCGCTCTTATCTCCAATCGTGCAACAGTTCTGGGCAGACGTCCGCAATTTCGCAACCAAGGAGGAGGTGATCGACACCTACGAGATCAACCTAGCGTCGTTGTTCCGGGAGAGCGGCTTGAGCACCCATGCGATCTTTTCGCTACCCGATTTCAAGATTGTGCCGGCGAATCCCAGCATCAACTTATGGCAGGTCTTGCTGGAAAGAGGATTTCCCTATCTCAAGGTTGAGTTGTTCAGAGAACTGATCAACCCGGAACGCTGGGCGCGCATCAAGGGACGGTTCCCCAATCGACGCATCGTCAAGCTGATCGACGACTACGTCGAAGAGAACATTGCGAGCCATCGGCCGGCGTGATGGCGTGAAACGCCTGACGTCGACGGGCCTTTTATTCGCTGAGTTGCATCGCAGCGGCATGACGTCGCAACGATCCCAACTCCAGCGGCGCATCGAAGAGGCATGCCACTTCGAAGGGCTTGGAGAGCTTTGTGATCTTCCCAATCCAGCTCTCGGCGTCGTAGCGTACGCTTCTGTCAGGCGGGCCGATTCTGGCAATTGCATCAGAACGTGCCCACCAGAACGTCCCGGCAAAATATTGGGTTCCTCCCGCGTGCCCGATGAGCCGGCCGTTGTCGAATGGCGCCCAGAAACAGCCAGCGGCGGCAACGTTGCCTCTAATCGCCCCGATCGCGTGCTTCCAATTCCGAACGGTATGACGCGTCATGATATAGCGCCACAGTTCGTTGATCTCTGTTTGCGATGAGGCTCCCTTGGTATGAGCGTATAGAGCGAGGAACGGTTCGGCAGCTTCGGTCGCGTTGCGATAGAGCACATCCTGCGTTTCTTGTTCCCACCCAACTGACGCAACATTGCTCGTGAATGGACGCCGGGTCAGATGCCTCACGAGCTGCCGTGCCTCCTTCACATGGCCGCCATTTCCAACAAAACCGATATGCAAGCTGTCGAGTTCATCGATCAGGCCAGTTGAGTTCAGAGCAGCAAAATGGCTACTCACGATCTGTCGATATTTGCCATCTGCGTATACGTGATAGTAGTGCCGCAGCTTCATGGCACGCCCATCAGTTGGCGTTCCGGTGGTGCGATAATCCGGTTGGGTGACATTCTCCAACCTGATACGCGGCGGACCACGCTTGCAAAACCGCCGCTGGGGTAGCGGCTGAGGGAACTTCATTGGCCCGCGGCCTGATCAGAAACTGAGAGAGTAGTAGCTGTGGCTGTGAAACCGGATCCCGTGTTGGCGACCGTCCGCGCGTGCCTGTCGCTCGAGTCATTCAGTCTTCCTGAACTCATGGTGTTTTCTGCATGGCTCGAACACGCGCCATTTGCGTTTTGGCTCATCAGCGGATGCCGGCCTAAGCTGGTGGTGGAGTTGGGCACGCACTTTGGCTTCTCCTACGGGGTTTTTTGCCAATCGGTCCGGAGCAATCAGTTGAAGACGCGTTGCGTCGCCGTCGACACTTGGCTCGGCGACGAGCACGCCGGCTTCTACGATGAGGCGGTCTTCGAGGAGCTGCGGCGCTACCATGAGCCGAGATATGGGTCCTTTTCCAAGCTCCTGCGATCGACGTTTGACGACGCGGTCGGCCAGTTTGAGGACGGTACGATCGACGTCCTGCATATTGACGGTCGCCACCAGTACGGTGACGTGAAGCATGACTACGTCACCTGGCTGCCCAAGCTGTCAAACACCGCAATCGTGTTGTTTCACGACACCCAGGTGTTCGAGCGTGATTTCGGCGTCTACAGATTCTGGAGTGAAATCAAGGAGCAGCATCCGCACTTTGAGTTCAAGCACGGCGCCGGGCTCGGTGTGGCCGCGGTCGGTCGGACGCAGATTAGCGCCCTGCGGCCTTTCTTTTCGGCTTCCAAGGACGAGCGATCGGAGGCGGCGATCCGCCTTGTCTATTCGCGTCTTGGCGCAGCCATAAGTGATCGGTGGGCTGCCAAGTCGAAATAGCTCGGTGCCGAGCTACCGGCCGAGTGTGCAACCACACGGAGCGAATTCCCGCTCCTCAGATAGGTCACGCGCAAATGCGCTACTGAGCCAGCTTGAAACCGTCCACCCGATTCAACTACTGATAGTGCGCGGACGACCTATGCACCGTGTCTGCCACAGGAATTTGGGGCGAGAAGAATGGTCGTTTCGAGACTTATCACCCCGCCTGCCCCAGGACGGTCGCAAACGTCGTCGCCTGCTCGACGCCGAGTACAGCTATCAAATACTACCGTCTGCGTCGCTGACACACTCACCCCAAAGCTTGCCGCGCGCGCGCTCGAGATATGTCTGGACCGATGTGACTTCGAAGATGCGATCTTGTTCAGCGACAAGCCTGTCGCTGGCCGCTTCCGAAACGTAAAGATTGAGGCGCTCCGCTCGCTGGACGACTATTCCCTTTTTTGTCTGCGGCAAATGCCGAAGTTAACCACCAGCGAGTTTGTCTTGGTCGTCCAATGGGACGGTTATGTCGTCGATCCTGCCTCGTGGAAAAGTGGCTTCCAGAAGTGGGACTATATAGGCGCGCCCATCCCATCGCGGACCGGTCCGCCGACTGTCGGCAACGGCGGCTTTTCGTTGCGCAGTCGAAAACTGCTCAATGCCTTGCCCAGCATCCCCTTCTTCCCCCGGCTCGGAGAAGATTGGATCATCGCCCATGTGATGAAGAGCGCGCTTGAGGAAGACTTTGGCATTCGCTTTGCGCCCGTCGAGCTTGCTCAGCGCTTTTCCCACGAATTGAGTCTGCCGGTGGGCCCGACATTTGGGTTCCACGGCGTGCCGAACCTACCGCTGTATGAGAGTGATGCGACCATCATAGCGATGTTCGAGGCGATCGAACCGGCGAAGCTCGTCTCCAACGTGTTCTTTGTGCTCTTGGCAAACTGCGTTGGTGCGCGACGAGCGCAGCTCGCGGCTGACCTGTACAAGATCGCGCGGCGTCATTTTACGGCTGATGGGCTATTGGCGAAACTCGCTGGCTCAAGACTGGAACAGGGCGGGCGCGAACTCGTCCTCACCCTCGAAAAGGAGCTATCTCCGCGGCTCGACTCCTAGTCGTCCACCACCTTCCTGTCCCGAGCGGAACGCTCTGCACATCGGCGGGCGATGGGCGGAGATAGAACCGTCCACACATCGCTCGTTCAATTGGCACCCGCATACTAATCGACGGCGCCCGGACCACCTGACGCGAGGACGACTTCGCGCAGATACTGGCCGTAGGATGACTTGCCGAGTGCATCGGCCAACTTCTCAAGTTGGGCCGCATCGATGAAGCCTAAACGAAAGGCGACCTCCTCGGGCGATGCGATCTTGACCCCTTGACGTCGCTCCAGCGTGTGAACGAACTCGGCCGCCTCGAGCAAGCTTTCGGGGGTGCCGGTGTCCAGCCAAGCAAAGCCGCGGCCCATGCGCTCGACCGAGAGCTGCCCGCGATTTAGATATTCGCGGTTGACGTCTGTAATCTCGAGTTCGCCGCGCGGCGAGGGTCTTAGGGCAGCTGCAATTTCGACCACCTGGCTATCGTAGAAGTATAGGCCGGTGACCGCCCAGTTGGACTTCGGCGACACGGGCTTTTCCTCGATCGATAAGGCCTTCATTGTCCCGTCAAATTCCACAACCCCGTAGCGCCCGGGATCGTTGACGTGATAGGCAAAAACCGTAGCGCCATTGTCCCTCATAGCGGCCGCGTGCAACACGTTCGGCAGCCCATTGCCGTAGAAAATGTTGTCACCCAGAACCAGCGCCGAGGAGTGACCGGCGACGAAAGCGGCGCCGATGACGAAAGCTTGGGCGAGGCCGCCAGGCCTTGGCTGCTCGGCGTAGCTGAACGACAGCCCCCACGCCGAACCGTCGCCGAGCAGCCGTTGGAACAGTGGCAAATCGTGCGGTGTCGAGATGACCAAGATCTCGCGGATGCCCGCCAGCATGAGCGCCGTCAGCGGGTAATAGATCATTGGCTTGTCGTAGACCGGTAGCAACTGCTTGGAGATAACCAAGGTCGTTGGATGGAGGCGAGTGCCACTGCCGCCAGCCAGGATGATACCCCTCACAACTGAGCTCCCCGGCCTTGTGGCTGACGTCCGTCCAGGATCTCGGTTAGGGCGCTGGCGAGCGCGTCGTGCCATGGCATCGCGATCCACTCGCCGAAAGCTTCGAAGCGCCCACTGTCGAGGCGCGAGTTGGCGGGGCGAGGAGCAGCGGCTCCATATTCCGCTGTTGTTATACGCTTGACGCGTGGCCGTGGTCTGCCCGCCTTGCCTGACAAGTTGAAGGTTTCCTCGGCGACGTCGGCCCAACTCGCATCATCGGCACCGGCCGCGTGGAACAGTCCGCTAAGGTTAGGATCGGCCCGCATCAAATCTGCCGCCACCAGTGCGGCTTGGGCGGCGCTCCGCGACCACGTCGGCCTCCCGATCTGGTCGCTCACTACGCCAATCTCGTCGCGCGTGTCGGCGAGGCGTAGCATCGTCTTGAGGAAGTTCTGCCCGTAGCCCCCGACCACCCACGCGGTGCGCAAGATAATGAACCGGCCACCGGCGGCAACAACGGCGTCTTCTCCCGCGGCCTTGCTGAGGCCGTAGACACACAAGGGCTGCCGCGGATCGCTTTCCACGTAAGGCGACGACTTGGTGCCGTTGAAGACGTAGTCGGTCGAATAGTGGACCAATGGAATATCCCGAGCGGCGCATAGGCGCGCTGCTGCCGCCGCAAGATCCCGATTCAACGCAAACGCGGCCGCCGGCTCAATCTCCGCGCGGTCGACCGCTGTGTAGGCCGCGGTGTTTATTACGGCCCCAGGAGAAACGTCTTCGAGAATACTCTCGAGCCGATCCAGGCGGGCGACATCCAGACGGTCGCGACCCACGAACTCCATGGCGATGTCGCGCTCGGACCCTAAGCGGCTGAGCTCCATTGCGATCTGGCCATTGCGCCCGATAATGAGGATCGGCTTCGACATGATCGCCTAGAAAGGGGTTTGGAAAGCAGCAAATCCCTTGGCACTGCGGTCTTTGACAGACGGTGAAGCAGAATCGGCTATCGCGGGCCATTGGATCGCGAGGAGCGGATCGTTCCACAAAATGCCCGCGTCGTTCTCGCGCGAGTATTCGTCGGTCACGAGGTAACCGACCTCGGTATCCGGCTCCAGGGTGCAGAACCCGTGCGCAAAGCCGACGGGAACGAATATCTGATCGCCGGCCGCAGCGCTCAACGTGACGCCCACCCACTTGCCGTAGTTCGGCGAGGACGCGCGCAAGTCGACAGCGACGTCAAAGATGCTGCCGCGCAGCGCGCGCACCAACTTGTGCTGGGCGCGCGGCGGAGTCTGAAAGTGCAGCCCGCGCACGGTCCCGGGAGTCCGCGACAGTGAATGATTCTCTTGGACGAAAGTGACGTTGATACCCGCGTCGAGGAGCGCGGTCCGCTGCCACACCTCCTGGAAGTAACCACGCGCGTCGCCAATCCGATCGGCGTGGATGAGCTTGACGTCCGGAAGGGCGAGCGCCTCGAACCGCATGGGCTCAACCGAGTTCCCTAAGCCCGAGCCGCTCGCCGCGATAACGGTCACGCAGCGGACACCACCATGCCTCGTTGGCCAGATACCATTCGACGGTCTTGCGCAGTCCGGTTTCGAAGGTCTCAAGCGCGCTCCAACCGAGCTCGGACTGAAGCTTCGAGGCGTCAATCGCATAGCGATGATCGTGGCCGGGCCGGTCGGTGACGAACTCGATCAGGTCGCGGTGCTCACCACGCCGGCGCGGCAACAGCTCGTCGAGGAGCGCGCAGATCGCCATAACGACATCAACGTTGCGGCGTTCGCCCGCCCCGCCAACGTTGTACGTCTCGCCAGGACGACCGTGCTCGACAATGCGATCCAGGGCGCGCGCGTGATCCTCGACGTAGAGCCAATCGCGAACGTTGGCGCCCGTGCCATAGACGGGCAGGCGCCTGTCCTCGATCGCGTTGATGATGGTCAGCGGGATGAGCTTCTCCGGGAAGTGGTATGGGCCGTAGTTGTTCGAGCAGTTTGAGACAATCGTCGGCAGACCGTAAGTGTGGAACCAGGCCCGGGCCAAATGATCGGACGAGGCCTTGCTCGCCGAATAAGGCGACCGCGGCTCGTACCGGGACTCCTCTGTGAAACGACCGGTCCCATCAAGGCTGCCGAAAACCTCGTCGGTCGAGACGTGGAGGAAGCGGAAGCGAGCCTGCTCCGCCGTCGTCAGGCTGCTCCAGAAATGCAGCGCGCACTGCAGCATCGTATAAGTGCCGACGATGTTCGTCTGGATGAATGTTCCGGGCGAGGTGATCGAGCGATCGACGTGGCTTTCGGCTGCCAGGTGAATGACCGCGGTTGGCGCGAATTGCGAAAGGATCGCCGACATGGTGTCGGCATCAGCAACATCAGCGCGATGGAACAAGTACCGATTGTTCGCTGCCAGACCCTGCAACGACGAGAGGGAGCCGGCATAGGTCAGCTTGTCGACATTGCAGACGTTGGCTGCAGTATCCTGAATAAGATGCCGGCAGACGGCTGAGCCGATGAAGCCGGCGCCGCCGGTGACGAGAATGCGGCGTTGCGCATCTTTTTCTTTTCGGCTGTCGCACATGCCTCAAGACTATACAGCAAGAGCATTCAGTGTCGTACCGTCAGCCAAGAAGGTCGTGGGCAAGGGCTCAGAGTCATGACGAGACGAGTGACGAGGGCAGCGAACCTGGCGATTCGGCGATCTTGCACTTGGCGCATCCTTCGAACGACATCGCGCTGGCATCGGCGCGCTCGCCGATCGAGTTCTTGCCGACGGCGCCCTGGAGGACTGGTGCGATGCGCTCGATATCAGTCTGGCCGGGCGCGCTCGCAGCAAGCTCGTTTTGGTGCCCCGCAATTGAGCTGCCTACGCGTGACGCTGCGCCCTTCGGGTCAGCGGAGAACATCATAGCGCGCGCGACCCGGCGACCTGGCGCCGTTGAATAAACGGCGCGGATGGTTTTGACACAAACTGACTGCGCGCACGTCGGCCTTTCTTTATTCCGAGCGAGCTCGACCTTTGTTTGGCAAGCCAGCTAAGTGCAGTGTTGCGCACTATGGTCAGAAGCCACGCTCGAGCACTCCCGCCGCGATAGCCTCCGATGGCACTGAACGCGCGCATGCAGGCATCCTGCACGATGTCTTCGGCGTCGTTGGAGTTGCCGACTAGCCAACGCGCAAGGGCCAGCGCATCGCCCAAATGCGGAACGACGACCTGACGAAAAAGCTCTGCCCCGCGGTCCTGATCCAATTATGTCCTGATATGCGCTGACGCGGTGCGCGCATCGCAGGCGCGCGCACCATGCTGGGGAAGCGCGTCACTGTACGACGATTTCGCCGGTCATGAACGGGTGGAGACCACAATGATAAGTGAATGTTCCCGGCTGAGAGGAGGTGAAGGTGAACTTGTCGCCGGTATCGAGGCCATCGGAGTGGAAGCGGCCATCGTCTGCCACGATAGAGTGAATGGTGTCATCACCGTTGACGAATGTCACAGCGTCCCCCTTGGCGATCGTGACCGTTGCCGGATCGAAGGCGAAGTTGGTGATTGTCACCGTCGCTTCCTTGGCGAATGCCGGCGTAAAGCCTGCAGCTGTCACAAGGGCGGCCGCTATGGCGAGGATCGGGAGGAAGCGGGGAGAGGGTCGCAGCGGCATCGACAAGTCCTGTTGTGGTGGCATTGAAGACTGCCGGCGTCACGCCAGCGTTGAGTCGGTGATGGCGAGATCGCGCTGGCCGACGGTGTAGCTAACCGAGGTGAGGCCGAGCATGCCGCGAAGCTGATCGGCAGGGACA